>Ga0182030_10006467_pt1 | contig 24711 bp, 19 predicted proteins | sample 812S3MmetaG_FD_121299 | JGI IMG/M metagenome (GOLD analysis project Ga0182030, IMG submission 121299) | Permafrost microbial communities from Stordalen Mire, Sweden - 812S3M metaG (Illumina Assembly) | ecosystem: Environmental > Terrestrial > Soil > Wetlands > Permafrost | place: Sweden...
AGAATAGAGACCGCAATTGGCAGCCGAAATTGATCCATTTCCTATGACAGTGATGCCCGCACTATTTCCCAAGCTTACCGCGCAGGCGTTCTGGGTAGCTGCACCTCCGACTGATGGGCCCTGTAATAATGGTGGGCTTATTGACATGATAGGTGATAAATAGCCTTCGCTGGCCTGTGTCAGGATCACTTGTACGGCCGACGTGTTACCTACGTTCGCACCTGAGGTTGGTGGATTGTTTATCACTATTGTGTTTTTAGAGCTCACAACAAAACCGTTAAAAAGACAATCTGTGATCGCATAGGAAGTAACGCTGCTCGTATAACCTGCTTGAATAGCTAGGGCAGCACCCGCCGAAGCCGCATCAGCTATCATCTCTAGCTTACGTTGTTGATATAACCAAAGGCCATAGTCAATAGAAAGTGCTGAAACTCCGAGAATCATAGGCAGCATTATGGCAGTCATAATGGTAATGGTACCATTATACTGTGAGAAAAATTGAGTTAGCATTCTACATTTTGAAGGGTTCCCAAAACTCAATTGCATTATAGTAGCCTTCTTTTTATAGTATTTTAGCTATTCTAGCATGAAAGATAGGGATCTCAACAGCTTTAACATCCGTCCAAGCTGGGGGCTCCGCGCTATAGATTTCGTTTTCATGGGTTTATCCTGCTATAAAAAGATTGCACTGCGGTACATGAGCTGCTATATTCTCGATGCTATGAATGTAGCAAGGTTGCGATTTGGCAAGGGGGGTTCCCCGGGCATGCCTTTATCGCGCATTCGTTCTTTAAATCTTAAGGAGTAAAAAATGCCCAAGATGAAAACCAAAAGTGGCGCTAAGAAGCGCTTTCGTCTAACTGCCACTGGCAAAGTTGTTCGTTCTTTCGCAAAAAAGCAGCACAACATGCGCAAACGTAGCAATCGTATGCTTCGTCAGGCACGTGGAACAACAATTATGGCTGAATGCGATGCACGCATTGTTCGCCATCACCTACCTTACGCTTAAAGGAGAATAGTACAATGGCTCGTGTAAAACGCGGTGTGACGAATCATGCTCGTCATAAGAAAATTATTAAGATGGCCAAGGGCTATCGTGGTCGTTCAAAGAATTGTTACCACATAGCCGTCCGTCGTGTAGAAAAAGCTCTGCAATACGCCTACAGAGACAGACGTACCCGTAAGAGGGATTTCCGTCGCCTGTGGATCCAACGTATCAATGCTGGCGCCCGCGAAAGCGGAATGACCTATTCGAAATTCATGAATGGTTTGCTGAAGGCAGGGATCGACATCAACCGTAAGATTCTTGCGGATATGGCAGTCAAAGAGCCGGCCGCATTCAAAAGCCTGGTTTCCCAGGCCGAGAAAGCGCTCGCAAAAGCTGCATAAACAAATTAAGCCCCATGTATCACATGGGGCTTTTTCTTGGGTAATAGGAATCTGGCGTGTGCAACGCGCTCTTCCATTTACCCCTAGCCTAGGTCAATTTAGGTCCGTTCATAAAAAAACAACAGGGAGCATGTACGTGTCACGTTTTGCTTTATTCACCTTAGCCATTCTGCTATTCAGCCCACAGGCTATAGCCAACACGCATCAGACGAAACTTAACGGGCCCCAAATCTGGGAGCAAATATTCGTTCCCACCCTTCAGGAAAAGTTTCGACGAGATAACCATAGCCTGAGCAAGGTTGAAGGCATCATCAAAGATCTGGGCGGCAAAGTCATTCTCGACCACGGTGGTACACGCACAGCCGATCCTCAGGTCTATGCCTTTCTAACACGTATTGCGAATGCCTTTGGCTTAGTAATAAAAGATCAATACAAATTTCCCTCGAAACATTTAGAAGCAATAGACTTACAACTACCAGGCAGCAATGGTTTTAAGTGGTTCTCAACACTGATTAAATATGATGATCTATCCCAAGAGGTGGCTAAATTGGTAGAGGTCGATAACCAAGACAGTCGCCCCCATCTTTCCGAAAGAGGACTTTATTTGCTTGAAAAGCTTGAAGAAAATAAGTCTCTGGCGTCCGAGGAAGCAAATGAGCTCGTTAACCAAATTGTCCATCAATACTTCCGTCGGCATGGCCGTCCTATATCCAAAGATGCCCTGCTAACGATCGCCGAAGAATCACCCGAGACGGCTAATGCGTTACTCCTGGGCCCGGATTTTAACCACCTGTCCATTTCCGTTAACCACTTAGGGATCCCAAATTGGTATGGTCTGGAAGTCGTTGAGGTTTTAGAGCAAAAGATGAAGTCAGCTGGCTTTACAATGCTGCCAGAGATACAGGGCCCAGCGGGCAGCAAGCTGAGGCAGACATCCATTGTAGCTGATAACAATAGCTTTCCCGTGCTCCTGGAAGGGGGAATTACTTCCTCCCATTTACATCCCTCCAAATACGTCGAGTTCGTCCAAAGAGGTCCAGAAACTGACGGTCAGGGCAACATCCAGTTCACAGGCAACACAGTGCGACTATACCAAGGTTTCCTGCGTGAAAATGCTGAGAAGATCTATAGCGCGACTGACCCAAGGCCTTAGTGGTTTAATAATTAGGTTCTTGTGCTAAACGGGTGGGTTAGGTGTAATCTATAAAGCGTCGCCAATTTCCTTGTGTACACCAGTGATTGAGTATTTAGAAGCAAGAATGGTGAAGACTCCTTCATGTAAGTCATTGGATAGATAAGGTCCCTTGAAAACAGGAGGCCTTCACCATTTTTGCTTCTAAATACTCACTAATGTTCAGGCTGGCATCCAGCTCATACGCTCGATTTGTATGAGCACGTCATTATAGATTTAGTTGGATACTCTTAAGCTAGCGCCTATGGGCCAAATCCCTACCTTGTAATCCGCGTGCATAGACAGCCTAAAAGCGGGGACAACAAACGAGGACTTGGTACTCGATCGAGCCTTATTTTAGTTATAGTGCGACGAGTTTTTCCATAAGCTCAACAATACTCTCAACGACCGGTAACAAGAACAGGCTGAATATATTGATGGAATGTCCCATAAGAGCTTGGGTAAGCATCGGAACGATGAAAATAAGCCCGAGAATAATAAAGATCCCATAAGATTCTATAGGGGCAAAAGCCGCAGCCATTCGAGGTGGAAGTAGGCCTACCAGCACCCGGCCTCCATCAAGGGGTGGAATGGGTAACATATTAAATACTGCCAGCAAGACGTTAATGAACACCGAAAAGCCAAGACTTTTTACGATCATTTGCTCTAGCAAATTAGGCCCAACGGGATCAAATGGTGACGGTATAAAGAACACGAGCATGATCTTGAGCAATACCACCGAAATGAATGCCAGAAGCATGTTGGTGGCAGGACCCGCGGCGGCCACATAAATCATGTGGAGACGCGGATTTCGCAGCTTGGCAAAGTTAACTGGTACGGGCTTGGCATAGCCAAACAAGAAACGAGAACCGGATAATAGCAGCAAGGCGGGGATCAGAACCGTTCCGATGGGGTCGATGTGCTTGAGGGGATTCAAGCTGACGCGTCCCAACTTCAAAGCCGTATCATCCCCGTAACGGAGCGCAACAAACCCGTGGGCCGCCTCATGTAGGGTAATAGCCAGCAGTATCGGAATGCCGATGATGATGACTTGCAGTATCTGGGCTGATGTACCTTCCACGACGCTCCTAAAACTTCACGATGAAACATCCCGCACTGGGATTGTTATTTTTTAATTTCGTGCAGACATTTTGTGCGTCTGCTTTACTTGCAAAATCGCCCGCTTGCACGCGATAAAAGATGCCTTTTTTGGCTCCTAAATCAACGCGCGCAAAAGTAGCATTGAGTCCACTTAACGTGCCCTTATGCTCGGCCTGAAGGCGGCGCCACTCGTCCTTGGCTTGATCCTGGGATTTCAATGAGGCAAGTTGCACACGATATCCGCTTTGCAATGTCTTTGCAAGAATTGACTTTTCATTAGCTTGAGTCGGTGAGACAGATCCGGCAAGGCTTGTCGTTGTTTCCGCAACCGGCGTCTTGGAATCCATTGGATTCACCGTTTCTTCGACCTCGCGTTGTTCCTGAGTTAAGGCCCCAGGCAATTTTCCCATGGGAAAATCTGTCTCTATCACAGGCTGTAAATTCTCGGTCTTGGGGGCAGGCGACTTAGTCTCTACCTTGGTTGGTCGTGAATCTATTGGATCGGAACGGAATTCAGATTTGTCCTCGGCTTTTATATGTGGATTAGGAAATCCCTCATCAGAAGAATCACTTGGACTGGTTTCATTCATAGCCATGTCCACGGGCTCTTCCGTCGGTGGAAGCAAACGCTCAACGCCAGAGCCCTGTTCTGAAGGGTTAACCCGGCCATATACAAGCTTGTCTTGATGGGGCACCTCAGGCTGAGCTGAGTTATCCGGCTTTACTTTCATAGGGCCAGCGTCGGCTTTAACGATTGGCAAAGGCTGATTGGATGGCGTCTGGCTGCCAGCATAATAAAAATACCATAAACCAAAAATAGCCGCACCCCCGCCAAGCAACGCCAACGCAAAAGGAAGCGGGGAACTGAGCAAGCCTGAAGATTGATCCCGGCTCGTGGTGTGTCTCGAATTATAGTTAAAGTTATGATCCATGCTACATTTCCTCCAAGGGTTGTACGCCAAACACACTTAGGCCTGAAGCTATAACGTTCGCGACGCCTTGCACCAGTGCATATTTAGCGAGCGTTTTCTTTTCGTCCTGTGGATAGATAAATCTTAACTCCGCATCATCTCGACCCCTGGTCCACAACCCATGAAAGACTGAGGCCACATGGTAGAGATAGTAAGACAAACGATGGGGTTCGCGAGCTTCTGCCGCCACCTCCACCTGTCTTGGCCACTCGGACAGTGTCTTTATCATTGCTATGTCTTCCTTCGCGGTCAAGAGGGTAAAATCAGCTTTTTGTAAATTCTCTGAATCCAGCTTTATTCCCGGGAATGTTGACTCCACATGTCTGCGGATGGAACAAGCGCGTGCATAAGCGTATTGCACATAGTATACAGGATTGTCCTTAGATTGCTCGATTACTTTTGCAAAGTCGAAATCCAGAGGGATATCATTTTTACGGCTGACCATCATGAAGCGCGTTGCATCACATCCGACGCGATCGATTACTTCCTTGACGGGGATAAAAGTACCTGCGCGTTTGGACATCTTTAACGCTTCACCTTGATCCATGAAGTTTACAAGCGCGCATAAGATGACTTCAAGATGAACTTTGCCAGCCGTAAGGGCTTCCGTAGCGGCTTTCAGTCGCTTCACGTAGCCTACATGGTCGGTTCCCCACACATTGATAAGGAGATCAAATCCGCGCTTGGCCTTATCCCTATGGTAGGCGATATCACCCATGATATAAGTCCATGCGCCATCTGATTTCTTTAGAGCCCGATCCTGGTCATCGCCGTAGGTCGAGGAACGGAAGAGCGTCAGGTCTCTGGGCTCCCAGTCTTCAATAACCTTGCCCTTGGGCTCAGGCAACTGGCCCGTATAAATTAGCCCTTGGCTCTCAAGCTCGGCAAAGGCTTTCTCTACACCCCCTGCTGCGATTATAGCTTCTTCCGAGGAAAAAAGATCATGATGAATTTTCAGCAAGTCTAGATCTTGTTTAATCAATTCCATCATAGCTGCAATGGCAAACTGACGTACCGGATTAAGCCAAATGCTCTCATCCTGACCTAACCACTTATCGCCATCCCTTTTAGCCAACTCTTCTCCAACAGGAATTAGATATTCTCCAGAATAGGTTCCAGAAGCATCGGTTTCAATTCCATGAGCCTGCTGGTACCTTTTATAAACTGAACGGGCGAGCTCTATGGTTTGAACGCCTGCGTCGTTAATGTAGAATTCTTTTGTTACCTGGTATCCCACTTTCTTGAGCAGGCTCACCAAAATATCACCGACAATGGCGACACGACTGTGTCCTACATGCATGGGTCCTGTCGGATTTACGGATACGTACTCAACATTTACTTTACGGCTGTGACCAAGGGTTGAATCACCATAGTGAGTTTCAGCTTTTAGAATGCTTTTAAGCTCGTTCCGCCAGAAATCATCGGTAAGTGTCATGTTAACGAATCCAGGGCCGGCGATGTCGCAAGATGCGATGAATGGGTTCGATGAGAGTTCTGCGGCCAATAGCTCAGCAATTGTGCGAGGATTCATCGCCGCGGGTTTGGCCATAACCATTGCCGCATTGGTGGCGATATCTCCATGAGCTGCCTCTTTAGGGGGCTCACAGGCAACCCGGGAATAATCAAGACCCTCAGGAATTTGGTTCTTTTGAGCGAGCTTTGTCAGCACTTCGATAACTATTTCACGGAATTCAGCAAATACGTTCATTTATAATCTATCCAACATCCAGTTGCAGCTCCCCCGGTGGGGAGTTATATTGTTTGACAATTAGCGTATAATATATACATCTTGTAGAAGAAGCATTACTTTTTTGAGTGTGAAGAATGATCGATATAAACGCAGACGAACGCATTTCTCTGAGCCCAAGCGCGATTGCGCAACTCAAGGCCCTTATGGCCAAGGATGGGAACCAGAAAATATTACGACTGGTCGTCGATTCAGGTGGCTGTTCCGGCTTTAAATATCAGTTTGAGCTTGATAACAGTTTACGTGAGGATGATCTTATCTTTACATATGACGGCGCTACAATTGCTGTAGACCCTATTTCTTTCGAGTTTGTAAAAGGCGGGCAGGTGGACTACGTCCAAGAACTCATCGGCTCAGCCTTCGTAATCAAAAACCCGAATGCTTCATCATCCTGCGGCTGCGGCAGTTCATTCTCCCTTTGAACAACCTACTTATTAAGAATATATACGACTTGTTAAACATATTTCGCTACACTAGGATCAAGAAAAAGCTGATCTTCGGTGGGTAAATGCGCATTAGTCTTCGCGGACAAATATTAATATACACCCTCACTGCCATATTTCTGGCAGTGGGTACGCTTGCGCTTATAACTCTGAACCGCGAGGCAGTCCAAGAAAAAGAACAGGCCAGTACAGAAGCACAATATTTGAGCGATTCTTTTGCCGCTGCCATGCTAAGCGACGACTATTTACCAAACAGGAAAAAACTACAGACTCTTATTTCTTCGTATTTAGTGAATAAACATATTATGTCTATATCCGTATATGATCTCAATGGGGACGTTCTAGCTGAAGGGAGAAACTCTCAGATCCAAGCTCCCCAGGACATCCCTGAGATAACCACAAAAAATCCGAAAGAATTCGATAAGCAGGAAACATTTTTTAATAAATATCAGATAGAGGTAGTGTCTCCGCTAGTAATCGCTAACGGGAAAAAACAAGGATACTTGCGCGTTTTATACAGCCTTAAGGAACTTGAAGAAACTCTTAATGTCCAGTTCTATGACATCATCATTACCGTCTTGATTTGCTTTATCTTCGCGTTTTGTGCAACTATTATGTTTTCATCATGGATTATTATGCCTTTACGGGAGCTTATGGACAAGGCAAACAGAATTATACAGGGGGAGAGTGTTCCCCTGACACTGGACAGGCAGGATGAAATCGGTAGCCTCGCGCTTTCGCTCAATACCATGTTAAGATCTATTAATACCCGCGATGACAAACTGCGACAACTGGCCGCGTCTCTTGAATTAAAGGTTATTGAGCGTACGGAAGAATTGGAAATGGCCTTGAAAAGGGCTGAGGATGCCACGGAGGCTAAAGCTAACTTCCTGGCTTCTATGACACATGAATTACGCACTCCCATGAATGGGGTGATAGGTACCACAAGCTTACTGGCTGATACGGACCTGACGCCTGCACAAGCAGAACAGGTTGATATTATCAGAAATTGTGGGGATCACCTACTTACAGTCATTAATGACATTCTAGACTTTTCGAAAATTGAAGCTGCCAAAATGGAGCTTGATTCAGCACCTTTTGATGTACGAAAAGTTTTAGACGATGCTCTCAATATCGTAAAGCCTATGATAAGGGCAAAGGGCCTCGAGCTAGAAACGATCATTGATAAATCAACTCCGCTTTACGTCGAAGGCGACGCTGGGCGTCTGAGGCAGATAATTGTCAATCTTCTCAGTAATTCTACCAAATTTACCGAAAAAGGCGGGATAGCTATCACGGTCAAAGCTAAGGGCTCAACCCGCAAACCTCAATTGGAGTTTGCGGTGCGGGATACGGGTATAGGAATCGAACAGGAGGTACAAGAACGGTTATTTAGCGCCTTTACTCAGGCCGATTCATCCACCACGAGAAAATACGGGGGCACAGGACTGGGGCTTGCTATTTGTAAAAAATTGATCGAGATGATGGGCGGTCAGATTTCCATAAAGAGTGAACTAGGCAAGGGAGCTACCTTCACATTTAACATTCTCGCAAAACCAACAAACAAGATTCCTAGTGAAAATCTAAACAGACCCACATCTGATCAATCCCAGTTGGGTAAGAGTAAGCCCATGCGTATTCTGCTTGCGGAAGACAATCTGGTCAACCAGATGGTGGCAAAGGGCTTCTTAGAGAAACTTGGCTATCACCCCGATGTGGCCGCTGATGGTCAGGAGGTCTTACAAGACCTGCAAGAAAAGCCCTACGACTTAATTTTCATGGACATGATGATGCCGGTGATGGACGGCCTGGAGGCCACACGCCAGATATGTGCCATGCTGCCACCCCAGCATCGACCATGGATTATAGCCATGACTGCCAATACAATGGAAGAACATAAACGACAATGTATCGAAGCTGGTATGAATGACTTTCTAACAAAACCGTTTACCCTGAAAGATTTGGAAAACGTGCTTCTGAAGGCCCCTTGCGCTATCAGTCCATCCATGGAGGTCCCGCCGCTTAAGAATGAGCCCACTAAGAAGAAAGCCAGAAATGCAAGCTCTAAGGCTATCTACAAGTCCATCAACAGGGATAAGATCTTTGATAATTTCAAGGGTGATGAGGATCTGGTGCCTTTCGCCATAGAAGCCTTCATGAAGGACTACCCACAGCGCATTAGGGAAATTGAGCAGGGGATTAAAAACGATAATACAGGCCAGCTAGCTATAGCTGCACATACGCTAAAGGGCGCAGTAAGTAATTTCTTTGCCCCCGAAGCCGTTAGCTATGCCGCCCATCTGGAACGAAATGCCGAGGAAAACAATCTCACGGAGGCCAACCAAAACTTCATGCAGCTGAAGTCTGAAATGAAAAAGGTTCACAAAGAACTGGAAACATTGTTGGCAGAGATATCTTAGGGTAGAAACCAGAAACCAGAAACCAGAAACCAGAATCCAGAATGTAGAATATAGTTGTCTCACAATCGTCTTTGATTCGTCTTTGATTTCTGGATTCTGGATTCTGGATTCTGGATTCTGGATTCTGGTTTCTTGATTCTAGATTCTAACCACAGATACCGCACCATCATGAAAAACCAGCTCAAGTTTTTGTTCAGATGACGTCTGGTTTGCGCTAGTGATAGCCTTGCCGGCCTTATCCTTGACCATGCTAAATCCACGTTCTAGGGTGCTATGGAATGAGTAACTATTCAACAACAATCCCTTAGTCTTTAATTCGCTCCCAAAGCGGGTCAAATTGACCTTGATGGCTTGTCCGGATCGCACAGACAGACTTTCCAGGAGAACCCTATTCTGCGTGAGTATATCACGGGGATGCTTCAAACGGCTAAAAGCCTGTTGCACGCTGGCGTTGCGATGGAGTAGGTAGTTTTGCATGGTCTGCCTTGAGCGATCATGCCACTCATCCAACCTTTGGCTGAGCTCGCCCAAACGTAACCCTAGGTTCGGCAAACCCCGTTGCATGGATTTGAGCAAGGCTTGTCTTTCGGCGAAATAACGGCTCGTGGTACTCAACAATCGCGCCTTGCGGTCTTCTATCATGGCCATCAAGTCCATACGGACAGGTACTGCCATTTCTGCGGCAGCCGTGGGTGTGGGTGCGCGCTTGTCGGCAGCATAATCGATGAGGGTCGTATCTGTTTCATGCCCTACTGCTGAAATGAGAGGTATTTGACTGGCAACCACGGCGCGTATAACGACTTCCTCGTTAAAGGCCCACAGATCCTCCAAGCTGCCTCCGCCACGGGCAACAATTAATAAGTCGGGACGAAGAGCTGGATCCCGAATTTCATTGAAACCACGAATAGCAGCCGATACTTGCTCCGCAGCGCCTGGTCCTTGGACTAATACAGGCCATACAAGCACTCGAGTGGGGAAACGATCCGTTATTCTGTGAAGAATATCCCTAATGACGGCTCCGGTTTCAGAGGTAATAACGCCTATACATCTGGGCAGATAGGGAATGGGCTTCTTTCTCTCGGCGGAAAAAAGGCCCTCGGCGGCCAATTTTCTTTTGCGTTCTTCTAAAATCTGCAGCAGAGCACCTTGGCCGGCTAGTTCCATAGACTCGACAATAATTTGATACTTGGAACGACCCGCATAGGTGGTCACTTTTCCACGACAAATAACATCCATGCCATCGTTAGGCTGGATAGCAAGTTTGGTATAGACGCCACGCCAACAAATACCGTCTATCAAGGCATTTTCATCTTTTAAAGCAAAATAGGCATGACCTGAGGTGTGTAATTTAAGACCTGAGATTTCCCCTCTGACAAGTACGCTAGCGTAAGCAGACTCAAGGGTATGCTTCAGCTGCGCTGACAATTCAGATACTGTCAACTCAGGAGTATTATCAGGTTTTTCAAAAAGGCTACTGGACTCTTGCATATCTCATAGGGTATGTATAAATCAAACTCGGCGCCTACAACATTTGGCACCAACTAGCGATAAGGTAAACCCTTTAAGATGGATTATGAAGCATTTTTTGCAAACTCATTGCAAAAGTTAAGGATCGAAGGTAATTATAGGGTCTTCGCTCAGATACAAAGAATTGTCGGCCAATTCCCTTATGCCTTGTGCAACAGTGAAACTGGATCTAAAAAAGTCGTGGTTTGGTGCAGCAACGATTACCTGGGGATGGGGCAAAACCCCGCCGTCCTGAAAGCCATGGGCGACACACTTGTCGGCTTAGGCGCAGGCGCAGGCGGCACCCGCAATATTTCGGGCACCAGTGAATTACATCATGATCTGGAGATAGAGCTTTCCGATTTGCATGACAAAGAAGCCTCTCTCATCTTCACATCGGGCTATGTAGCCAATGACACCAGTCTGGCAACGTTAGGGAAAAACTTGCCCGAGTGTCTTATTTTTTCTGATTCGCTCAATCATGCCTCTATGATCGAAGGCATTCGGCACAGCGGCGCAAAGAAATACATTTTCAGGCATAACGATCCGGAACATTTAAGAGAACTGTTGAACCAACACCCTAAGGCTCAGGCCAAGATTGTGGCGTTTGAATCGGTATATTCCATGGAAGGCGACATCGCACCCATCGGCGAGATTTGTGATGTAGCCGAGGAATTCGGTGCGATCACATACCTGGACGAGGTCCACGGTGTGGGCCTTTATGGCCATAAGGGTGGTGGTATCGCTCAACAACAGGGCGTCAGCGATAAGGTAACTATCATCCAAGGTACCTTTGGCAAGGCCATTGGCTTGATCGGCGGTTACATTTCTGCCTCCCGCAGCATCGTTGACTTCGTCCGAAGTTATGCGCCAGGGTTTATCTTTACAACGGCTCTGCCCCCCGCAATCATTTCAGGCGTGCTTACCAGCATCCGTAGCTTAAAGCAATGTGATGAGGTGCGTCATGAGCATCAACTTAAAGTTAAAATGCTTAAGGACAAGCTTAGGGCAGCAAATATCCCGTTCTATCCCTCCGCAAGCCATATCGTTCCCGTTATTATTGGGGACGCGGTTGAGTGTCGGTATGCTTCCCAACTGCTTATGGATAAGTACGACGTCTATGTGCAGCCCATTAACTTTCCAACTGTACCAAAAGGTACGGAGCGGCTCAGGCTTGCCCCTACACCCTTTCACACGGAAGAAATGATCGACAAATTGGTTGTCGGTTTACGAGAGGTCTTCCAACAAACCACTCTCAGACAGGCAGCTTAATGGAAGAGTTGATTAACTTAGATGTACCCGAGGGTATGTCCGGCCGCATAGACAAAGTTTTGGCCGACTTGTATTCTGAATTAAGCCGCTCACGCCTGAAAAATCTGATATTAGAGGGATTTGTAGTCGTGGATGGAGTGATTATAACCGATGCCTCGGCTAAAATCTTTGGCGGTGAGGCCGTCGAGGTCACCATTCCACCCCTGGGTGAGGGCGACCCCAAGCCAGAAAACATCCCCTTGGACATCGTTTATGAGGATGCGGACCTGCTCGTCATAAACAAGCAGGCTGGCCTTGTGGTTCATCCAGCTCCTGGCAATTGGCAGGGCACCCTGGTGAATGCGCTTTTGTACCACTGTGGCGAGAGTTTATCAGGTATCGGGGGCGTGAAACGTCCTGGCATCGTTCACCGCCTCGACAAGGAAACGAGTGGTTTGATGGTGGTTGCAAAAAATGACCAGGCCCACCAAGGACTAACGGCACAGTTTTCAGACCGAAGCCTTTCCCGTAGCTATAAGGCTCTGGTATGGGGCATGCCTAAAACCATGGCTGGTGTTGTCGAGACCAAAATAGGCCGCTCTAAAACAAACCGTAAAAAGATGTCTGTCTTGCGAGAAGGTGGCAAAGAAGCCATCACCCACTACCATGTGGATGAAATCTATGGCCTAACCGCGGCCTTGATTGATTGCCATCTGGAAACGGGTCGCACCCACCAAATTCGCGTGCACATGTCCCATTTGGGTCATCCGGTGATCGGCGATATCATTTATGGTAAACTGCCCCGCCATGTTAGCCAGGCCCTTGAAAAAGAGGTTTTGACGCTGCTGCCGCCTGATAGGCATATGCTACATGCATATCAGATTCACTTCACACACCCAATTACGCAAGAAGAAATGGAATTCGAGGTCGATCTTCCAGAGGATATGCTCACAATCCGTAATTACTTGGAAACCAGACTCAACGCTAAATAGCAATTATCGTCTAAAATTCAAGCAAATACCCATCATTTATTAAGTACATGAAACTTATAATGAACTTATAGGAAATAGTACTTGATGTGGTGAAATGACAGAACAAATTGAATTCGTAGTTATCGAAGAAGAGGAAGAGCTCGTAGAGCTTGAGGCCCCACAGCTCGCCTTTCAGGATGAGGGTTTCAGCGCTTATATGCGCAAAATCAATAAATATCCCATGCTGACAGTCGAAGAAGAGTATGATTGTGTGACGCGCTGGCAGACAACCCGCGATTCTCGAGCTCTTGATAAACTTGTAAATTCTCACTTGCGGCTTGCCGCCCGCATTGCGGGCGGGTATTTAGGATACGGACTGCCCTTTGAGGACCTACTCTCAGAGGCTTCCGTAGGCATTTTAAAGGCCGTTGATCGATTCGATACATCAAAAGGTTTCCGCTTTTCTACATATGCAACCTGGTGGATTCAAGCCGCTGTCAAAGAATACGTATTGCGCATGTGGTCCATGGTACGCCTGGGCACCAGCGCTAATCAGAAAAAGCTGTTTTTCCAACTCCGTCGCTTGAAGCGTGATATGAGGGCAGTGGAAGAAAACGAAATTCCAGAAGATTACATAGACCAGATCTCCCTTGAGCTTAACATCGCTCGGGACGAAGTCATCGATATGAATCAACGTATGGCGGGGCCTGATTTCTCTCTTAACTCCCAGCTGGTCGATGAAGAGGGAACCGAATGGCAGGACACCCTAGAGGATGACAACGAAGACCAGGAAACGACTCTAGTGAATCGTGATCAGCATGCTAAACGCTCAATGCTGCTGACAGATGCTCTTCAGGCTCTCTCCGAACGGGAATACATTATTTTCTCGCGCCGTCATTTAAGTGATGATCCCCCAACCTTGGCAATCATTGCAGACGAGATGGGTATGTCACGAGAAAGGGTAAGGCAAATCGAGGTGGCAGCCTATGATAAGGTTCAAAGAGCGGTTAGATCAAAAGCGACCGAACAACGCATGACTGCATAAATTTTACCAACGAAACAACGGGCTTACATATTGAGGTTGAGCGCCGTGGGCATGGTAGTCCGGGTTGGGTTCTTGTTGGTGAATCCCGGAAAGTACAAATAATGAATCAATTCCCGCCTCGTTAGCACCCTTGATGTCTGTCGCTAACGCATCACCGATAGCCAACCATTTCTGGCCCTCATAGCGTTTTCTCAGATGATCATAGATGCTGGCATAAGGCTTGCCAAAAAATTGCACCCAACCGCCGCGTTTTTGATAATCTTCAGCCAATGTTCCGGCGCAATAAGCCTTCAACTCCCCTCGAAACACCAACAAATCAGGATTGGCACAAACCATGGGTATCCCCCGGTCAATGGACAGATCAAAATCCTCCGAATAGTCTTCTAAATAAGGGCGTTCTTCGTCAAAGTTACTGGCGATAATGAGATCCGCCTCATGCATATGGAGTGCAGGATTCTTGCCGATGCCAGCTAAAAGGCTGCTGTCTTTTTCCGGGATGCCGATGTGAAAGTAAGTTTGAGATTCATGACGACGCACATAATCCAACGTCATGTCCCCTGAGGTCACTACGCCCGTATAGAGCTCTTGAGGTAGCCCAAAGGAGGTTAACTGCTCTATAACGACGCCTGAGACTCTTGGGGCGTTGGATAAAAACACGACGGTCTTGCCGGCCTCTTTGAGCTTCTGGAGGCAGGGAATCACATCGTCAAAGAGCTCATGACCATTGTGCACCACGCCCCACAGGTCAACGATATAGCCATCATACTGATGGGAAATTTCATTTAATCCCGCTATTACCGCTGGTTCCACCTGGGTTGCTAATTGCATCACGAATTCAATCTCCCAAGTTATCCCAGAAATCCTTTACCCGGGAGAAAAAGCCCTGACTCTCGGGGCTGGTTTGACCCTTTGTGTCACTCTCGCCAAATTCCTTGAGTAGTTCTTTTTGTTTTTTCGAAAGGTGTACGGGCGTTTCCACAGCAGCGTGGACAAACATATCTCCACGATTAGAGCGTCGCAGGATGCTCATACCTTTACTTCCCAAACGGAAGATCTTAGCTGATTGGGTTCCAGCAGGAATCGTTACACGCACCTTTGAGCCGTCTATAGTTGGCACCTCAATGCTGCCACCCAAAGCTGCCGTGACCATAGCGATTGGTACGCGACAGTGGATGTTGGCGTCTTCGCGCTCGAAAATAGCATGGGGCTTAACTTCAATCTGTACATAGAGATCACCCGCAGGTGCACCTCGGATACCGGATTCACCTTCTCCAGACAGCCTTATACGAGTGCCTGTTTCTACGCCCGCTGGTACGGTAATGTTCAGGGTTTTCTTGTCATTCACCCTACCCAGACCATGGCAGGTCTTACATGGGTTTTCAATAATCTGTCCTGTTCCTTGACAGGTATTACAGGTTCGCTCAACCGTAAAGAAACCTTGTTGAGCTCGAACTTTTCCTCGGCCATGGCATGTGGGACAAGTCGTGGGCGTTGAGCCCTTTTCGGCGCCAGATCCGTGACAGGTTCCACAGGGAACGCCCATGGTAACGGTGATACTCTTCTTAACCCCGGCATAGGCTTCCTCAAGGGTGACGGACATGTTGTACTGAAGATCATTGCCACGCTGATGTGCGCGACCCCCACGTCCCCCACCGCCCATGAAATCGCCAAACATTTCCTCAAAAATGTCGGAAAAGCCACCGGCATTGAATTCAAAGCCGCCAGGATGGCCTCTTTGACCAAAGCCAGCGCCGCCGCCACCACCTTGTTCAAAGGCAGCATGCCCCATACGATCGTAGGCCGCCCTTTTATTGGCATCACTTAATGCCTCATAGGCCTCGTTCAGTTCCTTGAACTTATGCTCAGATTCTTTGTCACCAGGATTTTTGTCCGGGTGCAATTTCATCGCTAATTTACGATATGCCTTTTTGAGCTCGTCCGCAGACGCGGATTTCGAGACACCCAGCACCTCATAGTAATCTCGTTTTGCCATTGTTTTTCACATTTAGATGGGCCCCGGCCGGGATAGGCCGGGGCGTGTTTTCGTGAGGGTTAAGCCTTACCTTGCTTGTCTTCGCCGTCGACTTCTTCGAACTCGGCGTCAACCACTTCCTCTTTACCAGCTTGCTCGCCGCCAGCGGCTGCAGCCTGCTCTTGACTAGCCTTATACATAGCCTCGCCCAGCTTCATAGAAACCTGGGTCAATGACTCTGTCTTGGCCTTGATGGCTTCCTCATCTTCACCCTCAAGGGCTGTCTTCAGATCTTGGATAGCTGTCTCAATGGACGTTTTTTCTTCCGCTGAGACCTTGTCACCAAACTCATCGAGAGACTTTTGTGTCGCATGAATCAGGCTTTCACCATGGTTCTTCGCCTCAACAAGGGCTTTACGCTTCTTGTCTTCTTCTGCATGACTTTCGGCGTCCTTGACCATCTCATTGATGTCGGCATCCGTCAGACCACCTGAGGCTTGGATACGGATCTGCTGTTCCTTGTTTGTAGCCTTGTCTTTTGCGGATACCGAGACGATACCGTTGGCATCAATGTCAAAGGTCACTTCAATTTGAGGCATACCACGGGGCGCTGGAGGCAGACCCACCAGGTCAAATTGGCCCAAGATCTTATTGTCCGCAGCCATTTCACGCTCACCTTGGAAAACCCGGATGGTCACAGCCGTCTGATTATCATCAGCGGTTGAGAAAACCTGGCTCTTCTTGGTAGGAATAGTCGTGTTGCGATCAATCAGCCGCGTAAAGACACCACCAAGAGTCTCAATACCCAGCGACAGAGGCGTTACGTCTAGCAACAGGACGTCTTTAACGTCACCTTGCAACACGCCACCTTGAATTGCAGCACCCATAGCCACTACTTCGTCCGGATTCACACCACGGTGAGGCTCACGGCCAAAGAAGTTCTTCACCGTCTCGCTGACTTTCGGCATGCGGGTCATACCACCTACCAAGATCACTTCGTCGATCTCGCCGGCAGTGACGCCTGCATCCTTCAAAGCCTTTTTACAAGGCTCAACGGTGCGCTCGATCAACTTTTCGACCAAAGCCTCAAGCTTTGAACGAGACAACTTGACAGTCAGGTGCTTTGGACCGGACGCATCAGCGGTAATGAATGGCAGATTAATTTCAGTCTCAACGGCACTGGATAGTTCAATCTTAGCCTTCTCGGCAGCCTCTTTCAGGCGCTGCAAAGCCAATTTGTCGCTACGCAGGTCAATACCGTTTTCTTTCTTAAACTCATCAGCCAGGTAGTCGATAATATTTTGGTCGAAATCTTCACCACCCAGGAACGTGTCACCGTTGGTAGACTTCACCTCAAATACGCCATCGCCAATTTCAAGAATGGAGATGTCGAATGTACCGCCACCCAAGTCGTAAACGGCAATAATGCCGGATTGCTTTTTATCGAGACCGTATGCCAAAGCCGCAGCTGTTGGCTCGTTGATGATACGCAGCACTTCCAGGCCCGCAATTTTACCTGCGTCCTTGGTAGCTTGTCGTTGAGCGTCGTTGAAGTAAGCGGGAACCGTAATCACCGCCTTTTCAACTTTTTCTCCCAGATATTGCTCAGCGGTTTCCTTCATCTTTTGAAGGATAAATGCACTGATCTGACTGGGGCTGTACTTCTCGCCACGGCATTCTACCCATGCGTCGCCATTGGTCCCCTCAACGATCTTATAAGGAACCAGTCCCATATCTTTCTTGGTCAGAGGGTCATCATAACGACGTCCGATAAGCCTTTTGATAGCAAATAATGTGTTTTCTGGATTCGTAACCGCCTGGCGTTTTGCCGCTTGTCCGACGAGTCGCTCGCCGCTTGCAGTAAATGCAATCATAGACGGTGTGGTTCTGTGCCCTTCGGCGTTTTCAAGAACCTTTGGATCCCTGCCTTCCATGATGGCAACGCAGGAGTTCGTTGTACCTAGGTCGATACCTATTACTTTACTCATTTCATACCTCTTTTGTTAGCGAGCCTCAAGCGCCTCATACGAGCACACCAAAAACCCCTAGAGTTATACACCAGAAGCCGCTCCCCAGTTCCCCATATAAAGGGGCCAACCAGAACGCAACCTCACTTTAGGGACAATTCCCTACTATTTTTATACACCAAATCAGACCCATTTTGCAAGAAAATCTGTTGTTGGGGCGTAACTTAAAGGGTTCAGCAAATTGAGTTGAAACCGTTATCACCCTCAGCAGCCGTTCCCACTTCCACAAAGGCCCGGTCGAAAATTGCCATCTTCACAAGGGTTATCTTTCGATAATAATAATAGTCGACGTTCATTTCCACTAGCCGCATCCCGTAAGCTATCCGGAATACTTGTAAGTCTGTTTGAGCTCACGTTAAGCAAGTTCAGGTCTCTAATCAGGGCTAATTCGGCAGGAATAGAAAGAAGCCTATTTTTACTTAGATTCAGCCCATTAAGCCTAGATAGGCTAACCAAGCCATCAGGTAGGCTATTCAGTCTATTTTGAGCATAATTTAGGTCCTGAAGGCTGGTCAATTTCAGGATTTCCTTCGGAAACTCGATAAAATCGTTTTGATCTAAATCAAGGTAGCCCAAGTTGTTACATCCTACAATACTGCTGGGAAGGCTCTCGAGCTTATTATTAGATGCGTATAAGCTCATAAGAGCCTGCAAATCGCCGATGGAATCTGGCAGACTTACTAATTGATTATCCGATATCACCACACAACGAAGCAACTTCAAGTCTCCAATACTATCTGGAAGATGCACTAGCCTATTATGACAAACATCAAGTTGTTCTAACTGCTGCAAATTTCCGATTGAATCAGGTAATTTCGAGATCCTGTTATTACTCAAAACTAAAGTTATAAGGTTATTCAAACAACCCAAACTCTCAGGCAAACTTGACAAACGGTTACCTTGGAGATCCAAGCTGACGAGAGTTATTAACCGCGCCACAACTTTGGGAAATTCCTGAAGATCATTACCAACCAGCACGAGCTTCCTAAGGTTGCTTGCTAGACTCAGAGAACCTGGAAGAGTCTTCAAATCATGCCCAGAGAGATTTAAACAAGATATTTTGGCTTCAGCTTGTGTGCGGAAAAACCCTCTAGGAAGGAATCTTATAGCTAGCAGTTTTAAATATTCCGCGGGATCCCATGTGCCACCCATGACAGGAATCCATGGTTTTGTCGTCCAGGAGTTCAGTAGAAACCAAGGATCGTCAGATTCCTTAGCATAATTCGGTTTTGTAGGATTCTGAATTTGTTCTCTCAATACGGCGTAGAATCTAAAATAAGCAGAATCCCCAACCCCTGTGAGGTTATTTATCAGCGCAGCATCTATGGGTCCATAGCTGGCTACAAAGTCTTTCAGACCTAAGACTGAATCAAAATTATTTGAGATTATAAACGTCAATCTACATTGACTAACGCTTGATAAACAGTCGGGATCTATCATGGCATCAATAAGTGGTCCAAACTTGGCAGGGGCCCAAGGTAGCCTGCCTACGTTTTGCCTCATGGCTCGGCAGGCCATACTCAAGCGCGCCATGTCGCGAGGATGGCTAAAAAATTGAAGCAAGTACCTATGCAAATCATTAGTCAGCAGAGATATAGGACATCCTTCTTCAGAGGAATCTGCATTAATTCGGATAGGCGCCAATATAGGGGCTAGGGATTGTTGAGAATTACCCAGGGCAACATTCGAATCTTCAACCGCGGGTTTGCTCTGAGTCAACACGTCATTATCTTGAACCCCGGACGCATTGGCGACTAGAGATTGCAGGAACAACGGACCTAGCAAGCATAGTGTTAAATATCTTAAACCATTCATTTTTAAGCACACTCTCTATATTATTATACTAACAAGCACTTGCTATAAGCAAAGCCAACAGAAACTACTCAAATTCTTCCGTTTTAGCAAGAAATTTCCTAATTACAGGAATTACTAGCTCACGCCGCGACTCTAGCCACGGCAATATCTTTTGCCGCGCGCAAGTTGACTTTGCCATTGGCCAATACCGGAATTTCAGTTATTTTAAACACCGCATCAGGCTTCGGCAGCCAGAGTTTTGGCAGGCCGGATAGCTTCAACTCTTCCCAGAGTTGCTTCTCGGTGATGGAGTCGTGTTCAAAAAGCACGACCAAGCTCTCGCCCCGACGGTTGGAGCTGAGGGAAATAACCGTGGAGTGCACGCCGCCCAGGATCTCGTTTACTTTATCCTCGATAGCAAGGTGAGGCACCATTTCACCCGCAATTTTACTGAAGCGGGAGAGGCGATCCACAATGGTTAGAAAGCCACCATCATCCATCTTAGCTATGTCGCCAGTAATATACCAAGAATCCAGGAAGGCATCTCGGGTCATCTCCGGTTCGTTGAGATAGCCAATCATGCTGCCAACACTCTTGACCAACAGCATGCCAGGCTCACCCAAGGGTAAGTCTTCCATTGTTTCAGGGTCCACAACCTTAGTTGCCACGCCAGGGAGGGCCGTTCCAACGGTACCCGTCTTGGAGCCAACCTGGACCCAGCCTTCACTAGAAACCACATCGGGTAGATTTACCGAAACCACGGGCGAGAGCTCCGTGCAGCCATAGCCTTCAAAAATCTCCAGGCCAAACTTCTGTTTGAATTCTTCCTCCACAGAGGGGCGCAGCTTTTCAGCGCCTGCTACCACATAAACCAGGGACTTAAAATCCTCAGCATCGATACTGCGGGCATAGTTCTGGAAAAAGGTAGACGTTCCTACGATGAAGGTTGCTTGGTACTTAAGGACCATCTTGCCAACGGTTTTGCTTTCAAGGGGATTGGGGTGATAAATCACAGGCATCCTTTTAATTAAAGCAAACCACAACAGAACCGTATAACCAAAGGAATGGAAGAACGGTAGCACGCCCATGATGCGGTCATCCTTTTGGAGCGGTATGATCTGGCCAATCCCCTCAATATTAGAGAGAATATTTTTATGAGACAGCATAACGCCCTTGGGCTTGGCTGTGCTCCCGCTGGAAAACTGGACTGTTGCAAGGGACTTTGGCTGGACATCCTTATCACTTAAAGACTCAAAGAGTAAGCGAGACGGCAACAACGCCATCAGCAGCGCAACCAACTTGTCGGTCCCCGTCACGGTCGACTTAATGTCCTCCAGAAAGATCATATTGTCGGCTTTTTCCTTGCCAAGCTTTTCGAGAAACTGTGATGATGTGATAACTTTGTTGATATTGCACTGGGTTATGGCTGAATCATAAGCTTCTTCACCCGCCGTGTAGTTCAAATTCACTGACACCTTGCCAGTCAAGCTGATACCCAAATTAGCCAAAGCGCCCCCTACGGTAGTGGGCATGAGCACGCCTACCATTTCCTCGCCATTCAGCAATTGCTTGAATTTGCGTGCGAGAATGATGGAGCTCAACAATACTTTTCCATAACGCATCTCATTGCCCAAAGAATCGGCCATGGCCAACTTCCAGAAGGCTGACTTGGCTGACTTGATGAACCGGCGCGGCAAAACATCATTAACCGTCTTACGCATGGAGAATGACTCGACCTCCAGCTCCTTCACCGCTTGACGTACCACATCTTTGGGTGTGGTTGGAGATAAGGGCTTGCCAAAGGTCACTGTCACCGGATATGGGAATACTTTTGGTCGCTTAAAGAAGAATTTACCCTTGTCATAGCTGAAGATACTTCCCCAGGCATTATCCAGATTCACAGGAATTATGGGGATGCTGAGGCCTTCTGTAATCTTTTCTAGGCCTTTTCGGAAAGGCAGTATATGTCCATTACGGGTAATCCCACCTTCTGCAAAGATACATACCAACTCGCCCTTTTCTAGGGCGGCCCGGGCCATCTCAAAGGTTTTGCGCACATCCCGGCCCCGATAGACGGGGATGACTTTGAGAAGCTTAAAGAACTGTTCTAAAAACTTAATGTGGTAGATAGCATCCAGAAGCATAAACTGCACATGCCTCTTCATGGCGCCACCTACCAAGAATCCATCCACATAGGACAAATGGTTACATACCAGCAAGGCAGCGCCTTTTGTGGGCAAGTTGTGCGCGCCACGCACACTAATCCGATAGAGGCTATGGGTAATCACCCAAAGGCCGCAACGAAGAAGAATCATGGGCAAAGACTGGGCCGCCAAAGCGGTGCCGCATACGGTCACCATACCAATCAGTAGAATAATCGCATCGGAGCGGAGGCCGATGATATCGTGCAACAAAGGCAAAAACGCCGATGCCAGCAGTACAGAACCCATACTGTAGACATTGGTCGTAGCGATGAGGCGTCCCTTTTCTTCTACGCCCGCAAGATTTTGCAGGTTGGCATTCAGTGGTACAATGAATAATCCACCGGAAAGGCCAATAACGTAAAGAGATAGCACAGTGCCCATGAAATTGGGCGCCAAGAAATACAGCATTATTGAGCCAAAACCAATGCCCAACGCACCTAAAGGCACAAGACCAATCTCGACGTGATCCCCGGACAATCGCCCAGCTAAAAGGCTACCGAAGGCAACGCCAAGGCCAAGTTGGACAAGCAATACACCCGTCCAATAACCATCTAGACTCATAACTTCCTGCCCTAAGAGCAGGATCAAAGAATTCATTAAGGAACCCAAAAACCAAAACCAGGCAATACCTCCAACGGTGAGATAGAGGACTGTGCTGGCATATATCTTGCGACTTCCGGCAATAATGCTCGCGAAAGGATTAAGGGGTAGCTCTTGCTTAACTCCCGGATAATTGGTACGCGGCGCGCCAAATATAAAGATTGTGCCCAAAATGCTGATCGCCAACATAATATAGGCCATCGTTCTCTGTTGATTCATGAAGTGGCTGTAGAGCACACCACCAAAGAATAAGCCCAGTACAATACCCGTATAGGTAGACATCTCGACGATACCGTTGGCACGACTGAGTTCTTGTTCCGTAAAGACTTCCGGAAGGAAACCATATTTGGCCGGACTGAAAAACGCCGCCTGGGTTGCCAGAAGGAATAACAGGATCAGGTTCATCCAGAAAATACCCATGGGCAAAATAACAATCGCCAAAAGCATGGTAAATACTTCAAAGCTTTTGGTGACAATCAGAACCATACGTTTGTTGAAAAGATCGGCCAAATTGCCGGCTATTCCCGAAAACAACATGAATGGACTAATAAACACCGCACCCACGACAGCAACACCCATGGCAGAAACGGCATCAGGGGCACCCTCGTGCGTACCTATTGTCAGCGCCATAAGCCCAAGGGTCATCCGCAGGATATTGTCGTTAATCACCCCGAGAAATTCAGCCACAAGATAGTAGGCAAAGCCCTGCTTCTTTAATAAAGTCACGTAACTGGATGCTTGCACTTATTACACCTATATCCGCCAAAATTTCCTTAGCCATTTGAACATAAGCCAGGAAATTCGTCTAGTCTACAAAATTCAGCCATGGCATACCATGATGGGGCTCTCAACAGGAAGCTAATATCACGGCCCCAGGTATCGTTAATTTCCCCATGCTCTCCGCTACCTTACTTATCAGACTTTACTGGAACGAATTCCTTTCGCTGTAGCCAGTTTTTCGCGCTGTAGTCAGAAGTCGCACTGGTCACGTGAAAGGTATAAGCGTTTCTGGGCTTTTCAGAAGTATTGGGGCCGCTGCCGTGCACTAGAGAACCCTTGAACAAGAGAAGAGCGCCCGGGTTCATAGGGATGGAAATAAAGGCGTGACCATCCCACTGCTGCTTGAGCGCATCCAGCTCTCCTTCCGTGAGTTTTCTGCCCTCCATGTCCTCGTATCCCAAAGTGCGATCCTCGTATTTGACATACCTGAACAAGATAGGCCATTTATGACTGCCTGGGATGACCTGAAGACAGGCATTCTCTAAAGTGGCCTGTTGAAGAGGGGTCCAAAATGCCAATGTGGTGTTGGGCTCGGTATATAAAAAGGTGCTATCCTGGTGCGGCTTCACCTCCCCGCCGACCTGCTGAACTTGCAAATCATCATGGATTGATTCAGCAAAGGATCGGCAACACCGAGCATTTCGGCTATGGTACGCACTTGGTTTGTCAAGGTGACCTGGCGGAATGGCGGACTCAGCTCACCCAGGGCATGGGCAATCTTGTTCACGGCTCTCTCTTTGGGAACCATCAAGTGCCCATCTTGCATAGCACCGGGCTCCATCAGGCAGACCACCTTGTCCACGGAGTCCTGAAATAAATCTCCTCGTTGACTATCGGCCCTGACGTTTTGGGAACCAGAGAATGTTTCGATTTTATCAGTCGTGCTTAGGAATTCATTGATAATGCGGGCACCTTCAGCCACTAGACCATCACACTGCTGGTGGTTCAGATAGCCATTGAGCACCAGAAAACCATGCTCGTCATAGTACTGCACCATCTCATGGGTTAGCCTACCATCAGTCGGACATTCAAAGTACTGAGGTTCAAAACTGCTTGCTTGGACTTGTGATGTAGCGAATGCGAGGCAGAATAGGATCTTGGCGTTCAGCTTCATGGGTTTCTCCCCTGTTATTTTTATGAAAGCTTAGCATCCCGGTTTGCGGGTGACAAGTGGGGGATCGAGGCGTGGGGCGTGGAGAGGCGATAAATATATCTTTTTACTCTTTAACTTAAGGTGGTATACTATCAGAACATTGATTCTACTATGGTTATCTGTGCTATGCCACAATGGTTGTCTAATGCTGCATTATACCGACAGC
>Ga0182030_10006468_pt1 | contig 24710 bp, 23 predicted proteins | sample 812S3MmetaG_FD_121299 | JGI IMG/M metagenome (GOLD analysis project Ga0182030, IMG submission 121299) | Permafrost microbial communities from Stordalen Mire, Sweden - 812S3M metaG (Illumina Assembly) | ecosystem: Environmental > Terrestrial > Soil > Wetlands > Permafrost | place: Sweden...
CTTCTCAATAGCAAACGGCCAATGAATTAAAAAGCAATCCACATAGTCCAATCCCATCATCTCCAACGAGTTTGTTAAACTCCATTCCACATCTTCGGGTTCCGAAAGATGAGGCCATACTTTCGTCGTGATGAAGATGTCTTCCCTCTTTACCCTCGGGTTTCTCGAAAGAAAATCTCGAAGAGCTGAACCTACTTCATCTTCATTTAGATAACTAACTCTTTGTGAGATAATAAACCTTTAATTGAGAAGGGAGGGTGAACATACTACCAGGCACAATCCAAATGCCTATACCCAGCTTCAAGAGCAGTCAAAACCGCATCATGCATCACTCCCTTACCAGCGGTTCCCTCGTATGCAAAGGTGCCAAAACCAAGCGCAGGGATTGTAACGCCATTATTGAGCGTGAATATAGAGATGAAATTCTGCATTATGGGGGCTTTTGTTGGTGGCAGAAAGATGGATTTTGATGGGCTGAGAGGAGAATGGTAAGGATGGTTCTTTTATCCAACCAGCGAAGTACCTGTACCTTATGTACAGTAGTGTGGATATGCATGCGATGTTGTAGTTCTGGCGAGAGTTTTGAAGCGCGTGACTGGCTGGGCATCATCGTACAACAAGATCCCTGAGTCGATGTACATATTTCCCCGCCGCCCACTCTTGAATATAGCTGAGCACCATCGAATCAAATTTGTTTGGATCGAGAAACACGGTTCTGACCAGGACGACAATTTGTTCATGAATTAAGATTTCATTGAGGTTACATTGCTACTGCCCCGCATGTAGAGTTACTTATCCCGGTCCGTTGGCCGGCCCGAGCCGAATTCGATCCTCCCAGGCATGAGAAAATGATAGTCCTCTCTTCAGCACCTAGTATATACAAGAAAAAGAGCTACTACTCTTCACCTGACATCCTATATCCCAGTCTAATGTATAAGGTACATAAGTGGCCAATAATCAAAACAATCAACTAACTCCCCGTCCCCCATCCCAGGGCTCTATCTCAACCCTCCCTTCCCCCTAAACTCCTCTTCTCCTGCCCAATAACCATCGCAATCCCCCCTGCCGCAACTGCTCCACTCGTAATCGCTACCAATGCAATGCCCGCAATATTCGGTCTAAACAATCCCCTCTGCAGCAATCTCAGCGAAGCAAAATACCTCGTAGTCCCATACGTCAAACTGATGATCGAATTAGTATGGGTTTCGACTGATGTTTCGGGAGTAGAAGAGCCAACCGGCTTTCAAGATATGTCTCAAGAGCTCGTCTCCCTGAATACCATTGAAAAAAAGGGGAATAGGACATACCACCCTGTCCCTGAGCCCACCAACGCAGCAGAAGGAAATTTCAGATCGCGATGATCGTGTTTCAGGGCTGGAGAAAGGGCTTCTAGGGCTTCGAGCTTGGCCAAGGCGACCCCGAGAGCGACGAAACCTAGCCCGGTCCGGGTCCAGGAGAGAAAGGTTCGTTCGTTGGCTAGATGGTCACGTGCTACGCTGCCGGTGTTGGAGATGGGCCGGGCGGAGAGGAGTTTGAGGAGGCGGGACATTGTGGGGTGTGAGGCGCTGATAGCTACGGTAAGGAAAGGCGTCAAGAGACCGTAGCTTAGGTGTGATGATAAATGAGAGGGCATGTGGTAGATTGGCGATAGCAGATTTTAAAAGAGGCCGGTTCAAGTTGCCGACGCGAGTTACATCTTGGCAATTGCAACCGCTGAGCTCTCTTGAAAACATGAAAACACGATTATTAGTCGAACAAAGAGAATCTTTGCTCAGACTGTTCAATTTGTCCTTCAGATCCAGAAACATATTTGTCGTGCATAGTTTCACGTAGACTGAAGCTCGAGACTAGAACAAGCCATCTTAAGAACAAGAACACAACTAAGCAGCAATTCATCTCAAGGGGTCAAAGTGACCTCACCTCAAGGGAAAGCGAATATATAACCTTTCCCGAGCCTCTAGAAACCGCTTCCCGTACTTTCTTATCTAATAAGGTATACAAAGCTCAACTCTTCGTGAATCATACCCAATGCCCTACCTAGCACCCTATATCCATCAAAGCCGCCCTCCAAAACCAATCCTCAAAACCTCCATGAAACCGCCCAAGATGCCAAACCCTCCCAAATTCTATATTAGACAAGCAACCACCCCCTCTGACCTGGCCTCCACCAAGAGCCTCTTCTCCGCCTACGCAGCCTCCCTGAAAATAGACCTCACCTTCCAGTCCTTCACCACGGAACTTTCTTCTCTCCCAGGCCTCTACTCTCCCCCAACCGGGTGTCTGCTCCTCGCCTTCCCCACTTTCACCACCACCTCCCCCCATTCTTCCTTGCCCCCACTTTCACCACAACCACAACCCTCAGCAGAACCAGAACCACAGCCAATAGCATGCATAGCCCTCCGGCCCCTCAAAGGCCACTCCAAAACCTGCGAAATCAAACGCCTCTACTGCACCCCCGCCTCCCGAGGACTAGGGATTGGTAAAGCGTTGGTAGAAGAAGTGATTAACGAGGCTGAGAGATTGGGGTATGAGGAGATGAGATTGGATACTTTGCCTAGTATGGTAGGTGCGAGGTCGTTGTACGAGAGAATGGGGTTTGGACAGGTGGAAGCTTATTATCATACACCATTGGAGGGAACGATTTTTTTAGGGAGGAAGGTGAGGAAGAAATGGGTTTCTGGGGTGGGATGTGGGTTGGAGTTGTGAAATTCGGCGAGACGATGAGAGGATAATAGAAGCTGGCCAAAATGAGATATAAGCAAGTTTTGATCTAAAAGGAAATCCCGAAGCATGGTATTATAGAAGGGGTCAATCTGGTTCATAGCTTCGTGAATTACTTGAACGAATTTATCTATATTTACACAAATTTATTTTCCCCCTGCTCTTTCCGTCGCCCAAATGCAAATCCTGCCTGCTCTGAACACCCATAATAAATGTTTCCCTCTGTCTCCTATCCTAACTGAGATCAAAGCCAGCTCCAGAGTTGACGGCGTATAGTAGCTTTTGCCTTAATGTACTTGCAGTCGAGTATCTTGGAAGTTTGAGCAAGTTCACGCATGTACTTGTGCTGGGTAATCGCTCCTCGTCGTCACCAGCATCACGAATACTAAATAGAGGATTAAGTTGTGAGAATCCAAGTAGTGGCGCTCGAGGAGTTGAGGTGACGTATTTTAGAACCTTGCGGCGGTCTGAGTCATCCAGCTCCTTCATCACCTTCCAGAAAAGCTGAATCGTGGGGTGTTCAAGGCCATCATCGCCGATTTGGTAGACGCCACCATAAGAAGTGTTGCCCCTCAAGTCTTCGACATCGATTTCAGAAGCATCTCCGCCAATGAGAGTCTGAAGCTCAGACTGGTTGAACATGGAAAGCCAGGATGGCTTGATGATTTGTCCGAGCCCTTTGAGGAAAGCTTGAGTCTGCTGATATGGTTGAACTTGGAGGCGATGTCGAGCAACATAAGACACATAAAGTGGTCGGTTTTCATTTGTGACGGGAATATTTGAACCGTTAGGCATCAATTCCCGAGTGATAGTCCGAGCAGGTGCTCCAGGGAATGAAACGTTGTCTGTGATCGTGAAGTCAAGAGAAAAAGCCTCTACGTTGCCTGGGTAGTTCTTTAATTTCAAAAGACCCTGGTACAGACTTTCGTCGAGGTCTCTGAGATCGTTGATGTTAGCGCGATACCCGCTCTCTGAGCCGGAAGCCCCTGATGCTGCCCATTTCAAGAGGAAGAAACCAGCAAATCCTATGTCGACAAGGATTCCTTCGTAGAGACACTTGCCCACAACTCTGCCCAAGAACTCGTACTGCTTTAAAAGCTCTTTAATATTCTCTCTCCACTCTGGAGAAGACTCTGTAAGTCCAGCCGATTTTAAGATCTCCCGACGCTCGTCCACTGCTTCTGGGTTGGGGTAGAGTAGATTTTGGTCATTTGTTACGAAGAGATTGGGACCATCTTCGGAGCGAAAAGCCTCATTAGTGATACTAGTGAGAAACTCCTTCGTGACACCACCCCCATCAATACCTGCTTCAACAGTATCAAATTTGTCCACGAATGTGATCTGAATCGGCTCCTTGAGGCCTTCTCCGAGATCATAAAATTGGTCATAAGCATCTTCGAAAACCTGGTCTCGTCTGATTTTGGCATGATGCCGGTCTAAATCGCGACCCGAAGGCCTTGGCCCACGTGTCATCATTGCATTTTGTACCATGGACATCCGCCAAATATCAGGATCTACATTCCCACCCCTTCTCCGAGTCTGATCGAGATATACGAACTGCCGAAATATCTGTACCCGGGTTTCGAAAGGAATGCAAAACGGCATGTTTTGCAGAACTTCTAGTCTTGGCCCAACTGCTGCCAGTACTTTCTTCCTTGCAGCTTTCTGCTGCTGTCTCCTTAGACTCTCGATTTGTTGAGCACGTCGTGGTCGGGCCATGCCGACGAGCGCTAGTTCATGATCTCGCGAAGAATAATCTTGATCATCTTCAACTTCGGCATCGGGGTCCTCTCCCTCCTCTCTAACTTGATGCTGCCTTTCTTCCTCCATGACAACAGAAGGAATGAAGCCCTCCATCTCAAATCGAGATGTCATAAGCCAATGATCCTTTGACAAGAACCGTCGCCTAGAATCTCGCTCGTACAGCATACGCATAACTCCAGTCACAATAGTCCTTACATACATAAAAGTCATACCAGCAACACCAGCAAATGGTCGATGTGCCACTCGTTTTGGTCCAGTCTCTGGTCCTGGCGATTGAAACCTAGACGTGCTTGTGGCGCCAAAATATGTACCAAGCCCGCCGTCAGCGGCATGATGATCATCATCAGATAATTCGCCCGCGTTATAGTAAGTTGTGAAAGCCAAATTTTTGAGGAATATTGTTAATTTTTTAACGTCCTCGATGGGGAGAGCACTTTCGCGAATTCGAGATATTGGGCCATTTTGTTGACCAAGATTTGGAACACTGCCACTTAGAAATTCCTCATCGTCAGTAAATCTGAGCACAAAAGTATAGAGCTCGAGAAACAGAAGGATAGTCCGCCATTCTCGATCCCTGGCCATTTCATTTGAAGATATTGAGGAAGATTGATTTTGTGGTCGGAGAATGGTTAAAGCCGCCTTTGAGTCCCCTCTTATGGCGGAGAACGTATTAGTTAAGCTCATAGCTTGCCAGAAGAATTTTAAAGCTGGGATTTGGACACCTGATGAGGTAGTCATTGATCCAAGGTATAGCCACATCCGGATTTCATCACCTCGTCGAGGGAAAATCCTCAGGAGTGTAAGAGCATAGCTTGCAAGCAAACTGGCATCCTCTTCGCCGGCCACAGAAGCTTTTGCGTAGTCAATGTTGAATTTGGCCAATAGGCCAGTGATACTGGCCTGGTTGACCAACGACAAGAGTTCATCGCTGACAAATGTAGGGAGGGGGAAAATACTGTTCCTTTGAGCCTCATCATTGTCGGCACTCTCCTGTAAAACTTCTGGGTCTGCCAAATCAATTCGGCCCATGATTTCACTAGAGGAGCTGGAAAGCTGCAATGAGAGTGCCCTCAAAAACTCTGGCTCCTGGTTATCTCGCTCTTGAAGACGGCGAAGGGCGATGAAATGAGCAAGAATCCAGAGTTTACTGGTAGGCTGGATCCGGTTTGCCGAATCTGACGAAAATTCCCGAACCAGAGCTGTTGAGAGAAGGCCAACATTGACAATACCTGCTAACTCGTCCAGACGTCCAAGTAGGGAGCCTAGATCGGGTATTGACAGGAATTGTAGAGCGAAAGCCGAATACGCACTGACAGCTATGTCATCTATCAAAATCAGCCTCGAACCTACAATACATGCTTGTAAAGCGTGAAGGGCCCACCTTTACTGTTCGAAGTGCGATGTTCCAACAACGGTATTCGTACGGCATTTAGAATAAGAGTCTTATCTAATTTCCCAGAGCGATTCCTGATGAAAAGGTCGGATAGATAGCTGTAGTATATTCGAGATATTGGCGGGAAAGCTTTCGGATATTGGCAAATTATGGCCACAAGTAGTTGGAGTAGGGTGTTTGGGCACCGTGGGAGGGAACTAAGGGTTGTTAGCTTTCGATGTTGCAATTTACCAACACAACGTGAAAATGGGTGGTTTGACATACACTTGAAGAGCTTCCAGAGTGATGGTTCCCAGTCGAGCAATCTGCTGAACATCTTGCCCTGCCAGAAACGATTCGCAACCAACGGAAGTCATCTTTTGACTTAGAATTGCTAGTCTCTCAATATCGTCTTGCCTGCGGGGGCTGAAGAAAGCTAGCAAAAGCTGCAACTGTTCCAATAGTCTCGGACAAGACGTTGATGGGGGATTTCCTCCATCTTTAACTGCCAACTCATCCCAAGCTTTGCGTCTTGAATCAGCCAAGTCCCTCCGTACTCGGTGACCGCGCCATACTTTCTGAATTCGTTTTGAGGCATTCAGTCGATCCCTTTCCAGCTGTCGAAGTTGCCTCTCCTGCTGAGCATTGGCAACGGCCTTCTGTGGACTTGCGGCAAACGGATTTTTATTTTGGCCAGAGAGGTTGACTTGTCGAGGACGACGAGAACTTCCACTGAAAGTCTGAAACATCTCGAAGGGGGGGCTTTTGTCTGCTTATTCGCCGCAGTCTATGACCGTGATTTGTGTTCGAAGAAACATACCGGACCCAGTGGAAACTCAGCCGAGACAAGGGAGCTGAGAGCTCTGGGAATTAAAGACTCGATATTCCAAGACTGATTTCTAGAGGATTCTGATTTGTGATTTCGTGATAATTTTCTTCGATGGGATTCGGTGCTCGTTCTAGCATAGAAGAGAGGTTCTCTCGGATTACTTGGTGCTTGCTCTGGTGGGGGATTCGGGTAAGGCTACAGCGTCGAAATCACTGGAGCAGCTCAATAGCCTGCCGTAGTGATCGCCTCGTCGCCTCATTCTCAGTCATCAATCATCGCCTTGGACGCAAACTTACCACCTTTCCTCTTCTAGATTAGCGCCGTGCTGATTAGGATTGAACTTTCCACAAAAATATTCGCGGTCAAAGGAAAGATCTGATCTCCTTTCAACCTCCAAAATAAAAAGTATCACGACACAACAACGATCAAAGTACGGTATCTCGTGCTTTTTTCGTTCTTCTTCGCCCTTCTTTCAAAAAACTCATCCGAGACACAAAAAAATTTGAAAATCCCATAAAAACCCTATCGCGCATCGAATCTTCCTCGATCCGCCGGCAAACTCCAAATTTCACCCCAAACTTCGACCATCTCTCTCCCTACCCTCTCACGATATTCGCACATCGACTCAGTGTCTGTCCTGTACAGCTCTTTCTGCAGCACATACTGACTGTATTCTACAACCCTCCTTTAGAAACATTTCGCCATATTAAGGTATGATAAGACAATCCCTCGCGCCCAAAAGATCGCAATCTGTATTTCATATTTTCGCCTCATCTATATTCTTTGACGCGCGATACATCGCTGATACATTCTCCATAGATTTATCTCACCTCAAGATGTCTGCCACCGCTTCTGTCGACCAGTTGGCCTCTGAACTCAGCAACGCTTCTTTGAATGGAGGCGAGGCAAACGGAGCTCCTGCCATCAATACCGATGTTTCCAACATAAACTCTGAGGATCCCGATACTGCTGGCCCTACCCCCAGCTCTGCTGCTCCTCATCCCCAAGCCTCCGCTTCCCTCTATGTCGGTGAGCTCGATCCCTCTGTCACTGAGGCTATGCTTTTCGAGCTCTTCTCCCAAATTGGTTCTGTCGCGTCTATCCGTGTCTGCCGTGATGCTGTGACCCGCCGATCCCTTGGATATGCCTATGTCAACTACAATACTACCATCGATGGCGAGAAGGCCTTGGAGGAGCTCAACTACACCCTCATCAAAGGTCGCCCATGCCGTATTATGTGGTCTCAGCGAGATCCAGCTCTACGCAAGACGGGTCAGGGCAACGTGTTCATCAAGAACTTAGATGTTGCCATTGATAACAAAGCCCTCCATGACACTTTCGCTGCATTCGGAAACATCTTGAGTTGCAAAGTCGCTCAAGATGAGTCGGGAGCTTCAAAGGGATACGGATTCGTCCACTACGAGACCGATGAAGCTGCTAGCCAAGCTATCAAGCATGTCAATGGCATGTTGTTGAACGAGAAGAAGGTCTTTGTCGGACACCACATCCCTAAGAAGGATCGCCAGAGCAAGTTCGAGGAGATGAAGGCCAACTTCACGAACATCTATGTCAAGAACATCCCCATCGAAGTCACTGATGAGGAATTCCGTGAGCTTTTTGAGAAGTTTGGTGACGTTACGTCGGCATCACTTGCACGTGATGAGTCTGGCAAGAGCCGCGGCTTTGGTTTTGTCAACTTCATCAATCACGAGCATGCTGCAACTGCTGTTGATGATCTCAACGGGAAAGACTTCAAGGGTCAGGATCTTTACGTTGGTCGTGCTCAAAAGAAGCACGAGCGTGAGGAGGAACTTCGCAAGTCCTATGAGGCCGCTCGCATCGAGAAGGCTTCTAAGTACCAGGGTGTGAATCTTTACGTGAAGAACCTCGAGGATGATGTTGATGACGAGAAGCTCCGTGAACTCTTTGCTCCTTATGGTGCCATCACCTCAGCCAAGGTCATGCGCGACTCCGCTGCTGAGACAGCCGAAGCCGAGGAAAAAGAGAAGAAGGAAGAGGAGAAGAACAAGGAGAACAAGAAGGAGGGTGATACTGAAGGCGAGGATGATGCAGAGAAGAAAGCCGTTTCCAAGGCTGAGAAGCGTACATTAGGCAAGAGCAAGGGCTTTGGATTTGTTTGCTTCAACAACCCCGACGAGGCTACAAAGGCCGTCGCCGAGATGAACCAACGCATGGTTAATGGCAAGCCGCTTTATGTTGCACTTGCCCAGCGTAAGGACGTCCGCAAGAGTCAATTGGAGGCCAGCATTCAAGCTCGAAATCAAATTCGTATGCAACAAGCTGCTGCCGCCGCAGGTATGCCTCAGCAATTCATGCAAGCCCCCATGTTCTACCCTCCCGGACAACAACCTGGCTTTATTCCTCAAGCTGGTGGGCGTGGAATGCCATTCCCACCTCAGGGCGCTATGCCTATTCCTGGTGCACAAGGTGGTCGTCCTGGCCAATATCCTGGTGGCTTCCCTCCACAACAAGGCGGTCGTGGCGGCCCCGGTCCTCAACAAATTCCTCCAAACATGTATGGAATTCCAGGCCAATTCCCCCCCGGAGCTCCATATGCTCAACAGAACAACCCTCAATACCTTGCTGCCATGCAACAAGCTCAAGCTGCCGCTGTTCTTGCTGGTGGGCGTGGAGGACCTGGTGCTCGTGGACCTATGCAAGGTATGCCTGGTATGCCCCCAAATATAGCCGGTCTTCAAGGGGTTGGTCAGCCAGGAATGCCTGGCTTCCCTCAAGGTGCTAGACAAGGTGGAATTCCCGGCCGTGGAGCTCAAGGTGCCCGTCCTGGCCAGTTCGCAGGCGGCTTCCCTCCTCAAGGTGGTCGTGGCATGGGCGGAATGGGTCAGCAAATTGGTGGCGTAAACCCAGCTGGCGGACTTGATTCTCTTACCCCAGGCGTTATTCGACAACAACTCGCTCAGGTCGGCCCTGGTCAATCAAAGCAACTTCTTGGAGAGGCTCTCTTCCCCAAAATTCAGGTCATGCAACCAGAGTTGGCAGGCAAGATTACCGGTATGCTTTTGGAGATGGACGACTCTGAGTTGATTAATCTGTAAGCCCTTGCCCATAAACTACGACCGCGCTTTATACTAATAATTTAATAGCTGTGAAGACGAATCTGCTCTTCGTGCGAAGGTCGATGAAGCTCTCAATGTCTACGATGAGTACGTGAAGGGCAAGGGTGAGAATGGCGAGGACCTCACCGATAATGCTGGCGCGAAAGCCGAAGAGAAGGCTTAATTGCCACCTCTCTTCGTACAAATATACATCAATACCCCTTAATGACTCTTCTTCACCATACACATTTTACGAATTTGTCAAATTGGCAGCTGGCTTGGGCCCGGAAAAGTTTTGCTTGCGTGTTTTCTTCCCTTCAGGCGGTGGCACAAATCTCGACTTTTCTCGCTTTTCGATGGACAAACTCCTCGATGCGTTACATTTCCCTTTTCACAACATTTCTCGGGACGAACTGTACTCATAGACTAAGGTATTTGTGCGCCTTTGGTTGATTGATCTCATCATCTAGATCATCGGCTTTCGCAAGGTTCACGAACCGTGGCACTGCACAATTCAACAACAGATTTCTCGACGTCTACTTCTTATGTTGCTTCGGAGGCGAAGACTGGCTTTCTTGAGTGGTTGCATTTGCTGCTGAGTCTAGTTTGGCTGGTTCTTTGTTGAGGGGGTGATATTAGACTAGGAATCAATACAAAAACATTGCAAACGATAAATTTTGTGACACGTGGATCTTGCGTGAAGCCTGAAACCCCTATTGTCATGGACTCATGGCCAAGTCAAGAATCAAATCACTTATTATAGTCATAACTTATGAGAAGCAGTTTTGAGCAGAGAAAAGAGTGGTATAATTGGTATTTATTCCCCGAACGCCAGCACATAGTTCATGAAGCAGCAAGCCTTTCATTCATTCATTCCATTGCAACAGCAATCGATCATGCTGGCCGAATCGGCCCCAACCATAAGCGCCAGCACACCAAATAAGAAGACCGCTAACGCTTGCCGTTTCATTCCATTCCATTCCAACCATTCTGTTGAGAACCATATTCCAAGCGAAGTCTTACTAGGACCGCCATTTTGGTATTGTGTTTCCGTATGTAAAGAATATATAGAGAAGACAAGGGTATCTCGACATATTTTCGTAGGGTCTTCGAGTAGTTGCGAGGACGAGTTCGAATACGAAGATAAGAGAGGAGAAGTGATGTTGCCCATTGTGTCTCGGAAATGATCAATCAATTTTTGCAGATGCTAAGCTCTTGATTGCTGGATTTGCCAGGTTGTTGGCCTGTCGAATGGCCGGACTCTTGTATTTGCTGTGTTTGCGGAGACGTTTGCGAGCGACCATGACGGGGACTGAGGATTTGGTGACGAGGTAGTTGGAGAAGGAACCAAGAATGACACTATTTATAATTAGTTACGGACAGAAGTGGTGATGAGAATGTTGGAGACTGACCCTTTAAGCGCGCTCCTCCCCCTGCTTCCCAAAATCACCAGAGTAGGATTAATGTAATCGATGACTTCCGTGATCAGGTGCTTTGGACTCTTGCAATGAATGACTTCAATCACGACTTTGACTTGTAGCTTCGTCTTCCTCAAAAGCTTCGACACTTTATCAGTAATGTCCTGAACCGCTCTGTACCGTTCTTGTTCAGCCTTGCTTCTCTCTCTTCCCATTGGACTAGCACTTTGACTTTGGGAATCGAGTCTCAGGCCAGGTCCTAATGGACTTGGACTAGGTACTGCTGTGAGCAGAGGAGTGGATTCAGGAGGAACTGTCGAATATGCAACTGCGATTGCTTGTTCTTTCAGCTGCAAATCATCCGCAATTGAGCCGTCATTAGGTGCAATTCCAACTTCCTCATCAACACAGTAGATAGCAAGTAAAGTATCGCCGTCTCGTAGCACCGTTCCAATTGCCCATTCGAGAGCATGTGTAGCTTCGTCGCTAAGGTCAGTGGCAACTAGATACTTTCGAATCCTGCGATTGTTGTCGTGGGCCTCTTTTTGCATCTTGAGGAAGTCGCCCCTGTAAATAGTGCGTACGCATCTACTGGTCGCTGGAGTAGATGCAATGGATGTCATATTGACTGATAGTTTTTGAGCACGTTTTATATCAGTGAGGTCTGCTTCGGTGTCTGAATCTACCGGTGTATTGAAGCCAGATGTCCCTTCATCGAAACTGGTATTTGGATGAACTCCTGGTTTAGAAGACTTCGACCTGTCGCCGGTGGGTCCAGTGAGTGTGATTTCAGGCTCAAGGAGGGATCGAACTTTGTACTTTTCATGTTGTTGAGCAGCAATCTGCTGGCCTAAAGACTGGTTAGTATAAATAGTATTACGAATGGACAGGGTGCACATACGCTCTTCCTCAGCAGCAGCCATCAGGCTCCGAGCAGTCCTCGGGCCCTTTGCCCTTCCCATTCCTAGGGTCTGACTCTCCGGATCGGCATTTTCAGAGCCAACGCGGCTCTCCTTCTTTCTCCCTCGCTGCCGCTCCTCATCCGAGCTCCTGCCTTCTTCGTCGCTGCTGTCCGCTACAGCATCTTCCCCTTCAATTGGGGTATAATCCTTCTCCAGTCTAGCATCGTCCGGTCCTACTTCTTCACCACTGTTTGTTCGCCTCCTTCGACTCTTCCCACTCAATGACGACAAGCCTCCTCCAGCCAACGCCAGGTTCGCATCCGACAGTCGCCTATAAGCACTATTCATGTCCATAACTCTGCCATCTTTGAGTACAAATTTGCTTGTATCGGGACTCACAACCGGAGAATTTGAACGTATGCCAAGACGGTTATGCGGTGACTTGGACTTGGCTGTGTTATTAATCCCAGTGGTTGCAATCGAGTTATTTCGACCTCTGTCTTTACCAGTGAGTGAGCTTAAATCCCCTTTCATCACTTCCGCCATTGCACTTGGAAATTTCCTTCCTGCTTGGGTATTTCGCTTCGGCACAATAGGACCTCCAGGATTGCTTGTTAAATACCCCGAAAACTGATACTCATTTGTCTTTTCAAACCCCGGCGCTCTTGGGCCAAAGTCTACAGGACGAGATGCCGCATCGGATAAGCTTCTATGCTGTGAGTGGTTTGCCAAAGCTGCCCTATGATTTGCATCTATTGGTGACGATTGAGCGCTCATGCTGGTTACAACAGCCGGGGGCGACCCATTGAGATCCAACATACTTCTAACAGGCCCAGCTCGCGCAGGAACCGTAGCTCCCTTGTTTTTCCCAGCGATCGATGCATGTCTAGAGGGCGCACCATCGATATCTAGCATGCTCCTCACGGGTGATCGAGGGGCCGTCGTAAATGGGGAGGATGGTCGTCCAGTCGCAGCACCTACAGAGCTCGCAGACACTCTCGGGGGAGGAGCCGGTGTCCCCTCTAGAAGGGCCATAACCTCCCTCGCCTCCTGGTCCAGAATAGCCTCCATCGACATAGGCTGGTGCGACATGTTTGCGGGGGTAGTAGGATTTTTGCGTGTGAGGGGCTCTTGGCGATTATTATCGATCGGTTCAGGCTACGTATGGCCAAGACGTTGTTTGTGTTAAATATCGGACGACAAAGAGCAGGAGAAGCTCCGTGGGCTCTTTACGTTATCGATTTATGAACTTTCGGGGTTGCCAGACAAGTTCGAGATACTGCATTGTGGAAGGAGTGGCCAGGGCGAGATTGCGCTCAGCTCATCGCTGTAGCTGCCTATAAATCTTGTGTAACGCAGAAATCTGGGTGTTTCGTGAAAGAAGAATGGTCGCGGGAGTAAACGAATGGCGTGCAAGTCTTCGTCAGAGAGGAGGAGAGTGTCTGCCTTGGCCACGTGTCTGCTAGGTCTGGAGGAGGTGGAGGAGGAGGAGGCTGTTCAACTTCGGGATTGCGCTACAGGTAATTCTAGATTTCTGACGAGAGGCCTGTACAATTTGTAACTTTTCGATGAAGTGAAGTCTGATACGACAAATCGGTGGATTTTTCACTGAAGGGAGGATATTCGCATTCTTAAGTTGTCGGAGGTTGAAAGTGGAGTTGGGTATAGAGTTCAAAGGAAAGTGAGCTCACATATAATATTCTTAGCTCGCTTTCTGCAGCCGGGGCAGGTGGACGGCTCAAGCCGAGTGGTGTTTCCAGGGATCTAAATGCAGTGATTTGTGGGAATTCATAACAATCTAGTCTAGACCTTCTGCACTAGGTATGAGTAACAAAGATTATAGAGAGTGCTTACTGAGTGCTCTATAGACTCTAACATAATCAGCTCTTTGATATGATATATGGGTTATGGATTATGGATCATGGATCATGGATCAGGCATGTCAAAGTGATCCCAGGGGATCCTTTGCCAACAAGACGAAGATCTAAATTCCGTTTTGCTTTGACCTTTTCAGGAGCATGCTCATGACGGGCATGAACGACAGCCTCGCCATCATAACGAGCCGGACGTGCTAGGGCACACTACTAGGTAGTATCTGCTCATAAATGAACTCTATTAGTACCTATGAATGCAACCCCAAGCCCATAATTGGCCCAACGCGAGAAGACACCCGCAGTTGTACTTCTTGGCATTGAAAAAGCAAAGGCGCAGCACTATGCCAAGCTATACCACAAAGCTTACCCAAGTCCTCTCTTATCTTGGTCCTTCCAGTTTCCCAATCACTTCCGGTTTTGGGGGTCCGGCAGTTCTTCCATCATTGTAAAGGGCGTTGAGTAGGACGATGAATCGAGCTATGAGAACATGATAGTAAAAGCTTGTACGACGTTTGATAACGGCTAATCCTGTCGGTCTACTGCAGGACGGGATCGCGTGCTTCCAGCCTGGTAGAGCTCCAGTCCCGGACACACGTGTTATCGTCTTTTATCGATGAGACGGTGGTTTAGATGGCGTGCATATCACATTGCTATCTTTGCCCAATTACTCTTCTTAGTTTTTACCGCTCCCTCGGGATCAACCGTTATTAGAGCAGTCTCACCGCCGTCCGAGGTATACGACACATGCATGCCATCGGCCGAAGACGGAGCGTGTATATGCAAATACAATATGATACATCTTAATATACATCAATCCCGTTACCTCCTCCTTCGTCCATAATTTAGATTTGCTCTTGCTGACGTTCCAGTTTTGTGCACCAGGTTCCTTCGTTCCCATGCAGTGCTCCGACCCTCAACAATACTAATAAGCTCTTCCGCAACCCGCTGTGCAAATTGGCCGCGTCCACTACCTCGTGATGTTTTCTTGCTGACGGCATCTAATATCCATTGAACTGCTTGCCGTCTTCTCTGTCGAACACCTAGAGCAACTGGGATTTGTAGAGCAGCTCCTCCACCTGCAGCACCTCTTTGCGAGCGTATACGGATAAGAGGTGCTACAGAATCAATGGCTACAGTAAGGTATTGGATTGGGTCTAGTGGAAGATGTGATGGAGGTGGAGAGCCAGGAAGGAGAGGTCGTGATGGGTTAGGGGTTGGAGGAGGTGCGGTTCTAAGATGATTTAAAATGAATGACATGTTCTGCAAGACGAAACAATCAGTATTTGTGTCCAGAGGAAGGCATCTGCGCCACATTGTAACGCAGGAGGAAACGAAAGAGAAACTGACGAGCCTACCCTTTGAGCAGCGCTCTTCTTGCCATCCTTCATCAAAAGATTCGTGACTTGTGTTACCACAGGATCGTATCGATGCTTCATCATATCTGTTGATGGTATTTTGTAGCTCCCTTCAGCATCTGTCTCCCCAGGCATCTCAAATTTATGACCGAAATTGACTGGATCTTCGCCATGACCACCCGCTGCGATATTCTCCATCTGACCCAACGCAAGCAAGTTCGCGAATGAGGTGATCCCTTCTGCCTTCTTGTCATCTAATTCTTGTTTAATGACTTCTGGGGCTTTCTCTTTTTCTCCATCGCGTTCGAGGATCTAATGGAAGTCAATCACATATTTTCAGGCCTGATGTCATAACAGCTCAACTCTTGCCATTGAGCTCGAAGACATACCTCTTGTACAGGCGTACCTTGACCCAGATCTGGCTCGGTCTCTCTTGTGACTCTTCCCATATCTGCCGCTTCTTCACTTACATGGCCGAGGCCACTTTCATTGGGGCCACCCACAGGTTTAGGATCCTTCTCATCAGCGAAGCCTCTGCGGGAAGAAACCTGGAATACTCGAGGCTGACGCACGACCATTGAAGGCCTCGAGCGTATCACAAGAGAGCGGCTCGCTCCATAGAAGTTTAATCGTGGAGGCATGTTTGTGGAATTATAGTGTTGATATTTTTGAAGATCTCGAGCTGGAGAACGTTCAAAATTTGAAGCTAGATTAGCGACTCGCTTCCTTGTGAAGCCTGTGGTACATGGAAAAGTACAGAGTACTTCTGTAGAACCAACATGGGTCAGACGAGAGACGACCATTGTACTTTTCCCGGGTATTTTGAATCTTGTCTGACCCGCGGCTTGTTTCAAAATTTGTAGCTTTATTTCATTCCGCAAACTGATTCTTTTCAATTCTTCTCCAGCTCAAAAGGTAGCTGCCATATCAGAGAGTTACTCTGGGCACAAGGGATCTACTGCAAGTTGTCGAAGATATCACGAGTCTCCAGCAAGAGATTGAGGTTGTAAACCAAATCTAAAACTTTTCAATTCCATCTCTAAGAAAGTTTCCCATAGCCAAAAAATTCTCTGTCGAATCCGGCGCTTGAGCCGTCCTGTGTCATTCCCTGCAACACCATAGCAATACCAGACGCCAGAAACCAGTTGTTGCGCCTATCCATGCTATCCCATACCATGTGGTAACCAATCTAAACTTCGTATCCTACAAGCACAAGTGACAGCTCGCTGCGGTCTCCACATTGGTAAGGAGGCACGGTCTGGAAGATCACCATCCCGTCCGGCTCTGCGAAGGAGAACTCGGGCTCGATCCATTCAGATGCTTCAATGCGACCTCTGCTGCATCCTCCTTCGCATTGTTGACATACTGTCCGTCGTACCAATATCGGGCCGCGATGCTTTGTCCCTGAATGGTCACAGTACTTGACCAAGCCGTACGTCCGCCTAGACATTGTCAATTGCTCCCCAATTCTTGGATGGGAGAAGTTTGAATGCTTACCACGCCTATCAGAAACAATTTGGAAGATCGGAGGATGGATTTGTGCTTCTCGACATCTCTCTAATTCTCGTCAATTGAACTTCCAGAAGTGAGGAAGATGAGTTCGCCGTACCTTCAAGTTTCTCCTGCCATGTAGCAGCGCCGGAACCATAGCTTGAATAAGACATGGTTAGATTGATCGTATGATCTAGGAGACCGAGAGGCTTAAGTGATGGTGATAATGCGGAGGAGAAACAATGGAGAAGCGGGTAACGGATATGGCGTTATGCTTTGCAGGAAATGTTGGATCAATGGCCTTTTTATAGATGATTCGCTTTAGGTCAGGATAGATCTTTGAGGTCACAGTTGGGTGTATACTGAGTTGGCAGTCTGGCTTTCAGAGAGAAATGATTCAAATTTTCTGCGTTTGCAATCGATGCAACACGGCAACTAGAGCAAGACCTGTTTCGGGCTGATGCATCTGATGCAGATATGCAGATATGCATTTGAAGGAGTAACGTCGATCAACCGTGAGAGTGGTGCTCTATGTGCTGTCTCCATCGGTGGCAGAGGACACCTCATGTACGACTATACCGAATGACTTGAGAAGAGTACAAAAGCAATATGAGGCTTGAGACAAGAAGAGCTAGTGGTAATGCAGAGCCAACGCTACAAAACTCTGGCAGCTCTGCAGCTAGATTCGTCATGGGACTACTGGAAAAAGAGGGTTTGAATTGGGCAGGTGTGGTGAGCAATAGTGAGGTGGGGGAGGAGAGAAAGGATTGGACTAAGGGATTCCATATTGAGCCCAATGGGTGGGCCTATACCAAACCTTGGTAAAAGGGCGCTGCATGAGAACAGGACTAGGAAGTATCAATAGCAATAATAGCGATTGGTACCAAGGTTGCAAATTGCAAATCTGCGCTTATTGCTGAGACTTTTGATGTATCTTTTGTAATTTCGTTTGGTGCATCTGTTTGCTTTTTTGTTTAGAGAAGAAGAAATTCCGGCTTGCTGAAGATCCCGGGAATCCCCATCCCATTCCCATCCTATCCCCACCAAAGAAGCCGGAAGCAGAATATTAGATATTAATTATTGTGTGACCCAAGATGACAACCCAAGTAATCAAATACCGGTCGATCTGCCTCTTGTGCGATGTGATAGGTGGTTCTAGAATCTCAAATTCTTGTAACAGAAACTTCGTCCTGACTCTTATCTTGTATCCCCCGACTACAGTGCAGTCCCGGCAGGCGATCGAGATACACTGCAGGAACGGAAAGTTACATTGTATGTATACGACGACCTGTCAGTATTCTCAAGGAAGTTCCTTGATTCGAGAAGGAATTGCGGAGAGACCCTTGTCCTCAAGACCCATTGAGGTACATTACATCAGCCTTGCGACTTGCATCTCCGTCTTGCTCAGCATATCATACCAAGGGAACCAGCTGCCATCGTCACCTCGACCTTACTCACCGCTATACCAATTTGAAGATTGGAAAACCCGGCAATCTGGCAAAGAAATTACCTGGACCAGTGCGAGCTTGGATCCGTCCAGAGTCTGACGATGTCTGCATTGGATTCGCCCCAAAGAATCTAATAGGATATGTGGGTTTCCTTTGGCGATTGAAGTTGCCAGGTGTTCTGATATTGCCGTCTCGGGGAAGCAGGCATAGCAAAGCCGTCTGAAGAGGACCTTCATATCAGAATAGATTTCTGAGCGACATTGGGCTGGTTTCCGGGAAATTGAGTGCTGGACCAGTCGGGCCTTCGTCCAAGAAGAGACCTCCCGATCGTACAAATACCAGGCTCGGTTCAGGGCAGACATCTCCTGCGCATTGGAATTCCACAGATACACAATTAGAAAAGAAAAGAGCAGGTCCCTAACCTTATAATAGATGTGATCGTGGCAACTTGAGAGGGAGACAAGTCGTTGACAGCCTTGTTTAAAGGCGCCAAAACAGCCTTGTTCGAGAACAACGCATAGATTGCTGCCCAAAGAGTGGGATTGATTGTTATCAGCCTATGGTAGGACAGCGTATGCAGATATATCTATATCGAGCGAAAGTTGAAATAGTCGTCAGGGACCGATTTTATGAAGTCGATTTCCTACAGTGATTCGCATTGAGGTTTACTTCACGTGAAAGACTACTAGTATGGAAGCTCAATGTTGCCCCGAGGATGCTTCTCCCACCTCCCACCTTGATTTCAGTCTCTCGACACCAATACGAGTCATGAGAAATCCTAACAAGGCAGCGTCCAGATGCTGCCGGAAGCGACGCTACCTTCTTGTAGCCCCGTGAAGCCCGTGCCGTGGTGAGGATGAGTAATCTCGGTAGGACGGTAATTTCTGCCTCGGTCTAGAAAACGTGGGGAAGCTTTCCGCATGTCAATGCATCTGACAAGAGGAACAAAACTATAGACGACACTGACCAGAAATGATAGACTAGAAATAACTGTCTTTCTCTGAATCACCTAATAGAACATATCTAGAGAACAAAATGCCTTTTAATACAAAGCTCACGAGAGCGCTGGGCATCCAGAGTAATCACCAACCCCGCTTCAAGAATCACAGGAAGGGAATGCTAATACGTGCTATCTGCAGAGCCTATTGTCCAAGGTGGCATGCAATGGGTTGGTTACGCTGAGCTCGCATCTGCCGTCAGTAACGCCGGAGGACTCGGTATCCTCACAGCCCTCACACAACCCACCCCCGAAGACCTACGAAAAGAAATCCGAAAAACCAGAACCCTTACCAACAAGCCATTCGGTGTCAACATTACCCTCCTTCCCTCTATCAACCCCCCAGATTATGCTGGATACGCACAAATCCTCATCGACGAAGGTATCAAGATCTGCGAAACTGCGGGAAACAGTCCCGGGCCAATCATTAAAAAGTTGAAGGCTGTTGGTATAATCATTCTCCACAAATGCACAACTATTCGACATGCTCAGAGTGCCATCAATCTGGGTGTTGATTTCTTGAGCATAGATGGTTTCGAATGTGCAGGCCATGTTGGCGAAACCGACATCACGAACTTCATCCTCCTTAGTCGAGCACGACAATCCCTCAAGGTTCCATTTATTGCCTCTGGAGGCTTTGCAGATGGGCAAGGACTGGCTGCAGCATTGAGTCTTGGTGCCGAGGGTATCAATATGGGAACAAGATTTATGTGCACGGTTGAGGCGCCTATTCATTTGAAGATTAAGGAGGAGATTGTTAAGGCACAAGAGACGGATACTCAGCTTGTTCTGAGAAGATGGAAGAATACGACGAGGTTATATAAGAACAAGGTTACGAATGAGGCAACGAAGATCGAGAGGGAGAGCACGACTGGCAATTTTGAGGAGGTTCAGCCGCTTGTTAGTGGACAGAGGGGAAGACAGGTGTTCATTAATGGTGATCCTGATTTCGGGGTAAGTATCTATACACTGATCACACGCTCGTATGCTGACTATACATAGGTTTGGACTGCTGGCCAAGTCATTGGTCTCATCCATGATATACCCACATGTGACGTATTATGCAAGAGGATAGAACGAGAGGCAGAGGAGACCCTGGCCAAGGCTTCGGCCCTTGTAGTACCAGCGAGCAAGCTATGAGTGTAATTTAGATTTCAATGCAATCGATTTTAGAAAACCCCTTCTTGTAGAAGGCGTTTCTTTTTATGCATTGTAAAGCACTTTTCTCACACAGGAAGGCCGCTCCTTGGACTGGATCCCCAAGCATAAAGACAACCCAAAATTGAGGCCATCTTCCCCCAACTAGCAACCTTTCCCCCTCCCAACACACACACTAAACACCCCGATCAATCCACCCCACATCCCCAAACGCCCCCTCCGGATCCTGGAACACCTTCACCGGGCTGCTATATACGTCCCACTGACTTTCCGTCAACTGCACATCAAACTTCGAAATCGCTCTCCCCGTGGCATTATACCCAGGTCCATAGTTCTTGTACTCGGCTTGCAGGGTCAGATTTGGTGTGTATCTTGGGGTGCCGGACCAGTCGATGAAACCAGTTGAGAGGATTGAGGCGTCGAGGTAGGTGTAAGCGAAAATGGAGCGCATTTGTGCATTCTAGACCCCGAGGGGGTGGTTAGTGGGCGGTGTTTGGGGGGAAGTGGGAAAGGGGAAGGGGACGAACCCAGGGACGACCGAGAGCACATTTTCCTTTGATGACCGCAGCTATGCTGGAATTTGCAGCGTGGACATTTGAGTTTACGATGTAAACACCGTATTTATTTACAAAGGTGGTGTTGGTTCCCTTCCAAGCTGTGATGCCGCCGCCGCAGGAGCGAAGTGCGACTTTAGGGATATGGTTAGTATTGGTGTTTTGGGGGGAGGGAAACTTACTGGAAGTGGATTCTACCCACGCGGTGCCGAAGCCGTAGAAGAAGTCTGTTTCGCCCTCTATTTCGTTGTATTTGAAGTAGGCGTTTCCTAGTTTGCCGACGTAGATCTGAATGTGTCGTCAGTACGCAAGCAATTGGAACAGCAGGAACTGAGAATCCATAAGAAGATTAATCACTTACAGTGTCTTGATAGCTATAGAATCCGGTATAATAGAAGCCTCCATTTGCGTAGCTGATGCTAAGTGCTAGCGATGGATCATCGGCTGGCCTTTGATCAGTCTATTCATCATGTCTCTTCCCAGGCATAGAGACATACAGTAAGGAGCAAAATCATTAATGAAATTCAAATTATAAGTCCTGAAATCGACACAGCCAAAGGGCGTTCCTGGAGGCACTGCAAACCCAGTAGGTCCACTTCCAGTCAGAGAAGCATTGAGGTTTGGTGCTACTGTGAGCGTGCTGGTGAAAGCATTATCAAGACCAGTAACGGCGATTGCGCGCCATATTATATTGACTGTGTTGTAGGATTGGTTTTTTGGATGCGCGGTTTGGCCGATCAAATAGGTTGGGCCACGGCGGGTGACGTTGACCTGATGCTGTTATTAAGAAAGCCTGAGACGATAGAGAATAGAGGAGCTTACCTGCTCGGTGTAGTTTCCAGAAGCAATGAGGATTATATAGGTGTCTGAAAACAGGTCAATGACCTCCCATTTCCTAACCTGGATGGCGGGATAGACCTGTATTATTTGGCAATGAAGCCACAGCTTCTTTGGTTAGCTATGGAGTTTGCAGTAAAAATTGGAAGCCCCACCTGATTGCACAGTCTTGAAATGTGAATTATTGCTCACTACATCGACAAATATAGTCTTTTGCAGATCACATCCATCCAAGGGATTTCTGGAATATGCTTGACATCCGTGACGGTCATTCTCATTGCTGATATCCCAAGCTCCGACGAGGGAGAGGAGAAATGTCAGGAAGAGAATAAGAGAATGGAAGGTTGGTCGCGCCATTGTTATTCTGAGCTATGATCCCGATTTTGAATATTCTGTCGTGGTAAGGACCCACTCAATTGGCCTTCACCAATTGCTTTGAAAAGTAGAAATGTATGAATGAGCGTCAATTGCAGAAAAGAACGGAGAGAAATAAATGACTTCATATAATCCCACCCAGCTCATCGGAATAACTTATATTAGCCATCTCCCGTCCCAGTACCTACATATTGACTAGGAATAATATCCATGTCGATGCGTCTCCGCAAAAAAGCTTGACAAACCCCCATGCTGCATATCGATGGAAGAACTATCTTCCCACTTCTCTTAATGGACAAAAGATAGGGTGTAATTTTTTCAATGTGCAAGGTACGAAGTGTTGCGGAATTAGACTGGGGATTTGTAGAGTTAGTGGAGGAGAAATTGTTGGAGGAACTTTGCGGGGACGGGCCGAAATTCCCACCAATCATTTTGAAAGGGAGATTGTACCCAGAGTCTTTCATCACTTGAAGGTGAACCTTCAAAGTTTATCAAGTTACTGAAGCTCCGAAAGAAATACACACATCGTCATTGTGTATTACAAGTCGAGTCTATCTATACTACAATGTCTACATGTAGACCATCAGAAGCAAAACATACACAAGTCCCGCTTTATCCGCTCTACTCCTCCACAACTTCCTTAGCCTCCTCGACATCACTCCCTTTCTCCGCATCCTGATTAGGACCTTTTTTGACACTCTTCCACTGTAGCCCGCAGGCCGCGAAAAATGCTGCAATAGCACATGCAGTGGTGACCCAATAGGTATGAGTAAGACCATCGACATAGGCTTGCAGAATAGCATCCAAAGCATTTTCTTGATGCATCTCAGTCAAGAGCTGGCGAATCTGTGTTGCTCCGCTATGTAAAAAGACTTGGGCATCTAGCTGCGGTGCGTTCTTCTCAATGCCAGACAGTAACCCATTCGTGAATAGCGATTGTGAAACAGCTATGAAGAGAGCGCCGCCGAGCTGTCTATAGGTATATTAGTATGGGTTTGTCACAGATGTTTCGGGAGCTGAGGAGCTGACTGGCTCTGAAGACATGCTTCAAGAGGTTGGCTCCTGAAGTATTGTAGGATCAAGGGTAAAATAGTACGTACTGGAAGAATGAAACGCAAGCTGTAGCGACAGGGACATCCGCGAGCGGAAGAACAGTCTGTACGACCAAGATCCCACCCTGAAAACCAACTCCCACGCCGAGCCCAGCAAGGACTTGGTATCCAAACCACTTGCTCAGCGATGTAGTGATAGAGAAGGTGGTAATCAGACCCGAACCCACAGAAAAGAGAATCATACAGAAGAGCATGACTGGAACATAATATCCAATGGCGCTTATCAAAGCACCAGTGGCAATTGACGACAGTACAGTGGATATCAGCAGAGGAAGGAGTTGAATTCCAGCATGTGTGGCTGAAGATCCCTTCACGCTTTGAAAGTATATAGCCAGGTAATAGATGATGGCGAAAAATCCGGCGCCAAAGAAGAAAGCAAAGACCATTGCAAAAACTATATTACGATTCTTGAAAAGCCGTGGTGGCAACAACCCTGCGTCGCCGAGTCTTAGTTGGGAGAAGATGAACAAGATTGTTAAAAGTGCAAAACCGACGAATAAACCAATGATACGAGAGCTTTTCCAAGCGTACGTATTGCCGCCCCATTGTAGTGCGAGAAGTAGGCAGATGACTGCTGGCATCAGAATGGCAGCTCCTATGAGGTCCAATTTCAAGATGCGTTCGAGGAAGGTGAGATGCTCCGGGTTGTTTTCGCGGTGTATATGAAGGTAGAATTGTATTATGACCATTGACAGTGCACCGATGGGAAGGCTGCAATTCTGATTTAACGGATGCAAATCTATCGAGTGATTCCAACTTACTTGATATAAAAGCACCATCTCCAGGACACTTTGTCCGTGAAAACTCCTCCAAGAAGCGGGCCAGCCACGGAAGCAATTCCCCACATACCACCAACGAGGCCAAAGGCCGCGGGTCTTTTCCGCAATGGCACTGAAGGGATTCAGTAAAGTTATTCGATAGTAGGAGTGCCTAGGAGTGCTTACAGCAATAGGCCAGGATCACGATGGCTCCAGAGAACAGACCACCGACACCTATTCCAGCAAGTGCTCTTCCGATGATTAACGCCACACTCGATGGAGCTGTGGCACATACTAGAGACCTGTTGACGTTAGTGGATGTTTTACGACCTCAGGATAGTCTCGATGTCTTACCCTAATTCGAAGATTGCAATAGCGGTGAGGAAGGTATATTTCACGCTGAAAATCGTGTATATTCGTCCAAAGGTAGGTTGCATAGCTGTCGCTGTGAGCAAATAACTGCTTCCGTACCATCCAATGTCGTTGATACTATGGAAGTGATCCGTGATCTTTGGTATCGCAGTAGAAATAATCGTATTGTCCAAAGCCACTAGGAATATAGCAAGGCAAAGGGCTGCCAAAATGATGACTAGCTTGAGCCCATGAGGATAATCCATGTCCTCGTCAGAAGACACTTCTGAGGTTTCTAACTGCACGGCATCTGGGGC
>Ga0182030_10006469_pt1 | contig 24709 bp, 19 predicted proteins | sample 812S3MmetaG_FD_121299 | JGI IMG/M metagenome (GOLD analysis project Ga0182030, IMG submission 121299) | Permafrost microbial communities from Stordalen Mire, Sweden - 812S3M metaG (Illumina Assembly) | ecosystem: Environmental > Terrestrial > Soil > Wetlands > Permafrost | place: Sweden...
AAGTCATCAGGCACGTCCTGCCAAATGCGTACTGATAACGCTGTGCTAGGGCTGGCGAGCTTAGATACAGATCATAGACTATTTGAAATATTGCTATCGGCTCTTTGAAGCGGTTGCAATAGCTTTTAACACAAACTATCTTTTTTGAGCACTGGACCGCGGCGGGGCTATTTTTTAGTTTTGTACCAGGGTCTTTTCACGACGCTGGCTTCGACTCGCTGATCACGAATGGCTATTTGCAGTGCCTGTCCAACTTTTGCGTACGCGGCCTCAATTTTGGCAAAAGCAATAGGATAGCCAACAAAAATCCCCTGCGAGCCGCTAGTCACTACTCCAACCTGCTTATCTCCTGCGAAAACTGCGTAGCCCTGTCTTGGCAGGGCTTTTCCCTCTGATTTCAGACAGATAATCTGTTCTTTAAAACCAGCCTCTTTCTGTCTGAGCAAAGCATCACGTCCTTCAAATGGACCTTTTTCAATCTTAACGCTCCATCCAAGACCGGCTGTAAGAGGCGTAGTCGTGTCATCTAACTCATGTCCATAGAGGGGTAAACCGGCTTCCAGACGCAAAGTATCACGTGCGCCAAGCCCGCAAGGTTCGATGCCGAACTCTGCGCCATCCTTTAACAACTTCTGCCACAACATCCCTGCGTCTTTAGTGCTTACGAAAATCTCGAAACCGTCTTCGCCAGTGTATCCGGTACGTCCAAAGCTAATTTCGGCACCATCTACGGTGGCACTACCATAACTAAATGAAGGCATGTCTCTCAATTTCGACCCGGTCACCTTTTCTAGCAAACTAACGGCATTTGGTCCTTGCAATGCAAGCAACGCAGTCTCTTCGGAAATATCCAGAAGCTCAACGCCTTCAAATGACTTCGCGTGTTGCTTAAGCCAATTCCAATCTTTTTCAATATTCGAGGCATTGACCACAACGAGAAAGTCTTCGCTGCGTCGATAAACAATTAGATCATCTACGGTTCCACCACCAGGCATAACAAATTGCGTATATAGCGCTCTGTTTGGCGTACTGATTTTATCGAGATCATTGGCAATCATGAACTGCAAGAATTCGGCAGCACCAATACCCTTAACAATAAATTCGCCCATATGGGAAACGTCAAACAAACCAACCTTGTTCCGTACGGCCAGATGCTCCGCAATGATAGATTTGTATTGCACAGGCATGTTCCACCCTGCAAAATCAACCATCCGCGCGCCTAACCGGCGATGCAGGTTGGCAAGAGGTGTCTCTTTTAAGGTCGTTACTGCCATTTGAAACTCCTGTGAAGTGCTGTGATTATCCCCTTTTAGATATACACTTCGCAACGGCTTCAGTCTGAAAAAACGAAGACTAAGCGCGCCTTAGCAAATTTTCAGAACCGCAATCAGGGAAATTGATACTGCTGGAGCTTATGAAGAACAGAGAAAACGCGCTCGCATACACGATCAGGGATCTGAACGAACAAGAGCCGGTCCCGGACGAATTACTCTTGCAAGCGGATCCTTCCCGGGAGCGAATAGATAGTTACGTAAAAAAAGGCCGCTGTCGTGTCGCTTGCGTATTGGAAGAAGTGATCGGAATTTATGTTCTGGTGACGAGGTCTTTTAACGATGAAAAATCAGAAGATACAGCTGAGATAGTGAATATTTCGGTTGCAAAAAAATTCCAGGGACAGGGTTTTGGGAAGGCTCTTATTTTCGACGCAATAAAAATTGCGCGCTCTAGCAATATCAGAAAGCTACTGGTCGGCACTGGCAACTCGAGCATTACGCAATTGGGTTTTTATCAAAACTGTGGTTTTAGAATAACCGGCATCGACTTCGACTTTTTCCCGAAACACTATCCCGAAAAGATTATAGAAAATGGAATAGTGTGCAGAGACCTTATTCAAATGACGATGGAAATTTGAATATCAACAACATCGCCAGAGTCAGCAAGCTGCTCTGGCAATGTCATTTCAGACTACCGAGTGTGTGGTTGGTCGGAGGCGGCAGTCTCTTTTACGGTCGTCGATATGAATGTGCTTTTTCACGTGTGATGATAGACACATTTATCGAACTGATTGTCTGGTGGCAAACACTTCATTAGTTTGCTCAGTCTGATCAGTTCGCTTCAGGCTTATCGCTTTTTTCGTCGTGCTCAGCTTCCTCAGCAGAAGGTTCCGCTTCGGTTTTATTTTCAGCATGTTCTTCCGAAACAGGCTCTTCGTCCTTACTCTTTTCGTCAGCGGCTTCATCTTTATTCTCTCCGGCTTCCTCGGTTACTGGTTCAGCAGTAGAATCAGACCCCCCTGAGGCTTCCGACGGAGGTTCAGAGTCAACCTTGTTTTCACCAGCATCTTCAGAAGTGGGCTCTTCACCATGCGACTCCTCTCCGGCTGCCTCGGCTGCTGGTTCAGAGTCTGCTTTATGCTCGTCTCCAGTGGCTTCAGCACCGGAATCAGACGCATCTTTGTTTTCACCGGAATCATCTGCAACTGGCTCAGAATCAGAATGCTTTTCGTCGCACGTTGCTTCGCCATCACATTCTTTTTTCTCTTCCCCGCCGGACGCTTCCGCTGCGCTTTCAGATTCTTCTTTATGCTCTCCAGCTTCTTCCGCTACCGGCTCTTCATCAGACTTGGCTTCAGCTGGTGCTTCAGCAGCCTTTTCTTCGTCGTCTTTCTTTTCGCCACCTGTTGATTCCGCACCTTCTGCTGCTGACGCATTACTATTTTCGCCAGCTTCCTCGCTTACCGGTTCGGACTCTTCTTTCTTCTCTTCGCCACTGGCTTCGGGCGCAGACTCAGTGACTTCATCCTCTTTCTTTTCTTCACCAGGCGCTGCCATCGCAGCAGCTCCCGATCCGCTCTTAGAGCCATTGTCAGCGCCTTCATGTGCGCCGTTACCTTCTTTGATTTCTTTTTTTTCTTCTTTCATAACTTCCTTAACTTGTGCCTTCGGTGCTGCGAACTTGTTGGGCTTCTTCTTCGACATCGACTTATCCTCCTGCGTGGATTTGGATGATCCCCAACGAACATCGTCAACCAGAGGCTAGACAATTTGCGCACGCAGGAGCGAAAGCGCGAACAGCCTTGGTCGGAAGGAGTTTCATTTGAGACCTTGTATTTTAATTCTCTCAGATTCGATGGTGGCATGCATGGAAAAACGAAAAATTTTTGGTTAAAAGTTTTCGCCGGGGCACCAAAAGTAGTGGCGCCCCAATCCCTACTACCTGCGCTCGTAGCAGCGACACTGAAAGGTCAATCCAGTGGGCATTTCCGTATTTGAAACTGCCTCTTTTGAGGTTATGCTAATTCGTCCAAATTCACGCGAGCCGATTTAGATTTTATTCGAGTCCGCAGATCTTCGATTCTCTTGTTGATAGTGTCGGCCGCGTGACAGGTAACAAGCAAATCTCGCCTACCTTCGTCCAACTGTCCATCTTTCAGTAGATGTTCAATCAGAGAAATTGAGTCAGCCAGGGTGATCAACTGCTCGCACGTATCAGATATAGTTTGAGACAAGTGGCGATCGGCAATTTGTGCAAAAGTTCGATCTTGATCCAGCTCATTAGTTTTAGAAAGCAGTTCGCTTATTACAACACCAAGTCGGTTGTTGTAATCTCGCAAGCGTCTTAGCTCGGCTTTCGAATCGTTTTGCAAAAACTAAACCACTCAAACCCAACAGTGTAATATTGCCGCCCTCGAGCATCAGTTTGGCTGGCTAATCTGATAATAGCGCAGTTTTATGACGAAATAGCAGTCACAAGCGCCTCATATAATGCGATTTGTGAAAACAAATGAATCAGTGACGAATCCTTAGAAAACCAACGGGCGCAGCCCTGACAGCTCTTGATAACATTTTAAACCGCCGCTGTCAGCTCCGTGTCAGGGGACGCAAGCAGGCCCGTGTTACACTCGGCTTAAAGTTAATGGCAACTGATTCGGGTCCCATATAAATGTGCCTCAAGGCACCTGGCGGAACATATGATGAACGCAAATTCGAACTATTCTGCTTTGAAGAAAGCCATCGGTGAATTGACGGAAGTGATCGACCGCTCACAGCCAAGCAACGAAGAAGCAGGGACCTTGTTGAAACGCATGGATTCCATAGTTATCGACATCGAAATTCGATTCGCTGGTGTGCTTGCTGCACATCACACCATCAGCAGCGGCAGCTTCCTGGCTCCCAATTAAGGCTATTTCGGCGCTGACTTAACTGAAGGCGCAGCCGATGATACAGCCGGCTGAGTCGAAACAGTCGCGGTTATATCGCATCCTGGGTAGTAGTGGCGAATTAGCCGCAATACTTGCTCACCGTCTGAAGTTTTAGAGTCTTTAATAGCCATCATGTATTTCTCTATCAAGGCTCGCCAGTTGGTAGGGTCTTGCACAAGCGCCTGATCGATTAGTCTGCGCTTGGTTGCTGGCACATCGGTGCCATAAAACACAGCTGCAGCGACAAGCAAATCTGGTTCGGATTGCGCCAGCGATGCAGCGGTCTGTAATAGCTTGTGTATATTCTTGATCTCGGTGTAACCAGGCTGATGCCCTAGCAGGAACAAGGCTTCGCCAGCCATCACCTTGCATTCCAAAACTGCATCATTCTTTTCTTTAGCCAGCGCAAAAGCAACATGAAAAGCTTTCACAACCGGTAGAAGATCCTCCGGTTTTTGACCTGATACTTTCTCACCCATGATCTGGGCGCGAGCGAGGGTTACCAATGTCCTCACTTTTACCAGTTCGCTAGATTGCGCTCGCAACAGTAGTCGATCTAACGCGGCGACCGCGTCATCACAGTTACGCTCCTTGTGATATTTGACTATTACTTCTCGCATGTCGTGCAAAATAGCTTGCGTAGATTTGCTGGTTTGCGACTGTTCCAGAACGATTCGTCCGTTCAAATAATCTACAGTCAATCGGAAGTGGCTCCAGAATGGATTTCCCAGAATTCCCAGCGAAGATGCCGAAAGCAAACCTGCAGGCATTTTAGAATCAGCCACTCCCGGAGCAACCGAGAACACCGGCGCGTCAAGACTCAACTGATCTAAACCCAGTGACTGCAACTGTACGGCACCGACTGAAACCTTGTAACCATCAACGCCCTCGACGCTGCCGACACGCAGCAGCGGAAAGTCCAAAACCGGCTTGATGAGCGGTTCCGAGATGCTGTTGAAGGCTGCCCCTGTATCGACCAACAAACGCAGCTTAAGTTTTCCATCGAGCAAACCGTTCACAGACAACCCACCTGCGCCCAGAGCTGGTTCGCCCTGCACAACTGTGGCTCCTTCTGGAACAGCAAAAGTTTCAGGATCGCGAAAATATACTTTGCGCTGCTCATAGTCAACTGTTATAGCAAAGCGGCGCAGAATATTGGCACCAAGTATTCCTGCGGGGCGAACACCCGAGATCTGGGCAAACCCTGGCATATCAGCAACTGCCATCGGGACATCAGTGAGCTTTATATCGCCGATTTGTAAGCTCTGCAAAACGATACCGCCCATCGTTACAAAGCCTGAGCCGGTCGTAAGCGACATATCCGTTTTAGCAATGGCACCAAATGCAGTGGCTGATTTGCGCTCCATAACATTTTGAGTAGCGCCGGTATCCAGCAAAAAGCGCAGTTCGGTCTTGTCGTTGACTTTAGCCTTAACCACGACCTCATTGGACTGATACTCGAAAGGAATGACTACTGGTTCTCGTCCCAGTCCTTGAACAGGCTTTCTTGCAGGCATGTCGAAAATGGCGTCTAGCACATCATTTTTGATCTCGATCGACAGGATCAACTCTTCCGACGTCATCTTCTCGCCGGTATACTCTACAGATTTGTAGGGAAAGAGAGTGCCCATGAATGGGCGAAAATCTGAGAGCTCAACGCGCTTTGGCGCTTCCGTTCCCTGCTCGAAATCTGTGCCCATATATTCAATGGCGAGAATCATGTGAGTATCGCGATCGATATACAAAGAGGTCGGCTTGCCGTCGGTTGCAATTACCTCGAGTCCTGAACACTTTTTTCCCTGTATTTCTTTGTCTGGCAGGATCTTCATGGGAACAGAAGGATCATCTAGCCGCAAAAACAATATCGTGCCGTGACTTGAATCTTCTGCAATCTTCTTGGTAGTGATGGGGTCGCTCGGAAAAATATCAGCGCCATGCTGTTGCCATGCCACTTTCCCGTTGTAACCAGTGGCCGCCTTCTGCCCGAGAACATCTAAATCAATCTTGTATTTATCTTTCCGCGAAAGCAACTCAATTTGAACAGTGTTGGAAGCACCAGACATTGCCGAGAAATCGGTCATCTGACCTTTGGCAAGCGTCATCGTATCGATTAAAGTGCGTACTTTGTCGATGCCGCCGAGCGCTTGAATGGCTTCATGAGCAAGCTGGTGAGCACGGTCCGATGTAGTGGCGCTATCCGACTTGGCAGCGGCGCTATCAGACTTTACAGTGGCAGTCTCGGATGTACCACCTGCACTATCCGACTTAGCACCGGCATTCTCGGATGTACCACCTGCACTATCCCGACTTAGCACCCGCGTTTCTCGGCTGTACCACCTGCACTCAGTGGCATTCTCGGATGCACCAGCTGAACTATCCGATTTACAAGCTGCACTGTCCGAATCGATCGCATACGCCGCATTAGCGCACAAGCTAATAGTTTGTGCGATACCTACGATCTGTGCGAGAAACCTTAGCCTTGAGATAACTCCCCCAGTTTTTTCAGCTGCGTTGCAATGTCGCGCGCGGCATTTGGTTTTGACATAGATTGCGCAGCCTTCTGCATACTCTGCAATTTCACATCGTCATGCAACAAACCAAGCACCGTCTCAACAAGTTTATCTGCATTCAATGCCTTTTGTGGAATGACGATGGCACACCCCTTCGCTTCCATGTAGCGCCCGTTGTGCATCTGATGATCTTGTGCAGCGAACGGATAGGGCACAAAGATCGCTGGCTTATGCTTCGCTGTCAACTCGGCAATAGTCATCGCGCCGGCTCGACAGAGAGTCACGTCCGACATTGAATAAGCAACGGCGAGATCATCTATATAAGGAAGCATTCGGTAGCGATCGTGGTCGACTAGTGACGGGTCGAGCTTGCTTCGATAAGCCTCGATATTTTTTTCACCGACCTGATGCAGCACCTGAATCTGTGGAGAAGCGGCAAGCAAGGCCGGAAGCGCGTCTCTAATGGAATCGTTTAGCGCCTGAGCCCCCTGCGAACCACCTGTCACGAGCAAAGTAGGCAACTTCGGACTCAATTTGAATTGAGCAGCAGCAGTCTTTCGCGAAATTGATTTAAAAAAGCTAGCGCGAATCGGATTCCCGTTGCGCCGCATCTTATCCTGACTGGTCGGAAGTCTCTCGCTAGCAGCGTCCATTCCAAGCGAACAAAGTGCAGCGAATGGCGCGAACAGCTTATTGACCTTTCCTGGAAAAGAATCTGGTTCATGAATGATATATGGAACATGCAATGCGATAGCTGCTGCCAGCGGCGGAGCAGAAGCATAACCACCTGTTCCAAGAACGGCTGTTGGCCTAAATCTCCGCACTACGTTTATCGCTTCCACTAGTGCACCAAAAGTCTGGAACGGCCAGGTGACCAGCGCAGGCGAGAGACCTCTCGGCATTCCGCTAACCTTTAATCCGAGGAAATTGAGGCCTCGCTCGCGCGCAAGCTTTTCTTCCAGGTGACCATTTGCTCCTATATATAGGATGGCCTCAACATCATCATCGTCTGCCAGTTGTTCCGCGACTGCTAATGCCGGGTAAATATGCCCGCCGGTTCCACCACCGGTTAACACTATTCTGTGATGCATCAGCTGAGCAAGTGCTCCCCACGCGGTTCTATCAAATCTTCATCATCCGCATTTTCATCCAGATTGCCGCAATCGCGAGAAACAGAAAGCAGAATTCCTACCATCGCAAGCGTAGCTACGAGCGATGTGCCTCCGTAGCTTATGAATGGCAATGTAATACCGGTTACTGGCACGACCCGAGTCGTCACCATAATATTGACCAGCGCCTGCATCGTGATTGAACTCGTTATGCCTATCGCCAGGAAACGTCCGAAGAGACTGCGCGCTTCGAGTGCAGTTTTGAAGCCGTAATAAGCAAACATGGCAAACAAAGTGAGAAGAACGAGACATCCGAGATAACCAAATTCCTCTGCAATAACTGCAAAGATAAAGTCGGCGTGCTGCACAGGAAGATAATAGAGCTTTTGCAACGACCGTCCGAAGCCCAGACCAAGCCAGCCTCCGGAGCCAATGGCGTACTCTGCTTGAATCGTGTTCCAGCCGAAGGTCTGTGGATAGAGTTCAGGATGCATCCACGCAAGAATCCGTTTCCACTGGTATTCAGTGTGCTTGATGTGTTGCCAGACTAGTGGCATGCCCGCAAGCAAAGTAACACCGAGCAGCGCTTGATTAAGACCACTGGCATAAAGAAGGGCGACCATTGCGCCACTGATCATGATCGCACTACCAAGGTCTGGTTGTTTGGCAATCACTACTGTCATCGCCAGACTAACAAGAACTCGATATGCAGTCTGGCGATGCCACCAGAAATGCTTGGACAAACCAGCCGATAGCAAGAGAATCGATGCGACCTTGCACAGCTCAGACGGCTGAAATTGAATTGGTCCAACTGCCAGCCAGCGACTGGATCCCATCGTCGTTACGGACAACTTGGGCACGAGAGTCAAAAGCAACAAGGCAAAGGATAGGAAACTTATTGGCCATGCCCATTTCTTCAACTTGCGATAATCGTAGCGACTGATGCTAAACATCGCAAACAGCCCAATTAAGCAGGCAATCGCCTGACGGCGCAAAAACACAGTTGCGTCATGGTAGCTATTCAAACCATCTGGCGCAGAGGCGCTAAAAACAGCCATCAACCCAAATCCGCACAAGCTCAAAACGATAGTTATGATGGCGCGATTAGGCAGACCCCGGAACTCCTGGTCCGAAGGTGGCGGTGGCGGCGCCGTTCTTACGGTCCTAGACCGCTGTCCCCATTTTTTAGAGTCTTGTACAGACAATATCTTTGAAGACACGTCCCCTATCCTCAAAGTCTTTGAACATATCGAAGCTTGCACACGCTGGTGAGAGCAAAACCGGACCTACTTTAAGCTTTTGGCCTAATCTAGCCGCCTCTTCCATGCTGCTTGCCGGGTATATATTCTCGACTCCTCCATCCCTTAACGCTTTCTCAAATCTACTCTTGGCTTCGCCTATGAGAATAACAGCCGAAGCGTGTTTTCGAACAGCTAAAACAAAATCACCTAGCGGCGTTCCTTTGTCTTTTCCCCCGGCAATAAGCACTACCTTTTGATTGGGAAAGGCTTCAAGAGCCTTGATCGCCGAGTCTGTATTAGTTGCCTTACTGTCGTTATAGAACGAAACACCTTCTCTGGTCGCTACAAACTCCAACCGGTGCTCCAGAGCCTTAAATTGCTTCAGGTGACGCCCTATCTCTTCCGCAGAGACTCCGCACACGGCAGCAATGGTGACCGCAGCTAAAGCATTTTCAATGTTATGACGGCCTATTATTTGCAGTTCATCTAACTTGCATATTTTGCTTTCAGTGCCATTCCAGCGAAGGCAAAGAGCTGCGTTTTGCACAAATGCAGCCCGTTCGTGATCGGGTAACTGAGAGCTTGAACTGTTAGGTACTACAGTGGAAGGCGGTTTCAGCGCTGCGACCAGAGGGTCATCAAAATTCAAAATCGCAAAATCAGTAGCATCTTGATTCGCGAAAATTTTCTTTTTCGCATTCACATAGTCTTCGAGATTGCCGTGCCAGTCCAGGTGATCGGGAGTGAGATTGATCCAGGCAGCAGCAAGAGGCTTTAGTTTGCTCGTGTAATACAGCTGGAAAGAACTCAACTCGACGACGAGAAAATCATTTTTCACACCGTCCTCTAACTGAGAGAAGATGGGCACTCCGATATTGCCGCAAGCTGGAGCTTTGAGACCAGCCTGACCCAAAATAAAACTGGTTAAAGCGGTAGTCGTAGACTTACCGTTTGTTCCAGTGATAGCAAGTATGGGCGTTTTGGTTTCACGATACACAAGTTCGATATCGCAAATAACTTCGAGCCCTTTTTGCTGCGCTCGCTTAATTATGTCTGCTGAAGGAGGAATTCCAGGACTGGTGACAATCAACTCGGCATCATCTACGGTTGCGTCGGAGTGTCCACCAAATTCTATCTCTACGCCTAAAGCTTCGAGCTTAGCCACATCAGCTGCTTTAGACTCATTATATGGACCGGCATCAGATAGCTTAATGCGAGCGCCGCGCGCAGCAAGATAAAGCGCGGTCGACACGCCGCTGCGTGCAAACCCTAGAATAGATACTCGTTTGTTTTTCCAATCTGCCACATGGATATTCTAGTATTTCCGATCAAGCTTTCCTAGCCTTTTTCAACACTCTCTGCGAGATTGCGCCTGGTGTTTAAACGTCCATTGGTTGGGTTCCAAGCATGGCGAAATCGGCACCACTGCCAGACATGCTAGACATATACTTTCGCACCTCCGGGCTGTTCGATACGATATCTATCGAAGCTTTCGCTGCCGAAATTACGTGCCAGGGAATTGCTGGAATGGCGCTAACTATATTCTTTACTTCCGATAACCCCGACAATTTCGACACAACAGGGCAAGGCAAGGGCGCGATAGCGTCCCCCGTTTTGAGACGGGAAAAACTGGTGTAATCATTAGGAGTCTTGATCATGGATGCCACTAAATCTGGTGCGAAGGCATGTCCGATCGCATCGTTAGGCTTATCTTTCGCTATAGAAAAATAATTAGGGACATTGCTGGCAAGAAAGGAATTAGCACCCAGTCCCTGAGTGAGTCCGACTCGACCAAGCCTTACCGACTCCTCAATCGCTCCACCCGCATCATCAAGTTTCGCTACCTGACCAAAGCGTTGTATTTCCGAAAGACGCAAGGCATCATCTTTTGGGTTATAGATAATATTCAAGTGCTTTGCTGCATTTTGAAATGATGGCAACGCAAGTTCAAAATCAGAAACATCGATATCGGAGTGAGCAAAAGTGGCGGTATTCACTGCGCCCATTCCTTTATTTTGCAAATCAGCTAGCGCGCGAACCTGATTCATCGAACCGCGACTATGAGCGACCATATCGATATTTGCTGCACCATACTTCTTAACGAGCGCTTCTACGCTCGAATCTATCATCGGTTGACTCTTAAATGAGGCATCGTCATCGGCTTTCTCTTGATGGGCAGCTATCAACATGGTGGCTTTGGTTGAGGCCCAATCTTGGATTACGAAAGGCTCTCCGGTTTCAGCTGCCAGAAGTGCACCAGTAGCGCCGGCCTCGCCAGATGCAGTGCGAATGCCGTGGGTAAAGATACCGAGCTTTCCGTCCGCAGCCTTAACTTCGGCATCCAAGCCCTGACTGAACTGCTGCTTACTTATCACTTCAGGTGCACTGTTCGATACCAGAGTAAAGCTGCCAGGCTTACCAGTCACTTCAACATCTTCTTGGAAATAGCTCTTAGTTGGGCTAATTGCAGGAGCCCATCGCCCATCAACCAGAGATTTGCCATCTGGAGCCACCGGCCGATTAGTTACGCCGTACATAACCATTTTTTTGGACGTTTCGTCCTGAAGCTCTTTATGCCAGGGATCAAGCTTTTCCAGCTGCTTTCCTGCATCTGCAATAATATCCTTGGCTGCATCGTAAATAGACATTGTTTTCCCGTAATCTCCTGCCACAATCGTCTATATACGACGCATGTCCATTTTCGGACATAAAACAAAAAGAATTTACCTACAGGCGCTCGTTCAGGCGCCTGTAGCGCTTTCACTTTAATTTCACGCCAGGCCAATTCTTGCTCACAACTGAACAGATTTACCTGCTCGTCACACTGGGTCACGCTGTCTCGGCTGAACTTCGATGATTTATCAAAAGATGAACAGCGGTCATACCGATGTCATAGCGATACGTAGAATTGAATTATCGGAAATCTTCTATCCCCCTGGCGCAGCAAAGGTGTAGGCACTGCCGCTGGTGCCGTTGCCGGAGCCGTCGCAGGAAGCGAGGCCTGCAAAAACAGATAGCTGGCAACTGTTACTTTTAGTGTTTTTCTTCACCCTCCCCCCATAAAAGCAGACTCATTCCCCTGGGTCTGCTTTTGCCCGTATTGTGAAAATAGGCGATGACGTTCCGCCTTAAGGCTAGTATCCTTAGAACAGTCAACCTTAAAGGCTGAGTAAAAGGGCTGAGGGGATTTCGCCTGGCGTGCAATTTTCAAAACTACGCATCGGACAAAAAGGCCTCTTGCTAATAGGATTGCATCTTGCGTTCGAGGTTGTCTTTTTTGCAGCGTTGACCATGCTGCTCTACGACGCGAACAATGAACAGCAAAGACAGTTCGAGGCTAAAAATGTCCTGCTTCGAACTAGCCAGATGGCACTTTGCTATGAGCGATCCGGCCACTATCTGATGCAGTGGTCAAAAGGCAAGTCGAAATTCAAAGCCCTGGCTCTTGCGGGTATCGAAAGACTGAAACAAATCACAGCCGACCTGGAAAAGGCAAGCTCATTCGACCCTGTTTTGAACAAGTCATACCAGGCGCACAAGGCGCTTATGGAAGCAATCTTTGTGCATATATCCAAAGCCTCAGCGCTTCTACAAAGCGATCAACCGCTAGACCTGAAAGTTGTCGACCATGAAACAACAGAACTCGGGGATTTGACTCACCAGTTCGGAGATTGGCAGGATCAATTTGTTGCACTGGCCGAACACATTGAAACGGAAAGCCCTCAAAAACAAGATCGGTTACATAAAACGCAGTACGCAATCATCGCATTCGGACTACTAGCAAATCTAATTATTACTTTGATTCTCTTCCGATTTTTCTCGACTTCAATTTCTCGCAGACTAAATGTACTGGAGGACAACACCGTACGTTTCGGGCTAGGTACGGCGCTTCAACCGCTGGTCGACGGAAAAGACGAAATTCACGAACTTGATTTGACCTTTCACAAGATGGCCTCTCAGATCGAGCAATCGCGAAGACGTCAACGAGCTTTAAGTGAAAACACAGCCGACATGATCTTTAGTGTTTCAGAGAAAATGAGATTGACGGAAGCCAATGATGCGTGCAATAAAACGCTTGCAATGAACGAGCAAACGCTTTTAGGAAGCGACTTGACGAATTTCATTGCACAGTCCTCCCGCACAACTTTGCACGAACAATTCACTGCTGCAAGGACAACTAATCAACCCGTCATTTGCGAAGTGGTCATTCAAAACAAGACAGCCGCGCAACTCGAAACGTCCTGGACCATCAGCTGGTCAGAGCCTGAACTTAGCTGGTTTTGCGTTGCTCGAAATATTACCGAGCAAAAAAGGCTCGAGAGATTGCGCCAGGATTTCATCGCTATGATCACTCACGACATGCGCTCACCGTTAACTTCCATCCTTTCCAACTTACAGATGTTAAGGAAGGGCGCATACGGTGCAATCGAGCAGAAAGGCTCAACCAAAGTAGACATTATGATCGGCAACTGTCGGCAACTCCTGTCATTTATCAATGACCTGCTTGATGTCGACAGATTGGAATCAGGCGGCTTCGAGCTCGAGCAGAAAAAAACAAATGCTGTTTCTTTGCTCGAGAAATCAATCAGAGCAGTTGAAGGAGCTGCTACAAGCAAAGGGATATCGCTGTCGATTTTCGGTGCGCCCGGCGTTTCTGTCGTCGCCGACGAGGCGCGAATTTCCCAGGTGCTGGTCAATCTGATTTCCAACGCCATAAAATTTTCCGATGCCCAATCAACCATCCAAATCAGTGCCAATCAAATTACAGACAGACAGGTTCAATTCAGCGTCAAAGATAGAGGAAGAGGAATAGCACCCGAAAAATTGCAGCTAATCTTCGAACGCTACAAACAATCATCCGCGGCTGACGCCAAAGGGGGAAGTGGGTTCGGCTTGGGACTATATATTTGCCAGCAGCTCTTAAAGGCCCATGGCAGCAGCCTGTCAGTGAGCAGCAAGGAAAACGAAGGCAGTACATTCTCCTTTATCCTGCAAATAGCCTGACCTGGTCATACGAATGTCATGCCCTTATGGGCATAGTCGGGTCCTGCTCCGTTAAGAGCATGATCGGATGCCATACTTGCTCAGGAATGGAAAATGCCAGAAGAATTTAGTGCTCGAAGCGAAGCGACAAAAATCGAAAGGCTGGCCGCCGGCTATTTTAACGACGTAACCATCGACGGGGAGAATCACGTCACGGGATTTGTCTTCAACAGACCATACAGCAAAGTGAGCGTCGAACATAGATCCGAGTGACACCAATGGTGGCACCAGGCATGCTACTGATCCTTAACAGAGTACCCCAGCCCAACCACGGTTGTGATTATGGGCACAGCCGACTTGTCCAATTTCTTGCGAAGACGCGTAACACATTGACGCACCGCATCTGGTGACACTTCAGAATCCGTCGACCATACCTTATCAATCAAAGACTCAATGCTGAGAACGTGATTTTTGTGACGGAGCAAACATTCAAGTAATGCAAACTCTTGCGCCTGCAAAACCACATTTTCCGAATTCAAAGTAACTGTCTGGCTCGCGGTATTTAGTTGCACACCATGCGCTTCGAGCACAGTCGCAAGCATTGCTCGCGGCCTCCTCAATATCGCTCTCACGCGCGCAGTCAACTCGTCAGTATCAAATGGCTTGGTCAAGTAATCGTCAGCACCATAGTCCAGCCCGGTAACTTTGTCATCAATGCCACCACGTCCAGTCAGCATGATGATAGGCAAAGTGCCACCACCCTGACGATACTGAGCACAAACCTCAATACCGGTCATATCCGGCAGCCCCCAATCAATAATCATCAAATCGTAACTGTGGTATTTCAGCCTGTAGAGCGCGTCTTTTCCATTATCTACGGTGTCGACAATATAACTCTCAAAGCGCAAGACTTCTTGCACCGCATCAGCTACGCTGCCGTCATCCTCAACTAATAGAACCTTTGCCACAAAAATACCCGAGCCTTCGGCTGCTATTTATTTTTTCTTCTTAGGCTTGGCTGCCTCTTTGGCCTCTTTCGCTTCGAGCTTGGGGACCAGCTTCTCTAATTGGGCAATGTGCTTCTGATCCTTTTCAAGTTCTTTTGGAGCCAGGTCGGGACCGAGCGACAGATAAGCTCTCCACTGTACGATTGAGGCTTTGATATTTTTTGATTCTTGTGGTGACAATTTTTCCAGAGCATCGGCCAGACCTAAACGAGTATCTGCAACTTTAGGATTGCCATATATAGATGTATGGAATTTGTCGATCGCGCTTTCTAATTGCTTTCTCTTTGCCAGATCTGTCCCCATAGTCAAATCCTGTCGGGCAACATCTTTTGCTTTGGCAACTTGATCGAGGCTACGCTTCGATCTTTCATCACCTTTGCTAAAGGACGATGCCTTTTTGTAAGCAGCTTCTGCACTCGGCAGATCGTGAATCATCAACGCCAGATCACCAATTGCGAAAGCTTGTTTCGCGTCGGTCGCATTGCTTATCACTTTGTTCATCTGCTCATCAGACTCGTTGAATTTGTTTTGCGCTAGCAAAGCTTCAGCGTAGGCAATTCGCTCACCATCGTTAGTCGGTGTGCCAATCTTGGACAGATCAACAATCTCACCACCCATTGCTTTCAACTTCGCTGCAGCCAAACGCAATTCCATATCGTTCGGATTCATCTGCACTGCTTTTTCAATATAGCTCTTCGCATTTTCAAATTCGTTCGAAGAGAAATATGCACCAGAGGCTTCTTTGCTCCCCTTCATATAATAGGCACGAGTCAAACCTTTAGCGGCTCCAGCATCGCTGGGGTTTTTGTTCAGAACGGTTTGATACTCTTTGATCGCATCATCGAGTTTTTCAAGTTTCAAACTTTCGTCAGCGATGCGTTCATGCAGTTCAACACTGTCAGGAAGCAACTCGAGCCCGGATCGCAATTCAGCAATCGAGTGCTCCATGTCGCCACGCAACTCTCTGATATCAGCGATGTGCAAATACGCTTCTGGATTTTCAGGTTTTATGTGGATAGAGTCCTGAAACGAAGCAATTGCAGCGACGCTATTTCCCTGTCCGGCATAAGCTTCACCCATAGCTAGTTTTGCAGGGGCGCTGTTGACGTTCTGATAAAGAGAGGTGTTCAGCTCTTTAATTGCATCATCAAAATTACCTTGTTTGACGTAGCATTTTCCAAGTCCATAGTGAGCCGTTGAATTACCTGGATTGATTTTTGCCGATTCCTTGAATGCGGTTTGCGCACCATTGATATCATTCTTCGCCAGCCTGGTCATACCCAATCCAGCCCAGGCCTCAGCATATTGCGGATCGATTTTAGTTGCTTCGGCAAATTCACCTTCGGCATCATCAACACGCCCTTCTTCCTTTTCAATCATGCCGAGCGTATAGTGCGCTTCGGGCATCCCTCCGTCGAGCGCGAGGCCTTTCTTGCATTCTTCTTCAGCATCTTTAAGGATCTGATCTTTCTGATTCATGATCGTCTTAGAGGAAGACTGCAATCGGTTGAACATTACCATTGCTTTTCCACTGTAAGCCATGGCGTTGCGCGGGTCGAGCGCGAGAGCCTTATCAAACTGCTCGTTTGCAGCATCTAGCTTGAACTGCTTAGCCAGAGCCATTCCGTACCCAATGGTGGCAGGAACATTCTTGCCTTTTCCCTTTTGGGTGGCCGTGTGATATGCCTCAGCCGCTTCGCTAAATTTACCTTTGAGCATGAGGTCATCAGCCATGACAACATCATTATCGATTTTAATTTTTAGAGTAGGCTTTGGTTTAGCGGCGCCTTTATGTTGAGCTGAAGCAATTTGAATCGGCTGCGAAGAGCTTGTTTTGTCAACATCTGATAACTGCGACGCCGATACTAAGGGCATAGCCAGCGAAGCGGCACTGAATACTGACCCCAAGTAGAGAAGAACTCTAGCTCTCATCTTTTCCTCCAAACCTCGACACTTCAATTAAAAGTATCAGCTAAAACCATTCTGCCAATGTATATATATGAATGCGAAAACTTATGCCGACAATCAACTTTTCTAGTAAGAATTCCTAATCTGCCTACCTTATCAAAGATTCGGTCTGAGAAAATTAGGTTATGCCAAAAGGCCAGGACGCTGTGCAATAAAGTAACAAGTAGCTGGCTTATATTCTAAACGCTGAAAGCGACAACAGCAGCCCCTGGTTGCAAGGAGTAACCGTGTCTGGCCATTCAAAGTGGGCAACTATCAAAAGGACCAAGGCGGTCGTCGATGCTAAAAGAGGCGTGGTCTACGCCAGAATGGCGCGCGAGATAATCGTCTCGGCTAAATTAGGTGCTGACCCAAATGCAAATTTTCGGCTACGCCAGGCAATAGACCGGGCGAAGGCAGAAGGCGTTCCGAATGACAACATCCAGCGGGCTATTGAAAAGGGTTCGGGCAGCGGAGCTTCCGATAACCTTGAGGAATTAACTTATGAAGGCTACGGACCAGGCGGCGTCGCGGTGATTGTTCGTTGCATGACCGATAATCGCAACCGAACAGCAGGCGACGTGCGCAGTTATTTTTCTAAGTATGGTGGCAATCTGGGGGAAACAGGCTGTGTCGGTTGGAATTTCGAGGAACGCGGCGAAATCGAGATAGAAAAAGCTGCCAGCCTCGACGAGGACTCACTGCTCGAGGCGGCTATAGAAGCCGGTGCAGACGACCTTGATACGACTGGCGACGAATCGGTTTATGTATACTGCCAGCCACACAGCCTGGAGCCCGTGCGGAATGCACTTGTGAAAGCCGGCTACAAAGTCACCTCTGCCGAAGTGACCATGTCGCCCAAATCGACGGTTGAGGTGACCAGCGCAGACTCAGCCAAGATGCTCTTGCGCTTGCTCGACACACTGGAGAATCACGACGACGTGCAAACCGTTTATGCCAACTTCGACATGGACCAGAAGTGGATGCAGGAGTTCGTTAGCTAATTCGCAAGGGCAATTGCGCCCAGCAGTCTGATACTACCCCCGGTACCAGCCTCTACTCGGTAGGCACTGTCTGGTAGGCGTGGCGATGCTTGACCTCGCCATTTGCCGACGGTCCCTTATATTCAGGAATCGGCTCACTTGCAGCCGGTGCAGGTTTAGCAACGGGTTTAGCAACGGGTTCAGCAGCAGGTTTGACATGAGCAGCATGAGCTGGTCGCTCAGTGTGCCGAGCTTCATGCTTTGGCGCAACAGGTCTGAGGGCAGGAGGTCTGACTGGCTCAACATGGTGCACTGGCGCAGCCACAGGCACAGCAGCAGGAGCTTCAGCTGGAGCTTCAGCTGGAGTGACAACTGCAGTCGCTGGGGCGCTATTCACGTGCAGCTTAGCCCGCGGAAACACGTTGTTTTTTGCCGGTGCCGGTACTAGCTGATGATGGGCTTCATGGACGGCCGTATTTTGAGCTTTGTAGTTCTTATATAAGTAGGTCCCGCCCTGGTACAAAAATAGAAGAGCAAGGGCTGGCAGGATAACCCTTGGCAGCAAAAGCTTGAAGAGACTGAATATTGTCAGAGCAAAAGTTTTCAGGTCACGGAAGGGATTAGACGCCCGGTATTTTATCTTTGAGCGCTGCCCATTCTCGTCTTCCGGCTCAGGCGCAGATTCCCCCGATAATTCATCGAGCATGCGCTCGCTCAGAGTCTGGAATTCAGAGCGTGGCTTCTTCGGCTGCTTGGTTTTCCCGCCTCCTCCATCGCTGCCTAGAGAGCGCCAGTTCTCTGCACGCGCAGCCTGAACCATTTCAACGGATACCGCTTCAAAATCGCCTGTAGCGTGGGCTAAATCAAGCCTGTCTAGATTAGGCGTCACTGGTCCGGTCTTCTCACCGACGTTATTGCTGAAAATCCTTTCGAGGGGGTCTGTCCCTATCGAAGCCGGATCTTCCGGTAAATGAGGAATCAGCTCCATTATCTTCTGGATATCGAGGTTCAGAGAATGGTCACCTCGGTTCGCCTTGGCTGCGTCTGGTTGAACCAGGCGGTAATCTGCTAATGAAAACTTGCAGAGCTTCTTGAGCGCCGGATAACCCATTGCTTTGGGCTCATACATTTGAGCCCCCACTAAAGTCTGACCGTTCTCAATCAATATATCGCCGCGAGCACCGGTCATCGGATCTGCCAGCTGCAGCACCGCAGGGCCGGCAAGCTGCGTGTTCAGAACCTGTCGAAGCACGTCGACGAGAGGTACTTCGTAAGAAAGATGTCCCTCGAAGATGACTAACACAGATGACTCCACGACGGCAAAAAGGTATCCATACGATCAAATCTGCCCAGAGCGATAACTGGCGAATCAATGTTCGGTACTGAAATGTGGCGGATAATCAACAAATTTTGCTCCGAAAAAAGATATCTACCGACTCAGAATTTTTGCCACAGCTCAATAATTTGTAAAGCAATGTAAATCTGATTGTATGTCTAAAATCGACCATATACTGAGCCGTGGAACGAAGCTTGCACGCTACTTTCATTGATTTAACAAAGCCCTTAAAACAGCAAATTCGGTCGTTGGCTACCCTCGGCAGAGAAAGCGTTACATTGTGTAACAACGAGCCTGGGGGCAAACTTGCCAAGCATAAAAGAGCAAAAGATTAGCCTGCGCTAACGTTCCTAGAAGCCCGAGGCGCTGGCTTAGCATGCACAACCGATAACGAAGGCATATACACAACAGTAGTGTCAATGAGCCTGAGCTAAAAGGCCACTCAGAAAGCCACTTTGTCAGCGCAGTTCAGAAAACTTGCCGTTCCCAAGAGAGTTTTGACGGCAATCCTGTTGATTTGCTAATTTACCGCCTGCTTCATCGATTGAAATTTGGGAAACGAAATTTCGCTTCAGAACAATAGTTGTTTCGCAAAAAAACATTCAACTATCGACATAAACAGTCTGTTCGAAATTCGAAAGCATAAAAGAGGACCTCGTGAAGAAGCGTGTTGCAAAAACTATTTCAATAATCGCGTGCCTGATCGGCTGCGCCGGTGTAGCCAATGCACCAGCAGCCCGCGCCGATGTATTGCCTACCTTCGAACCTGAAATCGTCTCTAATATATGGGAAGAAAACGCAGAGTTGCGTGCATCAGTTACCCTCAATGGAAAAGAGATCACCAATTTTAAAGGAGATCTCGCTGGCGTGTCCGCCGACCAGAGAGCAGAGACCTTTGCCGCACACCTCAAACAACTCATCGCAGACGACAAGTTCGACGTAAGCAAACTAGTTCCTTCTCATGATGGCGATGTGGCATCGGCAAAAGTCGATGGAGTCACAATCTTGAAGTTTGACGGCATTGAAACAGAAGCAGGAAAGAGCGTTCTCGATCAAAGCTGCAAGACCGTCAATAGCATCCGCACCGCCCTTGGTGCCCAAATACTGCCATCGAATTTCTTGAAGATCGCAGAGTTTACAGGCAAAGACAGCATCGCAGTCAAGGCTAAAGGCGCATCATTCAGCGGTCACGCCTCATGGTATGGCGGCAAGTTCCACGGACGTAAGACTTCAGACGGCAGCCGCTATAACCAAGATGGCTTAACTGCCGCTCACCGCAGCCTGCCTTTCGGGACGAAACTGCTGGTCATGAATCGCCGCACAGGTCAATCTTGCGTGGTTCAAGTAAATGACAGAGGGCCTTTTGTCGGCGACAGAATCATCGACCTTTCTCGCGGAGCAGCCAAACAACTCGATATGCTTGGCGCTGGCGTGGCGACCGTAGATTGCCTGGTACTTGGAATGTAGTTTAAAAGGCAGTTTTCGTGGCTTCGGACAGAAAAAAGCCATGACAACTCAAAACATATGTAAAGCCTCGAGAACAGCCAGCTGCTCAGGCGAATAGGCTTGCGCAGACCTTTTCAATAGGGGCTACGTTTTACTTTCTCATGAAATTCTGCTAGCTTTTAGCATGTTGTAAGCTCTCCGTAAGTGTTCTACACGCCCGCGCTGAAGCAACGTGGTGTGTTCCACAGGTGCCCCTTGTCAGAAGCCGTAAGAGTTCGAATAGCCCCCAGTCCGACAGGCACTTTGCACGTCGGCACTGCACGCACGGCGCTCTATAACTATCTCTACGCTAAACGCACAAAAGGCACTTTCATTCTTCGATTGGAAGACACAGACGAAGAACGATCGCGCGAAGCTTATACTCAGGACATTTTGGACGGATTGCACTGGCTCGGTCTGCATTGGGAAGAAGGTCCTGATGTCGGTGGGCCGTTTGCACCGTACAAGCAAACCGAAAAGCTCGACCACTATTTAGTAATAGCAAACGAGCTCGAAAAACAAGGCAAGGCATATTGGGCATGGGAAACGCCTGAAGAACTCAACGCTTTGCGCGAACAACAAAAATCAGCCAATGATGCTCCTCGTTACGACAACAGTGGTCGTAATATATCGCCCGAACAGATCGAAAAATACAAAGCAGAAGGCAGAAAACCATCGCTTCGTTTTAAAATCGATGATAACGAGGCGGTCTCGTGGGTCGATGCAATTCGTGGTGAAATCACAATTAACGCGAGTGAACTTGGTGGCGACATGGTCATCGTCAAGTCAAACGCCGTTGCCATCTACAACTTCGCGGTCGTTGTCGACGACATTGATATGGAAATAACCCAGGTCATTCGCGGTGAAGATCACATAAGCAATACTGCCAAGCAGATTTTAATCTACAAAGCGCTCGGCAAAAAAATGCCGGAATTTGCGCATGTTCCGCTGATGCAAGATATCGAACGCCACAAACTATCAAAGCGAAAGCACGGCGAAGCTGTGCACGTAGATTCATATCGTCGCAAGGGTTACATGCCGGAAGCGATAGTCAATTATCTGGCTCAAATGAGTTGGACGCCCGCAGACGGAAAAGAGATTTTCACCCTGGAAGAAGCAGGCGAAATGTTTGACATGAGTAAAGTCAGCAAGAGTGCTGCCGTATTCGACTTGCAACGATTGAACTGGTTCAATGGGCACTATATTCGCAGCCTGCCATTATCCCTGGTGACAGAACGAGCCAAGGCTTTTTTAGATCCAGACCAAATCAAATCTTTTACGGACCAACAACTTGAAGAAATAGTGGCAAGCGTAAGAGAAGGGCTGACTACTTTAGCTGAAATCAAAGAGCCAACAAACTTCTACTTTGCAAACGAGCTGGAGATTCCGGTAGAGGTGCGAGAAACAGTGCTCGGACCTGCCAGCGCCCGCCAGGTACTGGAAAAGACCCTGCAGCATCTTGCACAGATGCCCTGGAGTGACAGCAAAGGGTGCAAAGACGCAATTAACAACATTGGCAAAGAGTTGTCTTTGAAAGGACAGGCCCTTTATTTCCCATTGCGCGCAGCCCTTTCAGCAAAAACTAAAGGTCCCGATCTCGGCACGATGTTCTCGGTTCTCGGAGAAAAACAAGTCAAAGCCAGAATCGAATCGGCAATGGGCCTTTGTTGATCCGCATGAGAAGCGGTAGTAACTGGTCTCTAGGCAAATAAGCATGTCTCAAATCGAAGTATTCAACACATTGTCCGGGCGCAAAGAAGCTTTCGTTCCACTGGATGGAATGACGGTAAAGATGTATGCATGCGGACCAACCGTCTACGACAACAGCCACCTGGGGCATGCACGCATGTTCATAGTCTGGGACGTCGTGCAGCGCTACCTGCGCTACAAGGGCTACACAGTGACGTTCGTCCGAAACATCACCGATGTCGACGACAAAATTATCAACCGTGCAAAAGAAATGGGCATAAACCCGGATCAACTGTCGAGACAGTATACATATTCGTTCTGGAACGACATGCACAATCTCAATGTTTCGTTGCCGGATTTTGAGCCGCGTGCGACCGAATTCATTACACGCATGATCTCTTTTATCGAAGAGCTGATGCTAAAAGGCTTTGCCTATGAAAGCAAAGGCGATGTCTACTTTGAAGTCTCCAAATTCCCTGAATATGGTCGACTGGGCAAACAAAATCTCGAGCAACTACAAACCGGTGCACGCGATCAGGTAAGGTCGCAAGGTGAACTTTCTGCATTCAAGCGCAATCCCATAGATTTTGCTCTGTGGAAGAGAGCGAACCCTCACGAACTTTCATGGGATAGCCCGTGGGGCAAAGGCCGTCCCGGATGGCACCTGGAATGCTCCACGATGATCAAACACGTGCTGGGAGAATCAATAGATATTCACGTTGGCGGCGAAGATTTGATCTTTCCCCACCACGAGAACGAAATTGCTCAATCAGCTGCGCTGCATGGCAAGCCACTTGCGAAGTACTGGATGCACAACGGTTTCGTGCAAGTCAGCGCCGAGAAAATGTCGAAATCGCTCGGCAATTTTTCTACTATCAAAGAACTTCTCACGGCCTATTCGCCAGATACGATAAGACTGTTGGTTCTGCAGACGCATTACCGCAACCCAATTGATTTCACACCGGACAGCCTGCAAGCAGCCAAGAATGCGATTTCCAGGCTGAGCCGTGCTGCATTGTTCGCAACAAACGCAGCCAACACGACAAACACAACAAACGCAGCAGACTCCTCAAACGGATCAGGCGCCGATGATGTAGCCGATATCAAACAATTCCGCAGCGAGTTCGAAGCGGCAATGAACAACGACTTCAATACAGCCGTTGCAATCGCCACACTGTTCGCCTTCGCGGAAAAAGTTCAACTGGCCTCTGAAGCCGATAAACCTTTATATGCAACTGAGCTGAAAAAACACGCCGAAATATTGGGACTTAAACTGGAAGACAATCGGAAAATACTCGACATCAACACGGCTGCTCGCGTAGTCGACATGATGCTCGAACTGAGACAGATTGCTCGAACAAAGAAAGATTTCTCAACCTCGGATTTGATCCGCAAGCAGCTGGCAGAATTAAATATCAACGTCATGGACGTGGCAGGTGGCAACGCCAACTGGGAAAAGGGCTAAGACTAAGGCTGATTCCAAAGGCTTTAACTAAGGCTGAAGGTCCAGGATGTGCAACAACGTGCACGTTAACTTCGCCGCCTGTTGACTAAGGCCAAAGCCCTGTCAGTCCTCTCTACGATCCCAAAGGCTAGTGCAGACGAAAATATACGCACAGCGCTGACAGGCGGTGGATTAAGTGTGGTTTTTACACCCCGATTCACGTAAAACCCACAACTGAGTGGGTATGATCGAATTAGAAATTTAATCCTCTGCAATTGAACTATTTTGAAAGCCGTTACGTATTCACTAACATAAGACCACTTGACTTCTAATGAATTCGAATTGACCTCTGGAATCCGTCCTGAATTATCAGCTCCCAAAATATAGAAGTGCCATGAAAAAAATACTTTGTGTGATTGCCAGTTCTATTTTCCTCACCTCAGGAATACCCGGAGCGTTCGCTTCAACTGTGGCCAAAGAATCTAGTCCGCAGCAAACTACCGGCGACTCAGACAACGACATAGTGCATGTCCTCAATAGAATCACCTTTGGTCCAAGGCCAGGCGATATTGATCATGTGCGACAAATCGGAATTCAAAAATATATAGAAGAACAGTTAAATCCTGGAGCACTGAATGATCCAGTTGAGACAGATCCACAATATAACGCGCTAAAACAAGATCCAATGGCCTTGATTCAAGACTTTCAGAAGGTGAGAAAGGAAGCTCAACAGTTCAAAAAGAGCGAAGATAATGCTAACGATGCACAAAAAGA
>Ga0182030_10006470_pt1 | contig 24709 bp, 22 predicted proteins | sample 812S3MmetaG_FD_121299 | JGI IMG/M metagenome (GOLD analysis project Ga0182030, IMG submission 121299) | Permafrost microbial communities from Stordalen Mire, Sweden - 812S3M metaG (Illumina Assembly) | ecosystem: Environmental > Terrestrial > Soil > Wetlands > Permafrost | place: Sweden...
CTAGGCTCACGCCGCCGGCGCGGAAGACGACGGGGACCCACGCCGCGGCGCCGAAACGGAGAACGCCATGAAGGTCGTGGTCAATCCCGACGGCTCGACGACCGTCTCGTGCAACGGCGCGTCGGTGACGATCAACCCGTCGTCGCCAGCCGATCCGGACGCCGACAGCGCGTCCGAAACGGGCGCCGTTTCGGGGTTCATCGCCGCAAGGCGGGGACCAAGCGGCGCGAGATTGTTGGATGCGCCCGGCGCAAGCGCCGCCAACCGGGCGCTGGTCCTGCACGGTCAGGGCGAGATGGACGTCGACCGCATCCGCCGCCTGCTCGACGACGCCGGACTGAGACACGTGGCGATCGAGATCACGCCGGCGGCCCGCGGCGGCTCCCTACCTGGAATTTAGCGATCGAGGCGCCGTAACGTTAAGCTTGGGCGCGGCTTGTCCGGTCCCAAAGCGCCGTTTTAACCACTCGTTAAGATATGACGCTAAACAGTGGCGGGGCCGTGATGATTCGGAGTCGGTCTGACGCGCCGACACTGGCCCTGCGAGGCCTGAGCCGCCATCAAGGCCGGCGCGCGTCGAAGCGAAGGCGCCAGTCATGCCGCTTTCCAACATCGCCCGCGTCGGCTTTGGCGCGGATGTCGTGCGCACCCGCGGGGACCTCAAACGGCCGCCTGCTCCGCAGAAGCGCAAGCCCGCCGACTCGACGCCCGACGTGGAAGCCGAACCGAACGCCTTCCTGATCGTCAACGAAGGAGCGCCTTCGACCGCCGGCCTGTCGATCCTCGCCCAGGCGCTCGCGGCCTACAGCGAATACTGACCCTCCAACGGTCGAAGAGATTGGGCGGCGGTTCTCGTCGAACCGCCGCTTGGGCTGGCGTAGGCGCCCTAGCCGTCTAGTGCGGCCAAACGTGCCCGCCGCTGATGTGGGGGCCATGTCCCATCATCGGGCCATGTCCCATCATCGGGCCGCGGCCCATCCACGGGCCGTGACCCGGGCCCCATGGCCCATGTCCATAACCCCGGCTCCAGCCGTGCCAGCCGTAGGGGCCGCCCCAGCCGTAGCCGTTGTTCCAAGCGTAGCCGCACCAGTACCAACCCGGGCCATGCCAGCCGACCGGATACCAGCACCAATTGTATCCGCCCCAGAAGAACTGCGCCTTCTCCACCGGCGCAATCTGATGTTGAACGTCGGCGGCGCCCGCGCCGCCATAATTCATCGCGGCCTCGGCCTGGGTGGCCAGCGGCAGGATCGTCGCGGCGGCCAGCGCCGTCGACAGTCCCAACGCGGCCAAGATCTTGCTCATGTGGAGCCTCCGCTATGCGAGTCGCCTTCGCCAGGCGACCTGACGCCCAAAAGGATAGCCTACAATTGTGGCGGGTGTCGCCGCCCGATTTCACAAATTCGACGCCATGGATTCGCGCCGTCGCGCGATTCGCGCAAAGGTGTCGCACAACATCCGACGAGTCGCATTCGCCGGACCGGGCGGGCGGCGTCAGGGGGGCGTCGGGTTTTTCATGAGCGGCTCGCGGTTTTTCGCCAATCTGCCGAACCTGATCACCTTGGCGCGTCTGCTGCTGACGCCGCTGGCGGTGACCCTGATCGTGTCGCAGCGATTGGACGAGGCGTTTCTGGTCTTCGTCGCCGCCGGCGCCACCGACGCGGTCGACGGTTTCATCGCCAGGCGCTTCGACCTGCGCTCCGAGCTCGGCTCCTACCTCGACCCGCTGGCCGACAAGGCGCTGGTCAACTCGATGTACATCGCGCTGGCGATGATCGGCGTGGTGTGGCCGGCGCTGGCGATCCTGGTCGTCTCGCGCGACCTGATGATCCTCATCGCGGTGCTGGTTTCCTGGCTGCTCGGCAATCCGGTGGCGATCCGGCCGGTGTGGATCTCGAAGTTCAACACCCTCGCCCAGATCGCCTTCGCCGCCTTCGCGCTGGGCGCGCGCGCTTTCGGCTACGACGACGCGACGCTGCGCGACATCCTCGCCTGGATCGTCGCCGCCTCGACGCTGGCGTCTGGCGGGGTTTATATCGCCCAATGGCTCGACCACATGAGTCGCTGAGCGCCGCACCTTGACCAAGAGCCTCGCCGCCGTCGCCTTTCTCGTTCCCGACTACGACGACGCGATCGTCTGGTTTCGCGGCGCGCTCGGTTTCGATTTGATCGAAGACGCGCCGCTCGGGCCGGACCGGCGCTGGGTTGTCGTCGCGCCGCCCGGCGGCGCCGGCGCGCGGCTCGTGCTCGCCAAGGCCGCCGACACGCCCCAACGCGAGGCGATCGTCCGGGCGGCGGGCGGCCGCGTCGGCTATTTCCTCGAGACCGACGATTTCGACCGCGATCACGCAGCGATGCGCGCACGCGGCGTGCGTTTCCTCGAACCGCCGCGCCGCGAGGCCTATGGCGTGGTCGCGGTCTTCGTCGATCCCTGGGGCGGCCGCTGGGATCTCTTGCAGCCCGCGCCGGGCCGAGCGGCGGTCGCGCGATGACGCTCGAACGGCAAGTCCTCGTCTGGGCGATCGCGCTGGCGGCGATCGGCTATCTCCTCTATCTGCTCGGCGGCGCAGTCGCGCCGTTCGCCGCCGGCATCGCGCTCGGCTACCTGCTCGATCCGGTGGTGCGGCGCATGCAGGACGTCGGTCTCAGCCGCCTCGTCGCCTCGCTGATCATCCTCGTCGCCTTCATCGTGGTCGCCGCATTGCTGCTGTTGGTCGCCGCGCCGGCGCTGGCGAACCAGTTCGCCAATTTCGCGCAGAAGCTGCCGGGCTATGCAATGCGACTGCAGGCGCTGCTCGTCGACCAAGGCGGCGCGCTGCTCGACCGCTACGGCGGCGAGTGGCGCGCCTCCGGCTGGACAATCTCGACCGAGCAGATCCAGAAGTCGGTCGGCGACTTCGTCGGCCAAGGCGCGCAATGGCTGCTCAACTTCCTGCGCTCGCTCGTCTCCGGCGGCGCGGCGATTTTCAGCTTCCTGTCGTTCCTGGTCATCACGCCGGTCGTCGCCTTCTACATGCTGGTCGACTGGAACAAGATGGTGACGACGATCGACGGCTGGCTGCCGCTACAGCACCGCGACGCGCTGAGGGCGATCGCGACCGAGATCAATCATGCGCTCGCCGGCTTCATCCGCGGTCAGTCGCTGGTCTGCCTGTTCCTTGGCCTGTGGTACGGTCTCGGGCTGACGCTGATCGGCCTCGATTTCGGCTTCCTGATCGGCGTCATCGCCGGCGTGCTGAGCTTCATCCCCTACGTCGGCTCGCTGACCGCGCTGGTGCTGTCGATCGGGGTGTCGCTCGTCCAGGGTTGGCCGAGCCTGACCCTGTTCCTCGAGACCCTGGCGGTGGTGCTGGTCGGCCAGTTCCTCGAAGGCAACGTCATTTCGCCCAAGCTGGTCGGCGGATCGATCGGCCTGCATCCGGTGTGGCTGATGTTCGCGTTATTCGCCTTCGGCGAGTTGTTCGGCTTCACCGGCCTGTTGCTCGCGGTGCCGGCGGCGGCGGCGCTCGGCGTGCTCGCCCGCCACTTGATCGGCGTCTACCTCAAGAGCTCGCTCTACCGGGGCGAAGCCGAGACGCAGACGCCGGGGACGCCGTGACGACGACGCCGCGGCAGCTCGTCCTCGATTGGCCGCACACGCCGAGCTACGCCCGCGAGGACTTCCTCGAAACGCCCGGCAACGCCGCGGCGCTGACGGCGATTCTCGCCTGGCCGAACTGGCCGGCGCGGACGCTGATGCTGGTCGGGCCGAGCGGCGCCGGAAAGAGCCATCTGGCGACGATCTGGGCTCGCCAGGCCGGCGCGCGCGTCGTCGACGCCGCCGCGCTGACGCGCGACGCGCTGCCCGAGATCGCCGAAGCGCGCGCGTTGCTGATCGAAGACGCCGACCGCGCCGCCGCCGAAGAAGCGGCGCTGTTCCATCTCCTCAATCTCGCGCGCGAGCGCGGCGTCGACGCGCTGATCACCGCGCGCGCGCCGCCCGACGCCTGGGGGTTGAAGACGGCCGATCTTCTGTCGCGGCTGCGGCTTGCGCCGATCGTCGCGCTCGGCGCGCCCGACCGCGAGCTGACCCAGGCGGTGCTGGTCAAACTGTTCAACGACCGCCAGCTCGCGGTCGATCCGGCGCTGATCGGCTATGTCGCGCTGAGGATCGAGCGTTCGCTCGATGCGGCGCGCGCGCTGGTCGCCGCGCTCGACCGCGAGGCCCTGGCGCGCGGCGGACCGGTCACGCGCGCGATGGCCGCCCGTCTGTTGCGCGACGACGAACAGACCGGCTGATCCCGTCGCATTCGCCTTGACCCCGTCACATTGGCGGCGTTGGATGCCGACGCTTGCCGGGGGGAGCCGCCGGAAGGCGACCTCCCCGAAGCGAGCGGAACATACGGGAGGAGGCTGTCATGTTACGGCCGTTCCTGTTGTCGCTCATCGTATTCGGCGCCGGCGCGTCGGGCGTCGGCCAAGCGAGCCAGCCCTCGGACGTGGCGACTTGGCGCTTTGAGGTGAGCGCCATTCTCGACGCTCAGCGCGGAGATGGGGCGACCGTGTCGCCGGCCGTCGCCGGATCGTACGGCCAGCCTTATCAACGCTACGAGGGCCAAAGTCAGCCCGCCGCGCCCGCCGGCCATTGAACGCGCGCCCTTCGAGGCGGGATTTGATTGTCGCGTCCGCAGCTTGTCGGAGACGGCGGGCCCTGTCAGACTGCGGCGATGGACTCGTCTGCCGCCGACCCGTCGACCGGGATTGTCCGTCGACCTTCCGTCTGTCCGCATGACTGCCCTTCGACCTGCGCGCTCGACGTCGAGGTGACCGGCGGCCAGCGCATCGGCCGCATTCATGGCGCCGAGGACCAGCGCTACACCGCCGGCGTCGTCTGCGCCAAGGTCGCCCGCTACGCCGAGCGCATCCATCATCCCGACCGGCTGACCCGCCCGCTGTTGCGAGTCGGCCCGAAAGGCTCGGGGCAATTCAAGCCGATCGACTGGAACGAGGCGCTCGACCGCGTCGCCGAGCGCTTTCTCGACGTCGAGCGACGCTGCGGCGCCGAAGCCGTCTGGCCTTACTTCTACGCCGGCACGATGGGGCTGGTGATGCGCGACGGGATCGAGCGGCTGACCCACGCCAAACGCTACTCGCGTTTCTTCGGCACGATCTGCGTCGGCGCGGCCTGGCCCGGCTACGCCGCCGGCGCCGGGCGGATTTCCGGCGTCAGCCCGAGCGAGATGGCGAAGTCCGACGTCATCGTCATCTGGGGCACGAACGCCGTCGCGACCCAGGTCAACCTGATGACCCACGCGACGCGGGCGCGCAAGGAACGCGGCGCGACGATCGTCGCCATCGACATCTACGACACCGAAACGATGCGCCAGGCCGATCTCGCGCTGCGGCTGCGGCCGGGCGCCGACGGCGCGCTCGCCTGCGCGGTCATGCACGTCCTCTTCCGCGACGGATTGGCCGACCGCGACTACATGGCGCGCTACGCCGACGCTCCGGACGCGCTCGAAGCGCATCTGGAGACCCGCACGCCGCAATGGGCCAGCGCGATCACCGGGCTTTCGGTCGCCGCGATCGAGGAATTCGCTTCGCTCGTCGGGCGCCACAAGCGCACTTTCTTTCGCCTCGGCTACGGCTTTTCCCGCCAGCGCAACGGCGCGGCCAACATGCATGCGGCGCTGTGCGTGCCGACGGTCAGCGGCGCATGGGCGCACGAGGGCGGCGGCGCGCTGCATTCGAACAGCGGCTGTTTCAAGCTCGACAAGACGATGATCGAGGGCCTCGACGCGCGCGACCCCTCGGTGCGGCGGCTCGACCAGTCGCGCGTCGGCGCCGTCCTTGGCGGCGACGCGGAAGCGCTGAAGGGCGGCGGGCCGGTCAAGGCGATGCTGATCCAGAACACCAATCCGCTCGCCGTCGCCCCCGACCAGGAGAAGGTGCGGCGCGGCTTCGCGCGCGAGGATCTCTTCGTCTGCGTGCACGAGCAGTTCCTCACCGACACCGCCCGCACCGCCGACGTGGTGCTGCCGGCGACGATGTTCCTCGAGCACGACGACCTCTACACCGGCGGCGGCCATCAGTATCTGCAGTTCGCGCCCAGGGCGGTCGACCCGCCCGAAGGCTGCCGCTCCAATCACGAAGTCGTCGTCGCGCTCGCCGAGCGGCTCGGCGCGCGCCACCCCGGCTTCGCGATGTCGCCGCGCCAGCTGATCGACTGGACGTTGCGCGCCTCGGGCCGCGGAACGCTCGCCGAGCTCGAGGCGGGACGCTGGCTCGACTGCGCGCCGCCGTTCGCCCAAGCGCATTTCCTCGACGGCTTCGCCCATGCCGACGGCAAGTTTCATTTCCGCGCCGACTGGCCGGCGACCCCCTATGCCAACGACGGGCTCAAGGGGCCGTGGCGGGAGATGCCGAGCCTGCCCGACCACTGGCCGGTCAACGAGGCGGCCGACGACGAGCATCCGTTCAAGCTCGCAATCTCGCCGGCGCGCAACTTCCTCAATTCGACTTTCACCGAGACCGCGACCTCGCGCGCCCGCGAGCGGCGGCCGACGGCGATGATGCACCCCGACGATCTCGCCGCGCTCGGCCTCGCCGACGGCGACTTGGCGCGGCTCGGCAATGGGCGCGGCGAAGTCCGGCTGCACGTGCGCGCCTTTGCCGGCGTTTCGCGCGGACTGATCGTCAGCGAAGGCGTATGGCCACCCTCGGCGTTCCTCGATGGGCGTGGGATCAACACGCTGACCGGCGACGATTCGGTCGCGCCGTTCGGCGGCGCGGCGTTCCACGACACGCGCGTGTGGGCGCGGGCGGGATGAGGGGCGCCCATTTTTTCCGAAATCGGCCAAGCTGACGATTCCGTTTCGTCGAAGGTTTTCCCCACCTGCGGCGGCGGCGGGCTTTATTTGGCGGCGGCGGCGGGCTATAGGACCGGCCGGTCGATCGCATTCGAACGGTCGCGTCACGGGGCAATGCGCCAGCAGGTGTCAATGAAGAAGCCGTTGGGCAAACCCGCCGTTGCGGCCCAGGCCGACGGTTTTGATCTGTCCGTCGTCGCCGGCCTGGCCGAGATCGCCGCCGCCAACGACTTGAGCGAGGTCGAGGTCGAACGCGAGGGCCTGCGCATCCGCGTCGCCCGCGAGCGCCAGACGGTCGCCGCCGCCCAAGTCTTCGCCGGCCCGCCGGTCGCCGCCGCGCCGGTCGCGGTCGCGCCGCCGCCGGCCGTCGCCGGCCCGAGCGAGCACCCCGGCGCGGTCAAGTCGCCGATGGTCGGCACCGCCTATCTCCGCCCGAGCCCCGACATCAAACCCTTCGTCGAGATCGGCGACTCGGTGAAGTCGGGCGACAAGCTGCTGTTGGTCGAGGCGATGAAGACGTTCAACGAGATTGTCGCCCCCAAGGCGGGCAAGGTGACGCAGATCCTGATCGAAGACGGCGCCCCGGTGGAGTACGGCCAGGCGCTGATGGTCATCGAATGAGGCGCCGACGCCCGCGCGCGCTCGAGCTTCGCCCATCCGTCAGGAGCCGTCCGGCATGTTCGACAAGATCCTGATCGCCAACCGCGGCGAGATCGCCCTGAGGGTGCTGCGGGCGGCCAAGGAGCTCGGCATCGCCACCGTCGCGGTCTATTCGACCGCCGACAAGGAGGCGATGCACGTCAAGCTTGCCGACGAGAGCGTCTGCATCGGCCCGCCGCCGGCGCGCGATTCCTATCTCAACGTGCCCGCCCTGCTCGCCGCCTGTGAGATCACCGGCGCCGACGCGGTCCATCCCGGCTACGGCTTCCTCGCCGAGAACGCGCGCTTCGCCGATATCCTCACCGAGCACGGCATCGTCTTCATCGGCCCCAAGGCCGAGCATATCCGCCTGATGGGCGACAAGATCGAAGCCAAGCGCACGGCGACCCGGCTCGGCATTCCCTGCGTGCCCGGTTCGCCTGGAGCGGTCGGCGACGAGGCGGAAGCGGCGGCGATCGCCGCGGAGATCGGCTATCCGGTGCTGGTCAAGGCGACGGCGGGCGGCGGCGGCCGGGGCATGCGCGTCGCCCGTTCGGCCGACGAGCTCGGAGACGCGCTGACCAAGGCGAAGATGGAGGCGAAGTCGGCGTTCGGCGACGACGCCGTCTATCTCGAAAAATATCTCGCCACGCCGCGCCACATCGAAGTCCAAGTGCTCGGCGACGGCGCCGGGCGCGCCATCCATCTGGGCGAGCGCGACTGCTCGTTGCAGCGCCGCCACCAGAAGGTGTGGGAGGAAAGCCCGTCGCCGGCGCTCAACGCCTCCCAGCGCGCGGAGATCGGCGCCGTGTGCGCCAACGCGATGGCCGAGCTCGGCTACGTCGGCGTCGGCACGATCGAGTTTCTCTACGAGAACGGCGCCTTCTATTTCATCGAGATGAACACCCGCATCCAGGTCGAGCACCCGGTGACCGAGATGATCACCGGCATCGACCTGATCAACGAGCAGATCAAGATCGCCGCCGGTTCGCCGCTGACCATCGCGCAGGAAGACGTGCGCTTCTCCGGCGCGGCGATCGAATGCCGCGTCAACGCCGAGCACCCGATCACCTTCGCTCCGTCGCCCGGCCGCATCAGCTATTTCCACCCGCCGGGCGGCCTGGGCGTGCGCGTCGACTCCGCCGCCTACCAGGGCTACGTCATCCCGCCCTATTACGACTCGCTGGTCGGCAAACTGATCGTCCACGGCCGCAGCCGCACCGAGGCGCTGATGCGGCTTCGCCGCGCGCTCGACGAATTCGTCATCGACGGGATCGAGACGACGCTGCCGCTGTTCCGCGCGCTGGTGCGCGAAATCGACGTGCAGAACGGCCAGTACGACATCCACTGGCTCGAAGGCTTCCTCGCCGGCGAAGCGGCGAAGGCCTGAAGATCGGGGCTGGCCGTCTACGTCTTCGGCTTGGCGAGCCTCACGCCGACCGAGGCCCCGTCGCGCCAGGCGACTTCGGCCTGACCCATCCGGCTGCGCATGTCGATCTGAAGCTCGAACGTGTCGGGCAGGGCGCCGCCGTTGACCGCCAAAACGTTCGCGCCGCTCTCGGAAACGTCGAGCACGAGGCAGTCGACGACCGGCGCGGCGCCGCCGGGATCGGCCCAGGCGCGGATGCGCGTGCGGCGCCGCAGATGGCGACGACGGTTGCGGTCGCTGAGGAACGGGTTGTCGTAGGAGTCGATCAAGCTGGCGGCCTCCGCAGCCAACGCCCGCCGGCGCCGCCGCAACCCCCTCCCCTTCGCGCGCTTCGCGGTCGTCTTCAACGACTTCGTTGCCAAACGGTTAACGCGCCCTCAAGCAACCGAGCGCCGCGCGTCGGCCGACGGCGGCTCGCCGCGGCGTTCGATCTCGATCGTCAGGTGCGAGAAGCGCCGGACCCCCATCGCGGCGCGGCGGTAGTCGGCCAGATCGCGGCCGCTGGCGCTGACGACCGACAGGATCGCGCCGAGATGACCGGGGCCGAGCCGCCAGAGATGGAGGTCGACCAGCGCGTCGCCGTCGCGTTCGATCGCCGCGCGCAGGGCCGCGGTCAGCCGCGCATCCGGGTTCACGTCGAGCAGCGCCGCGCCGGCGTCGCGGACGAGGCCCGCCGACCAGCTGACGATCACGCCGGCGCCGACCAGCCCGGCGAGCGGGTCCATCCACAGCCAGCCGAACACGCGCGCCAGCGTCAGGCCGACGATGACCAGGATCGACACCGCCGCGTCGGCGATCACATGCACGATCGCAGCGCGCAGGTTGTTGTCGCGATGCACCGAATCGTGCGCGTGGCCGGGGTCGGGCTCGACGAAGACCGCTTCGGCGGCGCCGGCGCCGACGCGCAGCGTCGCGACGAAGGCGTGCGGTTCGGCGATCGTCGCCTCGGATTCAAACCCGCCGTCGCGCGCAACGAGCGCAAAAGACTCGCGCCGGCCGTCGGGCCGCCTGAGCTCGATCGACGCGGCGGCCGGCGAAGCGCCGTCGAGCGCCTCGACCCGCCAGCGCGGCGGGACGCCGTCCTCCTCGATCGCAAGCGCATAGAGCGCGCCGCCGATCTCGACGACCTGGCTTTCGGTCTCATGGTCGCGCCCGTGGCCGTGATGGTGGTCGTGGCCGCCGCGGCTGAGCAGCCAGGCGCTCACGGCGTTGACGATGAGCCCGAGAACGGCGATCGGGATCGCCTCGGCGAACGCGATCGGCCGCGGCGCGATCAGCCGGCCGATCGACTCGAAGGCGATCAGCGCCGCGATCATCGCCAGCACGATCGCACTGGCGAAGCCGGCGAGGTCGCCGAACTTGCCCGTCCCGAAGATGAAGCGAGGGTCGTCGGCGTGGCGGCGCGCCAGCGTGTAGGCGAGCGCGGCGAGCAGCAGCGCGCCGGCGTGGGTGCTCATATGGAAACCGTCTGCGACGAGCGCGATCGAGCCGAACATCGCCCCGCCTGCGATCTCGACGACCATCATTGCGCCGGTCAGCGCGATCACCGCCCAGACGTTGCGCTCGCTCTGAGCGTGCGCGGCGCCGAGGAAGACATGGCGGTGGGCAGCGGAGCGAATGTCGCTCATCGATGGAGACGCCTCCGGCGGGCTGGTCGCCCGTATTTCGCCGTTCGCCGCGCCCTGCGCAAGCGCGAAACGCGTCGACGCCCCGCCCCTTCCCGCTCTGGCCTAGGGAGCCGAGCAGCCAGGCGCGCCCCAGTCAATTCCGCCCAAAGCAGAACTTTGCCGCCCGCGGAGGCGATGCTATAGGGCCAGACTTCCGCCCTCCTGCGTCGCGAACTCCGGGAAAGCCGCCGATGCCCAAGATCAAAGTGAAGAACCCCGTCGTCGAACTCGACGGCGACGAAATGACCCGCATCATCTGGCAGCTCATCCGCGACAAGCTCGTCCACCCCTATCTCGACGTCGAGCTGCAGTACTTCGATCTCTCGGTCCAGCATCGCGACGCGACCAACGACCAGGTGACGATCGACGCGGCCCACGCGATCAAGGCCTGCGGCGTCGGCGTCAAATGCGCGACCATCACCCCGGACGAAGCGCGGGTGAAGGAATTCCATCTCAAGGAGATGTGGAAGAGCCCGAATGGCACCATCCGCAACATCCTCGGCGGCGTGATCTTCCGCGAGCCGATCATCTGCAAGAACGTGCCGAGGCTGGTGCCCGGCTGGACGCAGCCGATCGTCGTCGGCCGCCACGCCTACGGCGACCAGTACAAGGCGACCGACTTCAAGATCCCCGGCAAGGGCCGGCTGACCATCCGTTTCGAGGGCGACGACGGCAAGGTGATCGAGAAGGAGGTGTTCAAGTTCCCCGGCGCCGGCGTCGCGATGGCGATGTACAACCTCGACGAGTCGATCCGCGACTTCGCCCGCGCCTCGCTCAATTACGGCCTGATCCGCAACTATCCGGTCTACCTGTCGACCAAGAACACCATCCTCAAGGCCTATGACGGCCGGTTCAAGGACATCTTCGAAGAGATCTTCGAGGCGGAGTTCAAGGCCAAGTTCGCCGCGGCGGGGATCACCTACGAGCACCGGCTGATCGACGACATGGTCGCCTCGGCGCTCAAATGGTCGGGCGGCTACGTGTGGGCGTGCAAGAACTACGACGGCGACGTGCAGTCGGACACGGTCGCCCAGGGCTACGGCTCGCTCGGCCTGATGACCAGCGTGCTGTTGTCGCCCGACGGCCGGACAGTCGAGGCCGAAGCCGCGCATGGCACGGTCACCCGCCATTACCGCGAGCACGAGAAGGGCCGCGCGACCTCGACCAACTCGATCGCCTCGATCTTCGCCTGGACGCGCGGTCTCGCCCATCGCGCCAAGCTCGACGACAACGCCGAGCTGGCCAAATTCGCCGCAACCCTGGAGAAGGTCTGCGTCGCCACGGTCGAAGCCGGCTTCATGACCAAGGACCTCGCGCTGCTGGTCGGCCCCGAGCAGAAATGGGCGTCGACCGAAGGCTTCCTCGACAAGATCGACGAGAATCTGAAGGCCGCGATGGCGAAGTGATCCCCCTTCTCCCGCGTGCGGGAGAGGGCTGAGGTGAGGGCAAGTCGAAGCGCCCTCATCCAACCGGGCTTCGCGCGTCCACCTTCTCCCGCTCGCGGGAGAAGGGGCGCGCGCCGGCGAAACGAAGCGAAATCCCGGCGAAACGAAACGAAACCGGCGGCTTCGTTTCGGCTGCGTTTTGGCGCTGATCGGCGGCGAAAACGAAGCCGGCGATTTCGCGGTTTCGTGAGATTTCAATCGCTTCGCCACGCTTTCGTTTCGTATCCTGATGATTTGCGCCGCCCGGGGATGGACGCTCGCCTGTCGCCCGGCGCGGCGAGCGCGGCGGTCGCCTTGCGACGCCGACGCATCCGTCGACATGCCGAAAACAGGATTCTAACGAGCATTCCGATTTTCGGAAAGAAATTGTTTGCGCCGCCGAGACGGGGCCGCTTAGTCTGGATCGCTTCGCTTCGCTCGCGATGACAGTCGGAACAGCGTCAACCTAAAGACAACTCGATCTAATAGAACCAGGGAACCAGTCGCCAGGTTCGCTTGCGGTAGGCCTCGTATTCGGCGGCGAAGTATTCGGCGGCGAAAGTCTCTGCGAGCAGCCGTTCTTCGGCGTTCATACGCGCGTGTAGCGGGATGGCGAACAGCGCCGCGACGACGATCCCGACCAGCGAGCGGAACGCCAGCGCCCAACCGAACAACAGGATAAAGAGCCCGAGGTAGCTCGGGTTGCGGATGACCGCGGAGAGGGCCGTCGGTCTTCAACGTGTGGCCGGGCTGGATGGCGGCGAGGCCGCTGAACCGGTCGCCGAGCGCGTAGGTCGGCGCGAGCCGCAGCGCGCCCGTCAGAGCCGGACGCGGCCAGCGGCGACAACCCTATGGGGCCACGTGTAGAGTCCTTGCCGGCCCTGGCGCGGCGGAGAGAGCCGGGACGCATCCGTAGCCGGACGGCGTCATTGCTGTTGGCGTCGCCCGCCGAGCCAACGTTTTTCGCGCCAAACCCTTCACTCGTTCGCCTGTCCCTTGGCTGCGCCGTCGGAGATGTTCTTGCTGTCGGTCAGCGACCCCGCCTGACAGCCAAGCTGGCCCTTCCTGTTGGTCACAACATGCCCGCCGTGCGCAGCGCACTGCGTTCTCAGAGCCTCTTGCCCCTTCGGCTTCAGGTCCCTGAAGTAGACGTTGCCGGTGTTTGATTTGCTGGCGTTGTAATTGATGGCCTGCGCGGACGCGCAAATCATGGTCAATGCAACGGTCGCCAAAACCACGGCGGACGATCTGGCCAACGTCAAAATCCGACCCCGATGGTCTCGCATGACTCGACCTCCCTGTGCGCCCGGCGAATGCCGATTGACGTCGATGCTGGTCGCATCCGACTGAACCGGCGATGAACCGCCTGCCCGTCGCCATCCCGTCAGCCGGGATCCGCCGTCCGGATCGGCGGCTCCACCGGCGGGGAACTGCAGAATTACGGCGATGCGCACAAATCCCCAATCTGTTCTTTCGCGGGAGACGGGAAGCCACGGCGCCGGCGCCGGCCGACGCGGCTGGCGGCCGCGTTGTCATGCGCCCCCTTACAACCCCCCATTCCCCGCCCTAGATTGGGCCAAACTTTCCCCCTCCCGCGGGCGTTGCTTTGTCGATTTTCAGCGAATTGGCTTTCGAGGCGGGCGTCGTCGCGCGGTCTTTGGCGGATTACCTCTCCGGCGGCGCGCTGCGGCTGGGGGTCACCGGCCTGTCGCGGGCGGGCAAGACGGTGTTCATCACCGCGCTGGTCGACAACCTCGTCAACGGTGGCCGGCTGCCGGTGCTGCGCGCCGCCGCCGAGGGGCGGATCGCCCGCGTTCATCTCGAGCCGCAGCCCGACGACGCGGTGGCGCGCTTCCCCTACGAGGAGCACCAGGCGGCGATGGCGGGCCCCGCGCGGCGCTGGCCGGCCTCGACCCGGCGCGTCTCGCAACTGCGCGTGACGATCGAATTCGAGCGCGCTTCCGCCTGGGGCGGCGCCAGGGCGCAGAGCCTTCATCTCGACATCGTCGACTATCCCGGCGAATGGCTGCTCGATCTCGCGCTGATCGACAAGAGCTACGCCGACTGGTCGCGCGAGACGATGGAGGCCGCGCGGGCGCGGGCGCGCGCGCCGCTCGCCGCCGACTGGAACGGCTGGCTCGCCGGCCTCGACCCGAACGCGCCGGCCGAGGAGGCGACGGCGCTCACGGCCGCCGAGCTGTTCACCGCCTATCTCCGCCAGGCGCGCGACGCGACCTACGCGCTCTCCACCCTGCCGCCCGGACGTTTCCTCATGCCGGGCGATCTCGAGGGCTCCCCGGCGCTGACCTTCGCGCCGCTGCCGCTCGACGACGGCGCCGAGATCGCGCCCGGTTCGCTGGCGGCGATGATGGCGCGGCGCTACGAAGCCTATAAGACCCATGTCGCGAGACCGTTCTTCCGCGATCACTTCGCCCGGCTCGACCGGCAGATCGTGCTGGTCGACCTGCTGGCGGCGCTGAACTCCGGCCCCGGCGCGCTCGCCGACCTCGAGACGGCGCTCGACGGCGTCATGCAGGCGTTCCGCGCCGGGCGCGCCTCGCGGCTGGGGGCGATCTTTCGGCCGCGCATCGACCGCATCCTGTTTGCTGCGACCAAGGCCGACCACCTCCACCATGCCGACCACGACCGGCTCGAGGCGGCGCTGAAGCTGATGACCAGCCGCGCCATCGCGCGGGCCGAAGGGGTCGGCGCCGAAATCGACGTCGTCGCGCTCGCCGCGGTGCGCGCGACGCGCGAAGCCGAGATTCGTCACGGCGGCGAGATTCTCCCGGCGATCGTCGGAACGCCGGAAGCGGGCGAGCGCATCGACGGCCAGGCGTTCGACGGAATCGCCGAGGCGGCTGTGTTTCCCGGCCGGCTGCCCGACGATCCGGCGGCTGCGCTGACCGGCGAGGCGCTGGCGCTGCCGGAAGCCGACAACGCCTGGCGCTTCCTGCGCTTCCGCCCGCCGCTGACGAAGCGCGGCGCGCCGCCGCCCCACATCCGCCTCGACCGCGCGCTGCAATTCCTGATCGGCGACCGACTGACATGAGCGACAAGAGCCCCCGCCCCCGCGCCTTCCGTCTCGACGACCAGCGCGTCGCGATCGACGACGGCCCCGCCCCGTTCTCGCCGATGGCGACGATCCTGACCGAGCCCGATTCCGTCGCACCCGGCGACGACGCGGCGCTCGACGCGACAGAGCGGGAGATCGAGGCGGCGCAGGGCGCGGGCGTCGCCAAGCGGCGGCGCTGGTCGCTGGCGACGGTCGCCTGGGTCGGGCTGGGCGGGCTCGCTTCGCTGGCGCTCGGCCTGTGGATCGACAGTCTGATCGAAGCCCTGTTCGCTCGCGCCGAATCGCTCGGCGCGATCGCGGTCGCCTTCGCCGTCCTGTTGGTGGTCGGCGCGCTCGGGCTGCTGATCCGCGAAATCGTCGCGGTCGCGCGCCAGCGGCGCATCGCCGAACTTCACGCCGCGCTCGCCCGCGCGCGCGCCGCCGACGACCGCGACGCGGCGCGCGCGCTGGTCGGCCGGCTGGCGGCGCTCTACGCGGGTCGGCCGGAGACGGCGCGCGCGCGCGGCGAGGTCGAACAGGCGCGCCGCGCGGTCGTCGACGGCCGCGACCTCGTCGACGTCGCCGAGCGCGCGCTGCTCAAGCCGATCGACAAGAAGGTGCAATCGGAGATCGCCGCAGCGGCGCGGCGCGTGTCGATGGTGACGGCGGTGAGCCCGCGCGCGATCCTCGACCTGCTGTTCGTCGCCGCGCAGGTCGTGCGGCTGACGCGCCGCATCGCCGAGCTCTACGGCGGCCGGCCGGGGCTGTTCGGCTTCTTCGCGCTGATTCGCTCGATCGGCGCGCATCTGGCGATCACCGGCGGCATGGCGGTCGGCGACAGCCTGCTGCAGCAGGTGGTCGGCCACGGCGTCGCCTCGCGCATCTCGGCCCGGCTCGGCGAGGGCGTGCTCAACGGTCTGCTGACGGCGCGGGTCGGCCTGTCGGCGATGGCGGTCTGCCGCCCGGCGCCCTTCGAGGTCGACAAGCCGCCCGGCGTCGCCGAGGTCGCGCCGTTCCTGTTCCGCAAGGCGAAGGCGGGATAACCTCCTTCCCCGCTGCGCGTGGGAGGATATCAGGGTTGCCTGCTCGCTGCGCCTTCCTTCCCTGCGAAGCGGGGAAGGGGGACCGCGCGAAGCGCGGTGGAAGGGGGCGCCAAGCGCGCCAGCGCAACGACGACCAGCGCGACGCCGGCGGCGGCGACGAGCCAGCTCGGCCGCGGCGCCAGCAGCAGGCTGAAATTGGCGTCCCACACGCGCGCAAACGGGATGTGGCGGACGAGGGCATACCACGACGCCTCGGCGAGCGCGGTCGCCGGCGCGGCGATCAGCGCCGAAGCGAGCGCGCCAGCCCATTGCGGCCAGCCGAAGCGGGTGAACAGGCGCGCCAGCATCAGCAGGAAGAAGAGCCCGGTCATCATCGCCGGCTCGGCGACATTGGCCTTCGCCTGCAGGAAGAAATGCAGCAGCGCCAGCGGCGCGATCAGATAGACGAGCTTGTGCAGCCGGTTCCAGTTTGCCGCGCCGATCCGGCGGATCATCGCGTCGGTCGAGGTCGCCGCCAGCGTCGCCAGGCCGACGAGCGCGGCGAAGCCGATCGTCAGATGGAAGCGCAGCGCGATCTCGCTCGCGACATGGAGGAGGTTGTAGCTCTGGTCGACGATATAGAGGCTGAAATGGGCGAGCGCATAGGCGAAGGCGGCGACGCCGACCATGCGCCGGATCGCGATCAGCTTGTTCCAGCGCGCATAGCGGCGCAGCGGCGTCACCAGCAGCGACAGCAGCAGCAGCCGCACCGTCCAGAGGCCGGCGCCATGGATGAGCTCGGTCACCGGCTTGGGGAACAGCATGCCGGTCGCCAGCTCGAAGGCGAGCCAGGCGGCCGGCGCGAACAGGCCGGCGAACACGATCGCCTTGAGGGCCGAGAAGCGGCCGTTGCGTTCGTTCCAGGGGGCTTTCAGCTTCATCGTCGTGATCGGGGTCCGGGCGCCGACGTCCGGCGCGCCATTCCATTCGCGCCGAAAGGCCGACTTGTTTCAACCCCGCCGCAACTGCCCAGGCTCAGCTCACACCGAGCTTGCGCTGCAGGTTGGTCGACGAGGTCGTGTACTGGAACAGCAGCTTCTTGTCGGGATAGACGTGGCGGTGCGCCCTCTGCGCCGCCAGCGCCCCTTCGTGGAAGCCCGACAGGATCAGTTTCAGCTTGCCGGGATAGGTGATGATGTCGCCGACGGCGAAAATGCCCGGCGCGCTGGTTTCGAAGGTCGCGGTATCGACCGGGATCAGGTTCTCGTGCAGGTTGAGGCCCCAATCGGCGATCGGGCCGAGCTTCATCGTCAGGCCGTAGAACGCCAGCAGGTCGTCGCATTCGACGTCGAAGGCCGACTGGTCGGCGCCGCGCAAAGTCACCGCGCTCAATTGACCGTCGGCGCCCTTGAGGCCGGTCAACTGGGCGATGGCCAGGTCCATCTTGTTTTCCGCCACCAGCGCGCGCATCGCGTTGACCGAATGCGGCGCGGCGCGGAACTCGTCGCGGCGATGGACGAGGATGACCCGGCTGGCGACCGGGTGGAGGTTGAGGGCCCAGTCGAGCGCCGAGTCGCCGCCGCCGGCGACCATCACCCGGCGGCCGCGGAAATGCTCCATCTTGCGCACCGAATAGAAGACGCTCTTGCCCTCGTAGGCCTCGACGCCGGGCGTCGGCGGCCGCTTGGGCTGGAACGAGCCGCCGCCCGCGGCGATGATCACGACCTTCGCCTCGATCGTCGTCCCGGCGTCGGTGGCGACCCGATAGAGCGGCTTTTCGGCCGTTCCCAGCGTCTCGACCCGCTCGACCATCTCGCCCAGATGGAAGGTCGGGCGGAACGGATGGATCTGCTTCTCCAGCGCCTCGACCAACCCCTGGCCGGTGATGATCGGATAGCCGGGGATGTCGTAGATCGGCTTCTCCGGATAGAGCTCGGCGCATTGGCCGCCGACCTTCGGCAGGATGTCGATGAGATGGGCCTTGATGTCGAGCAGCCCGAGCTCGAAGACGGCGAACAAGCCGACCGGGCCGGCGCCGACGATGACGGCGTCCGTCTGAATGATCTCGCTCATGTCCTCTAGCCTTGCTTGACGGGGGTGGTGACCACGAGGCCGTCGAGGGCCTCGCTGACCTTGATCTGACACGACAGGCGCGAGTTCGGCCGCACGTCGGCGGCAAAATCGAGCATGTCCTCCTCCATCTGCGACGGCTTGCCGACGATCTCGGTCCATTCGTCCGCAACGTAGACGTGACAGGTCGCGCAGGCGCAGGCGCCGCCGCATTCGGCTTCGATGCCGGGAACGCTGTTGCGCAGCGCCGTCTCCATCACCGTCGAGCCGACCTGGGCTTCGACCGTGCGAGACTCGCCTGAAGCGTCGATGTACGTCACTTTCGTCATGGGATCCGCGAATTCCTTTCGTGGGCGGGATTCCGCCGCCCGCGCCGATTTCCAATCGTGGGCGTCGATCACGCGGGCGCCTTCATAAGGCGCACGGCCGCGTAGCGGAAGGGCGAATTCGCGCTTTTCCTGGCGCTGCGAGCCGGGAAAAGGTCGGATGTCGCCTAATCGCGCAGCCCGGCGACCGCCGCGCGAGCCGCCGCGACCGCGACCGCGAGCGCGGCGAGCGCGCGCTCGACCGCCTCGGGGCCGACCCCGCCCGCCGCCAGCGCCTTCTCGACCTCCGCCGCCGCCCGGGCGACCGCGCCCGCCCCGACCGCAAGCGCCGAGCCCTTGAGCTGATGGGCGGCGTCGCCGCGCCGGCGACGCTCGGCCGAGGGATCGCACGATCGGGCGAGCAGGCTCGCCGACTGCCGTTCGAAAAGCGCCAGCAGCTCCTGCTGCAGCGCCGAATCGCCATCGGTCGCGCGCGCGAGGTGGACAAGGTCGATCGCCGGCTCGGTCGAGGCCGCGGCGGCGGCGGCCTCGCCTGACTTCGCGCGCAAAGGAGTCGGATTGGCGGGCATCTTGACCTCCTAACTCACGGATTCGGACTGCTTTTCGCCGCACGATGGCGCAACCCGGAAACAGGTGCGCGCCGCTTCTGCGCAAGCGGTCGCCATCATGGTCACCGAACCGTTAACGACGTTTGAAAGATACGATTCCGTAGAGGTTTCAAAGTCGACCCGCGACCTGTAGACTGCGTGGTTAATAGAGTTCGGCGCCGCGACGCGAGGCCAATGGCGTCGGCGGCGGCGGAGCGCCGCGCGTCGGGGCCCTTACGCGACGCCGCGCAAGTAGAGTGACAAGGCGGGCACGATGGCGCACAAACAACCGGCGAAGGACGCGGTTTCGGCAGCGATGTCGGCGATCGAGACCGCCCTCAACCTGTCAGGCGACGGTCACTCAGACGGCTCCGCGCCGCCGAACGACCCGCTTTCCGGAAGGTCGCCGCCGCCGCCGCAGATCGAGCCGCCGGTTTCCCGCCGACTGCCGCCCGCCGAGGACGTCAAGACGCCGCTGGTCGCCGATCCGCCGGCCAACGACGACCGCCCGGCGATCGGCCCGATCGTCCAGGCGCTCGCCATGCGCCGCCTCAACGCGACGCCGGTGGTCGCCGCGACGGTCGGCTCGCTGCTGTGGCTCGCCCTTTGCGCCTACTACGCCGTCAGCCATTTCCCGTGGAGCGGCGGATCCGACGCGGCCCGTCAGTTCCTCGCCAAGCCCGAGACCGTGCTGCTCGGCCTCGCCGCGCTCGGGCCGATGATCCTGTTCTTCGGCTTCGCCGCCCTCGCCCGCCGGCTGCAGGAGCTCAGGCAGGCGGCGCGCTCGATCACCCAGGTCGCGCTGCGCCTCGCCGAGCCGGAAACGGTGGCGAGCGAAAACGTCGCCTCGCTCGCACAGGCGATCCGCCGCGAGATCGGGACGATGGGCGACGGCATCGAACGCGCGCTGGCGCGCGCGGCCGAGCTCGAAACCCTGGTGCGCTCGGAGGTGACGACGCTCGAGCGCGCCTATTCCGACAACGAACGCCGCATCCGCTCGCTGATCGCCGAAATGGCCGATCAGCGCGAAGCGATCCTGGCCAGCGGCGGCCGCGTGCGCGCGGTGATCGACGACGCCCATCGCGGCGTCGCCAACGATCTCGAGGCGATCGCCATCCGGCTCGGCGAGCGCGTGTCCGGCGTCGGCAGCGAAGTCGCGACGTCGATCGGCGTTTCCGCCGAGGAGGTCACCGAGGCGATGGACAGGGCCGGCGGCTCCGCCGTCGACCGCATCAACGCGATCGCCGCCGAAGTGTCGGCCCGGCTCGCCGCCGCGAGCGGCCGCAGCGCCGAAGAGATCATCGGCCGCGTCGCCGACATCGACCAGCGCATCCGCAACGCCGGCGAGTCGCTGGCGTCGGATTTCGCCGGCCGCAACGAGGACCTCGTCGGCCGCATCGAGGCAAGCGGCGCCACAGCCGTGGAATCCCTGCGCCGCCACGCCGACGGCATCGTCGCCCAGCTGGGCGCGGCGACGGCGGCGGCGGGCCACGCGCTCGACGATCACGACCAGACGGTGGTCGGCCGCATCGCCGACAGCGGCGCTCTGGCGGCCGAAGCGATCCGCCTGCACGGCGACGCGGTGGCGACGCGGCTGGCGGTCGCCAGCGAGTCGCTGGCGCGCGAGTTCGGCCAGCGGATCGACGAACTGATCGAGCGCGTCGAATCGAGCGCGCGCGGCATCTCCGACACCGTCGTCACTCACGGCGACGGGCTCGCGTCGCGGCTCGACGTTGCGGTGGAGCGGTTGCACGAATCGGTGGTGGTGCGCGGCCAGTCGCTGGAAGACTCGCTCGCCGCCGCCAATTCGCGGTTCGATTCGACGCTCTCCGGCAAGACCGAAGACGCGCGGGCGCTGTTCGAATCGGCCGGCGCCGCATGGGCCGAGCATTTCGACGCGCGCCATGCCCAGTTGCGCGCGCTGATCGACGATTCGTCGGGCGTGATCGGCGGCCAGATCGAGGAATCGGCGCGGCGCGCCGCCGACGCGGTCGCCGCCGAGGCGATCGCCGCCCAGGAGCGCCTGGAGGCGGCGGCCCGCATGGCGCTGCAGCGGTGGAGCGACGAGACGCGCGAAGTCGGCGACAAATTCACCTCCGCCGCCAGCGAGGCGGTGGCGTCGATCGCGGTCGGCGGCGACAGCGTCAACGACGCGATCGGCCAGACCATCTCGAACCTCGAGGACACGCTGAGCGCCCGCGGCGGCGCGCTGGTCGCCGACCTCAACAACCAGACCCGGCGCATCGAGGAGCAGCTCGGCGCGCTCAACGCCCTGGTCGGCGAGAGCGGCGAGAGCGCGATCGAGCGCATCGCCGCCCACACCGGGCGCCTCGGCGAAACGCTGTCGGGCCACATCGAGTCGATCGACGCGGTGATGAGCAGCCGCAAGGCCGAAATCGACGAGCGGCTCAACGAGCATCAGGCCCATCTCAACCAGCGGCTCGACGAGCATCGCAGTCGCATCGACGAAAATCTCGTCGACCATCGCTCCCGCATCGACGAAAATCTTTCCGAGCACCGCAATCGCCTCGACGACACCCTCGCCGATCAGCGCGGCCGCTTCGACCAGACCCTCGGCGATCATCGCCAGCGGTTGGAGGAAGCGGGCGCCGCGCGGCTCGCCGAATTCGAGTCGGTGGCGGCCGCCAACCAGACGATGGTCGAGCTGGCGCTGTCGACCCACACGCGCGCCGTCGACGATTCGCTGAAGGACGGCTCGGCCAACCTCGAGATCGCGCTGACCGACCGCGGCCGCGACATCGTCACCCGCATCGAGGCCGAGACCAAGCTGCTCACGACCCAGCTCGAAGCGACGCTCAACGCGATCGAGCAGACCGTCGTCATCCGCGGCGGCGAGCTCGACCAGCGCCTCGCCCGGCGCAGCCAGGAGTCGGTCGCGAACTTCGATTCCGGCGTCGAGGCGGCCGACAGCCGCGCCTCCGCCAAGCTCGACGAGGTGCGGACGTCGTTCGAGAAGATTCTCGAACGCATCGACGGCGTGCTGGCGGCGCGCGCCCAATCGATCAACGAAAATCTGGCGCGCAGCACGGTCGACGCCGCCAAGACGCTCAGCGAAGGCGGCCGCGAAATCGCCATGGGAATCTCCGCCAAGTCGGCGGAGCTGGAGGCGACCCTGCGCGGACGCGCCGAAGCGCTGTCGCAGGCGCTCGGCGAACTCGCCGGCGACATCAACGCCAAGCTCGCCGACCGGCTCGACGACATGTCGGGCACGCTCGGCGCCAGCGTCACCCGGTTCCGCGACGACATCGTCGCGCCGCTGCACACGCTGTCGGTCCAACTGCAGTCCGGCGGCGCCGAGATCGCCGAAGCGATCGGCCGCCACGCCGCCAACCTCGGCGAGACGGTCGAGAGCCATGTTCAGCGCATCGGCGCCGAGAGCACGGCGCAACTCGTCGCGAGGATCGAGGAAATGCGAGGGCTGATCGAAGGCCCGGCGGCCGATCTCGTCGCAAGGATCGGCGCGCGCGGCGACGAAGTCGCCGACCAGATCGCCGGCGTCAGCGTCCAGGCGTCGCAGAGCTTCGAGCAGCAGATCAGCAGCCTCGTCGCGTTGCTGACGCGGCGCGGCGACGACCTGCTCGCCGCGATCACCGCCACCGCCGCCGGTTCGGTGCGCGAGCTCGGCTCGCTCAGCGGCCAAATCGGCGTGGCGGTCGAATCCTCGACCGCCGGCCTGCGCGCCGCCGCCGAAGCGGCCCAGTCCCAGTCGGCCGAGACCATCGGCGCGCTGGTCAGCGGGCTGAGCATCGAGGTCGCGTCGTCGGCCGCTGGCCTGCGCGCCGCCGCCGAGGCGGCCCAGTCCCAGTCGGCCGAGACCATCGGCGCGCTGGTCGGCAACCTGACGACGGAGGTCGAAGCCTCGACCGCCGCGTTGCGCGCCGCCGCCGACACGACCCAGAACCAATCTGCCGAGACGATCGGCGCGCTGATCAGCAACCTGACCGCGGAGATCGAACGCTCCGGAGCGTCGCTGCGCGACGCGGTCGAGACCAACGCCGGCGCTTCGATCTCGACGCTCAACGCTTCGAGCGAACGCATGCGCACCGAGCTGGGCCAGGTGCTCGAGCGCCTCGGCCAGGTCGGCTCGGTGCTCGACCGCATGGTCGGCGCAGCCGGCGAGCGGCTGGTCGCCATCGAAGGCGGGCTCGGCGAGAAGATCGAGCTGATGCAGCAGGCGCTCGGCGCGATGGCCGATCAGGTTTCGGCGCTCGACCGGCTGTCGAACGAGACGCGCGACGAGTCGGGCGCGCTGGTCGAGCGCCTGTCGGGCCACACCGCGGCGCTCGCCGTGGTCGCGCGCGACCTCGCCGCCAACCAGCATACGGTCGACGCCTCGCTCGAACTGCGTCACGCCAGCCTCAAGGTGCTGTTCGGGGAAATCGCCGAGAAGAGCCAGGAATTCGACGCCGTGGCGCGTCACTTCGCCACCTCGTTCGAGGACAGCTTCACCAAGGCGCAGGCGCGCGCGCAGGAGATCAGCGCCTCGCTGGCGGTGTCGACCAAGAACGCCGCCAGCAACGCGGTCAGCCAGTTCGAGATGATCCGCGACACCACCGGCAGGGAGCGCCTCAAGACCGCCGAGGCGCTGCAGGCCGCCTACGACCAGGCCAACGCCAATCTCGAAGACGTCATGACCAAGACCGCCGAGCGCTTCCGCGATTCGGTCAACGAAGTGCGGCAGATGGCGGCCGAGGTGCAGCGCCAGCTCGACGAGACGCGGCGCGAACTGCGCCGCGGCGTGTTCGAGCTGCCGGAGGAAACCGCGGAGGCTGCGACCGCGATGCGTCGGGTCGTCGCCGATCAGATCGCGGCGCTGAAGGAGCTGACGGCGGTCGTGACCGCCTCGGGCGCGGACTTCGACGTGTCCGAGCCGACGCCGGCCAAGGTGGCGACGCGTCCCGAGACGCCGCGCAAGGCCGAGCCGGCGCAGCGCGCCGAATCCGAAAGCGAGGGCGAGACGCTGACCGCCTCGCCGCCCGCCGAGCCGCCACGCCCTGCCCCCGCCGCCCCCGCCCCCGCCGCCGCGACGCGCGCGCCGCGCGCGGCTGCCGCGTCGCCCGAGCGCAGCCAGTCGGGCTGGCTGTCGAGCCTACTCGCCGCCGCCTCGCGCGACGAAGCGCCTGCGGCGCCGGCCAGCCCCGCCGCGAACGAGGCGCCGGACGGCATCTCGCTCGACGTCGCCAAATACGTCGACACCGAGGCGGCGGCCGAGATGTGGGACCGCTGGCGCGCCGGCGACGGCGCGGCCGCGTCGCGGCGGCTCTACACCGCCGCCGGCCAGCAGTCGTTCGACGAAATCCGTCGCCGCTATCGTTCCGACCCGCAGTTCCAGGACGCGGTCAACCGCTACACCCAGGAATTCGAGCGGCTGCTCGCGCGGATCGGCGAGACCGATCGCGACGGCGCGCAGTCGCGCGCGACGCTGCTCTCCGACGCCGGCAAGGTCTACACCATGCTCGCCCATGCTTCGGGGCGGCTGGGCTAAGGCGCGGCGCGCCGACTGACCCTCTCCCGCAAGCGGGAGAGGGGCGTTTCTTCTCCCGTTTGCGGGAGGAAGCGGCGGCAAAGCCGCCGGACAAGGGAAGGTCGCGCTCAGCTCACAGCTTCGCGGAGACGAACGC
>Ga0182030_10006471_pt1 | contig 24704 bp, 15 predicted proteins | sample 812S3MmetaG_FD_121299 | JGI IMG/M metagenome (GOLD analysis project Ga0182030, IMG submission 121299) | Permafrost microbial communities from Stordalen Mire, Sweden - 812S3M metaG (Illumina Assembly) | ecosystem: Environmental > Terrestrial > Soil > Wetlands > Permafrost | place: Sweden...
CACCTCCTCGGTCACAAACGGCAGAAACGGCGCGAGCAACCGCTGGAAGGCCGACAACGACAGGCGCAACGCGCGGCTGACCGAGGCGCTGACGGCCGGATCGGGGTCGTAGCGGCGGCCCTTGACGAGCTCGAGGTAGTAGTCACAGAACCACCAGAAGAACGTCTCCGTGCGCTCCAGCGCGCGCGCGTAGTCATAGCCCTCGAAGCTGCTCGTCGCGTCCGCGACCACGTCCGCGAGGCGCGCGATCACGGCGCGGTCGAGGGGATGACTGAGCTCGCCCTCCGCCGGCTCCTCGGCGAGCGCGAACTTCGACGCGTTCAAGAGCTTCACCGCGAGGCGGCGGCCGACCTTCATCTGCTGGGGGTCGAACGCCGTGTCCGTCCCCGGACGGCCGCTCGCGGCCCAGTAGCGCACCGCGTCGGCGCCGTGCTCCTCGAGCAGGTGCATCGGCGTCACGACGTTGCCCTTCGACTTCGACATCTTCTTCCGATCCGGGTCGAGCACCCAGCCGGAGATCGCGGCGTCGCTCCAGGGCAGCTCCCCGTAGTCCAGCTGCGCGCGCAGGATCGTCGAGAACAGCCAGGTCCTGATGATGTCGTGCGCCTGCGGGCGCAGGTCCATCGGAAACACCTGCGCGAACAGCTGCTCGTCCTCGCCGGCCTGCCCGGCGATCTGCGGCGTCAACGAGGAGGTCGCCCACGTGTCCATCACATCCGGGTCTCCCACGAAGCCGCCGGGCTGCCCGCGCTGGGAGGCCGCGTATCCCTCGGGCACGTCGGTCGAGGGATCGACCGGCAGCTGCTCCTCGCGTGCTCCGATCGGACGGTCGTATTCGATCGCCCCGCTCGCGTCGAGCGGATACCAGATCGGGAACGGCACGCCGAAGAAGCGCTGGCGGCTCACGCACCAGTCTCCGTTCAACCCGTTCACCCAATCCTCCAGGCGCGCGCGCATATACGGCGGATGCCATCTCAGCTCGCGCCCGCGCTCCAGCAGCGCCTCGCGATGGTCGAGCGTGCGGATGAACCACTGCCGGCTCGTCACGATCTCGACCGGGCGCTCGCCCTTCTCGAAGAACTTCACCGCCCGCGTCACCGGGGTCGGCTCGCCGATCAGCTCGCCCGCCTGCTCGAGCAGCTCGACGATCCGCTTGCGCGCCTGGTTGACGGTTTTCCCGCGCAGCTCCTCGTAACTCGCGCGCGCGAGCGCCACGTCCTCGGACTCCCATCCCGGCTCGCCCCAGGGCACCTCCGCGAGGCGGCCGTCGGGCGCGAGCACCGAGCGCACTCCCAGCCCCAGCTCGCGCCACCAGACGACGTCGGTCAGATCGCCGAACGTGCAGACCATCACCAGGCCGGTGCCCTTGTCGGGCTCGACCAGCGGGTGCGTCAGCACCGGCACGCGCGTGCCGAACAGCGGCGTCAGCACCTCGCGGCCGACGAGCCCGCGCTGGCGCTCGTCGTCGGGGTGCGCGAGCAGCGCCACGCAGGCGGGGATCAGCTCCGGGCGCGTCGTCTCGATCAGCGCCTCGACGCCGGCGGCGTCGCCGTTGCTGTTGTCGGTCGCCAGCGTGAAACGCACGCGGTGCATCGCCCCCGGCCGCTCGCGATCCTCGAGCTCGGCCTGCGCGACCGCGGTCTGGAAGTCGACGTCCCACAGCGTCGGCGCCTGCGTCTGGTAGGCGCCGCCGCGCTCCAGCAGGCCGAGGAACGAGCGCTGGGAGATGCGCCGCGCGAGCGGGCCGATCGTCGTGTAGGTCATCGACCAGTCGACCGACAGCCCCAGCGTGCGCCACAACTCTTCGAAGGCCTGCTCGTCTGACTCGGTCAGCTGCAGGCAGAGCTCGACGAAGTTCGGGCGCGAGACCGACACCGGCTCGCGCTCGGAAGGCTCGGACGGTGCAGTGAAATCGGGGTCGTAGGCGACCGACGGGTCGCAGCGCACGCCGTAGTGGTTCTGCACGCGGCGCTCGGTCGGCAGGCCGTTGTCGTCCCAGCCCATCGGGTAGAAGACCTCGCGGCCGCGCATCCTTTGGTAGCGCGCGATCGCATCGGTGTGCGTGTAGGAGAAGACGTGGCCTACGTGCAGCGAGCCGGAGACCGTCGGCGGCGGCGTGTCGATCGAGAACACGCGCTCGCGCTCGGCCGTGCGGTCGAAGCGGTAGGCGCCGTCGCGCTCCCACGCTGCGCCCCACTTCCGCTCGAGCCCGTCGAGCGTTGGGCGCTCGGGGACGAGCGGCTGTTCAGACGGCGAGGGCAAGCTCGGGATCGTATCCGAGCCGTTGCTCGCGCTCGGAACGATGCGCCGGGCAGTAGACGCCCCGGACCTGTCCGCCGGGCAGGCCATAGGCGAGCCACACGCCGCCGTGCCAGGCGAAGTGGAAGAAGCCGTCGTGCGTGCGCCCGCGCTCGAGCTTCCGATGCCACGCGTCGATCGCGACGGCGGCGGGCACGCGCGCTGAGCAGGAGCAGCCGTCGGACAGATATCCGCTCGACACGCACCGCAGCGGGCGTGGCCTGTCACTCAGGATTCCCGTTTCGGGCAGTTGCATGTAGTCCTTTTCGGACGACACGCCCGAAACGGATTGAGGTTCGCGGATATCTGGACATCCGTTCTATATCTAGAAAGCACCTCTGCCAGCGAAGAACCGCCTTACGGAACCCGCAACTAGCCAACCTGCAGGGGGTTTCGATGGTGATGCGGGTATATGCCCACCAGATGCGCTCCCGGGACGACGACGCCACGCTCGTGCGGCGCCTGCAGGCAGGCGACGAGCGGGCGTTCGAGGCGATCTTCAAACGCCACCAGGCGCCACTCCTGTCCTACTGCCGGCACATGCTCTCGAACCGAGACGAGGGCGAGGACGCGCTGCAGCAGGCCTTCATCAAAGCCCACCGTGCCCTGCTCGGCGGGACCGCGCCACGCGAGCTGCGCCCGTGGCTGTACGCGATCGCGCGCAACTGCTGCCTGTCGGCGATCGCCGCGCGGCGGCCGACCGCTCAGCTCGAGGACCGCACGCCGGCGCTTGCCGGGCTGTCCGAGGAAGTCCACCGCCGTGAGGACCTGCGCGAGCTCGTCGCCGGGATCGGCCGCCTGCCCGAGGACCAACGCTCGGCGCTGTTGCTGGCCGAGCTCGACGACCTGCCCCACCAGGCGATCGCGTCGATCGTGGGGTGCGATGTGAGCAAGGTCAAGGCGCTGATCTTCCAGGCGCGCAGCTCGCTGCTCGCCGACCGCGACGCTCACAACACCCCCTGCCTGGAGATCCGCGAACAGCTCTCCGTCGCGCGCGGCGGCGAACTGCGCCGCGGAGCTCTGCGCCGGCACCTGCGGCTGTGCGAGGGCTGCCGCGACTTCCAGCTCGCGCTCGCGGGCCAGCGTCAGTCGCTCGCGGCCGTGCTGCCGGTCGCGCCCAGCGCCGGGCTCGCAGTGGCGATCCTCGGACACGGGGCGACGGCCCACACGGCCGCCACCGCCGCCGCGGGCATCGGACACGCGGGCGCCGGCGGCCTCGGGACGGGCGCCGCGGCAAGCGGCGGCACCGGCCTCGCCGCGAGCGGGGGAACCGCCGCCACGACCACCGCTGTCGGCGCCGGTGCCGGCGCGGCCGCCGGGGGTGGCACCGGCATCGGCACGCTGCTCGGCGGCGGCCTGGTCACGAAGCTCGCCGTCAGCGGCGCGGTCGTCGCGCTCGCGACGGCCGGGGCCGTGACAGTTCACAACCACGAGGCGCACGCGAGCCCCCGCGGTTCGCTCCGCGCCCAGCTTGCCGCGACCGAGACGGAGGCGGGAGGGGACCGGACCGCCGAGCTCGCCGACTCTTCGGGCCCGCTCGTCCCGGGCTCGCCGGTGACCGCGCTCGCGGCGGCGGGCGATCGAACCGGCCCGGGCGGCTCCACAGGCCCTGCCTCGCTCACCGAACCGTCGGGCCTCGGCAGCGCGGACGCGCTGCTCACGAGCACCGGCGCGCTTGCGCCTGGCGGTGCCACGGCGGCGGGCAGCCCGGCGGCAGCGACGAACGCTCCAGGCTCGGCCGGCGCACGGGGCAAGGGCGCCGCGGGGAGCGCCACGGCGGCCGCCCGCGCCCAGCACCGCGCGACGCTCTTACGCCGTAAGGCCCTCCTCCGCCGCAAGGCCCTGCTCCGCCGGCGGGCGCTCCTGCGGCGCAGGGCGGCGTTGCTACGCCGCGAGCGCCTGGCACGCCGGCGCGCCCGGCGTCAAGCGCTCAAACGGAAACCGCCACCTGTCAAGACCACCTCGCCCCAACCGATCGTGACGCCGGCGCCGGTGCCGACGCGTACCCCGCATCGCAAAGGCGACCCCGCCCCGAGCTCGGGCGCGGTCGGGCAGCCCGGGACCCCCACCGAGAAAAGCGAAGCCAAAGAAGCCCGGGAAGCCCGGGAAGCCCGGGAAGCGAAAGCGAAGAAGGCAAGAGAAGCCCGGGAAGCGAAGGAAGCCAGGGAAGCCAGGGAAGCCACGGAAGCGAAAGAAGCCGAGGAGGCCAAAGAAGCGAAGGAAGCCAGGGAAGCGAGGGAAGCCAAAGAAGCTAAAGCCAAGGAAGCTGAGGAAGCCAAAGAAGCCCGGGAAAAGAAAGCGAAGGAAGCCAAAGAAGCAGCGCAACCGGCCAACCTTTGAGGTGGGCGGGCAGTCGTAGGCGTAGATGTGCACTGAAAACTCAACGGGAGGAATGCACGATGCGTCTTGAAAAACTCGGTCCGGCTGTACTCGCCGCGACCTCACTGCTGGCGGTGGCTCCGGCCGCCGCCTCAGCTCACAAGCACCCCAGCCCGCGCGGGCGTTGCCGGGTCGACGTCAAGTTGATGCCCGCATTGGTCACCGCGGGAGAGTCGACCGAAGTCTCAGGTCAGCTGAACTGCGGGCCCCGCGTGAGCCCCGTCGCTCAGACGGTCGAGCTGTACGCGCATGTCGCCGGAACCGCCGGCTACGTACCCGTCGCCAGCACGACGACTCAAACGGGCGGCGCCTACAGTCTCACGAGCCCCGTCGAGAACGCGAACACGAGCTTCTACGTGCGCTCCGACGGTGCGCAGAGTGGGCGCAGGCGGCTGCGCGTCGAAGCTCAGGTGACGTTGACGGGACCGCCCGAAGGCACCCAGATCGAAACCGGCGCTCCCAACCAGGAGACGTTCAGCGGCACCGTCACGCCCGCCACCGATGTCGGCGCGCGCGTGATCCTCCAGCGTCAGAACGCCGTCAACGGCGAAGAATGGCACCGGATCGGCGTCGGCCAGGTCGAACCGGGAGGCGGCTACACGATCAAGCACATCTTCCGCGTGCCCGGCGACGCGAGCATTCGCGTGCTCGTGCGCAGCGACGGACTCAACGTGCCGAGTGCCTCGACCCCGCTCGAGTACGAGATTTCCCAAGCGCAGAACCCGAGCCTGACGATCGTTTCCTCCGCCGACCCGATCGACTACGGGCAGCCGGTCACGATCTCGGGCGTGCTCGCGGGAGCGACGACACCGCAGACGGTGACGCTGCTCGGGCGGACCGTCCACCAGCAGGGCTTTGCCCCGATCGCCGAGGTCAGCACCGGCGCGGGCGGCGCCTACAGCTTCCCGGCGCAGACGCCGGTGAACAGCACCCTCTACCGGGTGAAGGCGTCCGGGCAGAAGTCCGCGGTGCTGTACGAGGGCGTCAAGGACGTGCTCACCGCCGAAGTCTCTGCGACCACGGTCGAGGCCGGGCAGACGCTCGAATTCAAAGGCACGGTCGCGCCCGACCACACCGGTCACGTGATCTACCTCGAGCGCGAGAACGCGGCGGGGACGGCCTTCCACGTCGTGCAGGTCGGACACGTGCTGCCGGGCTCTGTCTACTCGATCGTCCACCAGGTCTACGTGCCGGGGACGAAGGTCTACCGGATCGACATTCCCGGCGGGCCCGAGAACGGGCGCGCGCTCAGCCAGCCGTTCACGATCCAGGTGACACCGGCGCCGGCATCCGCGCTGAGCACCGAAGTGCCGGGCAACTCCTCGGTGCCGTCCGAAGGCCAGACGTCCGGGTCCGAAGCCGAAAAGCCGCTCTCGGAATAAACGCCGGGTAGGGATACAGAGGTAGCGTCCAGGGGGCTCCGTCCAAGTGGCGGAGCCCCGTTTTGGACGTAGGTCGAATGACGACGAGCGAAGCGTGCACATAATGAGTGGATGTCCACAAAAGAGTTGAGCCACTCCTACGAGGAGGGGATCGCCGGTGGCAGCAACGCCACCGCGCACGACCGCAAGGTGTGGGAGTCGATCGGCGGTCGCAGCCTGAAGGAGCTCAGCGAAGCCGTCGCGCGGGGGTGCAGCAAGCGCGGCGTCTCGTTCAAATCGGCCGAGGGCAGCGCGCAGGCGTTCCGCATCGACCCGATCCCGCGCGTGATCGACGCGCGCGAATGGAGCGAGCTTTCGGCCGGCGTCGCCCAGCGCGTGCGCGCGCTGGAGCTGTTCGTGCGCGACGTCTACTCCGAGCGGCGGATCGTCGCGGCGGGGATCGTCCCCGCCGCCGGCCTCGACAGCGCGCAGCACTACGAGCGCGAGCTGATCGGGATGGGCGAGCAAATCGGCGCCTGGATCACGGTCGCGGGGCTGGACGTGGTGCGCGACAGCGACGGCTCGTTCAAGGTGCTCGAGGACAACCTCCGCACCCCCTCGGGGATCGCCTACGCGGTCGCCACGCGCGAGGTGCTCGGCGAGCACCTGCCACCGCCCCAGGAGCTGAACGTGCGCTCGCTCGACACGGCCTTCAAGACGCTCGGCGAGGGCCTGCGCGCGGCCGCGCCGGCGGCGGCGGGCGAGAACCCGACGGTCGTGCTGCTGAGCGACGGGCAGCTCAACTCCGCCTTCTACGAGCACGCGACGATCGCCGCCTGCCTCGGCCTGCCGCTCGTGCTGCTCGACCAGCTGAGCGTCCGCGGCGATCGCCTCTACGCGCGCCTGCCGGGGGGAGAGCGGCCCGTCGACGTCGTCTACCGGCGCACCGACGAGGACCGGCTGCGCGACGATCGCGGCGAGCCGACCCCGATCGCGCGGCTCTTGCTCGAGCCGATCCTCGCGGGCACGCTCGCGTGCGTGAACGCGTTCGGCACCGGTGTCGCCGACGACAAGCTGATGCACGCCTACGTCGAGCGGATGGTCCGCTTCTACCTCGGCGAGGAGCCGATCTTGAAGTCGGTCCCGACGTACGACCCGACCCAGCCCGGCGTGCTCGAGATGGTGCTCGAGCGGATCGGCGAGCTGGTCGTCAAGCCCCGCACCGGGCACGGCGGGCACGGCGTCGTGATCGGGCCGCACGCCAAACCCGAGGACCTCGAGCGCACCGCGGCGGCGCTGGCGCGAGCGCCGGAGCTGTTCATCGCCCAGGAGACCGTGATGCTCTCGCGCCACCCGACCGTTGTGACCGGCGGCGAGCTCGAGCTGCGGCACGTCGACCTGCGGCCGTTCGCGATCTCCGGCGGCGATAGCGGCGTGCACGTGCTGCCGGGCGGCCTGACTCGCGTCGCGTTCGAGCGGGGCGCGTTAGTCGTCAACTCGTCACAAAATGGGGGCAGCAAAGACACCTGGGTGCTGGCATGAACGCGGCCGATCGAAAAAGCCGTCCGGTCGGTCGCGTTTGGTGTTGTGATGCCAACTAATAATCGATTCCACAGGGTTACAACGAACAAGCCGATGATCGGCGTGACGGTCTCGGAGATTCGCGCGAAGGAAGACGCGCAGCGGGTCAGGCACGGCGAGCCGACGCAGACGGAGATGACGCTCGGGCTGGCCTACATGCGCGCGGTCGAGCGCGCCGGGGGGCTGCCGGTGGCGCTGCCGCCGCTGCGCGACGAGAACGTCGGGCCGCTGTTGGAGCAGCTGTCCGGGTTGCTGTTGACGGGCGGACCCGACATCGATCCCGCCTGCTACGGCGCCGAGCCCCACCCCGAGCTCGGCCCGATCGACCACGACGTCGACGTCTTCGAGATCGAGCTCTGCCGGCAGGCTGACCGCCGCGGGCTGCCGATCCTCGGCATCTGCCGGGGCGCGCAGGTGCTGAACGTCGCGCGCGATGGCTCCCTGATCCAGCACCTACCCGACATCACCAACGGCACGATCGAGCACCGCCAGTCAGAGCCGGGCGATCGCACGACACACGTTGTGCAGGTCGCGCCCGACAGCGGCCTCGCGCAGACGACCGGCGGCGGCCCGGTGCAAGTCAACTCGTTCCACCACCAGACGATCGAGCGGCTGGGCGCCGGCCTGCGTCCGGTCGCGTGGGCGGCGGACGGCGTGATCGAGGCGGTCGAGGATCCGGACGAGGACGGGCAGCTCGTGCTCGGCGTGCAGTGGCACGCGGAGACGCTGATCGGGGAAGCCGAGCAGCTGGCGCTGTTCGAGCGCCTCGTGCAGGCGGCCGAGCAGGCGGCGGCGCACAAGCGCGTGGACGCGGACGCGCAGGAAGCCGAGGACTCCGGTGCCCACGCAATCTGAGACGCTCGAGCCCGCGGACCTCACGCCGGGGGGCGAGCGGCGCACCCCGCCCGCGGCCGAGCCGCTCGAGCCCGGCGCGGAGGCGCGCGCCGCGGAGCCCGAGACGCGGCGGTGGTCGGACTGGGCGCCCGCGGGCGTGACGCCGTGGACGGTCGGCGTCGAGGAGGAGGTGATGCTGCTCGACCCGAGCGATTGGTCGCTGGCCTCGCGTGCGGACGCGGTGATGAAACGGCTGACGGGCGAGCTGCTGGCCCACACGAGCACCGAGACGCACGGTTCGGCGCTGGAGCTGCGGACCGACCCGCACGAGAACGTCGGCGAAGGGCTGAGCCAGCTCGAGAGCCTGCGCGGCGAACTGGCGGCCGAGCTCGCGGCGCTCGACATGAAAGCGGCGGTCGCGGGGATCCACCCGTTCACGCAGTGGCAGAGCACGAAGATCTCCGAAGGCGACCGCTACCGCTTCCTGTACGGGTCGATGCGCGAGCTCGCACGCCGCGAGCCGACGTTCGCGCTGCACGTCCACGTCGCGGTGCCCGACGCCGAGAGCGCGATGCTGGCCGCGAACCGCCTGCGCTCGCACCTGCCGCTGCTGCTCGCGCTGTCGGCGAACTCGCCCTTCTGGCAGGGCCGCGAGACGGGCCTGGCCTCGGCGCGCACGCCGCTGTTCCAGGCGTTCCCGCGCGTGGGGATCCCGCGCGCGTTCGCCGATTACGAGGACTACGTCTCGACGATCGATCTCTTGCTGCGCTGCGAGGCCTTCCCGGAGCCGACCTTCCTGTGGTGGGACGTGCGGCTGCAACCGCGCTTCGGAACGATCGAGGTCAGGATCATGGACGCACAGACGACGGTCGCCGACTCGACGGCGCTGAGCGCGCTCGTGCAGAGCCTGATCCGGCTGGAGGCGCTGGAGGGATCGGGCGCGGACCCGGCGATCGACCTGCCCGAGGTGATCGCCGAGAACCGCTTCCTCGCGGCGCGCGACGGCGCCGAGGCGAGCCTGATCGACGCCCGCTCGGGCCAGCGCGCGCAGGTGCCGGACGTGCTCGAGTCGGTGCTCGCGCTGTGCATGCCACACGCCGAAGAGCTCGGCTGTGTCGAGGAGCTGCAGTGGACGCGCAGCCTCGCGTCAAACCCCCGACCGGTGCGCCAGCTCGATCTCGCGCGGGGGCCGAACAAGCTGCCGGGGCTCGTCGAAGCGCTGTCGGCGCTGTTCTAGCCAGCGGACCTCGATGGGTCTAGCCAACGGGCCTCGATAGGCTGCGCAGCCGTGCCTGCTCGTCGGATCTCTGCTCCTGGGGCGGTACTCGCGGTCGCGGTGCTGGGGAGCTTCATGGCGTTCGTCGACGCGACGATCGTCAACATCGCGGTGCCGAACATCGCGCAGCACTTCGCGGGCTCGCCGCTGTCGAGCGTGTCGTGGGTGCTGAACGCCTACAACATCGTGTTCGCCGCGTTCCTCGTCGGCGGCGGCCAGCTCGCGGACCTGCTCGGTCGCAGGCGCGTGTTCTCCGCGGCGCTCCTGGTATTCACGCTCGCCTCGGCGCTGTGCGCGGTGGCGCCGACGCTCGACTTCCTGATCGCCGCGCGTGCTGTCCAGGCCGCGGGCGCGGCGGCGCTGGTGCCGAGCTCGCTCGCGATCGTGCTCGAGTCCCGCCCTGAGCGCGAGCGCCAGCACGCGGTCGCGCTGTGGGCCGCGGTCGCCGCGCTCGCCGCCGGCATCGGCCCGCCGCTCGGCGGCCTGCTGATCACCGCGTCCAGCTGGCGGCTGGTGTTCCTCGTGAACATCCCGGTCGGGATCGCCGCCTACGCGCTGGCGCGGCGCGTGCTCGTCGAGAGCCGTGCGCCGGGACGCCGGCGAATGCCGGACCTGCTCGGCGGCGCGGTGCTCGCGCTGGCGATCGCCTCGCTCGTGCTCGGCGTCGTCAAGGGTCAGGAATGGGGTTGGGGCAGCGCGCGCGTGGTCGGGGCGTTCCTCGCCGCGCTGCTGCTGGGCGTGTACTTCGTCGCGCGCACGAGCCGCCAGCGCGCGCCGGTGATCGACCTCGCGCTGCTGCGGATCAGGGCGTTCGCGCTGTCGAACGGCGTGACGATCGTGATGGCGTGCGGCTTCTACGCGTACACGCTCTGCAACGTGCTGTTCCTGACGGGCGTCTGGCGCTATTCGATCCTGACGGCGGGCCTGGCGTTGACGCCGGGACCGTTCACGGCGATGGCGGTCGCCGGCCCCGCGAGCCGCCTGGTCGAGCGGGTCGGCCACCGCCCGGTCGTCGTCCCCGGCGCGCTGGTGTGGGCGGGGGGCATGGCCTGGTTCGCGACCCAGCTCGGCGTGAGATCCGACTTCCTCGGCGGCTGGCTGCCGGGGATGCTGATCCTCGGTGTCGGCGCGGGGCTGACGTTCCCGACGCTGAGCGGCGCGGCGGTCGGCTCGGTGCCCGGACCCAGGTTCGCGGTGGCGACGTCGCTGAACTCGGTCGCGCGCCAGCTCGGCGCGGCGCTCGGGGTGGCGATCCTGATCGCGATCGTGGGGACGCCGGGCCCGGCGGAAGCGTTGCATGCGTTCGAGCACGGCTGGCTGTTCGCGGGCGCGTGCTTCCTCGCGGGCTCGCTGGCCTGTCTCGGACTGAAGGTGGCGCGGCCGGGCGAAGAGGACGTACAGAGCGGCGCGGCCGATCAGGACCCCCGAGGGCGCGACACGGCGATCGCCGAACGCGCCGCGCGAGCGGAGCTCCCGACCCTCGCCGAGGCAGCGGGCGAGCGGGTGCGGAGCGAGCCGCAGACGGTCGCGGAGTTCCTGCGCAACGTTCCTGTATTCGCCGAGCTGACGCCGCGGCTGCGCGAGCGCGTTGCGGAGATCGCGGACGAGCGTAGCCTGCGAGAAGGAGAGTGGCTGTTCCACGAGGGCGATCGGGCTGACGGCGTGTACGTGGTCCGCGTCGGACATTTGGAGGTCATGCAGCGGCAGGAGGGCGGCCCGACGCGCCCGAGACGGGACGGCCCTCGGCAAGAGGAGTGGGAGGCTCCGCCGCGGGACGAGGGACTCGAGCGGATCAACACGCTCACGCGGGGCGCTGTGCTGGGAGAGCTGGCGCTGCTGAGCGACTCGATGCGCAGCGCCTCGATCCGCGCGTTGCGCGACACCGAGCTGCTGCGGATCGAGAAGGCTCAGTTCGATGCGCTGCTGCGCGCCGAGCCCGAGCTGGCGCTGGGCCTGACGCGCGTGCTCAGCGCCCAGCTGCAGGCCAGCCGCGCGATCCCGCCGGCCAAGCGCCCGCAGGCGGTGACGATCGCGCTGCGTGCCGTCGGGCCGGGCGTTCCCGTGCTCGAGCTGGCGGACGAGCTCAGCCGGGCGCTGTGCGCATGGGGCAAGGTCGCGGTCGTGTACCCCGAGCAGGACGGGGCGCCTGGCCTCACGTCCGATCGATCCACGCAGACGGCCGGGAACGAGAACCGCGCGGAGGCGATCGCGCGCTTCGCGCCGCTGATCGAACGTTGCGAGCTCGACCACGACCAGGTGATCCTGGTGTGCGGCGCCAGTGCGCGCGCGAACGTGTGGGACGAGTTCTGCAGCTCGCGCGCCGACCGCGTGATCGCGATCGTCGACGCGGCGATCGACCCCGAGCACACCGGTCCGGTGGAGACCTTTTCCTCCGCCGACTTCGCCGACGGCACGGAGAACACGGACGGAGACGATCGGCTGGCGGCCCTGCGCGGATGCGACCTCGTCGGCTGTGCTGTGCGACCGGGCTCCGGCGCCCTGGCGAGGTGGATCGAGCGCCTCGCGCCGCAGAGCGTGTTTGCGATATCCGCCGGCGGAGAGCGCGACGAGGACATCGAGCGGATCGCGCGCCGGCTGGCGGGCAGATCCGTGGGCGTTGTGCTGAGCGGCGGCGGAGCGCGGGCGTTCGCGCATCTCGGCGTGCTGGACGTGCTGCTGGAGGCGGGGCTGACGGTGGATCGAGTGGGCGGCGTGAGCATGGGCGCGTTCATCGGTGGCCTGCTCGCCGCGGGGCACGACAGCGAGGCGATCGACGCCTGCTGCTACGAGGAGTGGGTCCGGCGCAACCCGATCAACGACTACACGCTGCCGCGGAAGGCGCTGATCAAAGGGCACAAGGCCGAGGCGATGCTCGAGCGCGCCTTCGGGGACGTGCGCGTGGAGGAGCTCGCGCGGACGTTCTACTGCGCGAGCGTGAACCTGCGCGGCAACCGCCTCGTGATCGATCGCACCGGCCCGCTGGTCGAGGCGGTCGGCGCCAGCATCTCATTGCCGCTGATCGCGCCGCCGCTGCGCCGCGACGGCGGCCTGCTGATCGACGGCTCGCTGCTGGACAACCTGCCGCTGGAGCCGATGAGCCACAGCGGCGAGGGCCCCGTTTTGGCGATCGACATCAAGGGCGGCGAGGAGCGGCCACGGCCGGCCGGGGACTCACCCCCGGACAGGCGCGCAGTCGAGGAGGCGCGTGCGGCGCGGCTGCCCTCGCTGCCCGAGACGATGGCCCGGATCGCGTTGCTGTCGAGCGCGAACACCGACGAGACCGCGCGGCGACTGGCCGACATGACGATCCGCGTGCGCGTCGAAGGCGTCGGCCTGCTCGAGTTTCACCAGATCGATGAGGCGCGCGCGGCGGGGAGATGGGCCGCGGAGGCGGCGCTGGAGGGTGCGCCCGAGTGGTTGACGGGCGGCGGGCCCGGGCGATCGGACCTGTCCGGGCGGCGGACCGTCGTGCGGGTGTAGTCACGCGCGCGTGTATGCGCGACCCGCGCCGGTCCCGCACGCGACTCGCGCGGGGCTCCCTCAGGGCGCCTTGGCCAGGTAGTGATGTCCGGTCGTGACCTCGACGTGGTGGTGGTTGACCAGGTTCGTGACGGCGACCTTGTCGCGCGTGACCTTGATGTAGGTGCCGTCGCAGAGATCCTCGGTCAGCCATTCCGTCCCCTGCACGGCGCCGGCGGCGTAGTTGCCCTTGGTCGAGAATTTCCCGTGGGCGTTGGCCCAGAGTTTGCGCACGACGTGGCTGCCCGAAGCGGCGGCCGCACGCGCCGAGGGAGACCCGGCACCCACCGACCCGGGAGACCCGAAGCGGGCGGTGTGGCTACGCTCGCGCGCGGTCGGGCAGACCGAGAAGCTCCCGCCCGTCAATTCCGCGATCACGATCCCGTTGGGGCCCTGTCTGAGGATGAACTCCCCTTCGAAAAACTCGCCCGTCTGCGTCGTCCCGCCCGGCTCCGCCGTCGTTACGCTGACCGTCCCGTGCGTCGCTTCGACGATCGACCCAAACGGAACCTGGGTCAGCGTGGACAACGGGACGAACCTGCTCGTCCCCGGTACCTTCACGAGCACGGTTCCGGACACCGGCGCGACGTTGCCGGTGTGCGCGAGCACCGGCGACGGGACGGCCGCAGGCGCGATCGCCGGAGAGATCGGGGTCACGAGGCTCGCGGTTTTCGCGCTCGCTTCGCCGCCGCCGGACCCGCCGCCACCGCCAGATCCCCCGCCGCCTTCACTCGCTTTTTCCGGCGCTTTTTCTTCACCGACCGGCAGGAGGGTGTAGCAGTTCCAGGTGTAGGCGTTGTTGGCGCTTTCCGGATACCCATAGGACGAGACGCCCGGGAATTCGTGGGCGCAGGCGTCGTTCATGCTGGGGGCGGGACCGGTGACCGCAATCGGCACCGTGGCGCCGCTGTCCTGGATGCAGGCCCAATTTTCGTAGGCGTATTCCGGGCCTTCGACAGCGCCCCGCAGAAGGGTCGTCGAGCCCGAACCGGTGCCGTCGTCGCCGAGGCTTTCGCAGTAGCCAGCGAGGAATAGGCCGCCGAGCCGGCGTGAGCGGGCGAACTCGGCGATCGAGCCTGCTTCGCCGCCGACATAGACGTTGGCGCCGTCCGGGCTGAGGACCGGGAGAAACGCGCCTTTGAGTCCGACGGCTTTGTTGGTGTGGCACCCGGACGCGGCTTCGGTGATGCATTCGTACGGTTCGCCGAACTGGGTCAGTTCTCCGGTGCTCGGATTGCGGGTGAACGTCGCAATCGCATCGCTGCTGTTCCCGGTCGCATAGAGATCCGCGCCGTCAGGACTGATGGCCATGCCGAACGGTCTTTCGATCCCCGCGGCCGGGGTGCAGCCGCTGGGCGTGGTGGGGTCGCTGCTGACACATGTGTTCGGTGCTCCGAGCTGTTTCAGCGCGCCCGCTTCGGGGCCGGGGGAGGTGTTGCGTTCAAACTCGAGCACCGCGTAATAGTCGAACGAGTTGGCGTACACGTTGTGCCCGTCCGGGCTCACGATGATTTCCCCGGGCCCGTACATGTCGATCGCATGAGTGCAAGCCACCACTTCGGTGCTCAGGCAGGCGTTTGGCGATCCGAGCTGTTTCAGCGTGCCTTCGGCTGGATTGCGTTCGAGCTCGGCGACGTCACCGCCGCTTTCCCCGACCGCAGCCACGTAGACGTTCGCGCCATCTGGGCTGACGGCAACACTGCTCGCCTGCTCGAGACCGGCGGCGGTCACCGTGCCGCATTTGCTTGCGGCATCGCTGCTGATGCATTCGTTTGGAGACGGGAGCAGGCTCAATTCGCCGGTGGTCGTATTGCGGGCAAACTCGGCCACGGCCGATTCGAAGTAGGAGGTCACGTACACGTTCTTTTCGTCAGGGCTCACCGCGATCGTCCCGGGGCCATCCAGACCATGGGCTTCGGTAATCGCGCATCCGGTGGACGCGTTGTGGCTGATGCACCCGGTCTCGGTCAGCAGGCCCGTTTCCGGGTTGCGACTGAAGGTGACCACAGCGTTCGCCTGCGTGGCGCTGACGTAGACGTTGGCGCCGTTGGGGCTCACCCTGACGATTTCCGGTTCGTTCATCGCCGTCGCATCGGAGGTGTCGTTTTCCGGTGAACACACAGTCGTGCCGCCGGTCACGCAGCCGATCTCACTCAGCGCGCCCGTCGCCGGGTTACGCGAGAACTCGATCAGGGCGCCGCCCGCGGGCTGGCCTGCTGCATATACGTTGCGACCGTCGGGGCTGACGGAGATATCCCTAATGTTTTCGAGCCCGGACGGGATCAGCGTCCCGCACCCCAGATCGCCGCCGGCCCCTTCGAAGCTGACGCAATTGGACGGCGAGGGCAGCTGCGCGAGCGAGCCACTTGGAGGAGGGTCCCGCCTCGCGGTATACGTGCCTTTGGTCCCGTTGCTGTCTTCGAGGGGCCCGGACCACGACAGACCGTTGGCGGCGACCGTCAGGGTCGCTTTCGCTTTGTAGGCGCCCACCGAGCTTTCGAAGACGAAGGTGTCGCCCGTCAGGGTGCCGGAGATGATTTCCGTTTCGTTCGAGCCGGTCACTACGTCCGAGCCTTCGGCTTGGGTCAGCGTGTCCGTGGCCGGGGAATCGCTCCCCGCGCAGCCGCCGACTTCGCAGTGGTAGTTGGCCGACCAGGTCCCGGTCAGGTTGAGCGCCGCCGAGGCCGACGCGCAGCCCACGAGGCTAAAAAGCGCTACGACGGCACAGACCAGAACCCGCCTGGAGCGCGGTGTGGAAAGACCTATCGAGGATCGTCCGGTTAGCATCGTCCTGGTGCTGACGGGGATTGTTGCAGGAGAGACCTGAGATGGGTCGAGCCAGGGGACAGCGACGCAAGCGAGAGCTGCTGATCGCGGTCGCCATATTGGCCGCGGGGATCGGCGCGCTCGCCTACAGCACGCACCTGCTCAGGCGCAGCGAACTGCAGACGATCGACGCACGCTTCTCGATCCGGGGGGCACAGAAGCCGCCCTCGAACATCGTGTTCGTCGCGATCAGCCCCGAAGCCGAAAAGGAACTGAAGGAACACCATCGCCAGGCCAGATCCCCCCTACCTCGCGGATATGACGCTGAAGTGGTGGACCATCTTCGACATGCAGGCGCCAAGGTGATCGCGATGGACATCGAATTCACCCAGAAGACCAACGAAGCCGAAGACAACGCCTTGGTCGAAGCTGTCGGACGCGCGCACGGCAAGGTCGTGCTCGGAACCGTCAATGTCTTCAGCAGCCCCCGAGGCGGCACAGAAATATTCGGTGGGGAACCTTTGTTGCATGAACTGGGAGCAAGACCGTCAGAGGTTCGGCTGACCCTGGACACGGACGGCACCGTGCGACGGTTCGCGCGGGAATACAACGGTCTTGGCAGCTTCCCCGTCGTTGCGGTTGAAGTGATGACGGGACACAAGATTCTTGCTTCAACGTTCGAAAACGGAACACTGCCGATCGACTACGCCGGACCGCCCGAAACCTTCAGATCGATCTCATATGCCAAGGTGCTGCAGGGAGATTTCTCGCCTGACATGTTCGCGGGAAAGCTCGTGATCGTGGGCGCCTCATCGCCGATTCTGCAGGACCTTCACGCGACTTCCACCACCGGGGAACACACGATGCCCGGCCCCGAAATCTGGGCGAACGCCACAAACACGCTCCTCCAAGGAATCCCCCTCAGAGACGCCCCCGGGTGGCTGAACCTGATCCTGATCGTGATCCTCGGCGCCGTCGTCCCAATGGGCAGCCTGCAGGTGCGTCCGCGCCGCGCGCTGCTGTCCTCGCTCGCGCTCGCCGTCGTGTTCACGATCGGAGTGCAGGTCGCTTTCAACAGCGGCTTGATCGTCGACTACGTCTATCCCCTGCTCGCGCTTGCCCTCGGCACCCTGGGGACGCTCGCGGTCCTGTACATGGTCACGACGATCGAGCGCCAGCACGTCAGGGATATGTTCGCGCGCTTCGTCCCCGCCGACGTCGTCGACCAGGTCGTCGCGAGCACCGGCGAGGACCTGCGCCTCGGCGGGGTGGAGCGCGATTGCACGATCCTGTTCAGCGACCTGCGCGGGTTCACGAGCTTCTCCGAGAGCCAGACGCCCGAGCACGTGATCGCGGTCGTCAACTACTACCTGAACGAGATGACCGAGGCGATCCTCGCCGCCGGGGGGACTTTGATCGCGTACATGGGTGACGGGATCATGGCGGCGTTCGGCGCGCCGCTCGAGCAGGACGACCACGCCGACCGGGCGCTGACGGCGGCGCGGGAGATGATCGGAGCACGGCTGGATCACTTCAACGCGTGGCTGGCCGAGCAGGGCCACGCGAGCGGCTTCGCGATGGGGGTGGGACTCAACAGCGGACCGGTGATGGCCGGCAACGTGGGCTCCGAGCAGCGCGTCGAGTACACGACGATCGGCGACACGACGAACACGGCCTCGCGGCTGGAGGGCATGACCAAGGGCTCTGGCCACATGCTGTTCGTCGCCGACACCACGCGGGAACGTATGAAGGACCCGCCCGCGAGCCTGATCCTCGTCGGCGAGCTCGAGGTCCGCGGGCGCGTGGAGCCCGTGCCCGTGTGGACGATCGCCGAGCCGGGCGAGAGCACGGCCCCGATCGGGCACGTCGACGCCGAGGATGTGCCGACCGGCCCGGCCGGGGCCAGCTAGGGCACGAGCACGAGCTTGCGGTGCGAGCCCGCGCCCAGGCGCTCCCAGGCCTCGGCGACCTGCTCGAGCGGGATCCGGTCGACGTCGACGACGATCTCCCCGCGCACCGCCAGCTCGGCCATCCGGCCGTAGGCCTCGCGCTTGACCTCGGGCGGGGCGGCGAAGTTGGTGTGACCCATCACCACGAGCATTTTCCCGCGGATCGGCGCCGAGGGAATCGTCGCCTCCGCGCCGGCGCCGGCGCCGATCTGCACCAGCCGCGCGCCGAAGCTCGCGGCGTTCACGGCCGCGACGAACGGCTCGCCGTACAAGGGATCGAGCACGACGTCGATCCGATCCTCCGCCGCCTCGCGCAACGCGGCCGGCAGATCGTCGGGCTCGCCCAACCGGACGGCCGCGTCGGCGCCGAGCGCGAGGCAGCGCTCCAGCCCTTCGGCCGAGCGCGCCGCCGCGACCACGCGTGCCGCGCCGAGCAGCTTCGCGGCCTGCACCGCGATCTGGCCGAGCACGCCGCTGGCGCCGAGCACGAGCACGTGCTCGCCAGGCTGCACGTCGGCCCGCCAGGTGAGCGCGAGCCACGCGGCCAGCCCGGAGATCCCGAGCGCGACGGCAACGCCTTCGTCGAGCCCGTCGGGCACTGGATACACGGAGGCCGGATCGACGAGCGCACGCTCGGCCATCGAGCCGAACGGGGCGATCGGCGCGTCGAAGTACACGCGCTCGCCGTCGAGCATCCCCACCCCCTCGCGCCCGGCGACCGACGGCAGCGGCGGCTTACCGGCGTAGAAGCGCCCCGCGCTGATCGCGACGTCGACAGGATTGAGTCCGGCAACCAGCACATCAACAACAGCCTGGTCGGGACCGGGCTGCGGCTCCTCGAACTTACCGGCACTCGGAACTCCGTACTCGTGCAGGACGGCGGCTCTCATGCTCGCCACGTTATCCCGATCCCCGATCCGTGGCCGCCGTTAAGGCCTAACAAACGTATCGGGGTCGGGCCCGATCCGCTTGCCGGCGTCCAGCTCCCTGATCTTCTCCATCTCGCCGTCACTCAGCTCGAAGTCGAAGACCGCGAAGTTCTGCTCGATCCGCTCGGGGGTGACCGACTTTGGGATCACGACGTTGCCGAGCTGCAGGTGCCAGCGGATGATCGTCTGAGCGGGGGTCTTTGCGTGGGCCTCGGCGATCCGCACGATGGTCGGATCCTCGAGCTCGAGACCCTGGCCGAGCGGGCTCCAGGCCTCGGTCACGATGCCGAGCTGCTCGTGCTCGTGGCGCAGTCCGACCTGCTGGAAGTACGGGTGCAGCTCGACCTGGTTGATCGCCGGCACCACACCGGTCTCATCGACGATCCGCTCGAGATGGGCGGGCTGGAAGTTGGAGACGCCGATCGCGCGCACGAGCCCTTCGGCCTGCAACTCGATGAACGCCTGCCAGGTCTCGACGTAGAGGTCGTGCGATGGCACCGGCCAGTGGATCAGATACAGGTCGATGTGTTCGAGCTCCAGTCGCTCGAGGCTGGCCTTGAACGCTTTCTTGGCCTTGTCGTGACCGTGATCGTCGTTGAAGCACTTGGTCGTGACGAAGATCTCCTCGCGCGGGATCCCCGAGGCGTGGATCGCCTGGCCGACTGCTCCCTCGTTTTTATACGCCGCGGCCGTGTCGATGTGGCGGTAGCCGACCTGCAGCGCGCGGGCGACTACTTCCTCGGTTTCCTTCGGCGGCACCTGAAACACGCCATAGCCGAGCTGGGGGATCTCCACCTCGGGGCGGAGCGTTACAACGGGGACTTGATCGGTTGTGCTGGTCATGTTCTGGCTGTTGCCCGGGTTGGCCGAGTACTAAACACCCGCTCCTGACCATACCCCTCTCCGAGCAGCCGGCCCGTCACCCGCTACGAACCTTCCGCGCCAACCCCACGATGCGCGCCTCGGCGAGCGCGAGCCGCGCGGCGGCGTGACCGGGCACCCCGTGCACGGCGCCCCCCGGGAACGTCGCCGCGCTGCCGATGTAGAGGCCGCGTATGGGCGTGCGGTAAGGGGCGAGCGAGGGCACGGGACGGAAGATCACCTGACGCAGCGCGTAGCTGCCGCCGCCGACGTCGCCGCCGACGAGGTTCGCGTTGCGGTCCTCCAGGTCGGCCGGCCCGAGCACGTGGCGCGCGAGGATCAGCTCGCGGAAGCCGGGCGCGAAGCGCTCGATCTGGGCCTCCATGCGCTCGGCGTGGCGGTCGCGCGCGGCCGCCCAGTCGACCGTGTGGGGACCGTGCGTGTAGGCCCAGGCGGTGTGCTTGCCGGCGGGCGCGCGTGTGGGGTCGGCGAGCGACTGCTGGCCGAGCAGCATGAATGGGCGCTCGGGCAGACCGTCCCGCACCGCCGTCGTCCGCAGCACCTCCGCGGCCGAGCCGCCGACGTGGACGGTGCCGGCCGCGCGTGCCTCATCGGCCAGCCACGGGATCGGCCCGGCGAGCGCCCAGTCGAGCTTCAGCGTCGCCGGTCCGAGGCGGTAGCGACCCAGCGCGCGGGCGTAGCGCGCCGGTAGCGCCTCGCCGGCCAGCGTGGCGAGCGCACCGGGCATCACGTCGGCGATCACGAGCGGCGCCGCGACCCGCTCGCCGCCGGACAGCTCGACCCCCACGATGCGCCCGCGCTCCACCGCGAGCCGCGTCACTCGCGCGCCTGTGCGCACCGCGCCGCCGAGCTCGCGCAGGCGGGAGACGAGCGCTTCGGCGAGCCGCCCTGCTCCCCCCTCGGGGCTGGGCCAGCCGGCGCCGTGGCCGAGCAGGTTCATGTAGGCGGCGGCGATCGCGCTGCCGCGGTCGGAGGGCGGCACGTCGGAGTGCAGCGCCGAGCCGTACAGCCACGCGCGCGATCCTTCCCCCGCGAACAGCCCCTCGCCAAGCGCCTGTGCGCCCGTCAGCATCAGCCGCGCGAAGTCGAGCGTGCCCCGCGGCCCGAGCCCCGCCGCCAAGCGCAGCGACGCGCGCACCGGCGGGAAGCCGCCGAGCATCGTGTCGCGCAGCGCGTCGAAGTGCGCGAGAAAGGGCGCGGCGAACGCGCGCCAGCGCTCGCCGTCGCCCGGGTGGACGGCGTCGAGGCTCGCGACCGTCCGCTCGAGGTCGCGGTGCAGCGCGACGGCCGTGCCGTCTGGAAGCGGATGCGCCATGCACGCCGCCGGGTGGATCCAGCGCAGGCCGTGACGCTCGAGCCCCATCCGCGCGAACACGGGCGAGGCGACGCCGGCCGGGTAGACGGCGGAGAACGTGTCGTGATGGAACCCGGGAAGCGTCAATTCCTCGGTCGCGACGGCGCCCCCGGGGCGGTCGTTGGCCTCCAGGACCAGGACGTCCAACCCAGACCGAGCCAGCTCGATCGCCGCCGCGAGCCCGTTCGGGCCGGACCCGATGACGAGCGCGTCGTAGCTCATGTCGAACATACCTCTCTCATGGACGCGCAGGGCAAGCTGGGCAAGGACGCAGGGAGCGTGGCGTGCTTTAGCACGCGAGCGACTGAGGACGCCGATCCAGCGCAGCCATGCGCGTTCATGAGAACATAATGCCCGCGATGCGCCATCAAAGCTCGATCACATCGCTGTCGTGGATTCCCTCGGAGGCGATCGAGGGCTCGCAGCGGCTCGCGTTCGACGCGGGCATGGCCCACTACGACAAGCCGCCGCCGGAAGCGATCGCGGACCTGCAGGCGCTACGCGACGCGGACCGTTTTCGCTTCGCGAACGTGCTCGAGGGCTGGGTCGAGGTGAACGACAAAGGCCGCATCACCGACTTCGGCCAGGGCGGCGGTGGGATGATGGGCGCAACGACGGTGAAGCTCGGTCCCGTCGCGCGCACGTTCGAGGCGATCGGCCTGCCCGACCTCGCGCCAAAGCCGGTCAAGGGCGACGGTTGGGTGCGCTTCTCCCAGACGGTCGGCGGGCGCACGGGCGTCCCGGCCCCGCGGCCGGTCAGGCGCAAGCCGTTCGTGCAATGGCAGGCGCCGCTGGTGTGGACGACGCTGGAGCTGACGATCCACGCCGACGGGACGGCGAAGGGCACGATGACGGGCGCGAGCCGCTTCCCGCGGCACTGGGTCTACGACGACGCGGGGAGCCTCTCCCACAAGTCGGGGCTCGCGGACTTCAAGGACTGGTACAGGAAGTCCTTCGGCAAGCACACCCCCTGGGGCGACACCGACTCGAAGGCGCTCGTGACCGCGGTCGAGACGGCGCTCGAGCGGACGCTCTCGGCGCAGATCATGCAGGGTGGTTCCAAGCCGAAGATCGGCAAGATCGAGGCGGGGACCGCGCTCGTCACGCAGGGCGAACGCAGCACCGAGGTGTTCCTGCTGCTCGACGGCGTCCTGCGGGTGGAGGAGGACGGCGTGCGCCTGGCCGAGTACGGTCCGGGCGCGCTGCTCGGCGAGCGCGCGCACCTCGACGGCGGCGCGCGCACCTCGACGCTCGTCGCGGTGACGCCGTGCCGCGTGGCCTCGGTGCAGGCGGCCGAGCTCGACCGCGGCCAGCTGCAGGAGCTCTCGAGGGACCACCGCCGCACACGGCCCGACCGGAGCTGAGCCGCTTGCGAGTCGCCTTCTGCGGTGTGCGTGGATCGACCCCCGCGCCCGGGATCGAGTTCGTCCGCTACGGCGGCCACACCTCCTGCTTGGCGCTCTACCGCGACGGCGATCCGCTGCCGACGCTGATCCTCGACGCCGGCGCGGGCCTGCAGGCGGCGACGCGGCTGTTCGCGGGCGAGCCGTTCGACGGCACGATCCTGCTCACCCATCTGCACTGGGATCACGTGCTCGGCCTGCCGTTCTTCGCCGCCGCCGACAACCTCGACGCGCGCGTGCAGGTGCTGCTGCCCGAGCAGGAGAGCGGCGCGTCGGCCGAGAGCGTGCTCGCCGGCTTCATGTCGCCGCCGTACTTTCCCGTGCAAGCGGGCGAGCTGCGCGGGGAGTGGAGCTCGGCGACGATCCCGACGGGAGCGATGCAGATCGAGGGCTTCGACGTGCTCGCGCGCGAAGTCCCGCACAAGGGTGGGCGCACGTTCGGCTACCGGATCAGCGACGGCCACTCGACGTTGACCTACATGCCCGACCACTGCCCGACGACGTTCGGCCCCGGCGAGGACGGCTTCGGCGCCTACCACTCCACCGCGCTCGAGCTCGCGCGCGACGCCGACGTGCTCGTCCACGACGCGCAACTGTTCCCCGCCGAGCTGGCGGCCGAGGCCGACTTCGGCCACGCCGTCGCCGACTACCCGGTGCAGCTCGCGCGCCGCGCCGGCGCCCGCGCGGTGATGCTCTTCCACCACCGCCACAACCGCACCGACGACGAGCTCGACGGGCTCGCGGAAAGGCTCGGTGGCGGCAGCGAACCGACGGTCAGCGTCGCGACCGAGGGGACCGTGCTGGAGCTGTAGGGGCTACCCGAGCGCGCTGTAGTGATGTATGAGGGTGGGGGCCGCTTCGTGATGTATGGGGGTGGGATGAGGGTGGGGCTAATAACAGCGAAGAACGCTTGTTCTTTCCCGCTGTCCTTCGACATGCAGCTGGCGCACGCTGCCTCGACTGCACCGCATCGTTCTGGGCGAACGGTATGTTCGTGATGCCGCATCTTCTTGGGAGCAGCGCGGGCCAGCGACTCTCCGCGGTCAGGTGGGCTTGTGCGCTAGGAAAAGGTAGCGGTTGAGACTGAGGAAGTAATTGGGGCCGAGTTCGGTCAGGTCTTGTGCCCATGCTGTGGCTTCGGCCTCGCTGACGCCGCCCCGATCGGCTACGAACGTGGCGATCAGCTCGAGCATTCCGGCGCTGTAGGTGTTGGGGTCATAGCCGGCGTTGAACAACGGCACGATTCCCCGGGCGGTGACTTCCAGTCCGGCATCTCCCAGCAGCCGTGTGAGCGTACGCGGCAGGTGAGGGTGAACGAGGTGCTCCTCCCACGCGGCGAGCACCCGGTCCATGCGCTCGTTGTCACTCGAAGCCCATACGATCGAGTCCCAGTCGGTGTCGAGCACGAGCGCCCGGCCTCCGGGGCGCAGCACCCGCGCTAGCTCCAGTAGCGCGGCGGGAACATCATCGACGTACTCGTAGACCTGTGTGCAGACTGCGACGTCGAAGCTCTCCTCCGCATAGGGGAGCGTGTGTGCGCCAGCTTCTTGGTACTCGATCGGGCCGCTGTGAGCTGGTGCTCTGCGCGCCCTGGCGAGGGCAAGCATGTTCTCGCTGACGTCCACCCCGCAGATTCGCCCGCTGCTCCCGACAGCTTCGGCCATTTCGCACGCGAGTAGACCAGGACCCGAGCCGATGTCGATCGCGCGCTCGCCGGGCTGAAGCGCGAGTGCCGCCAGGATCGTTTGGCGCTGCTCGATCACATCGGGCGTGGTGTAGATCCTCTCCACGCGCCGGGAGGCATCCTCGTCGAATTGCAGTGTGGCGCTCATTCCTCGCCTTCGGTTGTGAATGGCTCACTCTTTCCGAACGCCAGGGTAACCGGATCTGCGCCATCTCCTGCTCGAGCACCTGCAGGCTGGGCGGCACGACAGCCGGCTTCTGCGCCACCGCCCCCGCCGGCACGAGCAGAGCAGCGCACACCACCACGGCAATGGCGATGCCATTTCTTGGCCTGGACATCGATCCAAACGCCCCCCACGATCCCGCGCATGACCGAAGCCTACCTATCGCCCAATTCCGACACCCTGTGGTGTCAGGGACCACCAACAGCGGCGGGCGTGTTTACGCGGAATAACAACAAGAAAATTCAGCCACGCAAAGGCCGGCAAGC
>Ga0182030_10006474_pt1 | contig 24697 bp, 21 predicted proteins | sample 812S3MmetaG_FD_121299 | JGI IMG/M metagenome (GOLD analysis project Ga0182030, IMG submission 121299) | Permafrost microbial communities from Stordalen Mire, Sweden - 812S3M metaG (Illumina Assembly) | ecosystem: Environmental > Terrestrial > Soil > Wetlands > Permafrost | place: Sweden...
ATTGGAACTTAATTTCAGAACATCAAGTGTTACATGAAAATCTTATTGAAAAATTTAAAGACCGTTTAAATTGGCAGGTAATTGCACTCCACCAAAAACTCTCTGCTGCCTTTGCTGAAAAGCACAAAGAGTATTTGAAAAAGTAAAAGAGTCATTTTCATTTTCCATCAGAAAAAAACCCCTTTGGCTGAGATTGGATGGAGTTTGCCAAATCTATCGAAAAACACCTTTTGCGGGTTATAGGGTTATGCGCTATTCTGAAATAAGATAAAAAGAATATCTCAAATTTGTTTCTTGATAATGTTCTCGAGTTTTGGTTCCCAAAGAATATAGATCACAACATTCGGTTTTTCCTTCTCCACAATATTCTCGTTTAATTTATACCTCCAGGCGTCAAATATTAAAGTAGTATGACTGAAGCTTTCCACCAAAAACTTCATGGCAGCAATCATGAATGAATCACCTATTATTAAAGCTCTTGCAAGTGTTGTATCAGGTGTGTTCCTTTGAAATTGCCAGGGGGTTGGAAAATTTTCGGGAGGGGGATAATTTTGATTGGGTGCATTAACAGCAAGCGTTTTTTTTAGGTTCAGGCTATGCCTTTTCTCTATAAAATAGTTTTGCGCATGCATCATTACAGATAAATTACCGCAATTAAAATCAGTATCACTCGTCACCATATCTTTTTCAGTAAGTATTTTTAAATTACTACAAGTAGAACTTACCTGTCTCATTATCTCCGTATATCCTATAAATGAACCATAATCACTCCAATGTGTATCCGTTTTATAATACAACAATGGGTTATAAGCATTTTTTGCTTTTAATAGCGTGGATAATAAATAGGTGATGTGTACATCACTGTGCTTTTGAATATATTCTGCTAATTGCTCACCTTCTGATTGTTTATTGTATCTCTTTATATCCTTTCCAAAGTATTCCGGGTAGACAATTAATTTGGCAGGAACAATATAAATATACATGGAACAGTTTCTTTTTTCCAGGTATTTTTCCCTTCGGGTAAATTCATTTAAATACAGATTTAATGAAGAATCAGACAGCCTCCTGCTCCCGTTGTATAATTTTACCTCATCTTCTACATAATATAGCCAATTTTCTTTCCCGATAGATACCTTATCAGGTATGGGAGATTCATAAAAACACCTGGTTTTAATATAACTATATGCTTCAACTAATGCATCACGAAATGGAAATTGATCATTATAATAGTCCGAATACTTTGAAGGGTATCCATCCAGTACATTTATATTAATTTCAGGTGCCTTTGCAAGGGATCTGTTTTCAGTATTGGTTTTTTTCACAAAGAGTTCCGGTATATTTAAACTGCTAAGAATAAAAGGAAGAAATAACACAGAAAGAAATATAATTACAGTGCCTCTTTTTGAAAACATAATGTATTAAAATCGAAAGTATATAAAAGGGTTATAGGTACCGGAAATCAGATATATGGTACAAATGATAAGCATACATATTGAAAAGGCGAACCTTACAACATCTATCCCGTTTAGAATTGACAAGGAATTTTTACTTCTTAAATATGCAATGAATTTGCTGACATACTTAAAAAGTCCGAAAGAACCTGCTATCGCAATTATTAAGACAAGTATCTGCTCTTTCTCCGTTTCATTCTGTATTGTTTGCAAAAAATTAGCGCTGGTTTTACCCATTCCGAGCATCACTTTATAATATTGAGCCGCATACGTAATATTATCAGCCCTGAACATTACCCAGGCAAATAACACAATTATATAAGAATACATTATCCGCAAGGGCCGGAAAAGCTTTTCCAGTATTATGCCGAATCCTAAAGTTTCTATAACTATAAACATACCATGACAAAAACCCCATAAAATAAAATTCCAACTTGCTCCATGCCATAATCCGGTAACAAAAAACACGATAATAAGATTACGATATGTTTTACCTTCACCTTCGCGGTTTCCGCCAAGCGGTATATAAAGATAATCTCTAAACCAAGTTGAGAGAGAGATATGCCACCTGCGCCAAAAATCTTTTATAGATTCAGCCAAATAAGGGAAGTTGAAATTTTCTTTAAACCTAAATCCAAATATTAGAGCCAGGCCTATTGCCATATCTGAATATCCAGAAAAATCAAAATATATTTGGAAAGTGTACGAAATTATTCCAAGCCATGCCATAGTCATATTAATTTCACCCGGAGCCGTATTAAACGCATGGTCGGCAAGAACGGCAAGCGTATTGGCAATAAGTACTTTTTTACCAAGGCCCAAAAGGAAGCGATACATGCCATTGTTAAATGAAGCATACGAAAATTCGCGGTTATTCAATTGCTCTGCAATATCTTTATATCGAATAATTGGCCCGGCAATAAGTTGGGGGAAAAATGATATATATAAGCCCAAATCAGCCAATTTGCGTTGTGCTTTTGTAGTGCCTCTATATACGTCAATAATATATGATAATTCATGGAAAGTATAGAACGATATACCAATTGGCAATACAATTCGAATGGAAGGTATTTGGTGCAATCCAATATCATGAAACAACAGATTAATATTTTCAATAACAAATCCGCTGTATTTAAAAATACAGAGGAATGCTATGTTTATAATTATAGCGATAGTAAGTACTATATTTTTCCGTTTGATATTATTCCCGTAATTGGAAATTAATATACCGCAGTAATAATTCATGAGAACAGAACCCATGAAAATAAACGTAAAAGTAACACCGCCCCATGCAAAGAATACAAGACTTGCAATAAGCAGGAACTTGTTCCTATAGCGCTGTTGAATAAGGATATTACCCAACAAAACAAAAGGCAGAAAACAATATAAAAATAATAACGAACTAAATAACATTGCTTATTTCGTGGGTTGTTTTAGTGCGTCAAATATAGACCTTTTTATATTTTTTACGGGAAATCATTAAAATACTTTTATTAATACTGTACCTATGGTGAGCCATTTTAAAAGTTGGTTATGCAATTTAGCAAATAATACGTTTTTGTCGAAAGGCGACAAATTAGCGCTGCATTAATAAAAGCAGTATAGAAACAATATACGCTTCCGTCCTTCATTGAAAGATTCCGTAGACTATCATATACAGGAATATAAACCAAACAAAAATGAACAAGTTGTGGCGACTTATCAATTCTCCCCCGGAAAAGAATCCCAGCCTTTGGCTGAGAGGGGGTGCAGTTTACCGGCTTTATCGCGGAAAGAAACACCTTGTGCGGGAGAAACAATTTCACCGATGCGTTTTATCAGATCGGAATTTTTTAGTTTTTCGAAATCCTTTTTAGAAAGCGTGAAAAGCAATTCATAATCTTCGCCTCCGCTTAGGGCAAATGACATAGCCGCTTTTTTAAATTCTTCAGCCGCTTTTTTTACAGCTTCATGTATTGGGATGCGTTCTTCATCAATAATAGCGCCTATTTTGCCATCTTCACATAAGTGATTCACCTCCGATGAAAGCCCATCGGAAATATCAATCATGGCCGTCGGGATTATGCTATGTGTTTTAAAAAGCTCCACAATATCTACTCTCGCCTGGGGCATTAATTGTCTTTTTAATACATAATCATAGCCTGTTAAATCAGGTCTTGCTTCCGGGTCATTGGCAAATTGTTCTTTGCCTCTGTTTAAAATCAGTAATCCGGAATAAGCTGCTCCCAGGTCACCGCTTACGCATATTATATCACCTACCTTCGCCGTATTGCGATAGGTAATATTTTCCTTTTTAGCTTTACCCAAAATTGCAATATTGATAACCATTCCGCTATTGGATGAAGTAGTATCTCCGCCTACTAAATCAACGCCATATTCTTCGCAGGCAAAATGCATTCCCCGGTATAGTTCTTCCAACGCTTCTACTGAAAATTGATTGGAAATACCAATGGATACAGTAATTTGCGTAGGTGTTCCGTTCATAGCGCATATGTCGGAAACATTTACCGCCACAGCTTTATATCCCAAATGGCGAAGCGGTGTATATGTCAAATCAAAATGAACTCCTTCGGCAAGCATATCGGTTGAGAGAAGGATGACATGATCTTTTTCGGGTTCTATTACGGCGGCATCATCTCCCACGCCTTTAATAGTAGAAGGTTGCTTGAGTACAATTTTTTCGGTGAGCCTTTTAATGAGGCCAAATTCACCCAGCCTGCCTACCTGAGTATATTCTTTTTTAAATTCTTCGCCGGAAGGGTTTTCACTTTCCACCTGATTTAATTTTTTGTTCTATAGCGGTTGTTGAGAATCCGGGTAAAAAGTCAATGGAAATAACTTCTCCGCCTCTGGCTTTTACGGTATCGTAACCCACAATTTGTTCGGGCTTCCAATCACCGCCCTTTACAAGCACATCAGGTTGAACAAGTTTAATTAATTCGGCAGGGGTATCTTCATTAAACAGAATAACTGCTGAAACAAGATGTAATGATGCCAGTATCAACGCCCTTGAATCCTGATCTTGTATAGGCCTGTTGGCGCCTTTATTCAGTTTCTTAACAGAGGCGTCGGAATTTAACCCTACAACCAGGTTATCTCCCAATTCGGCAGCCTGAGCCAAATAGGTAACATGCCCCTGGTGTAAAATATCAAAACATCCATTGGTGAATACTATTTTACGGTCTTTGAATTTCCAAATGGCGATTGTCCTCGAAAGGTCTTCCCACTTGTATATTTTAGACTTTATGAACTCCAGCTTTGTCGTCATTCTTATTAATTATTGGCAGTAGTAACAATGAAATTAGTCCCAAAAGTACAATTAATATTAGCTGCGAACCCCAAAGTATCCAAGCCAATGTAAAGGCTATGCTTTGAGATATAAAATAAATATGCGTAAGTACACTTATAACCAGCCATTGGTAAGCGCCTATACCGCCCGGTACGGGTGCAATTACGCCCAATGTGGCAAAGATTAGAACTACCAGCGCATCGGATAAAGTGAGGTGAGAAGTCTCGCTAAAACAGAAAAAACAAACATAAAGCATCAAAAGATACATGATCCATATACCAACGGAATATACCCAAAAAAGAAAAGGGCTTTTTAAACTGCCGATGCTTTTTATTCCGCCCAAAAAGTTATTAATGAATTTTCTGGCGAAGCCAAAAAGGTGATCCTTTTTCTTATATAGAAACCAGGCTCCGCCAAATACTAAAAATGCTATAACAATAAGAACAACCGGGTTAATATGTTGTATAGACTCCCATTTACTTTCCAGAATATTTGTTGCTTTATCTTTTACAATAGTGTAGACTTTACCAAAACTCAGTAATAGCATTACTAAAAAAAACAGGAACATCATAAGCAAGTCTATTATCCTTTCAACCACTACTGTGCCTACTAATCCTGCAAAAGATATTTTTTCGTATTTACTTAATACCCCACATCTCGTAACTTCACCCAGCCTTGGCAAGGCATAATTTGCCAAATACCCTATTATTACTGAGCAAAATGTATTTAAAAGTCCCGGTTTTTTTCCTCCCCCTTCTTCGGCAGGCATGGGTTCGATTAACATTCTCCAGCGCAGGGCGCGCAGAAGATGGCTTAAGGCCCCTATAATTAAAGACAGTCCTACCCAAAAATAATTAGCATTGCCCGCAGCCAGCTTAATATTTTTCCAATCGTCAGGGGTGATTTTCCGGATAATTAAATAAACCAGTCCAACTCCTACGCCTAAGAAAAGCAGGAACTTTAAAACGTTTTTAATGGCCGGGCTCAATTATTTTAGTTTATTGGTTTGGCTGTCAGGATATACCAAAAAGGGCTTGTACGTTTTAGCTTCTTCCGGCGTCATGTGCGCGTAGGCAATAACGATCACCAAATCATCTACCAGAGCTTTACGTGCGGCAGGTCCGTTAAGGCAAATGATACCCGATCCCCTTGGACCTTTAATTACGTAAGTCTCAAGTCTTTCGCCATTATTAATGTTGACAATCTGTACCTTCTCATTCTCTAAAAGAGAGGCGGCATCCATTAAGTCTTCATCGATAGTAATACTTCCGACATAGTTTAGGTTAGCCTCAGTAACCTTTACTCTGTGGATTTTTGATTTTAAGATAGTTAACATCATAATGGGCGCAAAATTAGACAAATTGAGGGATTATGAAACATTTCGCTCAAAAGGTTCCCTGCTTATAAGGAATAACCCGTTAAAATTATTCCTACTCAACCATTATTTCATCTATGAAAAGCCATGAATTCTCACCTGCTCCCGGATACCCCGAAGGCATTTTACCGTAGCTTTTGGCAAACACTTTAATATAGCGCACATTTTGCGGGGTAATAGTATTTCCCAAGGTTTGAATGGTTGGTGTACTATTGGTTTCCGGAAATTGATTATCGGCGTGAATGACAGGCGTATAATGTATACTATCGGTAGAAATTGAAATATCTACATACTTGGGCATCATTATCCAACTGCCAACATCCTGCAAAAACTCAGCGCCAATTTTCTTTACCGTCTGAATGCTGCCTAAGTCAATCACGGCTTCAAAATCTTTGCCCTGATAGCCTTGCCACTTGGTGGAAGTGAAGTCGGTAGTGGCATGTTGATAATCAATTAAAGCTCCTGGGCCTCCGGCAGTGTAAGGTTGATCAGGTTTGGAAATCAATCTTATTTTTCTCCCACCGGGAATTTTTTTATAACAAATCGAAATCTGCGTACTACTTTTCCCATGTCTTACAACCCATGCGTCAACACGTGCGGAATTATGCAGAAAAATGGGTTTAGTATAAAGACCGGTATTTTCTTTTTTACTTGTTGAATCAAAAATGGCATACCGTATTGTGTCATAGTTAGAATATCCTTTAATCCCCACTTCAACAGAATCGAAAAAGGTTAACGTTCCATTTCGAAAATACGGTTCGGGAACAACATCAAGGGAAGCCATTGAATCTACCGGAACATTATTTCCGGTACCCCAGGCTCCGTTATATTCATCGCCAATCATTAAATCAAGGGTTCCTCCTTTTGTTAATTCTTCATAAAGAATAAAAGATTTCTTATCGTCATTTCCATTCAGCTTCGCTGAATTGATATACTTCGCATTAGGCTTTGTAAAATGAGAAATGATAGAAAATGTTTTGCCGTTTTCCATATTTATTTTCACGGTATCGAACAAAGGAGTAGTGATGGCAAACTGCCCATTATCTCCCGGACTAACCTGGTATATTCCAATGGCTGCCAATACATACCAGGCAGACATCTGTCCGCAATCATCATTGCCGCACAATCCATCGTTTGCAGACGTGTATAATGCTTCTATTTGCCTTGCATAGTCAACCGTTTTCCAAGGCTGACCCAGATAATTGAACATAAATGCCATGTGATGGCTGGGTTCATTCCCTTGTGCGTATTGCCCAATCATTCCGGTAATATCCGCTTGATCCCTGCCTGTTGTTTGCGACGGAACAAGAAAGAGACTGTCTAACTTTTGCGCCATTTTTTCTTTGCTTCCGTATAATTTTATTAGCCCGCTAATATCGTTAGGCGGGTTGAAAGTATATTCCCAAGCGTTGGCTTCGGTGTAGTTAAAGTCAACCTGCCGGGGGTCAAATGGACTGTACCATGCACCGTTTGACTTAGCCCGCATAAAACCTGTCTCAGGGTCAAACACATTTTTATAATTCTCGGCAAGTAGAGTATATTCCAGGTAATCCTTATTCTTTCCCAATGCCTTCGCAAATTGCGCTACACACCAATCATCATACGAATATTCCAATGTTCTGGAAACCGACTCCCGTTCTTTATCTGAGGGGATATAACCCATATTTTTATAGGATCGTGTAGCTTTTGAACCGTTCCATCTGTCACCGGCACTCTTCTCCATTGCTTTCAAGGCCTCTTCTGCATCAAAGCCGCGAATACCTTTCATATAAGCATCTACAATAACCGGTATGGAATGGTCTCCAATCATACAACCTGTTTCATTGGCCGAAAGCTCCCAAATGGGCAGCTTTCCGCCCTGTTCATATTGCCGCAAAAATGTTTGTATAAATTGCACATCCAGCGAAGGCTTTATTAATGTTAAAAGCGGATGCTCCGCTCTATAAGTATCCCACAAAGAGAAAACTGTATATACCTGATATCCTTTTGCTACATGCATTTTAAAATCCCGGCCAAGGTATTCTCCATTCACATCGGTATATAAACACGGGTGAATGGCCGTGTGGTAAAGGGCTGTATAAAATGTGGTAAGTAATGATTTATCCTTGGAAGAAACTTGTATTTTATTCAGGTAATCATTCCAGGCCGCTTCTGTTTTATGTTGTATGCCTTCAAAATCCCAAGCCGGAATTTCAGAGGTAAGATTTAATGCTGCATTAGCCGCACTTACACCTGAAATTCCAATTTTTACTACTATTTTATCTGCGTGTTTAAAACCAAATGCAACCTTTATATTTTTAGCATCGTACTCATTTTGTAATGGAATTAATTTGTCCTCGTGAAATAATTGTTTGCTAACAACGGGCTTTGAAAAGCGTATATCAAAATAGACTACCTGGTTTTGTGCCCAAGCCTTGGAACGACGGAACCCACTGACTTCCGTATCGCTTACAAACGTAATTTTAGAATCAAGTACTTCATCCCTGTGTTGCAAGTCAAGCATAATTATGCAGGAATCTTTTTCGGTATAGGTATATCTATGTATTCCCGCTCTTTCCCCAACAGTCAATTCTGCTTTTATGTTTCCGTTATCTAGCAATACAGAATAATATCCGGGAGTGGCTTTTTCATTTTTATGTGAAAACTGAGAGGTATACGAACCAATGTTACCGTCTTTGTTTACAAGCTTAGGAACAGGCATTAGTAAAATATCTCCCCAATCGGAGCAACCGGTTCCACTCAAGTGTGTATGCGTGAAACCATAAATAACACTGTCGGAATAATGATAACCGGAACAGCCGTCCCAGGTTGCAATGCGGGTATCGGGGCTCAGTTGCATCATGCCAAATGGGTAACAGGCTCCCGGAAATGTATGCCCGTGTGCATCGGTTCCAATCATGGGATTTACGTTGGCCAGAAGATTTCTATTCTGTTGGGCGGATGTGCCCAGTGAAAAAATACAGATAATAGAAAGCAAAAAGGGGTGCTTTATTTTTTTCAAGATAGCAGGGTGTTTGTTGGAGCGAAAATAAGAATAAATATAAATGTTAACAAAAGAATATTGCAACTTGGTAAATTGTTTAGTGTATTTGAAAGGTGTAATTTATATAACTTTTTACCATAGTTATGTAAGGTATTTTACTAAATAAGGCCGCACCTTTGTACTTTAATTATTCAATAATCCTTTAAAATATAAAATATGGAATCATCGAACAACACCGGAAAAGTAATAGGGGCATTATTATTGGGAGCCGCTGTAGGCGGAGCCTTAGGAATTCTTTTCGCTCCGGATAAAGGCAGCAGGACAAGGAGAAAAATTATGGATAAAGGCGACGACCTTACAGATAATATGCAGGAAAAATTCAATGACTTTATGGACGAAGTAAAAAATGAAATTGAAACTGTTAAAGCGAAGGCTAACGATTTTATGAAAGATGGATCAGCTAAAGCCGATAAGCATAAAGTAACCTGATTTTCAGTTAGAAATAATATTCTGAAATGTGTAATTTAATTACACAAGCAGATATGTATTGCTTTGTTTTTAATAAAATTAAATAAATGGAAACTACGCCAAGCTTAATAGAACCTCTTTTAGATAGAGCCGAAAAATACAGTAAAACAACGCTTGAATTAATAAAGCTAAAAGCGTTGGATAAATCAGCAGATGTTACTTCCAGGCTAATTTCCCGCTTATCCTTGGCAATTGTTGTTTCTATCTTTACAATTACTTTGAATATTGCAGTAGCCCTTTGGCTTGGTACTTTGCTTGGGGCAAACTATTACGGATTTTTTATTATTGCTTCATTCTATGGTGTTATATGTATTGTTTTGTATTTCATCCATCCGCTTATTAAGGTTCGCATAAACAATCTTATTATTGAGCAAATACTCAATTGATAATTTATGCAAAAAATAACAAATATTGCGGAACTAAAAAGCGCTATTCAACATTTAGAATACAGTCGTGCAAACGAATTGGTTTTGTTAAAAAACGAATTACTCGATACTTGCGAAAGCCTGAAACCCATTAATATTATTAAAAGCACACTTAAGGAAGTATACACAGCTCCCGATTTGAAAGCAACTATTTTAAAGACTGTTATCAGTATTACAACAGGATTTGTTGCCCGAAAAATCTTCATTAACAAAAGCCCAAATATGATAACTAAATTTTTGGGATTTATTATGGAAAAGGCGGGGTCTAACTATTAATCTGCACTCTATTAGTGACCATCATGAAAAAAATTGATGACATTCCTTCCCAGAAAATAGAGAAAGGCTACACGTTGAATCACTTCCTCATTTTTTATCTTGGCGTTTTTATCTGTCTTGCTATTTTAGTAGTGGTGAGCGAACAATTCTTCTGATCATTTATGTAGAAAACTGCAATCTATGACTAATGCAATTTTTCCTCAGCGCTATTTGCCATGTGTATACTACTGCATTAAAGTAAGCCTAAAATAACCCGACATCATTCCATAGTAGCAAAGTCAATGACTTTTTAGAAAACCACTTTTTCATGCACTATTTTTGTGGTATGAAAAACAAAACAAATTTTCTGCCGGTAATTTTAGGTCGTCTTTTTGCCTCGTTTATTATTAATTTATATTATTTAATAATAGATTTGTTCGTAATGTATTCATTATCAACATATTCTAAAAACAGGTTTATTGTTATTTTACTATTAATTTATTGTATTTTTATTGTATTTCCCATTAGTATTCATTGTTATTTTATGCCCCATTTTAGTGGGAAATATGGATAGTTAATAATGAGATTGCCACGCTTGTTCATGCAATGATGAACAACAGTTGATTCCTAATTACTAATTAAGATTGTTAGGCATCGAGTTCTCCCGCAATAACATTCATGCTGCTCATAGTAACTATGGCATCTGAAAGTAAATTGCCTCGAATCATCTCCGGATATGCCTGATAACATATAAAGCATGGTCTGCGGAAATGTAGACGGTATGGGGTTCTGCCACCATCGCTCACCAGGTAAAAGCCCAGTTCTCCGTTACCACCTTCCACCGCATGGTAAACCTCGCCCTTAGGAATTTCGGTTTCTCCCATTACAATTTTGAAATGGTAAATGAGGGCTTCCATATTATTGTACACTTCCTCTTTAGGAGGTAAATAAAAATCAGGGACATCGGCATGAAAAACACCTTTAGGAAGTTTTTCAATCTTTTCAACCGCCTGTTTTATAATGCTGAAACTTTGCCATATCTCCTCTTCACGAACCATGAAACGATCGTACGTATCGCCATTGGTACCGACAGGAATGGTGAATTCAAAATCCTCGTAGCTGGAATAGGGATTCATAACACGCACATCATAATCTACTCCGGCAGCACGCAGGTTAGGGCCTGTAAAGCCATAGTTCAAAGCTCTTTCAGCGCTAATAGAACCGGCACCAATAGTTCGGTCCATAAAGATGCGGTTGCGTACCAACAGCTTTTCAAATTCTTTTAAAACTTTCGGAAAGTCTTCAATAAATTTATAAAGCTTATCCCAGGCCGACTGCGGGAAGTCTCTTTCAAATCCGCCGATACGGCCAATGTTAGTAGTCAGGCGTGCACCGCAAATCTCCTCGTATATTTCATAAATCTTTTCCCGCTCTTCAAATACATATATAAAGCCTGTTAATGCTCCGGCATCAACGCCAATTACACTATTGCATACCAGATGGTCGGTAATACGTGAAAGCTCCATAATGATGATGCGCATATATTCCACACGCTTGGGGAGCTTGGCATCGATGAGCTTCTCTACTGTCATGTGCCAACCCATATTATTGATAGGCGATGAGCAATAGTTCAGGCGGTCTGTTATAGGAGTAATCTGGTTGTAAGGTCTTCTTTCAGCAAGCTTTTCAAAGGCACGATGAATATAACCAATCGTCGGTTCGGAGTCAACTATAATTTCACCGTCCATTTTCAAAACGTTCTGAAACACTCCGTGTGTGGCAGGATGTGTAGGACCTAAGTTGAGAATAGAATATTCTTTTTCTTCCAGCTTTTCGGCTGTAACTACAGGTGTTTCCTGGATTGCATTATTTTTATTCTTAGTTGCCATATTCAATATTATCTACCGAACATACTATCATTTTTATCTTCACGGTTCTGGTCTTCTAAAGGAAATTCCTTCCGAAGCGGGAAACCTACCATATCATCAACATTCAATATACGCTTCATATTAGGATGTCCTTTAAATACGATTCCAAAGAAATCGTAGGTTTCTCTTTCCATCCAATTAGCGGCGGAAAATACAGTTGTCAATGTTGGAACTACAGCATCTTCTGTTGCAAAAAATATGCGAAAGCGTACCCTCCAGTTTTTAGGCATATTATGGAGGTGATATACTACTCCGAGTTCTTTTCCTTTGTTATCAGGGAAGTGAATACCGCATAAATCGGTAAGAAAGCGGAATTCCATTTCGGGTTCATCGTAGAGATACTTGATTACTTCAACTATCTTATCCCGCTTGATGGTGAAGACCGGAAAATCGCGCATCATTTCTGCGGATATAATGGCATCGCCGAAATTCTCGCGCAGTTTGGTTTCTACAGAAGTCAATAATTCCTGCTCTTCCATGTTTTATTCTATTCCGTATTTGGCCAGCATTTCTTTATACTCCGGTCTGCTTCGTCTTCTTATAGATTCATTTTTTATCAGTTCCTGAATCTTAACAATACCGTCTAAAACCTGTTCAGGGCGTGGCGGACAACCTGGTACATATACATCCACGGGAATAATCCTGTCAATACCCTGCAATACGCTATAGGTGTCGAATATGCCTCCGCTGGAAGCACAAGCCCCCATAGAGAGCACCCAGCGCGGTTCAGCCATTTGTGTATAAACTTGTTTTAAGATAGGCCCCATTTTCTTTGCAATAGTACCCATTACCATAAGAAGATCTGCCTGGCGTGGAGAAAAGCTTAAGCGCTCTGCTCCAAAACGGCCCATATCGTAATGGGCTGCCATAGTAGCCATAAATTCAATACCGCAGCAGGAAGTGGCAAATGGCAATGGCCATATGGAGTTTGCCCTTGCTATGCCTATCACTTTATCTAAACTGGTGGCAAAAAAACCCGGCCCTTCAATTCCCGGAGGAGAAGATACCAGATCAATATTGCTTTTTTCCAAAACTTCGCTTGCCATAAATTTTTATTTGCTTAGTCCGTGTCCCACTTAAGTGCACCTTTTTTCAATATGTAGAAGAATCCAATCAGGATCACTGCCATATACGATATCATTTCCCAAAAGCCCGCCATTCCTAAGGACCGGAAATCGACAGCCCAGGGATAAAGGAAAATAACTTCCACATCAAAAAGCACAAATAAAATAGCTGCTAAAAAATATTTTACGGAAAATGGAATACGTGCGTTCCCTTGTGATTCTATACCACATTCAAAGGTCTCGAGCTTTACTTTCCCTTGACGTTTGGGACCCATGAGATGGGTGACAAACATAGTAGTTACTACAAAGCCGCCTGCCACCAATGCCGTTATTATGATGGGAAGATAATCTATAGGCCCGTTAGTTGAATACATAGCTAATGATTATTAATGCAAGGCAAAGTTAAGCATATTTGCATGACACAAAACAAATTCCTTAAAGAAAAAAATAAGCAGCGCTTTAGTGCCCCATTTCGGCAATAAACTTGATACGCATAAGGCGGAGGTCGGTCTCGGAATAATCATTCTCTCCAAGCTCCTGCAAGGCATCTTCTACCGAGTCTGATTCTGACTCGCGGAAATAGTCATACACTTCTTCCTGGCGCTCTTTATCCAATACTTCGTTCACAAAATAGCTTATATCAACCTTGGTACCGGAAGACACAATGCTCTCTATTTCCTCAATTAATAAAGGCAAGGTAAGGCCTTTGGCCCTTGCCATATTTTCCAGATTTACTTTACGGTCAATACTTTGTATGATATAAACCTTTAATCCTGATTTATTGACTACCGATTTTACAATAATATCCTGAGGGCGTTCAATTTCGTTTTCTTCAACATACTTGGCAATGAGTTCTACAAAAGGCCTGCCGAATTTATCAGCCTTATTAACCCCTACACCGGTAATTTTAGAAAGTTCGTCCAAATTAACCGGATAATGGGTGGCCATTTCCTCTAAGGATGTTTCTTGAAAAACCACAAACGGAGGCAGGTTTAATTTTGCCGCGGTAGCCTTAACAAGATCTTTTAATAATGAATACATAGTAGAATCAAGTGCACTGCCACCCTTTCCTCCTGCCATTACAATTTCATCGTCGTCATCGTCATTGCTGGCGTAGTCATGATCTTTAGTGAGCATAAGTGAATGGGGCTTCTTCAAGAATGCTTTGCCCGCATCGCTCATTTTAAGCACACCATAGGTTTCAATATCCTTTATAACAAGGTCAAGCACTAATGCCTGTCTTACAATCGCATTCCAGAATTTTTCGTCTTTACCATTATCATTGCCCTCCCCGAATGATTCAAGTTTATCATGTTTATATGCCTTTACACTAGAACTTGCGATTCCGGTAATAATATCTACAATATGTTTTGCCTTAAATTTTTCTTTGGTTTCTACAATCACTTCCAAAAGAAGTTCCATATCATCTTTTCCTTCGAACTTGGTTTTTGGATGCAGACAATTGTCGCAAGCGCCGCAATTTGCAGTTTCATATTTCTCTCCGAAATAATGAAGAAGCATTTTCCGCCTGCATACTGAGCTTTCGGCAAAAGCAATGGTTTCCTGTATTAGTTGCCTGCCTATTTCCTGTTCTGAAACAGGTTTGTCTTTTAAAAATTTTTCCAGCTTTCTTACATCATCGTAACTATAGTACGTAATACATTTGCCTTCTCCACCGTCACGGCCCGATCTTCCTGTTTCCTGGTAATAACTTTCAAGGCTTTTAGGAATATCATAGTGTAATACATAGCGGATATCCGGTTTATCAATACCCATACCAAAGGCAATGGTAGCAACCATTACGTCCACTTCCTCCATCAAAAATTTGTCTTGTGTCTGGTCGCGGGTAGGCTTATCCATACCGGCATGATAAGGCAACGCTTTTATTCCATTTACTTGCAAGGTAGACGCAATTTCTTCCACTTTTTTCCGGCTGAGGCAATATATAATGCCTGACTTACCTGTATGCTGTCTTACGAACTTTATAATTTCTTTTACAGTATCTACCTTAGGGCGAACCTCATAATAAAGGTTAGCCCTGTTAAATGACGATTTAAATATTTTGGCATTTTGTATTTCGAGGTTCTTTAATATATCTTCCTGTACTTTAGGAGTGGCGGTGGCCGTAAGGGCAATAATAGGCACCCGTCCAATTTGTTCTATAAGGGGGCGTAAACGGCGATATTCCGGCCTGAAGTCATGTCCCCATTCCGAAATACAATGCACCTCATCAATGGCGAAAAATGAAATATTAACCTTTTTAAAGAACGCTACATTGGCTTCTTTTGAAAGAGATTCAGGTGCCACATAAAGCAATTTGGTGGCCCCGCTTATTACTTCCTCTTTTACTTTGGTTATTTGTGGTTTTGACAATGAAGAATTCAGAAAGTGAGCTATTCCCTTTTCAGTTCCAAAGGTTCGTAAAATATCTACCTGATTTTTCATCAGGGCTATAAGGGGCGAAACCACAATAGCCACACCATCACTTAGCAATGCAGGCATTTGGTAGCACAATGATTTACCCCCACCTGTCGGCATAATAACAAACGTATCATGTCCTTCCAATACATTCGTAATTATCTCTTCTTGCCTGTCTTTAAACTTGGAAAACCCGAAAAATTTTTTTAAATAATCTGTTAACTCGTTTTCTTTAACCTTTCTGCCCATTAATGCACTTTTTTTATTTGCAGGGTAAATATAATATTTTCTGCGTAAATAAGATATAGTATTAGTTTGTAAAATAATTTTTCATTATCCATTATAGTGTGTTAAAATAATTTTTTGTATCTTGCCACAGAGCATGTTTACGCCTCTGTTGCTGTTAAATTTAGTTAAATAGTTTTTTGCGTAACTTTACACAGTACATTTACATCATATTATAAATTATTAGCCATGAAAACATTTAATTTACTGACTACCGGGATTCTTGCAGGAGCGTTAAGCCTCCTTGCCACAGCGGTTTCTGCACAGAAAGCAACCGATACCATGACCGTTAAAGGCGAGGTGCTTGATATGAATTGCTATATGGACCACGGAGCGCACGGTGCCAAGCATGCGGAATGTGCTGCAACATGTTTAAAAAATGGCAGCCCTGTAGGCGTATTAGGTACTGACGGAAAGGTTTATCTTATTGTAGCCGACCACAGTAATGAAGATCCATATGACGAAGTGAGGAAACACCCGGCTGAAAATGTGCAGGTTTCGGGCAGATATGCCAATAGAAATGGGGTTCAGGCTCTTATTATAGAGTCGGTAAAAACCACCAATTAATCTGACATTCACTTCTTATTTATTATTTATCCCAAATCGGAAGGAAAGAGTTTTATATTTTTGAGATCTCTTTCAGCATCTTCCTTTTCCATAAATGAAAGCCGGTTTATACTTAATTTTTAGTGTTTTACTGCTATTGGCAGCCAAGCCTGCATTGGCAGATAAAGGCGACACGGCAAAAGGTAAAAAGCGCCCGTTAACCTATTCTTATACCGAATCGATGTTTGCACCCTCTAACATATGGGCGCAGAATGGTTGGCAGAATATACATGGTACTGATACCATGCTAAACAATTTTGAAATCTATACCTCCCATTATAATCTCGGTAATACAGGGTTGCCCTATGTTCCTGTATTGTTTAATGCGGATTTACAACCCATGGGGTTTTATTATGGACAAGATTATATCAGTAATAACTTTTATACCGATTCTTCTGTTCGCTACTTTGATACCCGTGCGCCTTATGTTCAATTTTACTATGTTTCGGACCCACAGATTCACCAGTTCTTTCGATTTACATACGCCCAAAATATCGGAAAAAATTTCGATCTTTCCATAGGCTTCAAAAGGATACGTTCGGAAGGAAATTATTTAAACCAAAGCACCAACTTAAACCAGCTTACCTTTGATGCCACCTACCATACAAAACACTATCTGGCATTTGCCGATATTATTTATGATGTGCAAAAATTCCAGCAGAACGGAGGTATTGATTCCAGTTTAAGCAACCCCAATTATTCCGACAGGCAAACAATGCCTATTAGGCTCAATTACGCCACCAGCGAAATTTACGAACAGTCGCTTCACCTTCAACAGTACTATTTTTTCGGATTTAAAAAATCCGATTCTCTCAAAGAAAATTCATTATTCTACCTTTCGCATTCCTTTAAGATTGCAGGCCATTCTAATGTTTTTACGGACAATAGTATAGATGATTCGGCCTTTTTTCAAGCCAGTCCGTTAAACTTGCTCCATTCTCCCATAAGCTACGACTCGCTTCGTTACATTGAAATCAATAATGATCTTTCTATAGGTTCCGGAAAAGCATGGACCAATTTTTTGCGATGGGAAATAGGCGTAAGGGACCAATGGGTCTACTTCAAAAATTTTGTAGGACTATATAATTACAGTAGCACGTTAGCTACGGAACAACTTACTTATATGTACAATTATGCTGATACCGTTTATAACAATCTTATTGCACATGCCCGTATTTATAATGCTTTTGACAATGGGAAAATTCTTTTTGATGCATCAGGACAATATATTTTTGCTGGAAATCAGCAAGGAGATGAGCAAAGTGTTTTGAAAATCGGGTTTAAACTTGATTCTACAAAGTTCCTGAAACTTTCAGGTTCCTATTCTAACCAAACGCCTCCATTTCTTTATGAACTGTATGAAGGAAATAACTTAAACTGGATTAACCAGTTGGAAAAAACTACTACCTCAAACATTGCACTTACTTATTTTGACACAAAATGGAAATTAGGAATAACACTGCAAGCCACTCAAATGACAAATATGGTTTATTTCGACAGCAATGCTCAACCCATGCAATACCAGCCAACCTTTATGGTGTATTGCGCCGGAATTACCAAAGACTTTAACGTATATAAATTTCATTGGACTACATCTGAAAAATTGCAATACGTTGCAGATTCTGTTCCATTAAGGCTGCCACGCTTGGTGACGGAAAACTCTGTCTTTTTCGAAACATATCTTTTCCATCATGCACTATTTATGAGATTGGGAGCTGATTTTTACTACAACACCTCCTATTTCGGATATGCCTATATGCCTATCACCGACCAATATTATTTGGAGAATTCTACCAAGCTCGGCAACTATTTATACGTCGACCCTTTTATTTCCTTCCGCATAAAAACATTCCGCATGTTTATAAAACTGGAAAATTCAACAGCCGGATTAGCGCCTGAAAATTATTATTATGCTTTACATTATCCTATGCCGGACCGTACTCTTCGTTTCGGAATTGCCTGGGATTTTTGGAATTAAGATGAAATTATGAAAATTGCAGTTGTCGGAACAGGTATAGCAGGCATGGCTTGCGGACATTATTTACAAAAAAAGGCCGATATTTATTTTTACGAAAAAAATAACTATGCCGGTGGTCATACTAATACCATTACTATTGATGAGGATGGCAAAGAAATAAATATTGACACAGGGTTTATGGTATTTAATCATGTCACTTATCCTTTACTTATTAAGTTATTTGCAGAGTTAAATATCCCTTCGTACAAGACGGATATGTCTTTCAGCGTGCAATACAAACCGGCAAACCTGGAATATTGCGGCTCGGGTTTAAACGGGCTTTTTGCACAACGAAAAAATATTTTCAACCTTCGACACATACAGATGTTGAAACAGATTGGTCGTTTCAATGATGAATCTGTCAAGGATTTAGAAAATACAAAATATGCCAAACACTCTATAAAAGAGTACGTTCTTGAAAAAGGATTCGGGGAAGATATGCTGCAGCGATACTTAATTCCCATGAGTGCTGCGGTATGGTCGACACCCATGGATAAGATGCTCGATTTTCACGCGCAAACACTTATCCGGTTTTTTTATAATCATGGCTTTCTTGGATTAAATACACAGCACCAGTGGTATACCATTACCAATGGCAGCAAGACCTATCGGGATATTATCATGAAACCTTTTAAGGACAAATTACGACTGAATGACCCGGTTGATAAGGTCAGCCGGAAAAATAATAAAGCTATAATTCGCACCAAAAGCGGAACAGAAACCGAATACGATAAAGTAATTATTGCCAGTCATGGAGACGAAGCTCTTGCTCTATTAGACGAACCCACAGCGGAGGAAAAAAATCTGTTGAGTAAATTCCTTTATCAGAAAAATAAAACCGTTTTGCATACCGATACATCTGTAATGCCTAAGACTAAAAAAGCCTGGTCATCATGGAATTACAGGATGGAAGAAAAAGATGGCAAACTCCATGCTTCTACTATTTATTGGATGAACAGCCTGCAAAATATTTCTAAAAAAACGAATTACTTTGTCTCTTTAAATGATCCGGGGAATATTGACGAGAAAAAAATCCGGAAAGTAATAGACTACGAACACCCACTGTTCGATATGCATACTGCAAAGGCCCAGCCCGAGTTACCCGGGTTAAATGAAAAAGGGCCCGTTTACTTTTGCGGAAGTTACTTCCGCTTTGGGTTTCATGAAGATGCTTTGTTTTCGGCAGTGAGCCTTTGTGAGAAGCTATTGCCTCATCTCTCTTAAAATCTTAAGAGCGTCAGTCACACTTTTTACAGGAGAAATAACAAGCGCCAGTTTATCTTTTGCCTGGTTCATCTTACAGGTGGATGGATGCTTTTTAATATATTCTACTACATTGCTAAAAACAGGAGAAGTGTAAAATGGCGAATCTGCTTGTGAAATAAAGAATGTATGAAAGATTCTATTTTTGAAAACAATGCGCTCTATCCCAAGTTCTGATGCAATCAGGCGCAGCCTTACCACATTGGTTAACTCCTGAACCGGATCAGGCAATTTACCGAAACGATCCACCAACTCATTCTCAAAATGGGTCATTTCAGTTTCATCTTTGGCCTCGTTAAGTTCCCTATATAGCCTCAACCGCTCTTCCGAACTTTGTACGTAATCGTCCGGAATTAAAGCCGGGGCATCCGTATCTACATTGCAATCTTTTACAAATTTTTTGGTTGTCGATTCCTGCGTTTTAATTCCCATGGAGGCCAATGCTTCACCGCCAATTTCTTCTTTTAATTCTTCTATGGCTTCATTTAGTATTTTATGGTATGTATCTATTCCCATATCATTCACAAATCCGCTTTGTTCCCCACCAAGCAAGTCTCCGGCCCCGCGGATGTCCAGATCTCGCATAGCAATGCTGAATCCGCTACCCAGATCCGAGAACTGCTCAATAGCATCCAGGCGCGTTCGAGCATCACGGGTTAGTGCTTCAAAAGAAGGAACTACTAAATAGCAAAAAGCTTTTTTGTTGGACCGTCCCACACGCCCGCGTAATTGATGAAGGTCGCTTAACCCGAACATATGTGCATCATTAATGATAATGGTATTCAGATTTGATATATCAAGGCCCGATTCCACAATAGCAGTAGAAACCAACACATCCAATTGTCCTTCTATGAACTGCATCATCACTTCCTCCAATTCATGCCCTTTAAGCTGCCCGTGTGCAATACCTACCCTAACCCTGGGGCAAAGCATTTTTATGAGCGTAGCAACCTCCTGAATATTATGTACCCTGTTATGAATGACAAACACCTGTCCTCCCCTTGCCACCTCATAGTTTATGGCATCACGAAACACATGATCCGAATAAACGCTTACTTCAGTCTGTACCGGATAACGATTGGGCGGAGGGGTATTAATTACTGAAAGATCGCGAATACCTATCAGCGAAAATTGCAAGGTGCGTGGTATTGGAGTAGCAGTAAGGGTAAGTATATCAACTGTAGAGCGCATGGTTTTCAATTTCTCCTTCACTCCTACTCCAAACTTTTGTTCTTCATCCACAATCAAAAGTCCAAGGTCCTTAAACTTTATTTCTTTATTAACGAGTTGGTGAGTACCAATAACAATATCGAGCTTTCCTTCTTCCAGTTTTTTCAAAATTTCCTTTCTCGCTTTTGCCGTGCGGAAGCGATTCAGGTAATCTATGTTGCAGGGAAATTCCTTTAAGCGTTCGCTGAACGTTTTATAATGCTGCAGGGCAAGTATCGTAGTAGGCACCAGCACTGCTACTTGCTTACTATCGGTTACCGCTTTGAAGGCTGCGCGTATAGCTATTTCCGTTTTGCCAAATCCCACATCACCACAAACCAGCCTATCCATTGGATGAGGCGATTCCATATCCTTTTTTACATCCCGCGTTGCCTTTACCTGGTCGGGTGTATCTTCATAAATAAAAGAAGCCTCCAGTTCATTTTGCAAATACGTATCCGGGTGAAAGGCAAAACCCTCGCGGGATTTACGCTCTGCATAAATTTTCACTAAATCAAAGGCAAGCTCTTTTATGCGGCGTTTTGTTTTTTGCTTAAGCGCTTTCCAGTTGGCCGATCCCAGCTTATCAAGCGTGGGTTGATGCCCTTCCCTACTGGAATACCGGCTGATCCGATGCAATGAATGTATGCTGACATAAAGCAGGTCATTATCCTTATACATAATTCGGACAACCTCCTGCATATTCCCATTTACGTCAATCTTATCGAGTCCTGCAAAGCGTCCAACACCGTGATCGATATGGGTTACAAAGTCCCCCGGCTTAAGATCCTGAAGTTCTTTCAGCGTAAGGGCTTCCTTGGATTTGTAAAAAGTATCCTTTAAACGGAAGCGATGATACCTGCCAAATATTTCATGGTCGGTATAAAAAGCAAATTTGATATCATGACTTGAAAACCCTTTATAAATGGGAAGAAATACGGGTATCAGAACTTTTTCCAAATCAAAATCATACTCCGACCTGAGTTGTGCATCGGAAAATATTTCTTTCAAACGCTGCATCTGCTGCTCGGTATCAGTAAAGATATAATTGCGATATCCCTTCTTTACATTCTCTTGTATTTCATCAAAAAACAAATTGAAATTTTTGCCGAAGGATTTTTGCGGGGAGCATGCAAATGAAAAATTATGTGTAACAGATGCATGGGGCAATCCCCACACTACACGTGAAAAGCTGGTGCATTCTTCGGCAAATGCAGAAGACGAAAATAATTGATTCGCGCTATCGGGGGCGTCTTCCAATTGCTCCTCGTAAGCTTGTTCCAGAGTAGAGAGTGCTATGTTATAATCCTTGATCCATAAATAGGTCTGGTCGCTGTCTTTCAGGTATTGCAGAAAACTCTGATTGGATTTTTGACTTAGTTCATCCCGCAAATTCGGAGTAATCTCAATCTTCTTTAGTTCCTTGAGAGAAAGCTGTGTAGAGGCATCAAACAAACGGATAGATTCTACTTCATCCCCTGAAAACTCAAGGCGAAATGGATGTTCGTCAGAAAAAGAAAACACATCCAATATGCCACCCCTGCGGGAATATTGGCCCGGATCGGTAACAAAATCGGTTCTTTCAAAATTATATTGAGCAAGCAGTTCCACCACAAAATCCATGGAGAGTTTGGAAGCGACTTGAATGTTAAACGTGTTTTCTTCTATTACTTTGCTATCTGCCACCTTTTCACTAAGAGCAGCTGCAGGCGCTACTATTATTTGCCCTTTCGATTTCCGGATGATGTTGAGGATTTCTGTCTTCTTAAGCAGTCCCGACCTTCCGGCATCCCTGGCTCTTTCTGCAGGTGTAATGGAAGGATAGTATAATATATCTCTTCCCGGAAGCAGGTTTTCAAGGTCATTACAAAAATAAATGGACTCTTCCGTTTCAGGGAGAATAAACAAATGATTCCCTTTTAAAGAGGTAACTGTGGCGGAAGCAATAAATGCAAGGGCACTCCCGGCAAGTTTTTCCGGGTTAATACAACAAGCTGGACTTTCTCTGAGCGTTCTTTTTAAGAAATTTACTTTCTCATTCTGCTCAAAAGAAAGCAATATGTCTGAGGTCATAACTTTGGTTATGAGTTATAAGTCATGAGTTATGTCCGAATTAACTGCGGGTTATAACTTATACCTCCTAACTTATAACTCTTTAATATTCGTCTTCGTTAAACAGAAAGTCTTCTTTGGTAGGATAATCGGGCCAAATTTCTTCAATGTTCTCATATATCTCTTCTTCGTCTTCCATTTCCTGAAGGTTTTCAACAACTTCTATAGGAGCTCCGGAGCGAATGGCATAATCTATAAGTTCACTTTTAGTGGCTGGCCAAGGTGCGTCTTCCAAATACGATGCTAATTCTAATGTCCAGTACATGGGTTTACTTTTTTAAAATTTTTGCAAAAGTAAAATTTTCGTACAATACTTACGTATTTTAAAAATTATTTTACAGAATGTTATTAACAATTAGACGATTAAGGATGCCCTTATCCTTTAAAAAGGGCTTTAAATAAAAGATGCCGGTTATTATTGAAGCTTTATATTATCAATCAACCTTATTTTACCTGCAAAGGTGGCAATACATGCCATTACCGGTATATCTATAGAAACCGGCTCTTGTATGGGCATTAGCGTATCAAAATGTACAATCTCGAAATAATCAAGTTTCAAAATAGGGTTCTTTGCAAACTCGATATCCACAAAGGCCTTTAATGCCGCCACGGTTTTCTTTCCCCACATATCCTTTACCTTGTATAGCGTATCAGGAATTAATGTTGCGGCTTTGCGTTCTTCTATTGTTAACAAACGGTTCCGGGAACTCATAGCTAAGCCATCCATATCACGGCTTATAGGGCATTCTCTGATAAGGATTGGTAATCCATGCTTTTTTACAAAATACTTTACTATAGTAAGCTGTTGAAAATCTTTGTTGCCAAAATAGGCTTTGTCGGGCTTTACATAATTAAATAGCTTATTCACTATGGTTATCATGCCGGCAAAATGCCCCGGGCGGGATTTTCCTTCCATTACTTTATCTAGCATGCCGAAATCTTCATTCAAAAGTGTATAGTCATTATGGGGGTACATTTCTTCTACCGAGGGCATAAAAAGTATATTGCAGCCGGCGGTCTCCAGTATTTCACGGTCGCTGGCCACCGGACGCGGATACCGTTTTAAATCGGCCGGGTCATTAAACTGGGTAGGGTTTACAAAAATGCTGCAAATAGTAACTTCATTCTCATTTATGGAGAGATTTACTAATGATATATGCCCCATATGCAAAGCCCCCATAGTAGGCACAAAGCCAATGCTCTTGCCATCCTGCCTGTATGGTAAGAGCAGCTCTTCAAGCTCATATTTTGTGGCAACGACTTTCAAAACGGGGGTATAATAGGGCGCAAAGATATAAGAGATGTGTTATGAGAGATACGATACGTTATTATCATTGTATTTGAAATAAAATTATCTTTGAAGCATCTTGCCGGAAAATATTTTCAACACTATGGAAAACACAACACCCTCAACTGAACCTAAAATTAAGTGGTATCATTATTTAGCTGCATTTTTTGCAGGATTTTTCTTAGCAAATGTCGTTCCGCA
>Ga0182030_10006475_pt1 | contig 24697 bp, 21 predicted proteins | sample 812S3MmetaG_FD_121299 | JGI IMG/M metagenome (GOLD analysis project Ga0182030, IMG submission 121299) | Permafrost microbial communities from Stordalen Mire, Sweden - 812S3M metaG (Illumina Assembly) | ecosystem: Environmental > Terrestrial > Soil > Wetlands > Permafrost | place: Sweden...
CAAGGCGGTGGTGGGAGATGCAGCGCAGTGGCTCAAGGATGGCACGGTCTGCATCGTCACGCTGTGGAACAACGTGCCGATCGTGGTCACGCCGCCGCCGCATATCGAGCTCAAGGTGGTCGACACCGATCCCGGGCTGCGCGGCGATACCGCGACCGGCGGTCAGAAGTCGGCCAAGCTCGAGACCGGAGCGGTGGTGCGGGTGCCGTTGTTCATCAATGAAGGCGAGATCCTGAAGATCGACACCCGCACCGGGGCCTACATCTCGCGCGCCAAGCAGTAGGCCGCAGCACGCCGCGCGAGCGGCGTGCTCAGGCGCGCTCGAGCGGAAATGCCAGAACCGCAGCCAGCTCGCGCTCACCGCTTCGCAGCAGCAGCAGCCGGTCGAATCCCACGGCAACTCCGGCGACCGGCGGCAAGCCCGCGGCCAGCGCGTCCAGCAGCGCCTGGTCGATCTCCGGTGCCGGCAGGCCGCAGCCCAGGCGCTGCGCGTGATCGGCCTGGAAGCGCTCGCGCTGCTGAGCCGCATCGGTGAGTTCCTCGAAGCCGTTGGCGAGCTCGATGCCGCGGTAATACAGCTCGAAGCGCAGCGCGACGCGCGGGTCGTCGACGTCCAGGCGCGCCAGCGCCGCCTGGCTGGCCGGGTAGCGGTGCACAAAGCACAGCCGCTCGAGGCCAAGTGCGGGTCCCACCACGCTGCCCATCAGCCAGTCGAGCAGTTCGTCGCGCTGGCAGCGAGCAGCGAGCTGCGGATCGAGCCGCTGGCGCAATGCCAGCGCGCGCAGCTCGGAATCGGTGGCCAGCAGCGGGTCGCAATCGAGCGCATGCGCAAATGCCTGCTGGTAGCTCAAGGCCTCGAACGGCGCATCGAGCGGCAGGTCAAGCAGCAGCGCGGCCAGCAGCGCGACCTCGCGTATCAGCTGCTGCATCGAGTAGCCGCAGCGATACCACTCGATCAGCGTGAACTCGGCGTTGTGCAGCCGGCTGGCTTCATCACCGCGAAACACATGGGCGATCTGGTAAATGTCGCCGCTGCCGGCGGCCAGCAGGCGCTTCATCGCATATTCAGGCGAGCTATGCAGGAACAGCGGCGCGCCGTGGCCGGGCAGCTGCACCTGCGCTGAGTGGATATGGCGGTCGGTGACCGCGTGGCGCACCAGCGCCGGGGTGTCGACCTCGAGCACGCTGCGCTCGGCAAAGAAACTGCGAGTTGCCGCCAGCAGTTCGGCGCGCAGGCGCAGCGTAGGCAGCGAGGCGGTAGGACGCCAGTTCATCCGCGTGGCGGGGACAGCAGGCGCCCGAGCGGCTGGCCGACGGCGAGCGCGGCCCCGGGCTGCAATGCCGGCTGCCAGCGCGCCAGCCCGGGCGGCAGCAGCAGCAGCACGGTCGAACCCATATTGAAGAGTCCGAGCTCGGCGCCGCGCGGCTGCCACAGGGCGGCACCGGTGGCGGGCTCGAGCCGATGCACGCCACGCCGCGGGGTGACTTCGCCGTGCCACACGGTGCTGATGCTGCCGACGAACAGCGCCCCGACCAGCACCACGACGAACGCGCCGTGTTCGCCCTCGAAGGCGCAGATCACGCGCTCGTTGCGGGCGAACAGATTCGGCACGCGCGCGACCGTGGCGGCGTTGACGGAGAACAGGCGCCCGGGCACGTGCCAGGCGGCGGCGAGCCGGCCGGCGAGCGGCATGTGTACGCGGTGGTAGTTGAACGGCGCCAGGTACAGCGTCGCATACAGGCCGCCGCGCAGTGCGCCGGCAAAGTCCCCGCCATCGCTGAGCAGTGCCTCGAGACTGAAGGCGTGGCCCTTGGCCTGCAGCAGCTGGCTGGCCCGCAGCGTGCCGGCGATGCTGAGCGTCCCGTCACAGGGCGACACGACACTGAGCGGATCGGGGTCGGCCGGCCGCGCCCCGGGTTTGAGCGCGCGGGTGAAGAAGGCGTTGAAGCTCGCATAGCGCTGCGGCTCGGGCTCGATCGCATCCGCCATCACCGGCCGGTAGGCGCGCATGAAGACACTGATCAGCAGGTTCTTGAGCCAGGTTGCGCGGGCGCGCGTCAGCGCATAGACGATGCGGCACAGCAGGTGATGCGGCAGCAGGTACTGCAGCCAGACGAACGGCGCGCTCATTGCCCAGCTACAGCCGGGCGGCCGCGGCGACCCGGTGCAGATCCGCGGCTAGCCTTGCGGCCGAGAACGGCGGCGAGAACACCGCCACCAGCCGCCCGCGGGTATCGAGCAGGTACAGGGTCGCCGAATGATCCATCGTGTAGCTGCCGTCGGGCAGCTTCTCACGCACCGCGATCGCGCCCAGGCTCTTCAGCAGTGGGGCCAGCGCCGCGGCATCGCCGCGTGCGCCGACGAAGCGGTTATTGAAGGCACCAAGGTAGACTTGCAGGCTGGCAGCGCTGTCGCGCTCCGGATCGATGGTGATGAACAGCACCTGCGAGCCCGGCAATGGCGGTGCGCGCTGCACCTGCGCCAGCGTTGCGAGCGTGGTCGGGCAGACGTCAGGGCAGTTGGTGAAGCCGAAGAACAGCAGCGTCGGATGGCCGCGCAGCTGCTCGAGGCCGAAATCGGCGCCCGACAGATCCTGCAGGTGAAACTGCGGTAGCGTGCGCGGCTGCGGCAGCCAGGTGCCACTCTCGAGCGGCACGCTGGTCGCGCCCAGCATGCGCGCCAGCAGCACGCCCACCAGCACCGCGGCGGTGCCGAGCGAGGCCAACAGCAGGATGGTGCGACGAGTCATGCGGCAATTATCACACAGCGCCAAGCCCAACCTGACAGTCGAGGCGCTGCTCGCACGCAGCACGCGACGCCTGTCGCGGGCGCGGTTGCATTATGGGCACGGCACCGAGCGTGCGCGCGATGATGCCGCGGCGCTGCTGTGGCACGTGATGCGACTGCCGTGGCCGGCGCCGGCGAATGTGCATCGACGCCGGGTACCGGCGGCGGCGCAGGCCGCGCTTGAACTGCTGCTGCGGCGGCGCATCCGTGAGCGCATGCCGGTGGTGTACTTGACGCAGCGCTGCTGGTTCGCGGGGCTGGCGATGCATGTCGACCAGCGAGTGCTGATTCCACGCTCGCCGATTGCCGAGCTGATCGAGCGGCGTTTCGAGCCCTGGATCGAGCGTGCCCGGGTGCGGCGCATCCTCGATCTTGGCACCGGCTCGGGCTGCATCGCAATCGCCTGCGCGCGCGCTTTCCCGCGCGCCCGGGTGGACGCGGCCGATATTTCCGGGGAAGCGCTGGCGGTGGCGCGCATCAACATCCGCCGTCACCGGCTCTCGGCCCGGGTGCGCGCGCTGCAATCGGATCATTTCGCCGGACTCGGGGGCGCCGGCTACGATATTATTGTCAGCAATCCGCCCTACGTGGCGCGCCGCGAGCTCAGGGGGCTGCCGGCGGAATACCGGCACGAGCCGCGGCTCGCACTGGCAGCAGGCTCGGACGGGCTGGACTCGGCGAGAATTATTTTGCGCGACGCGGCAGCGCATCTGAATCCCGGCGGAATCCTGATCGTCGAGGTCGGCAACTCGGAGCGGGCGCTGCGGCGCGCCTATCCGCGACTGCCATTCACCTGGCTGGCGTTCGAGCGCGGGGGCGGCGGTGTGTTTGTGATCGAGCGCGAGCAGCTATTACAACGGCAATGACGAACTAACCGATGTCGGGCAACACCATAGGCCGATCGTTCACGGTGACCACCTTCGGCGAGAGCCACGGGCCGGCACTGGGCTGCATCGTCGACGGCTGTCCGCCGGGTCTGACGCTGGCGGCGGAGGATCTGCAGCGTGATGTCGATCGGCGCCGCACCGGCACCTCGCAGTTCGTGAGCCAGCGGCGCGAAGCGGACCAGGTGCGCATTCTCTCGGGCGTGTTCGAGGGCCGCACCACCGGTGCGCCGATCGGACTGCTGGTGGAAAACAGCGACGCCCGATCGCGCGACTATGACAAGTTGCAGGACCGCTTCCGCCCCGGGCACGCCGACTACACCTATCAGCACAAGTACGGCCTGCGCGATCACCGCGGCGGCGGCCGCTCCTCGGCGCGCGAGACCGTGATGCGGGTGGCGGCCGGAGCGATCGCGCGCAAGTACCTGGCCGAGCGCCTGGCGGTGCGCATCTACGGCTACCTGAGCCGGATCGGCGCGCTGACACTGGCGCCGGTCGAGCCCGAGGCTGCCTATCAGAACCCGTTCTTTTGTCCGGATCCGCAGCGAGTGCCCGAACTCGAACAGCTGATCTGGGATCTGCGCGCCGCCGGCGACTCGATCGGCGCTCGCGTGACGGTGTGCGCCACCGGGGTGCCGCCCGGCCTCGGCGAGCCGGTGTTCGACAAGCTCGACGCCGATATCGCCTCTGCCATGATGGGCATCAACGCGGTTAAGGCGGTGGAGATCGGCGATGGGGTGGCGGTGGTCGGCCAGCGCGGCAGCGAACATCGCGATGAGCTGACCCCGACCGGATTTGCCTCAAATCACGCCGGCGGGACGCTGGGCGGCATATCCTCCGGGCAGCCGATCGTGGTGCACCTGAGCCTGAAGCCGACCTCGAGCATCCAGGTGCCGGGCCGCACCATCGATCTGCAGGGCCACGCGGTAGAGGTCGTGACCACCGGGCGTCATGATCCGTGTGTCGGGCTGCGCGCCACGCCGATCGCCGAGGCGATGCTGGCGATCGTGCTGCTGGATCATTACCTGCGTCACCGCGCGCAGAATGCCGATGTGGTGTCGGCAACCCCTGACATCACGCGTTCAGGAGCATAGGACAACGATGAGCAAAGGTTTCAGGGTGGCGGTGGTCGGCGCGACCGGGCTGGTCGGCGAGACCATGATTGCCGTGCTGGAGGAGCGCAAATTTCCGGTAGCGGAGCTGTACGCGCTGGCCAGCAACCGGTCGCTCGGCAGGAGCGTGCGCTTTGCCGGCAAGCAGCTGCCGGTCGAGGAGCTGGCGGGCTTTGATTTCGCGCGCGCGGATATCGGGCTGTTTTCCGCCGGCAGCGAGATCTCGGCGGAATATGCGCCGAAGGCCGCGGCCGCCGGTTGCACCGTGATCGACAACACCTCGCAGTTCCGCTACCAGGACGACATCCCGCTGGTGGTGCCGGAGGTCAACGCGCACGCGATCAGCCGCTACAGCACCCGCGGCATCATTGCCAATCCAAACTGCTCTACAATCCAAATGCTGGTGGTGCTGAAGCCGATCTACGATGCGGTCGGCATCGAGCGCATCAATGTCGCCACCTATCAGTCGGTATCGGGGGCGGGCCGCGAGGCACTGGAGGAACTGGCGACACAGAGCGCGGCGCTGCTGAGCGGCCGGCCGATCGATGCGCCACGGCTGATTGCGCGCCAGATCGCATTCAACTGCGTGCCGCAGATCGATCGCTTCGAGGACAACGGCTATACCAAGGAAGAGATGAAGATGTTCTGGGAGACCCAGAAAATCATGGAAGATCCCTCGATCCGCGTGAATGCCACCGCAGTGCGGGTACCGGTGTTCTATGGCCATTCCGAGGCCGTGCATATCGAGACCAGGCGCAAGATCAGCGCCGCCCAGGCACGCGCATTACTGGAAAAGGCCCCCGGGGTAGCCGTTTTAGATGAACGCACGCCCGGTGGCTATCCAACCGCGGTTACCGAAGCAGCGAACCACGACACGGTTTATGTTGGCCGTATTCGCGAAGATATGTCGCATGAACAGGGCCTTGACCTGTGGATTGTCGCGGACAACATCCGTAAGGGTGCCGCGACCAATAGCGTGCAAATCGCTGAGATTTTGGTTAGCGAGTATTTATAAGTTATATTGCAACCCAAATAGGTGCGGGCCTAGGCTTTGCATTAACTACATGTTTTATAAGGATTACTCAGCAACCAGGTTCGCTGGGAGACAAGATGTTCAAGCATAAATTTTGCCCGGTCGTACTGCTGGCATTGCTGTCTCCGATGGCCTCGTTCGCACTAGGGCTCGGGGATATCCATCTCAAGTCCGCGCTCAACGCGCCGCTCGATGCCGAAATCGACCTGCTTGGGGCCAGTGCCGAGGACCTCGCCGGTCTGAAGGCAACCCTCGCCGACCGCGAGGCATTCAGCCGCGGCGGACTCGATTATCCGACCTTCCTGGGCCCCTTGAGCATCGAGGCCGATAAGTCGGCCGATGGGCGCAACGTGCTGCACGTGCATTCGGCCAACGTGGCGAACGAACCGTTCGCGACGCTGCTGGTCACGGTCGATTGGCCGCGCGGACACGTGGTGCGTGAATACACTGTACTGCTGGATCCGCCGGTCTTCAGCGCCGAGGGCGCGAGCAAAGCCGCCGCCGTGGTGGCGCCCAGTGCCGGCAGCAGTGCACGCAGCGGCATGGTCGAGCGACGCGCCGCCGCGCCGGCTCCGACCGCCCCCGAGAATACGAGCTCCGCCGGGAACGGCGCGGGCAGCGAGAGCGCCGCATCGGCGCCGGTGAGCAGGAGCGGTGCGTCACCTGCCGGCGGTGGGCGATATACGGTGCGGCCCGGCGATACGTTGTCCGCGGTGGCATCGCAGAACTATCCGGGCGGCAACCGGCACATGCGCGAACGCGAGCTGGTCGCGATCTACCGCGCCAATCCCACTGCTTTCCAGGGCAACATGAATCTGCTGCTGTCGGGCAGCCGGCTGGACCTGCCGGGCGATGCGCAACTCGATGCGATCAGCCCCGGTGAGGCTTCGGCTGAGGTGCACCGGCAATACTCCGCCTGGGCAGGCGCGCACGGGACAGGCACGTCGGGCCACGCCGGCAACGGCGAGCAGGCCAGCGGCCAGTTGCGGCTGGTGCCGCCGCAGGAAACGGCCAGGGCTCCCGCCAGCGGCGCGCCCGCGCCTTCCGCTGCCCCAGCACCTGTACCCACTTCTTCAAATGCTGCCGCTGCCGCCAGCGCTGCGGCCGCCGCGGCCAATGCGGCCGCGCTGAATCAGCGCGTGCAGCAGCTCGAATCACAGCTGGCTGAATCCCAGCGCCTGTTGCAGCTGCGCAATGCCGACCTGGCCGCGCTGCAGGCGCGGGCGGCGGTTACGCCCGCCCCGACAGCAACGCCGCCTGCGGCCGCCGCGCCGCCGGCACCCACACCCGCACCGCCCGTCGCCGCCCCGACACCACCGCCCCCGGCCGCTGCCGCACCGCCGGCTGCAACCCCTGCAACTGAAAACGCCGCGCCGCCGGTGCCAGCAACCCCGGCAGCGAAGCCGACGAGCGCGCCGGCAGCGGCCAGCGGCGAACCGGGTAATTCGGTGCTCGATCTGATCGAGCAGTACTGGTATGTGCCGGCCGGCCTGATGGCGATACTGATTATCCTGGTAGTGCTGCGCTTCGTGCGTGCCCGCCAGGAAGATGAATTCGATCGTTCCCTTGGCCGCTTGCAGCCCTCGTTCGAGACCTCCAGCGAGGCATCGCGCGCATCGGATACCGTGCCGGTGCGGACGCTGCCGTCATCGCGCGCGGAGATGTCGTACCGGGTCGAGGAAACCGGTCCGCACGAACAACCACAATTCGCCGCGCCCGATCCGGCTTCGGCGACCAGCCAGCACGTGGCGATCGACGACACCGTCACCGCCGAGCGTCCGGTGGCACTCGACCAGGGCGATCCGCTGGCCGAGGCCGACTTCCACATGGCCTATGGGCTATATGACCAAGCCGCGGACCTGGTGCAGATCGCGATCTCGCGCGAACCTGCCCGGCGCGAGCTGAAACTGAAGCTGCTGGAAGTGTATTTCGTCTGGGGCAACAAGGATCGCTTCCTGCAGACCGCGCGCGAACTGGCGGGCAGCCGCCAGCAGGCGCTGGCAGGCGAATGGGAGAAGATGGTTATCATGGGCCGGCAGATCGCGCCCGATGATCCGTTGTTCGCCAATGCCGGTACCCTGACCGGGGCCGCCAGCGGCGGCGTCGACCTGAATCTTGAAGGCGGCCAGAACCGCGTTGACTTCGACCTGCTCGGCGAGCCGTCCGTGGGCGGCGGCGGTGCGGAAAGCGGCGCGGGCCTGGACCTGGATCTGGGGGCGGCCCTGGGTGATGCCGACCGCACCGGTGAGGTCAACCGGGTGGGCGCGGACGGCGTCGATTTCGTGCTCGATGACCCGGAGCGCGGCAATGACTCCACCGGCTCCACGCGCGAGATGCCCAACGCGCCGACCCGTGAAATGCCGGCCGTGCCCGGCGGCGGCACCGGACACACCGCCACCATGCGCATTGCCGGATCCTCCGTGGCCGATGCCGAGGCGCCGACGGTCGAGCAGCTGCAGCTGCGCGGCGGGGAAAACTCCACCATCCGCGAAAAGATCGGTGCAGCCGCGCGCAGCGAGATGTCGAAATCGGAGCAAACCGCGGAACTGGCGCTGGATGACTTGGGGCTGGACCTGGGCGCGCTGGAAGGCGTGGGCGACGAAAGCGGCATCACCAGTGCGGGCGATGCGCCCACCATGCTGTCGAACCTGGATGAGGATACGCGCGAGCTGCTGGCGCGCGCGCGCGCCGAGAGCAGCGACAGCGCTGCCACGCAACGCGCGCCGGCCAGCCCCGATGGCCCGAGCGACAGCGGTACCTGGCTGTTCACCGATACCGATTTTGCAGCCGGCATGCCGGAACTGAGCGACAAGCAGCTGGACTCATCCGAGGCCAACGCTCCGACCCAGCTGGTGACACAGATCTCACCGCAGCCGCCGATGGATATTGACGACCCGAGCTCGACCACCTCGAGGCTCGCGGCGCTCAATCCGGGCGGCCTCGATCTGGATCTGGGGACGCTCGGTGAGGAGTCGATAGTTAACGGCATCGATCTGGACGTGGGCACGCCTTCGGTCAGCGAGGGCACCTTCATCCAGACGCAGAAGATCGCCGTCGGCGACATGTCACTGCCGGAGCTTGAACCGGCGACCATGAGCGAGGTCGGCACCAAGCTCGACCTGGCGCGCGCCTACATGGACATGGGCGATCCGGAAGGGGCGCGCAGCATCCTGGCGGAGGTGCTCAGCGAAGGCTCAGTATCGCAAAAGCAGGAAGCGCGCCGGCTGATGGATACGCTGCCGGGCTAGGCCTGCACGGCGGCACCGCGATCATGCGCCGCCGACTGGCGGTCGTCATCGAATACGACGGTGGCGGATACAGCGGCTGGCAGCAGCAGAGTGATGCGGCCAGTGTGCAGGTCGCGCTCGAGCAGGCCCTGAGCCGCGTCGCCGACCAGCCGATTCATCTGGTTTGTGCCGGGCGTACCGACGCCGGCGTACATGCACGAGCGCAGGTGGCGCACTTCGATACGGATGCGGTGCGCAGTGCACGAGCATGGCTGCTCGGGGCCAACAGCTACCTGCCGCGCGACATCAGCCTGCGCTGGGCACAGCCGGTGGCCGGCGATTTCCATGCCCGCTTCAGCGCACGCTCGCGCAGTTACCGCTACCTGATCCTCAATCGTGTCACGCGTTCGGCGCTGGCGCACGGGCGTGCGCTGGTGGTGCACCGGCCGCTGGATGTCGCGGCGATGCAGGCCGGTGCACACTGGCTGATCGGCGAGCACGACTTCAGCGCCTTTCGTTCCTCGGAATGCCAAGCACGCTCGCCGGTGCGGCAATTGCGCTTGCTGCGCGTGGCCAGAAACGATGACTGGATCGCGGTCGACGTCACCGCCAACGCTTTCCTGCATCACATGGTGCGCAATATCGTCGGCCTGTTGCTGGCGATCGGACAGCAACGCGCCGCGCCCGAGCGCGCGCGCCAACAGCTGGCGTCGCGTACGCGCAGCAGCGGCGAGGCTACTGCGGCCGCTCATGGACTGTATCTGTGGCAGGTAGACTACGGGGCGCAGTTCGGCCTGCCGACGGATTCGGCTATGATCGAGGCTCCAATTCCTGGCTGGCCGTAGCGCTGGCCGCAAGGATTCGCTGCGATGTCCTGGTTCGAAAAGATCGTGCCTTCGCGCATCAAGACCGAACGGCGCTCGCGCTCGGTCCCGGAAGGGCTTTGGATCAAATGTCCAGCCTGCGATGCGGTGCTGTATCGCGCCGAGCTGGAGCGCAATCTCAACGTCTGCCCCAAGTGCAGTCACCATATGCGCATCGGCGCACGCGAGCGGCTGCGTGCACTACTCGATCCGGACCCGATCAGCGAGATCGGCGGCAGCGTGATGCCGGAGGACCCGTTGAAGTTCAAGGACAGCCGGCGCTACCGCGACCGACTGGCACAGGCGCAGAAGACCACGCGTGAAAACGACGCGCTGGTGGCGCTCGCCGGGCAGTTGCACGGCGAACCGGTGGTGGCCTGTGCGTTCGAGTTCCAGTTTCTCGGCGGCTCGATGGGCTCGGTGGTCGGGGAACGCTTCAAGCGCTCGGTGGACTTCTGCATCGAGGAGCGCTGCCCGCTGGTGTGCTTCACGGCTACTGGTGGCGCGCGCATGCAGGAGGCACTGCTGTCATTGATGCAGATGGCGAAGACCAGCGCGGCGCTGGCGCGGCTCGCGCGCGAGCGGCTGCCATTCATCTCGGTGATGACCGACCCCACCACCGGCGGCGTGTCGGCGAGCCTGGCAATGCTGGGCGATCTGAATCTGGCCGAGCCGCGCGCGCTGATCGGCTTCGCCGGTCCGCGCGTGATCCAGCAGACGGTGCGGGAAACGCTGCCGGAAGGATTCCAGCGCAGCGAGTTCCTGCTGGAGCACGGCGGCCTCGATATGATCGTCGATCGGCGCGATATGCGCGATCGGCTGTCGCAACTGCTGCGGCTGCTGCAAAAGCGACCACCGCTGCCAGCCGCTTGAGCAGAACGCTCGAGCAATGGCTGGCCTACCAGCAGGGCACCCATAGCCAGAGCATCGATCTGTCGCTCGAGCGCGTGCGCGAAGTGGCGGCGCGGCTGGGGCTGCTGCCGAAGCGCTGCCCGGCGGTGATTGTGGCCGGCACCAACGGCAAGGGATCCACCGCGACCATGCTGGCAGCGCTGCTGCAGTCGTGTGGCCAGAGCGTCGGCCTGTTCACCTCGCCGCACCTGGTGCGCTACAACGAGCGCGTGCAGGTCGACGGTGTGCAGGCAAGCGATGCGGCTCTGGTGGCGGCGTTCGAGCGCATCGAGTCGGCGCGTGGTGCGGTTACGCTGACCTTCTTCGAATACAACGCGCTGGCAGCCCTGCTGCTATTCCGCCAGTCAGCGGTCGGCGTGATGGTGCTGGAAGTCGGCCTGGGGGGCAGGTTCGATGCCGTCAACATCGTCGATGCCGACGTTGCGGTGCTGTGCTCGATCGGTTTTGATCACCGTGAATGGCTGGGGGCGACGCTGGATCAGATCGGCGCCGAGAAGGCCGGCATCTTTCGCCGCGGCCAGCAGGTGGTGCTCGGCAGCGAGGCGATGCCGGACAGCGTGTGGCGCGCGGCGCGCGATCTGGATTGCCGCGTTTCCACCGCGGAGCGCGACTTCAGCTGGCACATTCACGGCGACGGCTCCGCCGGGCAGCCCTGGGATTATCAGAGCGCCCGCTGCCAGCTGGCGGGGTTGCCGCCGCCGGCCCTGGCCGGAGCGGTGCAATATCGCAATGCCGCCAGCGCGCTCACGGCGCTGCAACTGCTGGGGCTTGCCGGTAGCTGCGATGCTGCCGCGGTGGCGCACGGCCTGCGCCGCGCGTCGCTCCCGGGCCGCCTGCAGATCATCGCCGGCGAGGTCGAGTGGATTTTGGATGTGGCGCACAACGAGCCGGCGGCGCAGGTGCTGGCGCTGGCACTGGCCGCCCGGCCGTGCGCCGGCCGCACCATCGCGGTCGCCGGCATGCTGGCCGACAAGGACGCAGCGGCCATCGTCCACGCACTCGATGGACAGATCGATCACTGGCTGCTGGCCGGCATCCCCAATGAGCCGCGCGGCCTGGATGCCGCCGCGTTGCAGGCGCGGCTGCCGACGCTGCGCGGTGCGGTCGTACTGTGTGCCACGGCCGCGGCGGCCTGCGCGCGTGCGCAAGCTCTCGCGCAGCCGCGCGATCGCGTGGTGGTGTTGGGCTCGTTTCACGTGGTCGGGCCGGCGCTGACATGGCTTGGGCTATACTGAAGCGACATCAATGGAAAACCGCCTCAAAGAGCGACTGACCGGAGCGGCGATACTGGTGGCGCTGGTGGTGATGCTGGTGCCGGAGATGTTCCACGGGCAGCGCAGTGACATCGCGGCCAGTGCCGGCAGCAGCAGCGGTGACGGTCCTCCGGTGCGCTCCTACACCATCGACCTTTCCAACGCCCCGACCGGCAGCGCGCCGCTGCAGTCCACTCCGGTGACTGCCGGCAACTCCGGCAACGACGACAAACCGGCGGCGGCGCCGCAGCCGGCAACATCAGCCAGCCCCGCAGCGGCTGGCACGGCAGCGACTAACGCGGCAGCGGCCAATACAGCGCCGTCCAAATCGGCGACGGCTGATGCGCCTGGCAGCGCACCACCTGCTGCTGCGAGCGCGCCGGCCACAAGCCCGGCGTCTGCCCCGGTGCCGAGCGCAAGGGCTGCACCCGCAAATACGGCCGTCGCCAAGGCGCAACCCGCAGCACCCGCCGCCGTTAACCGCCCGGTCGTCCCGGCGCACAATGCCGCCAGCGGCGGCTGGGCGGTGCAGCTCGGCCTGTTCGCCAAGCGCGATAACGCCGAGCGGCTGGTGACTTCCGCGCAGGCCAAGGGGTTTGCAGTCAGCGTCTCGGCTGCCGATGCGCGCGGATTGTATCGTGTGTATGCCGGCGGCATGACCGAGCGTGCGGCAGCCGAAAGCTACGCGCAGCGCCTCAAGGACCAGGGACTGCCGGCCGCGGTAATCTCCGCGCCGTGACGTAGAATGACGCCTCCGCTGCCACGACCCTCGCCATGAACTGGATTGACTACCTGCTGATCGCGCTGATCGTGTTCTCATGCGTTGCGGGTGCCATGCGCGGTCTGCTGCGCGAGGTGATCGCGCTGCTGACGTGGGTTGCGGCGGTGTGGATCGCATGGCACTACGCCGCGGTGCTCGAGCCGCACCTGGGCGGTGCGCTGGCGAATGACAGCGTGCGCGCCTGGGCGGCGCGCACCATCATCTTCCTCGCCGTGGTACTGATCGGCATGTGCATCGGCGCCATCGTCGGGCGCCTGGTGCGGCTGTCGATATTCAGCGGCACCGACCGCTTCTTCGGCGGCATATTCGGATTTCTTCGCGGCCTGGTAATGATCGGGCTGTTTGTCATGCTGTGTCATGCGCTGCGCCTGAACGGCGAAGCCTGGTGGCGCGGCTCGACGCTGATCCCGTACGGTGAGCGCGCCGCGAATGTGCTGCGTGGCATGGTGGGCGAGAGTAAAATACTTGCTCAGCACTCGGCGCCGCGCCAGGGCAACGGAATTTAGGGAACTGTAGCGCAACATGTGTGGCATCGTCGGTATCGTCGGCACCAGTCCCGTAAATCAGCGCCTGTATGATGCGCTGACAGTGCTGCAGCATCGCGGCCAGGATGCCGCCGGAATCATGACCGCGTACGAGGGCCGGCTGTGCTCGCGCAAAGGTGCAGGGCTGGTGCGCGACGTGTTCGAACAGCAGCACATGCTGGCCCTGCAGGGTAACGAGGGTATTGGCCACGTGCGCTATCCGACCGCCGGCTGCGACAGCGCTTCCGAGGCGCAGCCGTTCTACGTCAATGCGCCCTACGGTATCTGCCTGGCGCATAACGGCAACCTGACCAATGCCGCCGAACTCGCCGAGGTGCTGATCCGTGAGGACCGGCGTCACCTGAACAGCGAGTCCGATTCCGAGGTATTGCTGAACGTGTTCGCCTCGGAGCTGCAGCGGGTCGGCACGCCGCGCGTCACCCCGGCCGACATCTTCGCTGCCGCCAGCGCGGTCTATCGCCGCTGCCGTGGCGGTTACGCCGCCGTAGTGCTGGTGATTGGCCACGGGGTGCTCGGCTTTCGCGACCCGAACGGCATCCGGCCGCTGGTGCTCGGCCAGCGGCGCACGCCCCGCGGCACCGAGTACATGCTGGCCTCCGAGAGCGTGGCGCTCGACATGTTGTCATTCGAGCTGCTGCGCGATGTCGCCCCGGGCGAGGCGGTATTCATCGACGAGCAGGGTCGGCTGCACTCGCAGCAGTGCGTGGCAACCGTGCGTCACACGCCCTGCATCTTCGAGTATGTGTATTTTGCCCGGCCCGACTCGATCATTGACAACATCTCGGTGTATCGCGCCCGCATGCGCATGGGCGAGAAGCTTGCGGCCCGGATCCTGCGCGAACACCCCGACCACGACATCGACGTGGTGATCCCGATCCCCGATACCAGCCGCACCAGTGCGCTGCAGATGGCCCAGATCCTTGGCATCAAGTACCGCGAGGGATTCACCAAGAACCGCTACATCGGACGCACCTTCATCATGCCCGGGCAGGAGCAGCGCGAGCGTTCGGTGCGCCGCAAGCTGAATGCCATCGACCTTGAATTTCGCGGCAAGAACGTGCTGCTGGTAGACGATTCGATAGTGCGCGGCACCACCTCGGCGCAGATCATCGACCTGGCGCACGAAGCCGGAGCCAAGAAGGTCTACTTCGCGTCCGCCGCGCCGCCGGTGCGCTTTCCGAATGTGTATGGGATCGACATGCCGGCTACCAGCGAACTGGTGGCCGCCGGCCGCAGCGCCGAAGAGGTTGGGCAGTTTATCGGTGCCGACTGGCTGGTGTATCAGGAACTCGGGGATCTGGTGGCGGCCTGCCAGCACGACAATGCCAAGATCGAGGAGTTCGACACCTCGTGTTTCTCCGGTGAGTACGTCACCGGAGATGTGACGTTCGAATACCTGGATCGCCTGCAGCGCGTGCGTTCCGATGAGGCGCGCAACCTGCGCCGCCAGGCGCGATCCGGTCTGAAAGCGATCAGCTCACCCTGAAGGCCGACTCGGTCAGCGCACGCAATGCATGGTCGCCGCGCGTCGCCCGTGATCTAATCGCGCTAACCGGGGACGGACGAGCGGGCATGCGACTACTGCTGGTGGAGGAGGATCCGAAGGTCAGGGCACTGATCCGACATCATGTGAGCTGCCAGTGGCCCGAAGCGCAGATCACCGCCCACCCACCGCTGCAGCGCGGTGCACTGCCGGTCGAATTCCTGGCGCAGGGCTATGATGCGGTGCTGCTGTCCGCGTCCGCCAACGACGGCCATGGCATGATGTGGCTGCGCGAGCTCACCAGCCGGCCCGGATTCTGCCCGGTCATCTTCCTGCTCGAGGAGGAGGACGAGAAGCAACGCGCGCACGCGTCCGATGCCGGCGCCTATGGCGTGGTGTCCAAGTGCCGCATGGACCACAACCGTTTTATCGAGCTGATCGAGGCCGCCGGACGTGAGCACCGGCGCACACTGGCGGACTGGCGCATATCGGCCGAAGCGCAGGAATCGCGCCGCTTCGGTGAGGCGCGCATACCCGGTTACCGCCGCGCACGGCTGCTGGCCCGCGGTTCGGTGTCGCAGCTGTACGTCGCCGAGAGCGAGAAGGCTGGCATCCTCGTGGTACTCAAGGTCACCCCGTCGCGGCGCGACGAGTCCGGGGTCGACCAGGCGTTCGCACGCTTCCTGCAGGAGTACGAGATCGCGCAGCGCGTACATCACCCCAATATCGTGCGGCTGTACGAGCTAGGGGTCGCGGACGATCACGCCTATCTTGCAATGGAGTATTTCCAGCACGGCGACCTGCGGCGCCGCATGCGCGCCGGCATCTCGCCCTCGGAAGCGTTGAACTTCGCCTCTCAGGTGGCACGCGCGCTCGGCGCCCTGCATGCGGCCGGCATCCTGCACCGGGACCTCAAACCCGGCAACGTGATGCTGCGGGTCGATGAGCAGGTGGCGCTGATCGATTTCGGTCTTGCCAAGCACGAGGCACTGGAGTTCGAGATCACCGATACTGGCCTGATCTTCGGCACGCCGCATTACATGAGCCCGGAGCAGGGGCATGGCCAGGAGCTTGATCCGCGCAGTGATCTGTACAGCCTGGGTGTGATGCTGTTCGAGATGCTCGCTGGCCACAAGCCGTTCACCGCCGACAACCCGATGGCGATCATCTACATGCATCGCAACGCACCGCTGCCGCCGTTGCCCGAACCGCTGGCCGATCTGCGGCCGCTGATGGAACGCATGCTCGGCAAGCGGCCGCAGGATCGCTTCAGCGACGCAATGGATACGGTGCGGGCACTGGACGCGGCGCGCGCCGCCTGGCTCACCAAGGGCGCGCTGGTGTGATCCTGGCGGCGCCGACTCCGGCCGCCTGGGTCGAGGCTGCCTGCGAGCATTGGCGCGAGCTGCTGGTCGATCATGCCAACTGTGAGAAGAAGGCGGCATCGAGCGCCGTGGCGCTGATCTTCGCCTATCCGGAGGACCCGCAGCTGTGCTCGGCACTGTCGCGCCTGGCGCGCGAAGAGCTGCGGCATTTCGAGCAGGTGGCGCAGCTGATGCGCCGGCTGCAGGTGGCCTTCGAGCGTCAGCGGCCCGGGCGCTACGCAGCCGGTCTGCGCGCCGCGCTACGCCAGCACGAACCAGCGCGCAAGCTCGACCTGATGCTGGCCGGCGCGCTGATCGAGGCCCGTTCCAGCGAGCGCTTTGGGCTGCTGGCGGCGCGACTGCCCGACCCGATGGGTAGCTTCTACGGCGGCCTGCAGCACGCCGAAGCGCGCCATTTCGAACTCTATCTGCGCCTGGCGCAGCACGCCGGCGATGCGGCACAGGTGCGCACACGGCTGGCGCTGCTGGCGCGGGTGGAGGCCGATCTGATCACGGCGCCGGATGAGCAGCTGCGTTTTCACTCCGGTCCGCTCGCGGCAGCGGTTCCAGCCTGAATCCCTGCGGCCCCCATTCCAGCACACTGCCCCGATCGTGCCAGGCGCCGAGCACGATGCGGCGCGCCGGCCGGCCGTCGAGCTGGAACTCATGCACTGCCGGCCGGTGCGTGTGGCCGTGTATCAGGGTGGTGACGGAACAGGCGCGCAGTGCCGCGTCGACTGCCACCTGATCCGCGTCCATGATTGCACCCGCAGTGCGCTGGGTGTGGCGCTGGCTGCCCTGGCGGGCCTGTTCGGCCAGGCTGCGCCGCAGCGCCAGCGGCAGGGCCAGGAAGCGTCGCTGCCAGCGCGGGCTGCGAACCACGCCACGCAGCAGCTGATAGGGCCGATCGGCGGTGCACAGCGCATCGCCGTGCGTGATCAGCACCGGCTCGCCGTACAGATCGACGATCAGCGGATCGGCGATCAGGCGAGCGCCGGTGCGGCGCTCGAAGCTGTGCTGCAAGAGGAAGTCCCGATTGCCATGCATCACATAGCACGCCACACCACGGTCGCGCAGCCCCGCGAGCGCCACGCAGATGTGCGCGCGATAGGGCTCGTCGTCGTCATCGCCGATCCAAGTTTCGAACAAATCCCCGAGTATGTAGAGCGCCTCGGCGGCGCAGGCGCGCGTTGCCAGAAAATCGATGAACTGCGCGCCGGCCGCCGGCTCGCTGGCATCCAGATGCAGGTCGGAGACGAACAGTGTGGCCAGGGCGGATCGCTCGGCGCGGATAGTTAGGCTACATTGTACCGGTAATGTCTCAAGACACTGTCGTCACGCGCTTTGCGCCCAGCCCGAGTGGCGCATTGCACTTGGGTAATGCGCGCACCGCGCTGTTCAACTACCTGCTGGCACAGCGGCACGCGGGCCGCTTCGTGCTGCGCATCGAGGATACCGATGCGTCGCGCACGCAGGAGGATATGGTGGCCGCGCTGTGCACCGACCTGGCGTGGCTGGGACTTGCCTGGGATGAGGGTCCGGATCGCCCCGGCGCGCACGGGCCCTACCGGCAATCCCAGCGCACCGCGATCTACCAGCAGTATTTTGAGCGGCTGGAAGCCGAGAGGCTGGCATACCCGTGCTTCTGCAGCACTCTCGAGCTGGATCTGGCGCGCCGGGCGCAGCTCGCCGCCGGCAAACCGCCGCGCTACGCCGGCACCTGCCGCGAGCTGGATGCCGCGCAGCGCGCCGCGCGGCTGGCGGCCGGACGCCGGCCGAGCCTGCGCTTCCGCGTGCCGGCCGGGCAGCGCATCGAGTTCCTGGATCTGGTGCACGGGGCCCAGAGCTTCCTGTCCGATGACCTCGGCGATTTCATTATCCGGCGCGAAGACGGCAGCGCGGCATTCTTCTTCAGCAATGCACTCGACGATGCGCTGATGAAAGTCACGCACGTGCTGCGCGGCGAGGATCACCTGAGCAACACGCCGCGGCAGCAGCTGCTGCTGGCGGCGCTCGACCTGCCGCCGCCGCGCTATGGCCACGTGTCGCTGCTGGTCGGGGATGACGGCGCGCCGCTGTCGAAGCGCCATGGCTCCGCCAGCGTGCGCGACCTGCGTGTGGCCGGCTACTCGAGTGCGGCGGTGTGCAATCACCTGTTCCGGCTGGGGCATTCCACGCCGCTGAACGCGCTGCTGAGCCTGCCGCAGATGGCCGCCGCTTTCGAGCTGGCGCACCTGCAACGCGCACCGGCACATTTCGATCTGGCGCAGCTGCGGCACTGGCAGATTGAGTGGGTGCACTCGCTGTCGGCGGAGCAGGTGCGCGGCTGGCTGGCGCCGATCCTGCCGCCGGAGCTGACGCTTGGCCAGTCCGAGGCGTTCGTCGCGGCGGTACTGCCCAATATCGTGCTGCCCGAGGATGCGCGCCTGTGGCAGCAGATCATCTTCGGCGAGACGCTGGCGTTCGAGGACACGGCGTTGCGCACGGCGCAGGAGGCGGGCCCGGAATTCTTCTCGGCGGCGGCCGGGGCGGTCAGCGACCGGCCGGACGTCGCCGCTCTGCGCAGCGCGACCGGGCGCAAGGGCGCGGCCTTCTTCATGCCGCTGCGCGCGGCGCTGACCGGACGGCTGCACGGCCCGGAACTGGCACCGCTGCTGGCGGCCATGCCGAGCGATCGGGTGCGCGCGCGATTGCTGCGGTTCGCGCTCGTCTGAACGACAAGGTAGCCGAGCCGCATGCTGCGCATCCACAATTCGATGACCGGCCTGAAGCAGGAGTTGGTGCCGATCCACGCCGGGCGGGTCGGCCTGTACGTGTGCGGGGTCACGGTGTACGACTACTGCCATGTCGGGCACGCGCGCTGCTACGTGGCGTTCGACGTGATCCGCCGCTGGCTGCGCCACCGCGGCCTGGCAGTCACCTATGTGCGCAACATCACCGACATCGACGACCGCATCATCAGTCGCGCGGCCGAGAACGGTGAGCCGATCGACGCGCTGACGCGACGCTTCATCGCGGCCATGCATGAGGATTTTGCCGCGCTCGGCATCGAGCCCCCTGACCATGAGCCGCGCGCCACCGAGTACATTCCCGGCATGGTCGCGATGATCGCGCGGCTGATCGAGCGCGGTCACGCCTACGTGGGCGCCAGCGGCGATGTGCTGTACGCGGTCGCCAGTTTCCCTGCCTATGGTCGGCTGTCGGGCAAGCGGCTCGCGGACCTGCGCGCCGGGGCGCGGGTCGAGGTGGATGAGGCCAAGCGCGATCCGCTGGATTTCGTGCTGTGGAAGCATGCCAAGCCCGGCGAGCCGTGCTGGAGTTCGCCCTGGGGCGAGGGTCGGCCCGGCTGGCATATCGAATGCTCGGCCATGTCGGCAGCGCTGCTGGGACCGCATTTCGACCTGCACGGCGGCGGCATGGATCTGAAATTCCCGCACCATGAGAACGAAATCGCGCAGTCGTGTGCCGCGTGCGACGGCCCATTCGTGAACATCTGGGCGCACAACGGCTTCGTGAACATCGACAATGAGAAGATGTCGAAGTCGCTGGGCAATTTCTTTACTGTGCGCGAGCTGCTGCCGCGACTGCGACACGCCGAGGTATTGCGCGCGTTCCTGCTGTCAAGTCACTACCGCGGTCCGATCAACTACAGCCAGGTGCAGCTGCTGCAGGCCGACGGTGCGCTGACGCGGCTGTACACCGCGCTGCGCGGCGTCGAGACGCAACCGGCCGCGGCCGCCGGCGCGAGCGCCAGCGTGCACAGTGCGCGCTTCGAGGCGGCGCTGAACGATGACTTCAATACGCCGGACGCGCTGGCGGCGCTGCAGGGAATCGCGCGCGAACTCAATGCGGCGCGCGCCGCCGGCACGGCGAGCGAGGTCGCGGCGCTGGCCGCGGAGCTGCGCCGGCTCGCGGGCCTGCTCGGCCTGCTGCAGGTGGCGGCGGAGCAATGGTTCCGGCTGGCGCCGGAGATGCCGCTGGGTGCCGATGGCGATGCCGCGCCGAGCGGGCCGGAACTGGAGCAAGCGCAGATCGAGCAGCTGATTGCCGCACGCCAGGCTGCACGCCGGGCGCGCGACTTCGCCGCCGCAGATCGCATTCGTGATCAACTGTCGCAGGCGGGCGTAATACTCGAAGACCAGCCCGATGGAGTCACGAGCTGGAAGCGCGCGTGACGCATCGATCCGGTCCGCGATCGCCGAAGTCACTATCTTCCCGGCCGCCGTTGCGGTATTTTCCGCCCGCGGCACTCCAATGCCGAAGGACCAGTCAAGTCGATGTTGGTGGCAGATACGCACGCCCAGAATCGTGACCTGTTGATCATTCCGTGCTGGCGCCGGCCAGAATTTCTCTGGCACTGCCTCGATAATCTGCGACGCGCCGAGGGCATCGGCGACCTGCACGTGCTGTTCCGGCCCGATCGCGGCCACGATGTGCGCAATTTCGAAGTCATCGAAGAGTTCGGTCCGCAGCTCGGAAGCTACGAGATCGATGTGCCGCCGCATTGCCCCTATCGCCGCGGCAAGCAGAGCGCCAACGTGCTCGCGGCCTACTTGCGGGCCGCCGCGCTGACCCGCCGCTACGTGTTCATGGTGGAGGAGGACGTTATGGTGGCGCGCGATTTTCTGCGCTGGCACTATGCGGTGCAGGCGGCGCAACCGCAGTTGTTCTGCTCGATCGCCGCGCGCAATACCAATCGCGCGGTGCCCGAGGCGGCCGACCCCGAGGCCTATTACGTCACCACGCTCGATTACTGCTCGCTCGGGGTGTGCTTCGAGCGTTCCGTGATTGTGCGGCGGATCGCGCCGCATGTGCGGCGCGAGTACTTCGAGGATCCAGGCGGGTACTGCCAGCAGCACTGGAGCGCCAGCCGGGTCGGGGCCGCCTATGTGGAGCACGATGGACTGATCCGGCGCATCCAGGAGGAGCAGGGCGCGCGTCGGCCGATCGCCTATCCGTACCGGCCGCGCGCATTCCATGCCGGTTTCTTCGGCTACCATCGGCGCAGTGCGCTCAACGGCGCGCTGCCGCAGCGCATCCGCGAGGTCGGCGAGACCATCTACAGCGTCGAGGCCATGCACGCCGCAGAGACGGGCCCGGAATTCTCCGCCGACAGCGTACCGATATCCCTGGATACTCCGCCGTGGAAGAGCGTGCGCTGCACGGCGCGCTGGAGTTGAGGCGGCAGCTTGCCGCCTGCCGGCGCGCTGAATCCGCGTTGCCGCGCGCAACCTCCTCTATAATCGCGCACGCCATGACCATCGCCATGTACCGATGTGACGAGAACGCGGCGTGACCCGGGTACGCTGCGGGGCCTGGGCCGCGACCCTGGTGCTGGCGGCGGGCCTTTGCGCCAGCGGCGCTGCCCGGGCCAGCGGTGTGAGTCCCTATCTGCCGCTGAACCTGTCGCCCGAAATCGAGCGCAAGATCGAGCAGGTGCTGGTGCTGGGCGGAGAGCCAGTGCTGACGCGACCGGTTTCGGTTGACAAGGTAATGCGGGCGCTGCCCAAGGCACGACGGCACAATCGCGTGCTGTGCACCGAGGTTGAGCGCTATCTAGACCGCTACTTTCGCAGCTATGGCGTCACGCACGCCAGCGCCGAAGTCGCGGCGGCCAACCACTCCACGATGACTCTGCCGAACGAGCGTGGCGAGCGTGCCGATTCGCCGTGGGACGCGTCGGCGACGGCGTTCTACCGGCCGGGCGATTACCTGTTGCTCACCGCCGGCGCTGTGGCCTATGGCGGCACCGACGGCCGCGTCAATCCCGCCGGCAGTCTGGCGAGCATCGGCAATGAATACCTGCAGCTCGACTTGGGCTGGCGTGACCATTGGTTCTCACCGCTGGCTGACAGCAGCATGCTGGTGAGCACTGAGGCGCCGACGCTGCCCTCAGCAACGCTGTCCAACCAGCGGCCGATCGGCGGCCTTGGGCTGCAGTACGAATTCTTCCTGGCGCGCATGCCTTATTCTCACGAGATCGTCTGGAATAATGGGCTCACCGCGGGCTATCCGCGGCTGGCCGGCATACATTTGGGGCTCGAGCCCGTGGATGGCTGGGCCATCTCGGGCAACGGTACCTGGCAGTTTGGCGGCGGTGCACGGCCGGGCTCGGTCGGCGATTTCTTCAAGAATATATTCAGCCGCACGTCCATCAGCAGCTCCGGCGGCATTAGCAATCTTGACACCAGGTTCGCCAACCGCCAGGTGTCGATCACGAGCGCCTACAGCTTTCCATCCCCGCAGCCCTTTGTCGCCTACGTCGAATACGGCTCGCACGACACATTGCACGGCAATCGCTTCCGCTTTCATGACACCGGGCTGTCGGCTGGCCTGCACTTTCCGCAGCTTTTCAAGCGCTTCGACCTGACACTGGAAGCCTCGGAGTGGCAGAACGGCTGGTATACCGATTATGTGTGGCTGGAAGGCATGACGGTCAATGGTTACGTGACCGGCGACTGGGGCGGCGACTGGCGCAGCAGCGGTGATTCCGTCGGCGCGCAAAGCGTGATGGCGCAGCTTGGCTGGTCGCTGCAGTCGGACGATGAAATCAATCTGCGCTATCGTACGCTGCAGAACCAGGGCTACTCGGCCTTCATCGGCTTTCCAGCCATCGACTACCGCCGCGCCAGCATGCTGACCGCCGAGTACGCCCAGCCGCGTGATGGCTACACCCGCGGCCTGACGCTGGATATCGGCCAGGACGTCTACGGCAAGAGCTTCGCGCGCCTAGGGGCGTTTGCCAGGTTTGATGGCGGCAATCAGTATCGGGCACGCGAGGAAGACTACAGCGAGGATGCAGAGCTGGCCGCCGATGCGCAGGACCTCGAAGACGCCGCGCAGGCCGGCAGGCTCGAGCGCTTCGTCGATGTTGGGGTGAGCGGTGGGCGCCTGGGCCTGAATCTCGGGGGTTTCACCGCAGCGGAAGAATCGGCGCCGCTGCAATATCGAAACGTCATTTCGCCGCATCTGGGTGTCGGTGTACGCCGCGCAGTCACCCAGAACGGGGATCTCGGGGTGCGTGCCGAATTCGACGATTTTCGCGGAGCCATGGTGGCGCTGCGGATACTCGATTACCGCTACCGCATCGATCGACACTTCGCGCTCGGCGCCTTCTTCGGCTTCGCGCGCTATTCTGGTCCGACCCCGGCGCAGGGCTATTACGAGGGCATGGGGCTGCAGTGGCTCGACCTGTTTCCGCATTGGGATCTGTCGTTTGAAGCGCGCATCTTCGACCACTTACAGCGCGACAAGCTGCTGCCGTCCGATCCGCAGAACGGTGATCCGGTCGAGTGGTACGCGCTGCAGGCGCCGGCGCTGTTCCTCAGCCGGCGGTTTTGAGTCCCTGGCGGCGCTGGCTCGCCTCGAGCGTGTTGTTCAGCAGCGTTGCGATCGTCATCGGGCCGACGCCGCCCGGCACCGGGGTGATCCAGGCCGCACGTTGCTCCGCGGCGGAGAATTCGACGTCACCCACCAGCTTGTTGTTCGGCAGGCGATGGATGCCGATGTCGATCACGACCGCGCCCGGGCGAATCCAGGCGCCAGGCACCATCTGCGGCTTGCCGACCGCGACCACGAGCAGCTCGGCGCGCGCCACATGGGTTTCCAGATTTCGGGTACGCGTATGGCAGACGGTCGTTGTAGCTCCCGCCAGCAGCAGCTCCAACGCCATCGGCCGTCCGACGATGCTCGAGGCGCCGACCACCACCGCGTCCATGCCAGTCGGCGAGACCCCGATGTGCTGCAGCATCTTGATGACGCCGTAGGGCGTGCAGGCACGCAGCAGCGGCTCGCGCTGCGCCAGGCGCCCGAGGTTGTAAGGGTGCAGGCCGTCGACATCCTTGGCCGGATCGACCGCCTCGATCACCGCGCGGCCGCGAATCTGGGAGGGAAGCGGCAACTGCACCAGGACGCCGTCGATCGACGGCTCATCATTGAGTTTCGCAAGCAGCGCCAGCAGCTCGGCTTCGGTGGCGCTCGCCGGCAGGTCGTGCGCGACCGAGATCACGCCTACCTCCTCGCAGGCGCGGCGCTTATTGCGTACATAGACCTCGGAGGCCGGATTATTACCCACCAGAACCACGGCCAGGCCGGGCCGGCGGTTACCTGCGGCGACCAGGGCGTCGATGGCGCCGCGCACCCGGCGCTTGAGATCCTGGGCGATGGCCTTGCCGTCAATAAGACGGGCCCGCGGGGGGGTGGGGGCTGTCATAGGGGCCGAATAGTGCCGCATGTGGCAGCCGCAGCGGAAGTCAATTGACGCTGCGGAGAAGGACTACGTATGATGCGCGCCCCCGTGCGGTGGACGCGGAGGGGCGCCTCGGAAGGCTTGAGAGCGGGGCATGGCGCAGTCTGGTAGCGCATCTGCTTTGGGAGCAGAGGGTCGCAGGTTCAAATCCTGCTGCCCCGACCAGCTCAAACTGCTGTGCGCCCGTAGCTCAGCTGGATAGAG
>Ga0182030_10006476_pt1 | contig 24692 bp, 22 predicted proteins | sample 812S3MmetaG_FD_121299 | JGI IMG/M metagenome (GOLD analysis project Ga0182030, IMG submission 121299) | Permafrost microbial communities from Stordalen Mire, Sweden - 812S3M metaG (Illumina Assembly) | ecosystem: Environmental > Terrestrial > Soil > Wetlands > Permafrost | place: Sweden...
GGCGTATCGGTGTGGTTGCGCAGTCGCATGCCACGGTGGAGAACCTGCTGGGCGCGGTGATCGATGCCGGGCTGGAGGCCGGCCGAGTCGCCAAGAAGCCCCACGACCATCAGGCTCCGCGATGGCGCGAGATCGACAACAGCGACTACGCCGCGTTCATCGCAGACACCCCGGGTTGCGTGATCGGCGGCACAGCTTGGGATTTCGCCAACGCCAATCGAGTGCGTCCGGGCAGCCTCGACCTGCTGGTGATCGACGAGGCCGGCCAGTTCTGTCTGGCCAACACCATCGCGGTGGCACCGGCCGCCAAAAACCTGTTGCTGCTCGGGGATCCCCAGCAGCTGCCGCAGGTCAGTCAGGGCACTCATCCCGAACCGGTCGACACTTCCGCCCTGGACTGGCTGGTCGACGGCCAGCGCACGCTGCCCGACGCACGCGGTTACTTCCTGGACCGCTCCTACCGGATGCATCCGGCGGTCTGCGCCGCCGTCTCGGCGCTGTCCTACGAGGGCCGGCTGCATTCAATCACCGGCGTCACCGCCGCGCGTCACCTCGACGGGTGTCAGCCTGGCGTGCAGGTGGATCTCGTTCGCCACCAAGGCAACTCGATCGAGAGCCCGCAGGAGGCCGACGCGATCACCGCCCATATCAAGCGGTTGCTCGGCACATCGTGGACCGACGAGCACGGCACCCGGGCGCTGACCACCGGCGACGTGCTGGTGCTGGCCCCCTACAACGCGCAGGTGGCGCTGGTGCGTGCGCGGTTGACGGCAGCCGGTCTGGGCGAGGTTCGAGTCGGAACCGTCGACAAGTTTCAGGGCGGACAGGCACCGGTGGTGTTCATTTCGATGACGGCATCGTCGGTTGACGAAGTGCCACGCGGAATGTCCTTCCTGCTCAACCGAAACCGGCTCAACGTCGCGGTCAGCCGGGCACAGTACGCGGCGGTGATCGTGCGCTCGGAATTGTTGACCGACTATCTACCCACCACGCCCGCGGGCCTGACGGAGCTGGGTACTTTTCTGGCGCTGACCGCGTCCGGGTGACCGCGGACTAACGCCGGGAGGAGGGCCGGCCGTAACGCTCCGGTTGACGAAGGATGAACTCGACATAGTCGTCGTCGTCGTAGTCTTCGACGTCGTCGTCGGGGTGCCCGGGCCAGTCCGCACTCCGGTCTGCGCGGGCTAGCGCCGCGGGCGCGAAGCCAAGCAAAAACAGGGCGGCGACAATGCCAAACAACGCGACGAACGCGGGTAGCAGCACCGATTCCGACATCGCGGCCGAGAACGGCTCGCGCACGAAGGTGGGCAGTTGCAAGGTGACGCCGCTGTCGGTCCCGGTGGATACTTGCGGCATCTCGGCACTGATCCGCCACGTCATGAACGCGGCCATGCCGGCGCTTCCGAGCACCGCCCCCAGCTGGCGCACCGAGTTGTACACCGCGGAGCTCGCGCCGGCCAGCTGCGGCGGCAGGTTGCGGGTCGCGGTGGCCGTCAGCGGCGACCACACGAACGCCATCCCGACGCCGACCGCGGTGAACGGCAGCACCAGCCGCCAGATGGGCGTGTCCGGGGCCATCTCGAACGAAAGCCACGTCAGGGCGATCGCCAGCACCGAGAAGCCGAAGCCGAGCACGGGGCGCGGGTGGTATCGGTCGACCATCCTGCCGACGAACGGCGCGAGCACACCGTTGGCGATCGCCATCGGCGCGATCACCAGCGCCGAGCGCGTCGGCGACAGCCCGCACACGGCCTGCGTATAGAAAGTCAGCGGCAGCATCAGCGCCGTCGACGCGAACGAGGTGATGGCCACCCCGATGTTGCACAGACTGAAGTCCCGGTCGGAGAAAATCTGTAGCGGGATCAGCGGCTCCCGGGTGTTCACCGACTCCCAGTAGACGAACGCTGTCATCAGCCCGATCCCGGCGACGATCAACGCCCAGATCCAGGGCTGCCAGTGCGCGGACTGGCCCTGTTGCAGGCCGAACACGATCAAGAACATGCCCACCCCGGACAGCGCGACGCCGACCAGGTCGAACCGGTGCGCCTGGGTAGGCAGCTCCGGGATCAGCCACACCGCCAATGCCAGCCCGGCGATGCCGACGGGGACGTTGACGAAAAAGATCCACTGCCAGCCCAACCCGTCGACCAGCACGCCGCCGGCCAACGGTCCGACCAGGCTGGCCACCCCCGCGGTGGCGCCCCACACGCTTACCGCGACACCGCGCCGCTGCGGCGGGAAGATCCGGGTGATGGTGGACAAGGTCTGCGGGGTCAGCACCCCGGCGCCGACACCTTGCACCACGCGAGCGGTGATCAGCATGGCGGCGCTACCCGACAGCCCGCACCACACCGAGGCGAGGGTGAAGACCACCAGGCCGATCAGATACAGGTTCTTGGGGCCGAACCGGTCACCGAGCCGGCCGGCCACCAGCAGCACCACCGCGTATCCCAGCAGGTAAGCACTGGTCACCCAGACCACCGCGTCGTACCCGATACCCAGGTCGATCATGATGGTCGGGTTGGCGATGGCGACGATAGTCGAGTCGACCATGATCATGAAGAAGCCGATCATCATCGCCCACAGCGCGTTCCACGGATTTTCGCGCCGGGCGTCCCCGGGCGACCGCGGCGTCGGCGTGGTCATCTGCCCCCACCTCGTTTCGGCTCCCGACGATGCTGTGAGCGATTATCCCGGGTGGGGCAACCCGTGGCCCAGCCGCGGGCCGGGCAGCCGGAAACGTCGCTGCTCGGCCCGGGTATAGCAAACACGGGTTAGCCTGGAAGGGACGTTATTCACCGGAGGGGGCACTATGAGCGCTCGACGCAGCGAGCGAAGCTCTGCACCCGATTGGCAGCTGGGCGCCGAAGGTGGTCGGCCCAAAGCCTCCGCACGAGCATTGGCCCAGGTCATCGAGCGCAGCACGCGGATCCAGGCCCCGGCCGCGGCTGCATATGTGGCCCGGCTGCGACGGGCGCACCCCAATGCCGGCCCAGCCGAGATCGTCGACAAGCTGGAAAAGCGCTACCTGACCGCGCTGACGGCCAGTGGAGCGGCAGTGGGTTCGGCGGCTACTTTCCCCGGGATAGGAACATTGACGGCGATGTCCGCCGGCGCCGGTGAGACCGTGTTCTTCGTCGAGGCGACCGCCGTCTTCGTGCTGGCGAACGCCGTGGTGTACGGAGTCCCCGCAGACCACCGCGAGCAACGTCGCGCTTTAGTGTTGTCCGTTTTGGTGGGCGACGACAGCAAGCGTGCCATCGGGGAACTGATCGGTCCGGCTCGCACCAACGGCGGTTGGCTGGCCGAGGGGATGGCCTCGCTGCCGCTGTCGACGCTGGGGCGGTTGAACAGCCGGATGCTCAAGTACTTCGTCAAGCGGTACGCGCTGCGCCGCGGCGCGCTGATGTTCGGCAAAATGCTGCCGGTCGGCATCGGCGCCGCTGTCGGCGGCGCCGGTAATCGCCTCGTGGGCAAGAAGATCGTCCGCAACGCCCGGCAGGCCTTCGGCGTCCCGCCGGTGCGCTGGCCGAGCACCTTGCACCTGTTGCCGACGATCCACGAAGTCCGCTAGCACCGCACGTTCTTCAGTCTCTCTGGCGAAATACCGGCGAAGCGATAGCCTTTATGGGGCGGAAAAGTTTTCCAGCCGCCACGGGTGTGAGGTACTCCGCCGACCGGGGTGCAAAATGTGGCAGGCGTCACGTAATGCGCTTGCAGAACAAAGGAATTGAGGCGAACAGCGGCCGTGAGCAACGTAAGTTCACCATTCGGGCAAAACGAATGGCTGGTCGAGGAGATGTACCGCAAGTTCCGCGACGACCCCTCGTCGGTGGATCCGAGCTGGCACGAGTTCCTGGTCGACTACATCCCCGAGCCGACCTCGTCGGCCCAGGAGACCCCGGCCACCGCTGACGGGCAGGCCGCCGCGGCCCCGCAACCAAGGCCGGCCGCGGCCCCGCAACCCCCGGCTGTGGTCAGCGCCCCCGCCAACCCCGCCGAGACCGCCGCGCCCTCCGGCAATGGCGCCGCGGCGGCATCACCCGCCAAAGCCAAAGCCCCCACTGTCCCCCAGGCTGAAGGTGACGAGTTGCAGGTGCTGCGCGGTGCCGCCGCGGCCGTCGTCAAGAACATGTCCGCGTCGTTGGACGTGCCAACGGCGACCAGCGTCCGGGCTGTGCCGGCCAAGCTGCTCATCGACAACCGGATCGTCATCAACAACCAGCTCAAGCGCACCCGCGGCGGCAAGATCTCGTTCACCCACCTGCTGGGCTACGCGATGGTGCAGGCCGTCAAGAAGTTTCCGAACGTGAACCGGCACTACGCCGAGGTCGACGGCAAGCCCACCTCGGTCACCCCGGCGCACACCAACCTCGGCCTGGCCATCGACCTGCAGGGCAAGGACGGCAAACGGTCCCTGGTGGTAGCGGGCATCAGGGGCTGCGAGGAGATGCGGTTCGCGGAATTCGTCTCCGCCTACGAGGACATCGTCCGACGCGCCCGCGACGGCAAGCTCACCGCCGAAGACTTTGCCGGCGTTACGATTTCGCTGACCAACCCCGGCACCATCGGCACCGTGCACTCGGTGCCGCGACTGATGGCCGGCCAGGGTGCCATCATCGGTGTCGGCGCTATGGAATACCCCGCCGAATTCCAGGGCGCCAGCGAGGAACGCATCGCCGAGCTGGGCATCGGCAAGCTGATCACGCTGACGTCGACCTACGACCACCGCATCATCCAGGGCGCTGAATCCGGTGATTTCCTACGCACCATCCACGAGATGTTGCTGTCGGATGGGTTCTGGGACGACATCTTCCGCGAGCTGGGCAACCCGTACCTACCGGTGCGGTGGAGCACCGACAATCCGGACTCGATCGTCGACAAGAACGCCCGGGTCATGGAATTGATCGCGGCCTACCGCAACCGCGGACATCTGATGGCCGACATCGATCCGCTGCGTTTGGACACCAGCCGGTTCCGCAGCCACCCCGATCTCGAAATACTCAATCACGGCCTGACGCTGTGGGATCTCGACCGGGTGTTCAAAGTCAACGGCTTCGCCGGCGCCGAGTACAAGAGGCTGCGCGACGTGCTGGGCCTGCTACGCGACGCCTACTGCCGCCACATCGGCGTCGAGTACACCCACATCCTCGAGCCCGAACAACAGCAATGGCTGCAAGAGCGGGTCGAGACTAAACACGTCAAACCCACTGTGGCCGAACAGAAATACATCCTCAGTAGGCTCAACGCCGCCGAGGCCTTTGAAACCTTCCTGCAGACCAAATACGTTGGGCAGAAGCGGTTCTCGCTGGAAGGTGCCGAAAGCCAGATTCCGCTGATGGACGCCGCCATCGACCAGTGCGCCGAACACGGCCTGGACGAAGTGGTCATCGCGATGCCGCACCGCGGCCGGCTCAACGTGCTGGCCAATATCGTGGGCAAGCCGTACTCGCAGATCTTTTCCGAGTTCGAGGGCAACCTGAACCCGTCGCAGGCGCACGGCTCCGGTGACGTCAAATACCACCTCGGCGCCACCGGCATCTACCTACAGATGTTCGGAGACAACGACATTCAGGTATCGCTGACCGCCAACCCGTCGCACCTGGAGGCCGTTGACCCGGTGCTGGAGGGGTTGGTCCGGGCCAAGGAGGACCTGCTGGACAAGGGCGACAGCCCAGATGGCTTCTCGGTGGTGCCGCTGATGCTGCACGGGGATGCCGCCTTCGCGGGCCAGGGTGTGGTCGCCGAGACGTTGAACCTGGCGCTGCTGCCCGGTTATCGCGTCGGCGGGACCATTCACGTCATCGTCAACAACCAGATCGGCTTCACCACCGCGCCCGAGTTCTCCCGGTCCAGCGAGTATTGCACCGACGTCGCCAAGATGATCGGAGCCCCGATCTTCCACGTCAACGGCGACGACCCGGAAGCCTGCGTATGGGTGGCGCGGCTGGCCGTGGACTTCCGGCAGAAGTTCAAGAAGGACGTCATCATCGACATGCTGTGCTACCGCCGGCGCGGGCACAACGAGGGCGACGACCCGTCAATGACGAACCCTTACATGTACGACGTGGTCGACACCAAGCGTGGCGCCCGCAAGACCTACACCGAAGCCCTGATCGGTCGCGGCGACATCTCGCTGAAAGAAGCCGAGGACGCGCTGCGCGACTACCAGGGCCAACTGGAGCGAGTCTTCAACGAGGTCCGCGACCTGGAGAAGCACGGTGTGCTGCCGAGCGAATCCGTCGAATCCCTCCAGCCTGTCCCCGCGGGACTGTCCACCGCGGTGGACAAAGCGCTGCTGGCCCGCATCGGCGACGCCTTCCTGGCGGTGCCGGAGGGATTCTCCGTACACCCGCGTGTACAACCCGTGCTGGAGAAGCGCCGGGAGATGGCCTACGAAGGCAAGATCGACTGGGCCTTCGGCGAGCTGCTGGCGCTGGGTTCCCTGGTGGCCGAGGGCAAGCTGATCCGGCTGTCGGGACAAGACACCCGGCGCGGCACCTTCTCCCAGCGGCACTCGGTGATCATCGACCGACACACCTGCGAGGAATTCACGCCGCTACAGCTACTCGCCACCAACCCCGACGGCACCCGGACCGGCGGCAGGTTCCTGGTCTACGACTCGCCCCTGTCGGAGTACGCCGCCGTCGGCTTCGAGTACGGCTACACCGTGGGCAACCCGGACGCTCTGGTCTTGTGGGAGGGGCAGTTCGGCGACTTCGTCAACGGTGCGCAGTCGATCATCGATGAGTTCATCAGCTCCGGTGAGGCCAAGTGGGGACAGTTGTCCAACGTGGTGCTGCTCCTGCCGCATGGCCACGAGGGGCAGGGCCCCGACCACACCTCGGGCCGCATCGAACGGTTCCTGCAGCTGTGGGCGGAGGGTTCGATGACGATCGCGGTTCCGTCGACCCCGTCGAACTACTTCCACTTGTTGCGCCGGCACGCCCTCGACGGCGTCCAGCGCCCGCTGATCGTCTTCACCCCAAAGTCCATGCTGCGCAACAAGGCCGCGGTCAGCGACGTCAGGGACTTCACCGAGATCAAGTTCCGCTCGGTGCTGGAAGAACCCACCTACGAAGAGGGCATCGGCGATCGCCGCAAGGTCAGCAGGGTCCTGCTGACCAGCGGCAAAATTTACTACGAACTGGTGGCGCGCAAGGCCAAAGACAACCGGGACGACGTGGCGATCGTGCGGATCGAACAGCTCGCTCCGCTGCCGAAACGCCGGCTCGAGGAAACGCTGGACAGCTACGAGAACGCCACGCAGTTCTTCTGGGTCCAGGAGGAGCCGGCCAACCAGGGCGCGTGGCCGCGGTTCGGCCTGGAACTGCCCGAGCTGCTGCCTGACAAATTGACCGGGATCAAGCGCATTTCGCGCCGGGCGATGTCGGCCCCGTCGTCCGGTTCGTCGAAGGTGCACGCAGTCGAGCAGCAGGAGATCCTCGACACCGCGTTCGGCTAGGCCCAATCCCTGCCACCCACCGGTATCAGGGACCGCTGGTACCGGGTAACATCGACGGAGTTGCACACACGAGAGAAGGTGCTCATGCGGGGTTTCGCAGGCAAGGTCGCCGTGGTGACCGGAGCGGGTTCGGGAATCGGGCAGGCGCTGGCCGTCGAGCTCGGCCGTTCGGGTGCCAGCGTGGCGATCAGCGACGTCGACACCGAGGGTCTGGCGCAGACCGAGGAGCAGTTGAAGGCGATCGGCGCGCCGGTCAAAGCCGACCGACTCGACGTGACCGAGCGCGAAGCGTTTCTGCTCTACGCCGACGCGGTCAATGAGCATTTCGGCAAGGTCAACCAGATTTACAACAACGCCGGCATCGCCTTCACCGGCGACATCGAGGTCAGCCAGTTCAAGGACATCGAACGGGTGATGGACGTCGACTACTGGGGCGTCGTCAACGGCACCAAGGCCTTCCTCCCCCACCTGATCGCCTCCGGGGACGGCCACGTCGTCAACGTCTCCAGCGTGTTCGGGCTGTTCTCCGTACCAGGTCAAGCGGCCTACAACTCGGCGAAGTTTGCCGTCCGCGGTTTCACCGAGGCGCTGCGACAGGAGATGATCCTGGCCCGCCACCCGGTGCAGGTGACCACGGTGCACCCCGGCGGCATCAAGACCGCGATCGCCCGCAACGCCGGTGCGGCCGAAGGACTCGACGCCGAGCAGCTGGCCAAGACGTTCGACCGACTGGCCCGCACCAGCCCGCGACGTGCCGCCGAGATCATTCTGGACGGGGTGAGCAAGAACAGGGCCCGGGTGTTGGTCGGCACCGACGCCAAGGTCTTGGACCTGTTGCTGCGGCTGACGGGGTCGGGCGCATACCAGCAGCTGTTCCTGACGGTGCAGCGCCGACTGATGCCGGCTAAAGACTAAGGTTTCAGCGACCGAGCGGATGCTCGGCCAACCACCCGCCGGCCACCGCCTGCGGGTCGGCGCCGGCGGCCACTTTTTTGCGCATTTCGGCAAGGGCCGTGGTATCCAGCACGCCGGCCACTTCGTTGACCGCCAGCAATTGCCGATCGGTCAGCGCATTGCGCCGGTACAGCGGCGCCACATTCTCGGCCTGAATGAGCGCGGGTTTGCCGTCGGCCAGCGAAACCAGATCACCGGGATTCGCGGGGTTGGCGGTGGTAGTCCACGCCGCGGTCAGCTGCCCGGCCCGCAGGGCCGCGAACATGATTGTGTCATCGGGGAATTCGCGTGCGGCGGGCAGTCGGCAACCGCCGATCGCCGCGGGTGCCCGGCGGCCGGCGACGATCCCGATGGCCAGTCCGTCACAGTGCTTTGCCAGCAGACTCAGGTCTGCGTTGCGGTCGTTTCCGCCCCACGCCTGGGCGGTGGACCCCGTCACCAGCAACACCGGTTTGTCTTCAGCGGCCGTGGTGTAGTCGCCCGCCGCGACACCCTCCGGCAGCGCCGACACCATCGAGCGGTAGACCTGCGCGTCGGAGAGCTCCGAAGCGCCGGGCCGCAAGATCTGCAGCGTCTGGCCGGTGAAGACGGGGACGACGGTGAACGCGCCCGAGTCCAGCCCGGTCATCGGATCGTCGGCCGTCTCGCTGCGCGCGGCGAATCCGTAGGAGCGCAGGGCGGCAAGATAGACGCCGGCCAACAGCATCGACTCGCCGTCGCGGCCGGATCCGACCACCAACTCGCTGCCGGCATCACGGTTGCTGGCGCAGCCCGCCCACAGAACCACCGCCAATGCGGCGGCCAGCAACGGCGCGGCCAGCCTGCCGGCTTTGCGCCCAGCGCTCTGAGGCCGGTTAGCCTTCGGCAGCCTGAGCCACCGCCTTGGCCACCGCCTCGCCGACGCGCATGTCCAGCGGGCTCGGGACAATCCGGTCGAGCGCGAGGTCGTCGCTGACGACGGAGAAGATCGCTTCGGCGGCGGCCACCATCATCTTTTCCGAGATCCGGCGGGCGCCGGCATCGAGTGCACCGCGGAACACCCCCGGGAAGGCCAGGACGTTGTTGATCTGGTTCGGGAAGTCGCTGCGACCGGTGGCCACCACGGCGGCGTACTTGGCCGCGACTTCAGGATGGATCTCCGGGTCGGGGTTGGACAGCGCGAACACGATCCCGTTGGGCGCCATGGTGGCGATCAACTCCTCGGGGACCACACCCGCCGAGACCCCGAGGAAGACGTCGGCGCCGTCGAGCGCTTCCACCATGCCGCCGGTCAGACCGCGAGGATTGCTGCTGCGCGCCAAATCGGCCTTGACGACGTTCATGTCGTCGCGGTCGGCGTGCAAAATGCCGCGCGAATCGCACACCGTGATATCCGAAACCCCCATTGCGAGAAGAAGTTTCGAGCACGCAACGCCAGCGGCGCCGGCGCCGGAGACCGCCACCCGCAGCGATGTCATGTCTCGGCCGAGCAATTTGGAAGCACCCATCAACGCCGATAGCACCACGATTGCCGTGCCGTGCTGATCGTCGTGCATCACCGGACAGTCCAGCGCCTCGATAGCGCGTCGCTCGATCTCGAAACAACGCGGAGCCGAGATGTCTTCGAGGTTGACGGCGCCGAACGTCGGGCGTAACCGCACCAGCGTCTCGACGATCTCGTCGGGGTCCTTGGTGTCCAGCACGACCGGGATCGCGTCCAGGCCGGCGAACTCCTTGAACAGCGCGCTCTTGCCTTCCATTACCGGCAACGCCGCCGCCGGGCCGATGTCCCCGAGACCGAGCACCGCACTGCCGTCGCTGACAACGGCAACCAGCCGATTCGCCCATGTGTAGCGGGCGGCCAGGGTGTGGTCGGCGGCGATCGCCCGGCTGACCAGCGCGACGCCCGGGGTGTAGGCGATCGACAGTGCGCGCTGAGTGTCCAGCGGAGCCTTCAACTCGACCGAAAGCTTCCCACCTACATGGGCCTCGAAGATCTCGTCGTCTCCGATGACGATGTGTGACGGCGCGATTTCGGACACGGGCCCAGGGTACTGACTACCCATTAGTAGCCCTAATCAGATCAGACCCAGCTCAGTAACCGCTTTGCGCTCGTCGGCCAGCTCGGCGGTCGACTTGTCGATGCGGCTGCGGGAGAAGTCGTCGATCTCCAAACCGCTGACGATCGTCCAGTTGCCGTCCTTGGTGGTCACCGGGAACGACGAGATCAGGCCCTCCGGGACGCCGTAGGAACCATCAGAGACGACCGCCATCGAGACCCAGTCGCCGGCCGGGGAGCCCAGTAGCCAATCCCGGGCGGCGTCGGTGGTCGCCGACGCGGCCGAGGCGGCCGAGGAGGCGCCGCGCGCATCGATGATCGCCGCGCCGCGCTTGGCGACAGTCGGGATGAAATCGTTCTCGATCCAGGCCTGGTCGTTGACGACCTCGGCGGCGTTCTTGCCGGCGATCTCGGCGTGAAAGATGTCGGGGTACTGGGTGGCCGAGTGGTTGCCCCAGATCGTCACCTTCTTGATGTCGGTGACGTCGGCGCCGGTCTTCTTGGCCAGCTGCGAAATCGCCCGGTTGTGGTCCAGACGGGTCAGCGCGGAGAACCGCTCCTTCGGAATGTCCGGGGCGTTGGACGATGCGATCAGCGCATTGGTGTTGGCCGGGTTGCCGGTCACGCCGATACGGACGTCGTCGGCGGCGACGGAGTTGAGCGCCTTGCCCTGGGCGGTGAAGATCGCGCCGTTGGCCGAAAGGAGGTCGCCGCGCTCCATGCCCGGGCCACGCGGCCTGGCACCCACCAGCAGGGCCAGGTTCACATCATCGAAGATCTTGTTCGCATCCGCACCGATCTCGACGCCCGCCAGCAGCGGGAACGCACAGTCGTCGAGCTCCATCACGACACCCTCAAGCGCCTTGAGCGCGGGCTCGATCTCGAGCAGACGTAGCTCGATCGGGCGGTCGGGTCCCAGCAGCGAGCCGCTGGCCAGGCGGAACAACAGGCTGTAACCGATCTGGCCGGCAGCGCCGGTCACGGCGACCTTCAGAGGACTTGCGCTCACTTCGATTTACTCCTTGAACAGAGAGTTTCGGTCGTGCTCGAAACTAGCGCACCCGCCTGATTCCCCGGCGCGCGGCCACCGCGCACTCTTCATGCTGCGTTCTGGCCGAACGCGTAGCATTGAGCACCGCTTGGCCAGACCTGCGCTGCGATAGGAGGTTGCGGTGTTAGAGGGATTCGACGCGTTACCCGAAGCGCTTCGACCGATCGCGCGCGCGCCCCGGGTAGCGCCCCCTGCGCCCCCGAAGCCGAAGCACACGGCTCTGGTCGACTGTGCCGTGTACGCCGAGGGCCACCGGATGCCCGGCACGTTCACCTACGATGCCGCACTCGTCAAAGTGCGCCAGATCGAACTGCTCGGCCACCAGGCGTTCGTCTGGGTCGGCTTGCACGAGCCGGAGCTAAGCCAGATGCAGGAAGTAGCCGACGTTTTCGGGCTGCACCCGTTGGCCGTCGAAGACGCGGTATGCGCACATCAGCGGCCCAAGCTGGAGCGATACGACGACACGCTGTTCCTGGTACTCAAAACCGTCAACTACGTCCCGCACGAATCGGTGGTGCTGGCCCGCGAGATCGTGGAAAGCGGCGAGGTCATGGTCTTCGTCGGCGCGGACTTCGTGGTCACGGTGCGTCACGGTGGACACGGCGGGCTGTCCGAGGTGCGCAAGCGCATGGAGGCCGACGTCGAGCAGCTGAAGCTGGGGCCGTACGCGGTCATGCACGCCATCGCCGACAACGTGGTGGACCACTACCTCGAGGTCAGCGCCGCGATGGAAGCCGATATCGACGGCGTCGAAGAGGTGGCATTCGGCCCGGGCCGCAAGCTCGACGTCGAACCGATCTATCTGCTCAAGCGTGAGGTTGTCGAACTACGCCGGTGCGTCAACCCGCTGTCGGCCGCATTCCATCGCATGCAGATCGAAAACAAGGACCTGATCTCGAAAGAAGTGCGGCGTTATCTGCGCGACGTCGCCGACCACCAGTCCGAGGCCGCCGACCAGATCGCCAGCTACGACGACATGCTCAACTCGCTGGTGCAGGCGGCGCTGGCCCGGGTCGGTATGCAGCAGAACAACGACATGCGCAAGATGGCGGCCTGGGCCGGTATCTTGGCGGTGCCCACCATGGTCGCCGCGATCTACGGGATGAACTTCCATTTCATGCCCGAGCTGAACTGGACATGGGGTTACCCGGGAATCATGGGCCTGATGATCACGTCCTGCATGGGCCTGTACTTCCAATTCCGAAGGAATAACTGGCTTTAGCTTTCGGCCGTCGGGTGTGCACTGGCGGCTTCGAGAGTTCCTCGGTCAATCAGGTTGAGCCGCACGGCGATTCGGATCCAGCACGTCGACGCCGTCGTTGCGCCATGCCTGCCGCATGGCCTCGGCGCCCTTGAGGCGCACCCAGGCGGCCTCGGTCGCGGTGATGGGAGTCGCCGAAAGAAAAGTCACCGGGTCTCGCGGCGGCCCCAGCGGAAGATCCGGAATGTCGCTGCGGCCCAACAACACCGCGGTGAAGGGCACCCGCGCGCTCGACCGTGCCCACAACGGCGCGCCGAGGTCGATCAGCGCCTCGGGCGCCAGCACCACACCGTCGACAGCCGGCGTGGCCGCCAGTATCGCAAGGCTACGGGCAATACCGCTGACCGGCCCGGGATCTCGCAGACAAAGCACAACCTCGGCACGCGGGCCGCGTTGCTGATCGACTAGGACCTGAGTCGGATCAGCCATCGGGTGACGGGAACACCCCACCGACACGTAATGCACCAATCCGGCTGCCTTGCCGAGGAATCGCAACACCTCAATGGATTCGGTGCCCAGAAACGTCACGCTCGCCGCGTCAGGTTCGGTGTCGACGCCCGACGCGGCAAAATAGCCGCGCAGGTGCGCCCGTACTTGATCCAGGTTCACTCCGGTGCGGGGATGGTCAGGTTCGCACCGGAGTCGGCGTCGAAAACGGCGAGTTTCGTTGCGTCGAATGCCAATTCGAGCGTCTGTCCGATGCCCGCCTTTGATGCCGCAGGAACCCTTGCCACAAATTGGTTTTCGTGCGCGTCCGACTCCGCCGCCAGCTCGTCCAATTGAGCCGCATGCACGTCCCAGCCCGAAGTGGAGAAATACACGTATTTGTCGGCGCCCAACGATTCCACCAGGTCGACCTTGACTTCGAAGACCAGCGCCCCGATCCGCTGGTAACCGTCGATCAATGTGGCGTCGGCCAGATGCTCGGGCCGCACCCCGACGATGACGTTCGCCGGTGTGGGATGCGCGTCGATCACCTGCTGGACTTCGGGTTTCAGCATCACCTCGCCGAAGGGCAGCGCCAATCCGGTCGCGGTCAGCGTCGCGGGGAAGAAATTCATCGCCGGTGAGCCGATGAAGCCCGCGACGAAAAGATTGGCGGGCCGCTCGTAGAGCTCGCCGGGTGTGCCGATCTGCTGCGCCACACCGCCGTGCATCACCACCACGCGGTCTCCCAGCGTCATGGCTTCGGTCTGGTCGTGGGTGACGTAGACGGTGGTGGTGCCCAGCCGCTTTTGCAGCCGGGCGATCTCGCCGCGCATCTGCACCCGCAGCTTGGCGTCCAGGTTGGACAACGGCTCGTCCATCAAGAACGCCTTGGGATGGCGCACGATCGCCCGACCCATCGCAACCCGCTGCCGTTGCCCACCCGACAACTGGGACGGCTTACGGTCCAAAAGTTCGGTCAGGTCAAGGATTTTGGCGGTGTCGGAGACCTTCTGCGCAATTTCGGCCTTCTTCATCTTGGCCAGGGTCAGCGGGAAGGCGATGTTCTGCCGCACCGTCATGTGCGGGTAGAGCGCGTAGGACTGGAAAACCATCGCGATGTCGCGATCCTTGGGCGCTTTTTCGTTTACCCGTTCGCCGCCGATGCGTAACTCACCAGACGAGATATCCTCAAGTCCCGCAATCATATTCAGCGTTGTGGTCTTACCGCAGCCGGACGGTCCGACCAGGATGAGGAATTCGCCGTCGGCGATGGTGATGTTCAGGTCTTTCACCGCGGTCGCCCCATTGGGGTAGTTCTTGTTGACGTGCTCCAGCACAATCTCGGCCATCGCGCTATCCCTTCACAGCGCCAGAAGTCAACCCGGCGACAATCCGTCGTTGGAAGATTAGAACAAACACCACGATCGGGACGGTAATCACGATCGCTCCGGCCGCGATCGATCCGGTGGGTTCCTCGAACTGCGAAGTGCCAGGGAAGTTTGCGATAGCCACCGGAGCGGTGATCGCCGCCTTGGTGGCGGTCAAGGACAGCGCCAGCAGCAGGTCATTCCAGGCGAAGATGAACACCAGGATCGCGGCGGTCACCAGTCCGGGTGCCGCCAACGGGACGATGATCTTGCGGAAAGCCTGCCCCGGTGTGGCGCCGTCTATTTTGGCCGCCTTCTCCAGGTCCCACGGCACCTCTCGGAAGAACGCCGACAACGTATAGATGGCCAGGGGTAGCGCGAAGGTGATGTAGGGCAGGATCAAGCCGGGCCAGGTGTCGAACAATCCGACCGCCCGTTCGATATTGAACAACGGTGTGACCAAAGAGATCGCCGGAAACATGGTGATCAGCAGGGTGGCACCGATGAGCAGCCGTTTGCCCGGAAAGTCCAGTCGGGCAATGGCGTAGGCCGCCATCGCGCCCAACACCACGGCGATCACGGTGGTAATCAACCCAATTCCGATGGAGTTGATCAGCGCCGAGCTGAAGAAGTCGCCCCGAAAAATGCCGCGATAGTTGTCCAAGGTCACCGACGACGGAATCAGCTTGCCGTCCTTGACCGTTGACGTCGGCTTGAACGACAGGCTGAGAATCCACAGCACCGGCAGCCCGGTATACACGACGACCAGAGTGTCGACGACGGCCCAGAGCGCGGTCCGCCGCCGGCCCGTCAACTCAGCGCCCATCGACGTCACCACCGGGTGCGGCGACCCCGAACAGCTTGATGTACGCCAGCGCGATGATGCCCGCGCAGACGAAGATCAGCACGCTGATCGCGGAGCCGAGCCCGATATCGAAGCCTTTGAACAGGTTGTTGTAGCCCAGGATCGACACCGAGTCGGTATCGGTGGCGCCCTGGGTCAGCACGTAGATGTTGTCGAAAATGCGGAAGGCATCCAGTGTCCGGAACAGCAGCGCGACCACGACCGCCGGCTTGATGATGGGAAGCGTGATCCGGATAAACCGCCGCCAGGCACCGGCGCCGTCAACTTGCGCGGCTTTCAACAGATCCTGAGGCACCAGCGCCAACCCGGCCAGCAGCAGCAACGACATGAACGGCGTGGTCTTCCAGACCTCGGCAAGCACGACGATGCCCAACGAGGGGATCTGCTCGGTCAGTGGCGCGCTGCCCCGCGGCAGCAGGTTGGCCAGGTAGCCGGTGCCCGGTATCCAGGCGTAATACCAGCTGTAGGACGCGACCACGGTGACGATGCCGTACGGGATGAGCACCGCGGTGCGAACCAGGCCCTTGCCGATCAGGGTGTGGTGCATCACCAGCGCCAGCGCCAGGCCGACGACGAACTCGATCAGCACCGAAACCGTTGTGATCGCCAGCGTTACGGCCAGCGCTGTCCACCAATACCGATCGGTCAAGACCGTCTGGTAATTGTCCAGGCCGATGAATCGGGTGTCGTTGGGGGTGGCCAGATTGTTGCGCTGCAGGCTCAGCCAGATCGCGTAGCCAATCGGATAAGCCGTCACCGCCAACATCAGAGTCGCCGCAGGTGCGACAAGCATGAAGGCTAGTCGTTGGTCGCCGACCCGGTTCACGGCAACAGCCCCTTGCCGTCGATGGCCTTCTGCACCTGCTTGGTGAGCTCGTCGGCGGTCCGGTCCGGATCGATCTGGGTGATCGGGCTCAGCGTCGCCGCGAGCCGGATCGCCATGGCCTGATACACCGGGGTGACCGGACGCACCGCGGCGTCGGTGAGCTGCTGGCGAATCACGGTGTACATCGGGTACTTGGCCTGGAATTGCGGATCGGCATACAGCGAGGTGCGTACCGCCGGCAGTCCGCCGTTCAGCGACACGTACTTCTGGTTCTGCAGGCTGCGCAGGCAGCGCACCGCTTCGAACGCCTCGGCACGGTGCCGGGTGGTGCTGGCTACCGCCAGGTTCGCCCCGCCGATCGTCACCTTGGCGGGCTGGCCGGGCGCCACACCCGGATACGGGGCGAATCCGAATACCTTCTGGCTGGCCGCATATGCGGTGCGGAATTGTTCGTCGTTGGGGACGAAAGTGCCGATCTCGTTGATGCTGCCGGCCAATTCCGGATTCTGGCTGAGCGGCAGAAAGTTCACGCCGCCCTTCACGGCGTTCTGCAGCATGGACGCCAGCACGAACGGCCAGTTGACTTCCAGGGCGGCCTGACCCTGTTCGACCGCCAGCCGTGCGGTGGCCGCGTCGCTGCGGGTGATCGATGGATCGGCTCCGGGGGCGTCGGCCACCGCCTTGAGGATCCGCAATGCGTTTACGGTGGCGGCCCGGTGCTCGGGGGTGTCGGTCAGGGTGACGTGACGGCCGTCTTCGGAAAGCACCTGACCGCCGCCGCTGACCAGCAGCGTGTTGAACCAGACCACCAGGCCCTCGCCCTCGTTGGCCTGCACGGCGATCCAGCTGGGCTGGCTTGCGGCGTGCAACCGGGTCGCCTCGGCCACCATCTCATTCCAGTTCTGCGGTGGCTGCTTTACCAAATCTGCTCGGTACCAAAGCAATTGGGTGTTAGTGGTGATCGGTGCCGCGTACAGCTTGTGCTTCCAGCGGGCCGTCGCGAGCGGGCCTGGCAGGGTGTCGACGGTGGCGTCGGCCTCGGCACGACCCGCGGGGTCATCGGATAGCGGCAGCGCCCACCCGGCCTCGGCGAACTCGGCCGTCCACACCACGTCCAGCGCCATCACATCCAAGGTGCGGTCGTGACCGGTCAGGCGCCGGGCCAACTGCAATCGCTGCTCCCCCGGGGCTCGGGGCAGGCCGATCTGGTGAACCACGAACCGGCCGTTGGATTGCCTGGTGCAGTCCTGGGCAACCGCGGTGAACGTCGCGGAATCGTCGGACGGCGTGTATAGGCTGATCACCAGCTCGTTGCTGGTAGAGCCACAGGACGACACCGATGCAACGATCAGCGTCGCCAGCACGATCACGCCCACGCGGCGTGCGCGCCCGCGACTCACCCCTGCCTCAGTCTCTCGTCCTGGCTTCAAATCGCCAGGCGTGCCAACAGATCCCGCGCCTTTTCCGCGTTCTGCGGATCACACAGCACGTCGTATCGACCGGCTACCAATTGCATGGTGGAGCTGAAGTCCCGTGTGCCACGGGCCATTGAGTAGGGAACCGCGGAGGTGATCAACCCGAAGAACACACCGGCGACCAAACCGGTCAGCAGCGCGCCCCACGGACTGGGGCTGAAGAACCCGAGCACCAACCCGATGAACAGTCCAAGCCACGCCCCGCTGAGGACACCGCCGCCGAGCACCTTGGGCCACGTCAGCCGGCCGGTGACCCGTTCAACCTGCATGAGATCGACGCCAACGATGGTCATCTGCTGGACCGGGAACTGCTGATCGGACAGGTAGTCGACGGCGCGCTGCGCTTCAGCGTAGGTGGGATAAGACCCGACGGGCCAGCCCTTGGGCGGCGTCGGTAAGCCGGGTGCACCGCGGCGCCCAGCGGCCGCACCGCCGGGCACTTGCCCGGGCTGGAAAGGACTAGTCATCAGGGGTCATTCTCCTCTGCCGAGGCCATCCTTTCACCTCGGGCCTACCACCCTTATCGACGCGACCTCCGGCGAGCCGGTAAGCAAACAACCCACGTCGGCGATCACCACGCCAAGTTTCCGGTGATGCGGGGTCTGCGAGCGAGGTGAATTCGACAGCCGCGCCGCGTTTTCCCGCACGTCGACGCCAGCGTTTCGGGCCGCCGTGGCCACCAGCGCATGGACTAGGTTGGACGACATGACAGCTCCGGGCGGTTCCAGCGGCGAGGACGCCCGCGACGACGGGGCTAATCCGACCGGGGCCGGCGGCTGGGCCCCGCAGCAGCCCGCGTGGGACGCTCCCTGGGACCCGCCGGGCGCGCTCCCTCCCACCGGCTATCCGCCGCCCGCGTATCCACCGCTCCCGTACCCGCCGTCCGGCTACGGCGGGGCGCCGCCCGGATACGGCGGGCCACCGCCCGGGTACGGGCCACCTCCATATCCGGGTGGCTATTACCCGGCTCCGGATTACCAGGGGGGCTACGGACCCCAGCCGACGACGCAGTCCGGGACGAACGGGATGGCGATCGCCGCACTGATCTCGTCGTTCACCGGGCTGTTCTGCTGCATCGGCGGGATCGTGGCCATCGCGCTGGGCGTCATCGCACTCGACCAGATCAAGCGAACTCGGCAAGACGGTTACGCGATCGCTGTCGCCGGCATCGTGATCGGGAGTGCCACCCTGATCGTTGCTTTGATCGTCGGGATCTTTGCCATGCATTCGAGCTAGCGGCGCCGCTCACCACCCTGACGGCTGCGGACCCGGCATCCGGCTGCCTAGGCTCTCTGCCATGGCGTCGGTCAACAGGGTGTACGTCGCGCGGCTCGCGCGGATGTTGGTGTTGGGTCCGCTTGGCGAAAACTTCGGGCGGGTACGGGATGTCGTGATCAGTATCAGCATCGTGCACAGGCAACCGCGCGTGCTGGGCCTCGTTGTCGATTTGGCTACCCGCCGCAGCATTTTCATTCCGATGCTGCGGGTCGCCGCGATCGAGCCCAACGCGGTGACGCTCAGCACGGGCAGTGTGTCGCTGCGTCACTTTGCAAAACGCCCCGGCGAAGTACTGGCGATAGGCCAGGTGCTCGACACCCCAACCAATGTCGCTTTGAGTGGATCTTCACAGCACGCCGCGCGGGTCAGCCGTCATGAATTGCTTCGGCAGCCCGCTTGATACGTCGAAGTGTTTCCTCGATGCCTCGGTTTACTTGACGCCCTCGCGGGATGAACATCTCCATAGCTCTGTCTGGAAGCGAACACCATAGGAACTCGAAGGACTCGGTGAGTAACGTCCCGGACACCGACGGTTCCATGATGTAGTGCCATTGCGTTTCATGACGCCCAGTACGGTCGTTGACAGTGCTGAAGGCAAATTCGCGACTGTGGTCAGCGGTGAGGATTACCGCGCTTCTTTCCCACCGGTAGCGACCGAGCCGGTTGTATCCGCGAAACCGGGTCCCCACGGCAGCGGCGCTGGCTCCGTCGAGCCACTCGCACTTGTAGCACTCGGGACTCCACTCGCCCATCTGGGTGATGTCGGCGATGAGGTCGTATACGACATCGGGTGGGGCAGCAATGTCGATGCTGAAGCGTCCCCGCTGCGGCGTCGGCACCGAATCAGTATCTCATCTGGCGTTCTCGATAACCCCGACCACGGTCGCTTTTCCCGAGTCATCCGCTGCGCGGCGCACATAGCCGACATCAGCTTAATAAGCCAGTAAGGAACTGGGGTGTGTCGCGTGTCGTCACACGGCCGTGTCGCTGTTCCTCGCCGAGTCGAACACCGATCAGTTCCACGAGCGGCTACTGATCGCCACCACCAGCGAGCTGCACCATATCGCACAACGGACGGTGGACACTCAAAGAAGGATGTCACCTTCGTCGGGCTGTCTGACCTCCGCGCCGCCGACGAACGCCTGACCAACACACTCGAATACGTCACCGAAATTCTGGCCCAGACCAGTTCTCGATTAGCATCCCCGCCGTGGGGGCATTCAGCGACCTATTCGCCCGCCTCGACCCAGCTCCGAGGGAACCGAGCATTTAGAGCGTTGAGCATTCTTCTCGCTTCGGCAATGCGTTCCTGCACCACCGCCAGACGCTCTGGAGGATCGACGTAACCTTCGGAATCACAACGGCGTTGCCAGGCTGATTCGGCGTTGGTCGCTTTCTGCTTCATCGTGGCGATCTCGCGGCGCAGCATCTTGGCGAAGTGCTGGGCCTGCACCCGCTCAGAACGTCGGGTAAGGGGAATGACCTTCGCGACGGCGGCGCTGCCCGTCGATGCTTCATCACCCCTGTTTGTCGCTGCCACTAGCGGCTACCCCAGGAAACCCAAAGGATCTGTTACCGGCCAGCCAGCCGCAACGAGCCGCCGCTTCACACGCTCGGTGTCTTCAGGCGAGGGCATATCGTCGGTCAGCTTGGTAATCGCCACCCGCACGTCAGTTCCCTCGACCGGCGTGTGTCCGATGGACATCAATTCGGTGGCAACGGCGAAGACCTCGTCGTCGGACAGGCGGCGGCGCAGTAGCGCCAAAAGGGGCATGTAGTCGTGTGTCGGAACGCCCTCTGGATAGCCCGCTCGGAGAAAGGCCACGATCCGCGTCAGCAAACCGGGCAGCGGCATGGCTACCCTCTAACGCGAATCGTCCCCGAGGATCAACACTGGTTCCCCTGGACCGCCCAAGGCAACCTCTCCGATTATCCGGAAAGATAGCGTTCATGACCCAGTTCACCAATGCCATCGCGTTCGGTCCACGCCCTTCCAGGGTGAGGCCATGCGCACGGCCTTCCATGAACAACTCGACTCGCTGACTGAAATGCTCAGCAACATGTGCGGCCTGGCCGGTTTGGCGATGGACCGTGCGACGCAGGCGTTGCTACAAGCGGACCTGGCCATGGCCGAACAGGTGTTTACCGACCATGACCAGCTTGCCCACATGCAAACCAGCGCAGAGGAAGCTGCCTTCAGGTTGCTTGCATTGCAATCGCCTGTCGCGGGCGATCTGCGGATCGTCGTTGGTTCCTTACGGAACGCGGCGAACGCTAGGCCGCCTACGCCGCGCCGCTGATTCTGCTGGCCCAGAACCGTCAGGAAAACCGGGACCGGGTCTCGCTGGAAGACGATCGTCGTCGCGCCGCGGAGACCAAGGCCGACACCGAGTTCTTGGCCCGCGAGCTGGCCGCGCTGCGGCTGGCGGTCGGCGAGGTCGTTACCCGCGAATACCTGCGCGACGAGCTGGAAGAGCTGCGTGACTTGCTGGCCGATCTGCTGCCGCACAGCCACGAAAAGCCCGGGCGCGACGGGGTCAGCGTGGGGCTGGACGCCAAGAAATCACGCTGAATATCAAATCCACCATTGCGCCACTCCCGTCACGGGAGTTATGTATGGTGATCTAGTTCACGAAGCTAAGAAGAGGTTTCCGACAGCTCACATACCATTTCCGGTAGCTCAATTACTTAGGACGGTCGAGTGCGCATAGGGGGACGCTCGGGTGCAGGCCCGGTAGCTGCGGCGCAACCGAAACGGGCGAATCGCCTAACCCGGACGCCCGCATTCGGCGTAGCCGTGATCGCTCCCCTGGTACTTGCCGGAGCGGTCGCAGGCTCGCCTTCACCACTTCTGCGCGCGAAGAGCCCTATCCCATCGGTGCATGCCGTCATCACACCGGTGGCCGCAGTGTCACCCACCGTCCCCGACCTCTCCGGTCCGGTTGTCATCGCCATCGACCGCGCCCCGACGGCATTCCACATCGGTTCGGCCACAACGTCAGCACCGCCACCACCGATGATCGTGAATGCGCCTGGCGCACTGGGTATTCCGACGATCGCCCTGTCCGCCTACCGCGGTGCCGAACAGAAGATGGCCGGTGAGGCGCCGGGCTGTGGCATCAGCTGGAACCTGCTGGCCGGAATCGGGCGCATCGAGTCGGGCCACGCGGGCGGCGGCGCTGTCGATGCGCGCGGTACCGCGGTCGTCCCGATCTATGGTCCCGCGCTGGACGGCACACTGCCCGGCAACGAGACCATCATCTCCAGCAGCGCCGGCAGTCGGGTCACCTATGCCCGCGCGATGGGGCCGATGCAGTTCCTGCCCGGCACCTGGGCTCGGTACGCCTCGGACGGCAAGGGTGACGGAACGGCTGACCCACAGAACATTTTCGACGCCACGCTCGCCGCGGCCCGGTACCTGTGCAGCGGCGGGCTGAACCTGCGCGACCCGGCGGGCGTCATGGCCGCGATCTTGCGCTACAACAACTCGATGCCCTACGCGCAGAACGTCTTGGGCTGGGCGGCGGCATACGCCACCGGCGTAGTCCCGGTCGACCTGCCCGCGATCACCGGACCGCCGCCCCCGCTCGGCAACGCACACGACGAGCACCCGGAAGGGTTGGGCCCCGGCCTGCCGATGAACATCAACGGCCTGTCGATCAACGACCCGATGGCGCGGACGCCGCTGATCGACCTGAGCGGGCCTCAGCCCGCCGGTGCGCCGCCGGTGTTCCCGTGGATGACTCCGGCCACGCCACCATCGGCGCAGGGCCGCGGGCCCGGCTGCACGCTGATCTGCATCGGCTCGCAGAGCCCGCCGCCTGCTGACGCCGCCCCGCCATGGGCACCACAGCCTTTGGCGCCCCCGCCATGGGCACCACCGCCCCCCATGCCGCCACCGGCGCCCGCGGCTCCCCCACCCGCTGCCCCACCCGCTGCCCCGCCAGCTGCCTCGCCACCAAGCCCGGCGGCGGGGGCACCCAAGGCCTCGCCGGCGCCCAAGCCCGCCAACCCGGCTGCGGTGAACCACTCACCGGCACCCGCTGCGGCCGGCTGACCCCGCCTGCCCGCTGGCCGAAAGCCGAGCCGCCTACACTCGGCGGTGATGTCTCGTCATGACTCTCCTGGCTCGGAAGCCGACCTAAGCGCGGCAATCCGGGCCGCACTGGCCAAGGTGATCGACCCCGAATTGCGGCGCCCCATCACCGAACTCGGGATGGTCAAAAGCATCGACATCGCGCCGGACGGCGGCGTGCTCGTCGGGATCTACCTGACCATCGGCGCCTGCCCCAAAAAGACCGAAATCACCGAACGCGTGACTGAAGCGGTCGCCGACGTTCCCGGCACTGGGGCGGTGCGGGTCAGCCTGGACGTGATGAACGACGAACAGCGCACCGAGCTGCGCAAGCAACTGCGCGGCGATTCCCGCGAGCCCGTCATCCCGTTCGCTCAACCCAGCTCACTGACCCGGGTGTATGCCGTCGCATCCGGTAAGGGCGGGGTCGGAAAGTCCACCGTCACAGTCAACTTGGCCGCGGCGATGGCCGCGCGCGGACTGTCGGTCGGCGTGCTCGACGCCGACATCCACGGCCATTCCATCCCCCGGATGATGGGCACCACCGACCGGCCCACCCAGGTGGAGTCGATGATCCTGCCGCCGATCGCTCACGAGGTGAAGGTAATCTCGATCGCCCAGTTCACCGAGGGCAACACTCCGGTGGTGTGGCGCGGGCCGATGCTGCACCGGGCATTGCAGCAGTTCCTGGCCGACGTCTATTGGGGCGACCTGGATGTACTGCTGCTCGATCTACCGCCGGGAACCGGCGACATCGCCATCTCGGTGGCGCAGCTGATCCCGAACGCGGAGATCTTGGTGGTGACCACACCGCAACTGGCGGCAGCCGAGGTCGCCGAACGGGCCGGCAGCATCGCGGTGCAGACCCGTCAGCGCATTGTCGGCGTGGTGGAAAACATGTCCGGACTCACCTTGCCGGACGGCTCCACGCTGCGGGTCTTCGGGGAAGGCGGTGGCCAGCAGGTCGCCGAGCGGCTGTCCCGGGCCACCGGCGTCGACGTGCCCCTGCTGGGTCAGATTCCGCTGGACCCCGCGCTGGTGACCGCGGGCGATGAAGGCACGCCGATCGTGCTGAGCGCACCCGACTCGTCGGTGGGCAAGGTACTGAACAGCATCGCCGACAGCCTGTCGTCTCGTCGGCGTGGCTTGGCGGGCGTGTCGTTGGGGCTTGACCCGACTAAGCACTGACGTTCAGGTCGCGTCGGAATCGAACGGCGTGGTGCCGGGCGCGTGTTGCCCAGCGGCGCCGTGTTGCGCCCCATTCGGTCCGCCATGCGGCGTCGGCTGCTGGGGTCCGCCATTGGCCGGCCGGTCGAAGTCGCCGGTGAGGAACGAATCGTCACCGTCCAGCAGATGCTTGGTCAGCGCCGCACGTGGCGTCATCCCTCGCAGTTTCTGCAGCTCGCTCAGCGGTGCACGCAGGTCGTCGAACTCGGGTCCGAGATCCTGGCGCAGCTGACTGGTCATACCACTGAGGTAGTCACTCGCCTGCCGAAGCGAGGTCGACGTCCACCGGATCGCACCCGGAAGTCGCTCCGGCCCAAGGATCACCAGCCCGACCACCACGAGGACCAGGATGTGCTCCCAGCTCAGGTTCCCGAACATCTA
>Ga0182030_10006478_pt1 | contig 24690 bp, 13 predicted proteins | sample 812S3MmetaG_FD_121299 | JGI IMG/M metagenome (GOLD analysis project Ga0182030, IMG submission 121299) | Permafrost microbial communities from Stordalen Mire, Sweden - 812S3M metaG (Illumina Assembly) | ecosystem: Environmental > Terrestrial > Soil > Wetlands > Permafrost | place: Sweden...
CCAACTCGATCATCGCCCTCCGCTGCAGTAAACTGAGTGGACGCTTCGAGGATTTCTGGGAGCGGCGCTCAGATCAAATGAAAGTAGCCGCATGACTTCGTCCCACAAACCTGACGTGCGCCCATCAACATTTGTACATCAACATTCGGCAACATTACGCCAACACTCCGGGACAAAAACCTCTACGGTCCCCATCCATCCAGCAGCTTATCCCAACGATCCGGCGGATCGAATGATCGGGGCTACCGACAATCGGCGCTACCGCGCTTGACAGGTCATCGGGTGTGTGCTAAATTCCCTTACTTCACAAGCAAAATAGGTTTGCGCACCTGCTTGTTGATGAAACCGTCGTGGTCTCGCTTCGCCCGGGTGAAGCTGATTTACCGTCAGCCGCGTGCAAACAGCGGAGAAAGTTTCTTTGTCCTAGCCGGAGAGCTACTATGCACCAAACAAGCCAGCCCGCAAGCCTGTTCTGTAAGATCCTTCACTCCTGTTGTAACTAGACCCACAGACACTTATTGCTAAACAGAATTGGGCGCTTCGCCCTTATTCGGCCCGTAGCCACAGGGTCGCTGACCGTGCCTCGGGATTTCCGTCCTTAGGGTCGCGCTCTATGTGCTCGACCGGGGTTGAGGCCAGACGGTTATTTGCGCCGTTTAGCGGCGCGGAAAACCGCCAGAAGAAAAGGGCGAAGGAAATGGATTTCAGGACACTCGGACGGTTTTTTTCAATCGAATGACTTTACAGAAAAGGAGAACAATTATGTTCCGCGATAGCTTGGTGAGGGTCTTGGGGATTAGCTTATCTTGCCTTTTGGGCGTCGTCCTGCTGGCCCCACCCTGCAGCGCTCAAGCGACATCAATGGCAACGATCGTGGGAACGGTAACTGACGCGAGCGGAGCCGTCGTCCCCGATGCCGCAATCGAAATACTGAACCAGAACACCGGAATCAAGACAACCACCAAGAGCAATGCCGAAGGCGCGTTTGTCGTCCCGGAACTTCCCGTTGCTGTTTACACGGTGAGCGTCACCAAAAACGGATTCAACACTTATTCGCAAACCGGAATTGAGCTGCATCCGGCAACGACGGCCACGGTCAGGGCCACCCTTCAGGCAGGAAGTGTGGTCTCCACCGTCACGGTGCAAGCATCGGCCACCACGGTGCAGACCAGCACGCCCGAGGTCGCCAGTCAGATTTCGACCGAAGAGGTGTACACGCTTCCCTTGAACGGGCGGAACTTTCAAACCCTGGGGGCCCTCATGCCGGGCGTCATCAACTTGACCCCGGACAGTGCGCTTGGTCAGGGCAATTTTCAAGGTACGGTTGCCATGTCCATTAACGGGATGGGAAGTGCCGGCAGCGTATATTATCTGGACGGTGCGTTTGACATGAATGGCGCCACGGCAACCATCCAGCCTCCCCCGGACGCCATTCAGGAAGTGCGCGTGCTCGCCAATAATTACGGCACGCAATACAACCTTCAAGGCTCCAGTACCGTCCTGGTGGAGACGAAGAGTGGAACGGACCAATTTCACTTGACGGCTTTCGAGTATCTCCGCAACACCGACTTCAATGCGCGTAACTTTTTTTCGCCAAGCTCGCTGATTATGCATCAGAATATCTTCGGTGGCACCCTCGGCGGTCCCTTGTTCTTCCCTTTCCATCGCCCCAAGAATCCCCAGACATTCTTTTTTGCGAGCATCCAGGCGGCTCTCCTCTCCGACGCCAATACGATCACCGGGGCGACGCCGACCGCCGCCATGCGTCAGGGGACCTTCAGCAGCAAAATCACCGATCCCGTTACCGGGCAGCCGTTCCCCAATGCGGGCGGGGTTTACCAAATTCCCTCGGGAATGCTCAACGCGAACTCTCTAGCCCTCATGAACGCGACGGAACCGCTGCCGAACTACGTATCACCCGCGGGAGGGATCACGAACTACATTAACGTCAATCCGATTTATACGAGGACCCGTGACGACGAAATTAAAGTTGATCACAACTTCGGCTCGCGGACGCGTTTGATGGGCGAATATATCGAGAGCCGCCAGCTTTACCGCTCCTCTTACAACACCATTATCAACAATCCGTTTCCGACGAGCTACAGTGTGGAACCGAGCGAATGCCAGACAGGACATTTGACGCTCACCACCACCCTCACCCCCTCCATGGTAAACACCGCCAGCATCTCGACGGCCCAACTGGTTGCGACCATTGACTTCAATGGGATCGTGCAGCAAAACCAGGTGCCGGCTTTCAGCGAGAACTTGCCGTATAAAGGCGGTTACAATCAACAGTTCCTTCCCACCGTCGCCATAACGGGAGGGTGGGCGTCGTTTGGGGGCCCCTCCCAATACCCTCTCTATCATGCTTCGACGATGAACAACGAGTTGTCGGATGACTGGAGCTATCTGCGCGGCCACCACTATCTTCAGGCCGGTGTTATGTACCACAAAGGGACCAAACGGCAGAACTCTTTTGCCCCCTCCAACGGGTCGTGGTCCTTCAGCGGCCAGTTTACAGGGAGTGGGGTGGCGGATTACCTGATTGGAGATGGCGCCACGTTTACGCAAGCCAGCTCCCAGCCCCGTTTCTATGCTCACAACTATATGCTCTCTCCTTACTTCCAGGACCAATGGAAGGCCACGCGCCGCCTCACCCTTACCGCGGGCCTGCGATGGATGGCGATGCCTGGTACAAACCTTCAGCCCGGCCTGGAGGCGATTTTTAATCCTTCCCTGTACAATCCTGCGGCCACCCCGATCGTACACACCAATGGCACCATAACTCCCACGGCCAGCTACAGTCCCACCAACGGCCTGATGTTTAACGGAGTCAATGGCGTCCCGTTGAATTTTACGACCGAGCACTGGTCCTATTTATCACCCTCCGCAGGCTTCGCTTGGGACATCTTTGGAGATGGCAAGACCGCGCTCCGCGGCGGTTACGGGATTTCGTACAATAATCAGCCCTATCAATCGTTTTGCGCGAACCAGTGCGCAGTCAATCCGCCGCTCATCCAAACGATCAACTTGGTTACGCCGAGCTTTCCCAACCCGATTGGGGCGACCGTCAAACCATCCGCGGCTCCGAGCTTGAACAGCGAGGATCGCAATGATCGGTCGGGACAAATACAAACTTTTAGTCTGAGCTTGGAGCACCAGTTTGGGGGCTCCTGGTTCACTTCCATAACCGGGGCCGGCGATCTCGGCCGGCACCTGACATCGCTATGGAATATCAACCAGCCTCTCCCCGATGCGCCCTATGATTTTAATCCGGTGATCAACGCGGGGACGACTTTCAACTACCTCTACAGCCCGTTCCAAGGCTTCGCAGGTATCAGCCAAATTGAACCGGCTCTGAATGCGAATTGGTACGGGTTGGAAGTCGGCGTGCGCCACCCGGTGGGACACAATGTATCGCTTACCATCGCTTACACGTGGCAGCACGCTCTCTCCGAAATCAGGGGCAACTCGCTTTTTGATAACGAGACCGGACCTGTTGACGTTTATAATCCGTCCCTGGATTATGGAAATGCCGCCACGAATGTGCCGCAGAGCCTCTCCTTTGGCTACATTTATAACCTACCGTGGTACCATAACGCGAAGGGATGGCGGAAGCAGGCGCTCGGCGGCTGGAGGTATTCCGGCTTGAGCACGATTGAGAGCGGATTCTCGCAAAACCCGGGCCTGAGCGTCGCCCATCCGGGATTATCGAATCGTCCCAATCGCGTCAGCGGCTCGGTGGTGGGTCCCAAAACCGTTAAGGAATGGTTTAACACGGGGGCCTTCGCCGCCCCTGCCGCAGGCTATTTCGGAAGCGCTGCTCCGGGTAGTATCTATGGACCCGGATTGGTGGACTTTGACATGGCTATTTACAAGGACTTTAGCATTAACGAGCGGCACAAGGTCGAGTTTCGTGCGGAGGCTTTTAACGTTTTCAACCACACAAACTTCAATGCCGTTGGGACGAGCTTCGGCTCGGGGACTTATGGCGAATTGACGTCTGCCCGCGATCCGCGCGTTTTCGAATTCGCTTTACGCTACCAGTTCTGAAAACCGGGCCGCCGGGGGGCGGTAGGCGAACCGCCCCTAGCGGCAATACTGTTCACTTAGTGGGTTTCAAGCAATCAGTTCTCAATTTCGCCTGACCGGTCCCCTCACCCACGTTTTGCAAGTCGTGGGGGTGAGGAGCTCTCTCGGAAACAGATGGATGGATAATTTCCTCCAACCTCTTTAAGTGAACAGTGTGCCCCTAGCGGCCCATTTACCCATGTGCCGGCCATCGTAGCGCCGGGCTTTAGAGGCTGCGGAAAAACTCGTCCAAGCTGTCATCCTGAGCAGCAGCGAAGGATTTGCATTTGAATTTTCCGGCAACTACAGATTCTTCGTCGCCTGCTGGCTCCTCAGAATGACAGTTCCCAGGAGTTCTTCCGCAACCTCTTTAGCCCGGCAAGCGCCGTTCTAACCCGGATTTCTCACCACGTTTGGACGATGCTGGAAGGGCGGGGCTTCAGCCCCGCCGAAATCGCGGCTCCCGCCCTCTGTACGTCCCGCGCCCCGCGCAGCTTGCGGCCGCAAGCTGCGCGGGGCGCGGGACTTGGAAATAATCAGGGCGGCCTTGCAACGGCGGGGCTAAAGCCCCGCCCTTCCAGAGTCGTGGTGAGAAATCCCGGCTAAACGGTGGCCCTACGGTAAACGCATTTTCTAGACGCAAAGCTCGGTAATCACACATTCATCGGAGACCTTTCCAATTGAACACACAGGCCAGATTTTCTTGTCGTTTAGGACTATGGATCGCGACCTTGCTGGTTCTTAGTGCCGGCCCGCTTTTTTTGGCCGCGCCTCCCCAGGACCAGCAAGGCCCGAATGTTATCCTTATCGTTTCCGATCAACTTCAGGCCGACCGGATTCATGCTTACGGCAACCCTCGGCTAACGACCCCCAATATCGATCGGCTGGCGGAAAGAGGTGTGCGCTTCGCGAATTACTTCACGGTCGGTTCGTGGACCGCGCCCTCCTTTGCCACGCTCCACACGTCCTTGTTCCCTTCCCGCAGCGGGGTGACGCTCCTTTGGCGGCCGGGCATGCCCGTGCTGAACAAAGACGTTCCGGTGATGACCGAAGTCTTCAAGGACCACGGCTATTACACCACCGCCGTGGTCAATAACAGCCTGGCAGGGCAGACCTTAACCGGGCGGGGATTCGATGAGTATTACGAGGGGGCCGCGGTCGCCCTGGACGTGACGGAAAGGGTGGGACTGGCCGCAAACGCTCTGTACAAGGCTCCGGCCACGCTGGACCGGGTGATCCCCTGGCTTGACCACCACCGTGCGCAGCGATTTTTCCTCTACGTGCATTTCTGGGAGCCCCATTCGCCTTACGATCCGCCCGCGGAAGATGACATCTTCAAGTCTGATGCGTACCCCTACATCTCGGACACCGGTTACGACGTGGCCCATGGGCCGCTGAAGCGCCTGGCGATGCTGGGCGATCAGAAGGCCATCGAGCGCTTGTATCAGCTTTACGACGGAAAGATTCACTATGTCGATAGATACATTGGCAAACTGCTGGATCACGTGCACGATCTCGGGCTGGAAGGAAACACCGTGATCGCACTTACCTCCGATCACGGAGAATTGATGTTTTCCCACCCCAAGGATTTCCTGACCGCCGATCATCGCTCGCTGTACGACGAGAATCTGCACATTCCTTTTATCGTTGCCGGCCCGGGCGTCCCGCAGGGCAAAGTGGTTGACGGACTTGCCTCAAACCTTGATTCCGCGCCCACTCTTCTCAACCTGGCGGGCCTGCCGCCGTTGGCCGGAGCAGAGGGTCACAGTTTAGTTCCCTTGATTCATGGTGACGTGCCCGCAACCAATCAATACATCTATGCCGAAGAGGATTTGGGCGCTCCTGCCCGGTCCGTTCGCTCCGCGAACTTCCGGTTGATCAAATATCTTTGGGACGGGAGAATCGAGCTTTTTGATCTGAAGCGCGACCCCCATGAACAGACCGATGTTGCCAACAACAACCCGCAGGCCCTGGAAGAACTCTCGGCGCGGCTGAGCCAGTGGATGAATGTAAACCAGCCGTCCAGAGATATTCAGCTTCAGCGATGGAAAATCTTCACCCAGCCGGATAAGGAAACTACCGTGGACGACCAGACCATCGGAAGCCGCTTTCTGCTGACCGGAGGCGGGTGGCACAACAATGTCGCCACCGAAAGCGGCAATTGGGAAGTAGGCGCCTTCTGGACCGAGGGTGGCGATGGTTCAAGGACCGCCGTGTGGCGAAGCGACAATCCGTTGATCGGCAACTACCGGATTTCCGTCTATTACGGCCACCCGGCCATTGGGCATTTGGCTTCCAATGCTCCCTTCACGATTGTTTCCGAGGGCGGATCAAAAACCGTGCCAGTCGATTTCAATCACGATGCGGGTGAATGGAAATTGCTGGGGACCACCACCAATCCTTATTACGTCAAGGTGACCAACGCGGCAGATGGCGCGATCATTGCCGACGCCGTGAAATTTGAACGATTTTAGCCAGCATTCCTCACCACGCATGGACGGTTTTGGGGTGGCGCCGGAAGGGAGGGGATTTACACGCTGCGGAAAAACGCCTAAAGGCTGTCATCCTGAGCGCAGCGAAGGACCCCTGTATTTGAATTTTCAAGCAAATACAGAGGTCCTTCCTTCGCTATGCTCAGGACCGGCTTTGCCTCCTCAAGATGACAGCGCAATGGGTTTTTCCGCAGCCTGTGAAGCCCCGCCCTTCCAAGACGGTGGGAAAATGCAGGTTAGGGAAATGCCATTCTGAAAGTGGGAGGATTTTTACCGATGCACACACGAAGAACCTTTCTGACTGGACTTGCCGGCGCTGCCTCCGGGTTGCTGCCCCGAAGCACTCGCGGCACGGTGGCGCGGCCGGCCGACCGCAAGCCCAACCTGCTTTATCTGTTCGCCGACGACCATGCGGGCTATGTTTTTCACTCCGATGGAAATATGAGGGCCTATACGCCGAATCTTGACCGGCTGGCGTGGCACGGAACGCGATTTGCCGCGAATTACTGCAATTCCCCGGTATGCACGCCCTCCCGCCAGTCGATTTTGACCGGGCAGTTGCCGCACTCGGCAGGGGTCACCGTCCTGAGCACTCCTCTCGATGAAGGCAAGCCAACCTTGGCGAAGAATCTCGACGCGTCGGGATACGCCACCGGAGTCTTCGGGAAGATGCACTTCAACCGGCCCGGCGCTCCGGGCATACACGGTTTCCAGACCGCTTACACGGAAGATGTTGTCCACAAACAATGGTCGCAGGACGTGGGTCCCGAACAGGGTCCTGAGGGAATCCACGCCTTGCCCCCGTGGCGCCCCTTCAAGGATCCTGCGCGCGTCTGGCTGAATGCGGACAAACTTCCTTTCCCGCGGTTCGAGGCAGGCATGATGAGCACATGGACGGCACAGCACGCCTGCCAGTTCTTGGCCGAACATCGAAACGATCCTTTCGCCCTTTGGGTTAGCTTCACGGAACCGCACTCGCCGTTCCATTTCCCTATAGAGGACCGGAAACGGTTCGATCCGCAGAGCTTCCCTGTACCCGAGGTCGGCCCGGAAGATCCCGCCCAGATTCCGCTGATTTTCCGCGATCTCAACGCGACGGATAAGCAAGGCATCATCGCGGCGTATTACACGTCGGTGGCTTTTCTGGACCACAATGTCGGCAAGGTCCTCGCCAAACTCCACGAGCTTGGATTGGACCAAGACACGCTGGTCATCTATATGGCCGATCACGGTTATAGCCTGGGCCAGCACGGCCGCTTTGAAAAGCACTGCTGCTATGATCCGGCGCTGCGGGTGCCCTTAATCATGAGGTGGCCCGGCAGAATTGCTCGCAGCAAGGTGGTGACGGATTTCACCGAATCCGTTGATGTCGGCCCGACCATTCTCGACCTCCTCGGGGCCGAACGATTTGAAATCAATCACGGTCAAAGCCTCCGTGCTTATGCCGAGGGCAAGCGCATGGAAAAGCCAAGGGAACAGATCTTTAGCGAGTATCTGGAGAACGAGGAGGCTTGCGTCCGCACGACGGGGTGGAAATTTGTCCACTGTAGCGGCCGACGGGCCCGAACCGAGGGGTATATCACTGACAACCCGACCCCTGGCCGCTACGTCCGTTTGTACGATCTCAAGGCGGACCCGGGCGAGTTCCACAACGTGGCGGATCGGCATCCCGCTGTCGTGCAAAAGTTGACCTCCGACATGCTGGCGGTTTTCCGCTCAACGCATCCCGAAGCTAAGCAAGAACCCGAGAAACTCTCCGATGACGATGCCATCGATTGGTATCTTCGACCCCGCGATGCCAAGCCGTCCACGCACGCCTAGTGAGAGCGGGTTAAGAAGCGGGTAGGGCAGAGGTGGGCACGGTTCGCCCTCCTTTGCGGCTCTTCTTCGGAATATGAAATCGGGAAATGACCCCTCCGCCTGCGGGCCGCGAACTTCTGTTGACCGCTGATCAATACGCACGGATTTGATGCCATGCGAATGACCCCCAATAATGACGGCTGTGAAAAACCGGTAGAGTAGGAGAGAGGACGACCCGATGAGTGGGCGATCCACTCTCCCCTCGTCAAACCGGACGTGAAGGTTTCCCTCATCCGGCTCTTCGGAAAGTTTCCGACCGCAGGCATGCGCAGGCCGCGTTTAGCTAAGTAGATCGAAGGCCAACAAGCCCCGAGTGGGCGCGCATGGGAAAGTTGCGCGACCTCCTCGGAGTCATGCCAAGGTAGGTGGAATTCCGCCCTAACTCATCAGTTTCCCTTTTGACAACGGTAGCTCGCGCACGCGATTGCCGGTGGCCGCAAAGATCGCGTTGCATAGGGCGGGAGCGAACGGCGGCAGGCCGGGTTCGCCCACGCCTGCCGGCGGCGCGTCGCTTTCGACGATGTGAATGTTCACCTTCTCCGGCGCCTCGTTCATGCGGCAGACCGGGTAGTCGGCAAAATTCGACTGATCGATTACGCCGCCCGTGGCCGTGATCTCCCCGTACAGCGCCAAACTGGTTCCGAAGACCGCCGCGCCCTCGAACTGATTGCGCACCGTGTCGCGATTAACGATGGTGCCGGCGTCGAGCGCGGTATCGACCTGGCGAATGCGCAACTTCCCCTCGCCGCTGACCTCGACGCGCACGACGGTGGCGACGTAGGTCAGGAAGCTGCGATGCATGGCGATCCCCATGCCCTCACCCTTGCCCATTGAGCGCTTTCCCCAGCCGGCCTTTTGCGCCGCCAGTTGCGCCACCTGCCGGAACCGGGCGGTGTCGATCGGATACTGCTCGTAGGACCCGTCGTAGTTGGGGAAATTCTCCGGCAGAGATTTGCGATCCACGATGCGATCCGGCCCGAGCAGCGCCAGCAGATACTCGAGCGAGTCCCGGCCCGCGGCGTGCGCCAGTTCATCGACAAACGAATGAATCGCGAAGGCGTGGTAGACATTCGCGACCGAACGAAGCCATCCGATGCGCACGTGCGCCGCGGCGGGGCCATTCTCGGCGCGGTGGTTGGGAATAGCAAACGGCAGGTCCGACCAGCCGAGGCCCATCTCGCCGGGATCACCATAAGTGGTGTTGAGGGCGAACGTGGACCCGATCGGCGGGAACACCGAACGCTGGAGCCATGCGGTGGGCAATCCGTCGGCGCCTACCGCGGCCTTCACGTACAGCGCGGCGACCGAGTGATAGTAGTCAAACTTGATATCGTCTTCACGCCTCCAGACCACCTTTACGGGCCTGCCGGCCTTTTTTGAGAGCACCGCCGCTTCCGCCACGTAGTCGGGTTTCGACTTCCGCCCGAATCCTCCGCCCAGCAGCGTAACGTGGCAGGTCACGTCCGCCGCCTTGATGCCCAGAACGTTTGCCACGGTGTTCTGGCATTCCTGCGGGTTTTGCGTGCAGGTCCAAAGAACCACCTTGCCGTCGCGATAGTCCGCCACGGCGACGGGCGGCTCCATGGAAGCGTGCGCGAGGTGCGGCGTGTAGTAGGCAGCATCGATAATCTTGCCGCCTTTGGCGAATTCCGCGTCCACGTCTCCGACGTTGCGAACCAGCTTGCCGGGCTTCTGCGCCGTCGCTTCCAACTCTTTGCGATATTCCCCCGAGTTGTACGCGGCATTAGGCCCGTTGTCCCATTCGATCTTCAGTTTCTCTCGCCCCTGGAACGCCGCCCACGTATTGTCCGCGAGCACGGCGACTCCGCCCAAAGGCTGGAAAACATGCGGCGGCTTGAAAGGTTCGATCGTCGCAGTCATTTTAACGCCGGGAACCTTCAGCGTTTCTTTGTCATCGCAAGACCTCAGTCTGCCGCCCAGCACCGGCGGATGCTCGATGGAGGCGTAGAGCATGCCTTCCATGCGGGCATCCATGCCATAGACGGCCTTACCTGTGGTGATATCGCGGAGGTCAATCAGGCTGGTATCCTTGCCAATGTATCTCCAGGCAGTGCGGGGCTTGAACTTCAGAGATTCCTTCGCCGGAACGGGAAGCGTGGCGGCAACCGCGACCAGTTCGCCATAGCCCAGGGCACGGCCGGTCGGCGGGTGGGTAACCGTGTGCAGATTCGCCTTGCACTCGGAGGTGGGAACCTTCCACTGCTGCGCGGCGGCCTGTTCCAGCATGGTGCGCGCGGCGGCCCCGGCCTCGCGCATCACGTCAAAAAGGTCGCGAATGGAGTGCGAGCCGTCAGTATCCTGCCCGCCATATTTCGCGTCGCCAAGGGCCTGCTCGATGCGCACGCGCTTCCAATCTGCTTCCAGTTCGTCCGCCAGGACGATGGCGGGGCCCGTGCGGCTGCCGCTGCCCATCTCGGAACGCGAGGCGACGATAATGACCGAGCCGTCGGGCTCCATGCCCAGCCAGATGCTGGGATGAAACGGCGCGGCCGCCGCGAGATCGGGGAAAGGGTCAGGGGAGCCTGCCCACAATCTTATCGGAGCGATTTGTCCACACAACACAAAAGCGCCTGCGGAAAACATTCCTTTCACAAATTCGCGACGGCTGAAGTTCTGGACACTGCTCATGCTACCTCCTTCGCCGCGGCCTTGATGGCGGCACGGATGCGTTGATAGGTTCCGCAGCGGCAGATGTTGCCCGACATCGCGTCGTCAATGTCCGAGTCGGTGGGATGAGGTTTCGATTTGAGCAGCGCCGCGGCCTGCATGATCTGGCCCGGCTGGCAATAGCCGCATTGCGGCACGTTCGCCTCCATCCAGGCCTTCTGCACGGGATGCAGTCCCTGTGCGCCCAGGCCCTCGATGGTCAATACCAATTTGCCCGCGGCCGATTGCACCGTGGTGACACAAGAACGGACCGCCTCGCCGTTCACGTGCACCGTGCAGCAGCCGCACAGCGCCATCCCGCAGCCAAACTTGGTGCCGGTCAGACCGAGAATGTCACGCAAATACCACAGCAGCGGCATCTCCGGATTGCCTTCGTATGAGCGTTGAACACCATTGACTTTGAGCTTGATCATGGTTTCCTCGGTGGAGCGCTGATCTTACTGCAAGCCTCCACTGTGATTTCGGGTTCTTATTCTGCAATAATACGGAATCGTATCCGCTCTGCCATTTCGATTCAAGCGGGATTTCCGTTTTCAATTTTCGAGCCAGCAGCAACAGGCTTCCAGCGCGTCCGTCTCGCCGGCTTTTATCCCCAAACTGCCAGGTGGTCTGCGTGCGGGGCAATCCGTTTGTCGGCAAAGTGCGGATGGGAGGGATTGAAGCCTGACGTGCTCTCCACAACGGTTGCTAACAGCCCTTGTGACCAGCTAACTCGACCGCTAAAAGACCGGCGCTGCTGATCGTATGGCCCAACTTCGGTAGTGGTGTCTTTTGGAAGTGGCACGGGTGTCCCGCCCGTGAACGGTCACGGCCAAGATGGCCGTGCCACAGCAAATGACACCACTACCCCAACTTCCGGAGGGTTGACTTGGAAGTGTTTGCCGATGGATCGTGGATAAAGGGCAATGAGGATAAGTTCCAGGGTTCCGTCAAAGTCGCGGGTGCCAGATACCTCCGCGGCCATGAATGCATCACCCGCGAAGAGACCCCTCACCCCCCGCCTTGCGGTCCCCCCTCTCCCCAAGGGAGAGGGAGAGAAATTAAAATCACACCCTTCTCCCAGGGGAGAGGGTGCCCGACGGAGGAGGGCAGGTGAGGAGTCCCTTTCAACCCCATTAGACTTTGACGTGGCCCTGGGATAAGTTCCGCCTTGCTTGCCATCCCCCAGCGTTCTAAAGTAGGAAACCGGGCTCTGAGCACGCAGAAAAGCCGAAGGCAACTTTTCATCGACGGGTCTGCCTCATCTGGAAGGCCGGTCCAACTTTCGCTCGATCAAGCTATGTTCGGGACCTGAATCGTCAAGGAGTGGAAATTTATGGACGGCTCTGCCACCGGTAGTCAACTTATCGAAATCACCAGCGGCCCTCCACCCGCTACAATTGCCGACGTACTCACCTTGATGCAAAGGATCGACGGTCTATTGCCGCCCGGCGACGGGCTCAAGTGGTTCAACCTTCTCTATATGATGGTCACTAAGGAAGTAGACAGCAGTCCTCCGCCGGGAGGCTGGGAAGATCCGGTATGGCTCACCCGCCTCGACGTCGTCTTTGCCCAGTTTTATTTCAATGCAATCTTGAATTGGCAGAGCAACTCCGCCAACGTCCCCAATTCGTGGAAAGCCCTATTCGAGGCGCGTTTTCGTTCCGGGATTGAACGCATTCAGTTTGCTCTGGCGGGAATGAATGCGCATATCAATCACGATCTGGCGCTGGCACTGCTTCAAACCGACGCCGAACTGAACCTGGTTCCGGGCAATACGAGCCCGGAACATGACGATTTTGAGCACGTGAATGGGCTCCTGGAGACCGTCCTCCCCCCAGCCCTGCAGTTCCTCGCGACCGGAATCCTGGGTGAGTTGGCCGAGGACACGGGGAAGATTGGAAGGCTTCTTGCGATTTGGAATGTCAGCGCCGCGCGGGATTTGGCTTGGGACTTCGCCGACCATCTTCGCTCCCTGACAGGGATCGCGCGGAATTCGGCTTTGACGGCGCAGGATCAGATGAGTGGGGTCTTAGGTCGCAGCCTGTTACTGATCATTTAGTTTTGTCGCTTCAGATGCCGCCGTTCCGGCGGTTCAAACCTGACCGCCACGAACTTGGACCATCCCCCAGAGGCAAGCCTGTTATGAAAATGCTCCCCACCTCAGTTGAGTAGGGCGTGGTGCTGATTGCGACTTGATGTTTTTGGCTTCATGAAATGACCACCCCGGCGCTCGGTGCGCCACCCCTCCTGAATCAAGAGGGGAGTAGCACCGCCCTTTAGGGCGGCACGTGCCGGGCTGAACGGGCTGTGGAAAGACCCTCCCATGCTGTCATCTTGAGCAGCAGCGAAGGATCCCGGCAGTCTGCGGGGTTTCATAAACCGGGCAAACTACGGGGATTCTTCGCCCAAAAGGCGGGCTCTGCAGAAACTCGACGCGTAAGTCCTTGAAGTTCAGCAGGTGTAGCGCGGACCTGATTTTTAGGTCCGCGGCTCGTCCCCGATGGACAAGGAAAAGCCGCGGACCTAAAAAACAGGTCCGCGCTACCCTTCCTCGGCCCGAGTTTCTGCCCTTCCTGGGCAGCCGCAAGGCTGTCAATGCTCAGATTGGCAGTGCCGACGAATTTTTCCGCAGCCTGTGAAGCCCGGCGCTACACCTGAAATAAGGACACCTCCGTCACCGTCGTTGATTTGTGCCGTGGCTCGTGCTAGGGTGGCTAGGCGAGACAGGGTTCTCCATCCATATACCCGCAAGGAGCCGGGCCATGGCCACTCCCCATTCTTCGCCTTGGGCTATCATTGCCTCCGCGACGGTACTTCTCTCGGTGGCGTTTGCCCATCCCTTGCCGAGTTTTGCCGACCAGAGCGTTACCCTCAAAGGCCAGATATTGACTAAGGATGGGCAGGTCATTCCTTCCGGCGCCACGGTTTCTCTGGAGACAGAAGACGGGGGAATGATGGGAAGCCGTCCCGCGGATGCATTCGGCAACTATATCTACGAGGGGATCCCTGCCGGGAGGTATCACATGACGGTGACGGCTGACAAATTCCAGGTCTACCAGCAAGACGTGGACCTCGACTTCCGCCAGGTCTCGTACACGGTCAATGTATACCTCACTCCCGCCAATAAAACCGTGGTCAAGGTCGCACCGGCACTCACGGATGAGGCGGCGCCAAGAACCGCCCGCAAAGAATTTGCGAAGGGGAAACACGCCTTGGAGGCGAACAAGATGCCGGAGGCCCGCCGCTATCTGGAAAGAGCGGTGGCGGAATACCCCTGCTACGCGCGGGCGCAAGCTCTTCTCGCGCAAGTCGACCTTCACGACGGCAAAGCGGATAGTGCCGAGGCCTGCTTCCAGAAGGCCATTCAATGCGACGGAAGCTTTCTGGATTCCTTTTCCGAACTTGCCCAGATCTACATCTTGGAAAAGAAGTTTGGGGAGAGCGAGAGCATTCTGAACCAGGGGCTGCGACTCTCGCCGCGAGCTTGGCTTTTCCACTATGAGATGGGACAAGCTCACTATGGAATGCAAAAATACCCGGAGTCCGTTCAGGACTATCTCCTGGCGCAGTCCCTCCACCCGGAGATGGCCGCGAAGTTTCACATCAAGCTCGGTACCGCATATATGAGGACCGAGGCCTACGACAAGGCTTTGGCGGAATTTCAAACCTATTTGCGCATCGAACCGAACGGGCAATACGCCCCCGCTGCCCGCGACGCTGCAGAAAGGATGCTCAAGGGTGGTGTAACCGCCGCCACCTCGTCCCCGCAGAATACGGCCCCTGCCCCCAAGCCTTGAGGTCGATCCCGACACTTCACGAAGAACTGGTAAGAATAACTATCTTTACCGCTGAAGCGCTGAACGGCGAGAAGGGCCTGACGTTTTCAAATCTCCGCGCCTCGGCGGTGACAAGCCCCGCCTTTCCCCGCACGAGCGAGAACCCCCCACCCAAGGTCGTCTTCCGTATGAATTCCTTCCCTTGCTGGGTACGACTTCATAAAACTCGCGTCTAAGGTGAAGAGGCATTTCCGGCGTTTCCCCCTGCGATGCAAGCCCACCCTCTCCGGTGAGCTGGGAAACATAGGGAACATTTTCGTGGTCGGACACGTATGGATGTCTAGAAGAATGTTGTGGCCTTGGTAGCACGGAGACAGAAATGGCGAATAATCATCAGAGCAAGCGGAAGAAATGGTACCTGCTGGCTATTGCCGGTGTCATCGTGGTGGGCGGTGGCTTTGGCATTGCCGCGGCCTTGCGTCCTAATAATACGATTGACCCTTCGAAACTGGCCAACGTCACGCGGGGGGACCTGGCCCGTTCGGTGGTAGCGACGGGCAAGATCGAGCCGCTCGTCAAAGTGGAGGTCAAGTCCAAAGCGAGCGGTATTGTGGAAAAGATTCTCGCGGACTATGGCGACCAGGTGAAGGCCGGCCAAGTGTTGGTGGAGCTTGACAAGGAGCAGTTGCAGGCGCGAGTGGCGGAAGCCCGGGCCAACCTTCAGGCGGCCCAAGCCGCGGTGGAATCCGCCCAAGCCACCTATGAGCGCAACAAGGTTGATGCGGAGGGTCCGGACCTCCCCTTTCTGAAATCCACCGTCGAGCGCAACCGCAAGCTGGCGGCGGACGGACTGGTGTCCGCCTCGATTATGGACGACGGCGAAAAAGCTTACCAAATGGGCTTGAACAAGCAGATGTCCGCGCAGCGCTACTTGGCCGTCAGCCGGGCGGAGATTGCCCGCAACAAGGCCCAGGTGGCCCAAATGCAAGCGGCTTTGGATAGCGCCGACGAGGACCTGCGCAATTCAACCATCGTCAGCCCCATGGACGGCTTGGTGCTCTCGCGCGATGTGGAGGTGGGAGACGCGGTCAGCTCCATCCTGATTCTCGGCTCCCAGGCTACGCTGGTTATGACGCTGGGTGACGTGAGCGAGGTCTACGTCAAAGGGAAAGTGGACGAGGCCGACATCAGCAAGGTTTATATGGGCCAACGTGCGCGCATCGTGGTGGAATCCCTTAAGGACAAGAAATTTGAGGGCAAAGTTACCAAGATTTCGCCCATGGGCGTGGAAAAGGAAAACGTCACCACCTTTGAGGTCAAGGTCTCCATTCAAAACTCCACCGGTGAACTGAAGGCCAACATGACCGCCAACGCCGAGATCATCCTGGAAGAAAAGCAAAACGTGCTGCAACTTCCCGAAGCGGCGGTTGTCTACGACAAAGACCGCCACACCTTTGTGGAAATCCCTGCTCCCGGCGTCAAGACCGGCAAGCAGAAGCTCCCCGTGACGCTTGGGATCTCCAATGGCGTTAAGACCGAGCTCGTCAGCGGATTGAAGGAAGGGCAGCAGGTGGTGCTGCAATGAGGCTGGCATTGGTGATTTGTCATTTGTGATTGGTGATTGAAAGAATTGTCGGTGGACGACGGTCGATTGAAGTGATTGATGATTGAGGGGATGGACGATTGGAATTTGTCAATCACCAATCACCTATCGCCAATCACCAATAAACGATTACGGACGAGCGGCAAATGGTATTCAGTGACTTACTCCTCGACACTCTCCGCACCTTGTGGGCGCACAAGCTGCGCACCTTCCTGACCATGTTTGGAATTGCCTGGGGCATCATCTCCATCACTCTTATGGTGGCGGCTGGGGAAGGCTTGCGCGTCGGCCAGCAGCGCCAGCAGGAAACTTTTGCCAAGGACTTGATGATCTTCTTCAATGGGCGGACAAGCATGCAGGCGGGCGGTCTGCGCGCGGGCCGCGCGGTGAACTGGCAAATTGGCGATGTTGCCCCCGCGCAGGAGGAAGCCACCGCCTGCCGCTATGTGTTGCCGGAGCTTGAGCGTGGCGGCCTGAAAGTACGCAGCCTTTACAACAACGCCTCGCCCCTTGTCACCGGCTCCTATCCCCCCTTTGCCGAGGTTCGCTCGGTGAAGGCGGAGACAGGCAGATTCTACGACTGGGGGGATGAGCAGGCAGGCCGCCGCGTGGCGTTTCTCGGCAGCAACATTAAGAAGCAGCTTTTCTCCAGCCGCTCGGCCGTGGGCGAGACGATCAACCTCAATGACATTCCCTATACGGTCATCGGAGTCATGACGGCCAAGGACCAGAACTCGAGCTATGACGGCTGGGATGTGGATAAGATTTTTGTCCCCTTCAGCGCCATGATCAACGACTTTCCCGGCAAGCCTCCGGCTCTGCCCACGGCCCTCGACCAATTGCTGGTGGTTCCCCAATCACTCGATGACCACGAAACCTGCAAGGCGCAGGTGAAGCGCGCGCTGGGGCGCCTGCACAACTTTGATCCACTGGACAAAGAAGCCTCGCCCGTCTGGGACACGGTGGAGAATGCCAAGGCCTTTGAGAAGCTTATGGACGCGATGAAGTATTTCCTGGGCGCCATCGGCATCACCACCTTGCTGCTGGGTGGCATCGGGGTGATGAATGTCATGCTGGTGGCAGTGCGCGAACGCACCCGCGAAATCGGCGTGCGTAAGGCGGTGGGAGCCAGTTCCCACGCCATCCTTCAGCAGTTTTTCGTCGAGACGGTCATCATTGTTTTCCTCAGCGGCGGGACAGGAATGGGCCTTGCTTACGGCCTCTGCGCGCTCGTCAATTTGATCCCCATGCCACCTTTCTTCGCGGGCATGCTTCCGACATGGCAATCCGGGACGCTGTCGTTTGCGGTGCTGGGCACGGTCGCGGTGCTCTCCGCCCTCTACCCCGCCACGCGAGCCGCCCGAGTGGACCCCATTGAGGCGCTGCGGTTTGAAGCAGGGGGGTAGCTTTTGGCTGTTTCCGGTAGCGCAGGGCCCGCTTTCCGGCCCTGCGGTTCTTCCGCCAAAGGTTGAAAGGCAGGAAGAGCAAGGCAAAAGGCAAAGGGCGATGCTGCGTGGCCTTTTACTTTTGACTTTTGCGTTTTGCACTTTGCATTTTGACTTGCTTTTTGGGCGGGCCGCAAGGGCCGCAGGACCGAAAAGCAGGTCCTGCGCTACCAGATGAGAATATCAACATGCTGACCGAAGTCCTCAAGCAAGCTTGGAGTTCACTCAAGCGCCAGCCCACGCGCAGTTTCCTCACCATGCTGGGCATTGTGTGGGGGATTGCGGCGGTGGCCTTGCTGCTTGCCTATGGCAGGAGCCTGCGTTCCGTGGTGGTTGCCTCCTTCGACGCTTTCGGCAAGGGTGCGGTAATTTGCTGGCCCGCACAAACCAGCGAGCAAGCGGGGGGCGAGAGGGCCGGCAAGCATGTGGTGTTCGAGAAGGCGGACGTTGAGGACATCCGTCAGGAAGCCCCGCTGGTGAAGACGGTCTGCATGGAAAGCGTCCGCTGGCTGCCTCTTTCTTACGGCGACCGCATGGCCTCCACCGCCATTCGCGCCGTCTGCCCCGAGTATGGCGAAATGCGCAATGAGGTTCCCAGCCAGGGCCGCTGGCTGAGCCCGGAAGACGAACTTGAGCGCCGGCGCGTGGTCTTTATCGGCTATCGCTTGCGCGAAAAGCTTTTTGCCGGCAGGCCGTCGATCGGTGAGACGGTGCGCATCAGCGGCATGCGCTTCACCGTCATCGGAACCATGGACCTCAAGATTCAAGACAGCAATTACTTCAACTCCGACGACGAGTGCGCCTGGATCCCCTACTCCACGGCCGGCGACCTCTGGGATACGCGCTACGCCTCGGTGCTGGTTTACGAGCCCATCGCTCCGCAGTTTGAGAAGCCGTCCATGGAGCAGGTGCGCGCCGCGGTGGCCAAGCGCCAGCGCTTTTCCCCCACCGACGAGCGGGCCATCCAGATGTTCGGCCGCGAGCAGTTCCGCCCCATCATCGACGGCATCACCATCGGCTTCGAGGCTCTCTTTACCTTCGTGGGAGCGTTGACGCTGGGAATCGGCGGCGTCGGCCTGATGAACATCATGCTGGTGGCCGTTGACGAGCGCATCCGGGAAATCGGGCTGCGGCGCGCGCTGGGGGCGCGGCGGCGGCACATCCAGGCGCAATTCATGGCGGAAGCGCTGGTGCTGACCCTCCTGGGCGGCGTCCTGGGCATCCTGCTGGCCTACGGCCTGTCCGCCGCCATCGGCACGCTGCCACTTTACGGTCCACTCTATGAAGACACCTCCGGCAAAGGCGACATCCACCTCTACATTTCCCTGAGCACCATCGGCATCTCCACCGTCATCCTCCTGATCGTTGGCCTCCTGAGCGGACTGTTCCCCGCCCTCCGCGCCTCCCACCTCCATCCCGTCGAGGCGCTGCGCTACGAATAGGAAATTATGAATGCTGAATTATGAATTCTGAATCGAAGGGTATGAACCGCTAGCCCACCGATCTCACCACGGGTTTGAAGAGGCGGCCCTTCAGAGGCTGCGGAAAAAGTCGCAGACACTGTCATTCTGAGGAGCCGCAGGCGACGAAGAATCTCGCACTGCCTGGAAAATACTAAGTGCGAGATTCTTCGCTGCGCTCTGCAGAATCTCAATGCGCATGTCATTTAGATCCACCATCGCTAGCACTGTCATTCTGAGCCCGCCTGTTGGGCGAAGAACCCCCGTAGTTTGCCCGGTTCATGAAACCCAGCAGACTGCCAGGGTCCTTCGCTGCTACTCAGGATGACAGGTTGGGTGATGGGTTCTTCCCGTCATGTTTCTGCCGATCATGGGCAGCCGAACGGCTGTCAATGCTCAGTATGACAATGAATGGGCTCAGGATTACAGCATTGGAGGTTTTTCCCGCAACCCCTGAAGATCCGCCCTTCCGGGAGCCATAAATAGTCGTGCATGTTCATGCCATTAGGACTAGCGTCCTGAGTCAGAAGTCCGTCGCAGAAATCGCTATTGTGGGTAGTGTCCTATTTTGAATTTAGGCGGCACATGCCGGGCTAAAGCCCGGCGCTACGTCGCAAATTAGGACACTACCCTATAGTGTAAGGTGTTGACACCTGACACCTGACGCCTGGCACCTTTCAGTTAAGTCATTTATTTTCATAAACTCATCGGCATTGCACGGATCTTGCAGACGCAAGGCATTTGTTTTCTATGAATTATCGGCCTAGAGGGGATTTGAGTGCCTTTTTGGTGATTTGGTGGGTGGTAAATCGTCCGATCTCTTTTATTATCAACAACTCATCGGCATATTTTTTAAGTCCTGTATTTTCAATAACTCATCGGCTTCGTACTTTTTGTCACTTATTTCCCTGTTTATTTTCAATAACTTATCGGAGTCGACCTTCATTTTCGATATTTTTGCCGGAGCGCGCTTCGGGTCGATTTTCATCGACAATTTGGCCACTTGCCACACCTGACGCAGGCTTAACTCCTCCCTGCAAGTCCTCCGCGCCGCGCCGGCCGCCTCTCTACCTCCAGACGTTGCCTGTCTCTCGTCAATGCTCATCGGTCATTGCTCCTCTTCGCCGGGCGATGCTACTGCCCGTCAGGGGTGGGTGTATTCGCCTGGACGCCCAGCTCCACTTAATAGGCTAGCAGGTTGACGGCCATCCGCTGGAAAAAGCCGATAGCGGATGGCGACTTTATGTTTTCCCCTTCATAAGATAACCACCCCGGCGCCCGGTGCCCCATCCCCTCCTGAATCAGGAGGGGAGTTACCGGAGCACTTTCATCTCTTTTGTCGAGCCGATGGCTCATGTGCGTCGGCGCGGGCGGGAATTTCCACCCCCCGGTCTGGTCATTCGTATGCTGGCAACGTGCTGGGAAAGCTCCGGGGGTGTGTATATTCTCGCCCGCGATAACGCCAAAACGGAAATTCCGGGCAATTGCCGCCTTGGGCGCGGCCAGAATGTCACTTTGGATTGATCGTCCTCCCCGATTGACGGCGGGCCATCCCCCACGCAGACGAGTCTTGACGGACCCAACCATTCCAAACGGGGTGAAACCATGAAGAAATTCGCATTCACAAAAATCCTGCGGGCGCTATTGGTGTTGGCAGCCACCATGGGATTTTGCCTGGAGGCTGCTGCCGCGTCCCAGGTGGTCTGGCAAATCGGCAAATTTGATCGAGCGTCTATGGAATTCACCCGGCGCGAAGCGCCGGCGCCAAAGCCTGGGGCCGCGCCAGCGCAAAACGACTTGGTTTACGTGATCGGTAAGAGCAAAGCGGAAACCGACTGGCCCGGGTTCCAGCCGGGCTCATCCAATGGGATCGCAGGCTACCGGCGCCATCCTTACGCCATCCAATTCGATCTGCCGTCGAGTCCGCAGGGGTTGTACACGCTGAAGGTGGCGTTGCTGGTGGAAAGCCCTCGCGTGGCGCGCCTGGAAGTGGAGATCAACGGCCATCGCGCGCTGTACTTCCAGCATCCCCTACTCGACTATTCGGGGGGCGACGTGACCAGCGTCTTCCTGCCGAATTACTCCGCCGACACAATCACTGCCGAACTGCCGACCAAGTTCTTGCGGCAGGGAACCAACGAACTGGTGTTGACCGCGAATGACGATCCCACCGAGCGCGACGACTCCACGGAATCAGGGCTCTATTATGACGCCCTCGAGCTCGATCAAGACGCCGAGGCGAAGTTTTCACCCAACGAAATTGCGGTTCAGGCTCTGCCCACGATCTTCTATAAGCAGAAGGACAACGGGCTGGCGGAGTTGGTGGATGTCTACGTCCGCCACAATGCGCCTTCCCCGGGAGGGCAGGCCGTCTTGACGCTGGGCAAAGCGAAATACTCCGCCAAGCTCGCTGCCGGCTGGGACTTCGGGGAGCAGATGGTGGAGTTTGCAGTTCCGGAATTCCTCACCGGCACGAAGGGTGAAGTAGCCATCAGCCTGGGGAACCGCTCGCGACGTTTCCCCGTAACCCTGGATCCCGCCAAAAAGTGGAATTTCTTCCTTGTGCCGCACACTCACCTGGATGTGGGTTACACCGACTATCAGGCCAAGGTGGCGGAAGCTCAAAGTCGCAGCCTCGACGAAGCCATGCAGTTGATTCACGACCACCCGGATTTTCGTTTCAGCCCGGACGGTTATTGGTGCGTGCGGCAGTTCCTGGCGGAACGGACCGACGAACAGAAGCAGCTACTTTTCCAAGCCGTGAAGAACAAGAAGATCTTTGTGCCGACGGTCGAGGCAAGTTTGCTCACCGGCTTCCCTTCCCTCGAGACGCTGATCCGTTCGCTCTATCCGGCCTTCGAGTTTAACCAGAAATACGGGGGGGACCCGAACTACGCTGATATCACGGACGTGCCCTCTTACTCCTGGTCGTATGCCTCGGTGTTGGCGGCCGCGGGCCTGAAATATTTCGCCGCCGGCAGCGATAACTATCGCGCGCCCATTCTGCTGCAAGGACGCCTTCAGGAGAAGGCTCCGTTCTGGTGGGAAGGACCCGATGGCGGCCGAATCCTGATGTGGTACTCCCGCCACTATCACCAAATGCGGAGCTTGTTCGGATTGCCGCCAACCCTTGCGGGCGGGCACGATTCTTTGCCCCTCTACCTCCAGATTTATTCCCGGCCTGACTACAAATCCGACGCCACCATCATTTACGGCACGCAGGTGGAGAACACGGACCTGTTCCCGCAACAAGCGACCCTGGTGGGTGAGTGGAACAAGATTTACGGCTTCCCCCACCTGAAATACTCGGGCTTTGCCGAGGCGATCGGTTACATTGCCGAGCAATTCGGCGATTCCATTCCCGTGGTGAAAGCCGACGGCGGGCCCTACTGGGAGGACGGCATCGCTTCCACCGCCCGCTCCGCGGCGCTGGAGCGCGAGAACGAGCAGCGCGCCTTGGCGGCGGAGAAATTCTCGACCGTGAGCAGTCTGGTGAACCCGCGCCTGCGGCCTGCGGCCCAAGCGTTCAAGCAACTTTGGAATGACATGGTTCTCTATGACGAGCACACGTGGGGAGATAACCGCAGCGTGTCCAATCCTCAGAGCCAGGAGGCCAAGCAACAGCAGGCCATTAAAGAGGACTTCGCCAGCGACGCGAAGAACCGCGTTAATGATCTTCTCTGGCGCAGCCTGGCAGCATTGGCGGACGACATCTCCGATCCCCACGACACGCTGCTGGTCTTCAATCCCCTAAGTTGGCAGCGCTCCAGCCTGGTGGAAATTGATTTGGACAAGGGGCTGGAACTTGTCGACCTCACTACCCAACAAAGCGTTCCTTACGAGGTTCTCTCTTCCGGGCCTGCCTACCGGCACATCCGTTTCATGGCGCAAGACGTGCCCTCGGTAGGTTACAAGGCATATGCGATGAGGCCGACGCAACAGCCGGCGCCGGCGCCGCCATCAACTTCCGAGGCGACGGTAGAAAATCAGTACTACCGGGTGGTGCTGGACCCCGAAAGTGGAGCGGTAAAAAGTATCTTCGACAAGGAACTGAACAAGGAACTGGTCAACACTTCCAGCCCCTACCGCTTCAATCAATATCTCTACGTCACCGGAGCAGACCAGGCTCCGAACCGGGCGCTGCAATATAGCCCCGCCGTGCCGATGCCTGAGTTCTCCATCCACGGCGCGGGCAGTGGGCGCTTGGTGTCTGTGACCCCACAACCCTTTGGCATCGTCGCGCGCCTGGAAAGTCAGGGGATCAACACGCCCAAGATCGAGACCGAAGTGGTTCTGTTCAATGGGCAGAAGAAAATCGAATTCATTAACCGCGTGCACAAGACGGAGGTGTATACCAAGGAATCCGTTTACTTCGCCTTCCCCTTCGCCATGGAACACCCGGAATTCCGCTATGAGATTCAAAACGGCTTTGTGGCCCCGAGCCGCGACCAGATGCCGGGGGCGGGAAAGGAATGGTTCTCGGTGCAGCACTGGGTTGCGGCGGAGGAAGGCGGAGTGTCCGTGGCGCTGGTGCCGATGGATGCTGCATTGGTCGCCCTGGGAGATATCTTTCGCGGCGCCTGGCCGGAAAAGTTCGGCCAGCGCCCGGGAACGATTTTCTCCTACGTGATGAACAATTACTGGGACACCAATTATGCCGCAGGACAGGGAGGGGATTTCACCTTCCGCTACGTGCTGACCAGCGGCGATCACTTGCCGCCTGCCGCCCTGAGCCGCCTCGGGTGGGAAGAAATGACGCCGGCAGAAGTCGACCAGATCACCTCGCAGGATAAATCCCTGAATACCCCGCGGGCGCTGGATGCGGCCCAAGGAAGCTTCGTACAAGTGGACCAACCCAACGTGGCTCTGGTGACTTGGAAAGTGGCCGAGGACGGCGACGGAACGGTTCTGCGCTTTCTGGAAATCGGCGGCCAGGCAAACACCGTGGAGGTGCAAACTCCCCGCCTGGATGTGAAGTCGGCGTGGAGCAGTGACGCACTGGAAAGAAAACAAGCCGCACTGGAAACCTCTGCGCACGGCTTCCGCTTTTCCGTCAAGCCGTTTCAGATCGTCACCGTGCGCCTGGAGGGAACCGGGAACGTCAAATAACCAGCCTGGATTTCTCACCACGGATCTGGAAGGGCGGGGCCGCGATTTCGCGGGGCTGAACAGGCTGCGGAAAAATCCGCCGGCACTGTCATTCTGAGCATTGACAGCCTTGCGGCTGCCCAGGAAGGGCAGAAACTCGGGCCGAGGAAGGGTAGCGCGGACCTGTTTTTTAGGTCCGCGGCTTTTCCTTGTCCATCGGGGACG
>Ga0182030_10006479_pt1 | contig 24690 bp, 24 predicted proteins | sample 812S3MmetaG_FD_121299 | JGI IMG/M metagenome (GOLD analysis project Ga0182030, IMG submission 121299) | Permafrost microbial communities from Stordalen Mire, Sweden - 812S3M metaG (Illumina Assembly) | ecosystem: Environmental > Terrestrial > Soil > Wetlands > Permafrost | place: Sweden...
GCGCTCTTCGTGCACGAGGAAGCGGCCCGGCAAGAGTGCCGGACCCGGCAGGCTGAAGCCTGCGCCACGTCGGGTTACCGGCCAACTTCGGGTGATAGCAAGCTTAAGTTAACGCTTATGGGGCGGACCCCACACGCGGCTCAGGCTTTGGCCCAGTAGTAGCGCGCAGATGAGCAGCACCGTGCACAGCGCGATTTCGGAACTCGCGAGCAGGCGGTGCACGAAGGCAGTCCTCCGGCTGGATGTCAAGCTAGCCGCCGTCGAACGCAGCGTCTCTTCGATGCCGCGATCCTTCGCGCGCAGCGCGGGCAGCACGGAACAGAGGAGCCCGGCCGCCAACGCGACCGCCGCGCTGAAGGCCAGAACTCGCCCATCGACCGTCACCGATTCAAGGCGTGGCAGAGAGATGGGAGCGTAGCGGACGAGGAAACGCACTCCCAGAAACGCGCCGGCCACTCCAATCGCACCGCCGGCAGCAGCCAGGACCAGGCCCTCAGCGGCGAACTGGCGAAGCACCGTCCAGCGGCCGGCGCCCAACGCCAGGCGAATCGCAACCTCTCGAGAGCGCGCCGCATTGCGTCCTATCATCAATCCCGCCAGATTCACACAGACGATTATCAGAACCAATCCCGCTCCGGCCATGAGCGTCCAGATGCGGCTCTCGGCGGGCCCGACGATAGCCGCCCGCAACGGCACGAGTTCGGCATGCAGGCTGTATTCGTCGGTTTCCTGTCTGCCGATTGCCGCCTCTATGGTCTCCAATTCCGCCAGCGCCTGCTGCCGCGGGACACCGGGGAGAACCCGTCCAATGGCCGCGAAATTGGCATTGCCAACGCCGGGCTTGCGCTCCCAGGCGCCAAGATTCAGGTTTAGGAAGTACTCCACGGGAGAGCTCCAGTGGGACGTAGAAGTGTCGTAAATCTGATCCTGCTTGGGGAAATAAAACGACGGGGGCAGGACTCCGACTACCGTTGTGGGAAAGCCGTTCAGCGAGACACGTCGCCCCACGATTTCGGGATTGGCCGCGAACCGTTCCCGCCAGAGCGCATCCGTGAGAAGAATCTCCAGGCCATGCCCCATCTGGTCTTCTTCGGGAGTGAACGATCGTCCGATTCGCGGGTGTATGCCGAGTAGCGGAAACAGACTGGCAGAGGCGCGAAGGCCGTGGACGTTCGCGCTCCCGCTTCCCATCACGATCGTATCGTTAGAAGGCATCATCATGGCAATCGACTGGAAGGAGCGAGCGCGGCGCGTCCATTCCAACACGTTGCCGCTGTTCACCGCGGAAAAGATGTGTCGCTCCGCACCATGCTGCAGTCCCTCGCGAATGAAGTAGAGATCCGCCGGCTTGTCGTATGGCATGGCGCGCAGCAGGATGCCGTTGACGATTGAGAAGATGGCGGTGTTGGCACCGATTCCGAAGGCCAGTGTGGCGACCGCGACCACCATAAACAGAGGCGCTCTGGCCATGCTGCGGCATGCGTACCGCAGATCGCGCGCGAGCGAATCGAGCCAGGCGAACGTCCACAGCGACCGCAGATTCTCGTGCCGCAGCGTGGGATTTCCGAAGCGTCTGCGGGCGGCGGCGGCAGCTTCAGACGGCGGCATGCCGGCGCGTTCGAACTTCTGCCGGCGCATGGCGAGGTGGAAGTCGAGTTCGTCTTCCAGGTCGTGGTGGAGCTTGCGGCGCAGGGCGAGCGACTTGATGCGCAGCCACAGATCGGTGAGGGATTCGGTGATTTTCATGCCGTCTCCATGATGCGAGCGATTGCGGTGGATATGAGGCCCCACCGAACGCCGTCCTTCTCCAGTTGCTTGCGGCCGGCCGCGGTCAGGCGATAGAACTTGGCGCGCCGGCGGTTGTCGGAGACGCCCCATTCGGCGGCCAGCAAGCCGCGCAATTCCAGGCGATGGAGAGCGGGGTACAGTGCGCCCTCTTCCACGCGGAGCACGTCTTCGGAGCGCTCCTCGATGAACTCGGCGATGCCATACCCATGCATCGGACCTTTCTGCAAGGTCTTGAGCACGAGCATATCGAGTGTGTCGCGCAGCATTTCGCCTGAGGGCGGCTCTTTCCGTTCCATAAGGTTCTTATGGGAAAGTATAGGCGAGGAAATCCCTAAACGCAACGTTAAAGGTAATTCCGAATTCTTCCCCTTGACTATCTACAAAAATCGCAATATTGTAGATAGTCGAGGGGAGCATACTTTGGGCAAACCTAGCGACCTGGTGCAGGGCACACTCGATCTGCTGATTCTCAAAACGTTGTCGCTCCAGCCGATGAATGGATGGGCCATCGCCAAACGCATCGTCCAGATATCCGGCAACGTTCTGCAGGTGCAGCAAGGCTCGCTGTACCCCGCCTTGCACCGCCTGGAAAGCCAGGGCTGGATCGCGGCCGAGTGGAAGGACTCGGAGAACAATCGTCACGCGAAGCTTTATTCGCTGACCGCCGCCGGCCGCAAGCGACTAAAAGCCGAGTTGGAAAACTGGCACCGCCTTACGAGCGCCATCGGACTCGTGATCGAAGCAGTTTAGGAGGTAAACGTGCGCTTCATAGCAATCGTTCGAAACGCGCTGCGGCCGCTGTTTCGCCGCCGGCAGGTTGAGGCCGAACTCGCGGCGGAGTTCCAGGATCACCTGGAGCAGGAGATCGAAAGCAATCTTCGATCGGGCATGACACCTGAGGAGGCACGTGCCGCGGCACTCCGATTGGTCGGACCCATCTCCTACCATCAGGAACAATGCCGCGATTCGCGCGGGACCGCGTTCGTCGAAACCCTGGCGCGCGATCTGCGCTACGCCGTCCACATGCTCCGCCGCACACCCCTGTTCACGGCGGCCGCGGTGGTCACGCTCGGGCTCGGCATCGGCGCGAATACCACCGTATTTACCTTCGTCGAGAATATTTTGCTGCGCCATCTTCCTGTGCGAGATGCTCGGCAATTGGCGTTCTTGAATTGGGGCGGGAATACCAACATGTCGTATCCCGACTACACCGATTTCCGCGACCGCAACCGCGTCTTCTCAAACCTGATCGCATATCGCTGTAACCCCGTAAGCCTGGGCATCCAGGCGCGCGGCAATTACCGCGCTTGGGGTTATGAAGCGAGCGGCAACTACTTTGAGACGCTCGGCATAAGTCCATTGCTCGGCCGTTTTTTCGGCCCCCAGGAAGACAGAGAACCGGACGCCAATCCGGTAATCGTCCTCAGCCATCGCTTTTGGCTGAATCGCTTCGCGGCGGACCCAATGGCAGTTGGCAGGCAGGTGAAGATCAACGGTTATCCGTTCACCATCATTGGCGTGGCGCCGCCTGGCTTCGGCGGCACGGAGCTGATTATCAACGCCGATTTTTGGGTCCCCATGAGTATGGTGGCTCGCATCGAACCTGGCAGCGATTGGATCCGTTCGCGATACGCGCACAACATTTGGACCGTGGGCCGCCTCAGGCTCGGTATCTCGCGGGCGCAGGCGGAAGCGGATCTGAACGGGATCGCACGGAACCTGGCAGCCGCGTACCCGGACTTGATCGACACCAAGGATCGCTTCCATCTGTCCGATCCCGGATTACTCGGCCAAACCCTGCGCGGGCCGACCACCGCGTTCGGCGTAGTTCTCATGAGTGTCGGCGGCCTGGTGCTGCTGCTCGCCTGCGTCAATCTCGCGGGCATGCTGACGGCTCGTGCGGCTGACCGGCAGCGCGAAATCGGCATCCGCCTGGCGCTTGGCGCCGGCAGAGGGCGCCTGTTGCGCCAGTTGATGACCGAAAGCCTGTTGCTAGCGGCCATCGGCGGAGCGCTCGGCTTTGGCATTGCGTTCGGGGCTTGCAGGCTCTTCAGCTCCTGGCACATAGACATCGACATTCCAATTACAAATACTCTTCAACCGAACGCACTCGTGCTGGCGTTCACGGCGGCAGCCGCTCTGTTGACGACGCTGATATTCGGACTGGCGCCCGCCATTCAGGCAACTCGCACCGACTTGATTCGCAGCCTGAAGGGAGGCGTAGCGCGCGTGCGCCGCTGGGGCGTACGCGACCTCATTGTGACAGGACAGATCGCTCTTTGTGTGATTCTGGTGATCTGCTCCGTGCTGGTAGTAAGAAGCCTGCAACATGCGCTGACGCTGAACCTGGGCTTTGTGCCCGACCACGCGGTTTCGGCCTCGTTCGATTTGCGATTGCAGGGATACGACGAGGCACGCAGCCGGACCCTCGCAGCAGCCCTGGTGGCCAAGACCTCTGCCCTCCCGGGGATGCAGGCAGTCGGCATCATCGACAATTTTCCGCTGCGGCTCGGCGAAAACAATTCCGTTGTATCGCGTACCGACCGGCCTGTGCCGCCACCCAACCAGCGGCGCGGAGCGGTCATCTACAACATCTCGCCGGGCTACCTGCAGGCGGCGGGTACGCGGCTGATGCTCGGGCGCGACATCGACGGTCACGACCGCGAAGGCGCGCCGGCCGTTGCCGTCGTCAATCAGGCGTTTGCAGATCTCCTCTTCCCCAAGGAGAGCCCGCTCGGCAAGCACTTTCGGATGACGCTGAACGCGGCCGACGCTGGAATGGAAATCGTCGGGGTGGTGGAGACAGGCAAATATGAGTCCCTCGGCGAGGATCCGAAGCCGGTGGTGTTCCGCCCCATTGAACAACACGGTACGGAGGAAACCACGCTGGTGGCTCGCACCGCCCTGCCATCCGATCAAGCTGTGGATATGTTGCGGCGCGCCATACTCGATCTCGACCCGGCAATCACGCTGTACAGCGTGGGCGGCATCGGGGGGCAATTGGCGTTGCCGTTGTTTCCCGCCCGCGCCGCTGCCATTGTGCTGGGGACTTTCGGAGTGCTGGCAATGGTGCTCGCGGCCACCGGCCTGTTCGCTCTGATGGCCTACGCAGTCTCGCGGCGCACACGCGAGATCGGCATTCGCATCGCGCTGGGAGCACGCACTGGCACGATTCTCTCGTCCGTTCTCAACCGCACGTTAAAGCTTTGCGCCGCTGGTATATTGATCGGCGTGCTGGTCACGCTGTCCGCTGGCCGCTTGCTCTCGGCAATTCTCTACGGAGTGCGCTCCAACGATCCGCTCACTTACGCAACGGTGATTGTACTGATTGCATCGGTCGCCGTGCTGGCATGCTGGAAGCCGGCGGCACATGCCATCCGCATCGATCCCGCACGCACACTGCGGGAAGACTGAGCGGCTGGCCGAGATCCACCAACTGCACCACCAGGCGGATGGCTCCCTCCATGTGCGGAGTCGCACTTCACCCGGCGTTCCTCCCCCAGATTGAATGGTTTGCGTGCCACAAAATATTTGGCCGCGCGATTGCATTATGCCAAGCCGTGAACGGAGGATTTATGCAGTCTCTCTTAAAACGGACCTTGACCAGCTCTTTGATACTGGCTGCTTTGGCAATCGTGATCCCAGCCAGCGCTTCTGCCGATGTTGGGATATCGATCGCCATCGCACCTCCGGTAATGCCGGTTTATGTCCAACCGGCGTGCCCCGGTGACGGTTACATGTGGACGCCCGGATATTGGGCATGGGGCCCGGACGGTTACTACTGGGTTCCCGGAGTATGGGTGATGGCGCCGCAAGTTGGAGTGTTGTGGACACCCGGCTACTGGGGTTTTGGCGGCGGCGCCTATCTGTGGCATGCGGGCTACTGGGGTCCTCACGTCGGATTCTACGGCGGCGTAAACTATGGGTTCGGATACAGCGGTGTGGGCTTCGGCGGCGGTGTTTGGGCGGGCAGCGTTTTCCACTACAACACGGCTGTAGTGAACGTGAATACCACGGTGGTGCGGAATGTCTATGTCGATCGCACCGTGATCCATAACACCACTATCGTCAATCGTGCCAGCTTCAACGGCGCGGGCGGCGTGATGGCGCGGCCGAACCCCGGCGAGATGAACGCTATGCGCGAGCAGCATTTCCAGGCGACTTCCGCGCAACTCTCTCACCAGACTCTGGCGGGGCGCGATCACAATCAGCTCGCCAGCGTGAATCATGGAACCCCGGGCACCGCGGCGATGGATTCCGTGAACGGTCGCCGTTTCAACCAGCAGGGGCGCATCGCAAATGGCATCTCTTCCGGACAATTGACCGCCGGGGAAACGCACAACCTGGAATCGCGCGAGGCGAATGTCAATCGTGAGGTCCACAATGACCGTACGGCCAATGGCGGAACGTTGACTCCGCAACAGCGTCAGCAGGTCAATCAGCAGCAGAACAATTTGAGCCATTCGATCTACGCCGATAAGCACAACGCCAACACTGCGACGTACGGCAACAACCAGGTTGGCCAACGCCGGGATAACCAGCAGCAGCGGATCGCCCAGGGTGTGCGCAACGGGAGTATGACGGCGGGCCAGGCGGCGCGGGTCGAAGGTAAGGAGCAGCAAATCAATCATCAAGTTTCTACCGACCGCCAGGCGAACGGTGGAAAACTTACACAGTCGGAGCACCAGCAGGTCAACCACGAGCAGAACGCCGCCAGCAAGCAGATCTCGCGCGATAAGCACGGGAAGTAGGTTCCTGGCTAGCGTTAGCGGATGGGGTGTACATCGGGCAGCAAAGGCCTCTCGAGGGCCGGCGCTGCCCGATTCGTTTCGATCCGTGAGGTCAGGAATGCATACGACGGACAAAGTGAATATATTGGTGACGGCGCTTGTCAGCTCCTCTTGTGTCGCCGTTGTTACCATTTTGCGTAACCGAACCAGTTAGAGGGCGTAGTGGCACCTCACGATATTCTTGGTATCGCCAATCGGCTCCGCCACATCGGCGACGGGAACGCCCTTCGCCAACATCCGCACGAAGGTATGCCGGAAACAATGAGGGCGGGCGGTTCGCTGAAGGGCCTGCAAGCTTGAAACCCTCATCAAGGTTCTCCCGCCACGGTTCGGAAATGCCTCGCGTGCTTAAAGCGGTACCTGCCCGAAAAAATAATGATTCCGTGTTCTCTCTCCTGGCCGTGAAGGCGGTGCGCGAGCCAATCGGGAATCCAGGAATAAAGCTCCTTACTTGGTTTTGTGCATGAGTGGTGCCGGAGGTGGAACTTGAAATCCCATCCCCAGCTGATTCCACGTAACTTATTGAAAACACAAAACGCGCGAGTCGGATGATTCGCTGCTCTCGCGGTTTCTCGGTACAAAAACGGGTACAGGGCAACTGTTTTTATCGTCGCCTTCTTCGAACTATTCCAGGATGGATGACCTCAACGACGGCTGTCACTGTGCCGGGGAGGCCGCCAAGGTTGATGATGACGTTTAGATCGACGTTAAATGTGCCAGGCTTGATGATGACGGGCGTCACCATGTAATAGCCCCCCCAATAGTTGTACTGCTGGCCCTCGCGGAAATTTCGTAGGTTCGCGTCGTCCATAACAAGGACGTTCGCCGCAGCCCCCGAAAGGTGGACGCGGATGAAGTCCCCCTGTTGCTCGAGCCGAACCCGATAATGCAGCTCGGTCGGGAGGGCGTTCGGGGCATCCTTCTGGACGATCAATGGTTCTCCTCGTCAGTCGCGTCTATCACCATTTTAGCCTGTGGGAGCATCTTGCCGGTGACCTGGGGGCCTACCGACGCCGCGCCACGGGCTCTGATCCTCTTGGTGACGCTTTCGGTATCCTTGCGTTGCCGCCAAGACAGAATCAGCATGATGATGCCGGCGATGAACGATACCGACATAACGATTACGAGGGCACTGAACTTGTAGATGTCGGTCGGAGTCGTGCCGAGGAGGAATGAGATCAGGCCACCGAAAAATATGGAAAGCAGCGTATTGCCGATGGCCTCCATCAGGTTTCCTGGAGACCCGCGCTCGATCTCTTCTAGCTCGCTCTCAGGAACCATGAACACCCTGAGATTGCCCATCCCGATATACCTGATCAGGGGTTTTGGCGGCGTTTCATTCTCTTGCTGGCTATCGTCCAAGGGGCATTCCCTCTGTACGGATTCTAACAGTAAGCCGGTGCGTACGGGTTGGGCGGCCCACGAGAAGCACTACAATCCGTGGGTGTCGACACCGGCAGAACTCGTTAGAGACTGCTGTACGTTCTACATGGGGACTAAGGACGTTCCGACCACGAAACATTCATGACGCGATCAAGTTCAATAACCTTTACGTCGGAAGGTTTGGAGAGGCGCAGATGATTGTTGCGACAGCGACGCGAACCGGGGTCGAAAGGCTGAAAATCTTTGTCGAGCCCGACTCCGCAAATCGCCATCAGTGCACCGCACTCTGGGCAATAGACGCAAGCGTACGTGTACTTCGGCGAATCCACTGAAAGCCGTTCTATCGCAAGCCGACCTCGTGCTTTACCAACTGGAACAAGCCATAGAGCGAGAGGCAGAAGAAAACGATTTCGAAAATAACGAATTTTATTTGTGCCAGCCGGTGGCTAAACTCGGTGAGGCGGTCGGGATTGTTGTGAGCTCGCACAATTCTATGCCCCGCTCCTCTTCCTAGGCGGCCCGTCCATATCCACCCATTTCTTGGGCAAAACCGCCTCGAACAATTTTTCCTTCTCGTTCCAAGCGACTGGCACAACCACGGGATCGGGTGCGCCCCACCGGATATGATTCAGGAAGGATTGCGCCGAAAATGATGCACCGCGTTTCCCCTTCGGGAAGGTGATCTTGTAGGCCGTTTCATCAAGTTTGGCGACGGGTTGCAAAGCGATTTTGCAGGCATCATGATCCCAGAGTATGTGAAAGAAGCGTCCTCCGACACGGTGCAAGATATCGCCAGCGTCAGCGTTTAAGGATAGCCGAACGCCATTTACGGAAAGCGTTGGGGAGCCTATTTTCGTCGCTTTGTTCTCGAACAGTACGTAAGGCATATTCGCTCACTCACAAGTATACACAACAGACAACACCACAGACAACACGGTGTGCTCACGCGGCTACGCAAAGGCGAAACTTGAAGGACGCCCCGCGAAGGAATTGGATGAAAGCTTGAAACGGCTGCGGACGCTCTACAACATACAGAAGGAACTCAAATCCTTGAACGGGAAATGACCGCTATGTTTTCGGACCACTTTACGATTAAGATCTCGATAGCGCCCCCGAACCAGTCACGACTTGAGTTTCGACGGGGGTTTCGCCCCCCCCCCCAAGCCCGCCTCGGACGATTTAGCCGTCGCCCGATTTAACCGCCTCGGCAAAGATGGTTCCCTGACGGCAGCATTCAGCTCTACAAGAAACCCTTGCATCGTACTCCCCCTTTTGGGCGATCTTCATCCGTACACGGCTTGCACCATGCAATTGGCCGTTGGGGTGTGTGCGCTCTTGTTACTGGTCGATGCTGCTGTCAAAGAACCACCAGATAAACATGGCTCGATTGAGGCGGGCGGGCTTATGGCTCCGTTGTTCGCTCAATGAACATTGGCGCGGCCTCAGGACTGCGGCGGGCCTCGTACGTCTGCTGAGATCCACCATAGCCCAATTCAAAGGCCTCAACGAATGGCTGGCTGCCCCAACCTGAAGAGCGCTGCGGGCGACGCGGCCGCTCACGGGCGAACTCAATTTGATAACCTTGTGAGTTCAATGTCATGATCGTCCTGAGCTTGTGGAGTCTGGAAGAACCGATGCCCGGACTGACGGCCTCCCATGGCGGTTCGCTTGGCGAAGCAGCTGCCGTGTGCCTGGAGAGCCAACACCACCTACCAGGGGTCACGCTGCAACTGGAGCGGCGACCCGAAACCTCCGCTGAGGTACATTGGCGTTCCGTGCCGCCGAGCGCGCATCGTTGCCACACCGGGGATCGCGCAACTGAGGATGGAGCCTGCGGTGTCGCGATCCTGCTGGCTTTGGAGTTGACAGGCCAAGTCGTTCTGTTTCGCTCGGAGAAGCGCGAGGGCTGCGACTATTGGCTTGGCCCCGCCGATTATCCGAGACAGAGTGGATTGAAGGGGACGAGCAGGCTCGAAGTGTCTGGAATACGCGCGGTGAGCACAAATTTCTGGAGTCGCTACGAATTGAAAAGAGTTCAAGTTAGCCGCTTAAGCCATCCCAGCGAAAAATTCGTTTCGATTGTTGAATTCGGCACGCCCAGGGCGGTTCTGGAGAAACTATGAGCTTCTTGGACCTTCACGATCGGGCAATGGCTATCGTTGACGAGGCCCGGCAGGCCGAGCGTAACGGCGACAGAAAGGAATTCATCGAGTTGCTGCGTACCGCCTGCAATCTGGAGCAGCAGGCGGCGCGAAGCCTGGAACCTCTGCCGGAATCCGAGCCGACTAGAACGGTCCTATTTCGAAGCGCCTCCAGTCTTGCCTTTCAGGCCGAGGATTACCAACAGGCGTGCACCTTGGCGTTCGATGGCTTGACTGGCAATAGCCCGGAGGAACACGCGGCAGAGTTATTGGAGATCGTGGCCGAAGCGAAGTTCCGACTTCACCTCATTGCGCAGAATTTTCAAGTTCCAACCAGCGAGATCACACTGACTGTCCGAGGGCCGCACGTGTCGGTCGGGATGGCGCCTGCGAAGCAGACAACTCAAATCTTGCAGCGCGTGGAAAAGTTGCTTCGTGAGCGCGTGGAAACGCTATTCAAGAGTAAGATTGACGCCGATCGAAAGGAATATCCGCTAGGGAGCGCAAAGCTGTTCGACGTCTTCATACGGCAGCTTGCCGCCGACGAATTCGCCGTCGCTTTTCGGCTTGGCCTGCACCAGCAATTGTCGTTGTTCGGCACAGTCTCAACGGGCGACCAGCTCATTGGGGATTTTATGAGAGATCTTCAGGCTGCAATCGATGCGGGCCATGCAAAATCGAAAGCCGACAAGTTCTCTGTGGCGGCTCTCAAGTTGGAGCCGGACGGCAAAGAAGTGACGTCCATCGAGATCACGGCAATCGTTTCGGGCACACTCATTTCGGTGCGAATCCCGCCGAGAAAGGCCCCTGGCAGTGCGGGTAGTGAACTCGGTGGTGGGAACTTAGCAACGGGTTAGCGACTGGCAATCCCTTCCGCCGAGCCCGCCACCCCTCGCCGCGCGCTACAATGCGCTTTCATGCCCCCTGTTCGACGGGCCGCCAAACTGAACGCCGAACAAACCCGCACGCAAATCGAAGCTTTCCTCAAAGATGCCCGCCAGCCCGCCCTGCTCGAACCCGGCGAGGAATTGCTCGCACTGACAGCTGACAATTTCGTCCTCGATCTCCGCGGCGAGCGCCTCACCTTGCAGGCTTGGGATCGCACCCGCAATCTCTCGCGCCGCGTCACCGGCATCAAAGACAGCAACGCCGGGCGCATCGAGCTCGCCGTCGAGCGATTCCCCAAGCGCGAAGGCCAGCTTTACCTGGTCGACCTCAAACGCCGCGCCGGCGCCGACCTGGGACGCCGCAGTGGCAAGCTAATTTTTCGCGAGCGTTTCCGCCTGTTTCTGCGCCGTCAATTCCCCGAATGGAATTTGGCCGAGCTCAGTGCCGAGGCTAACCTGGAGTTCAGCCTGTCGCCCGCTTTCCCGCGCGCGTTCCTCCGCCACGGACAGCATGGATGGGCCGCCATCGCCTGCCCCCCCGAGGGCGACACTTCGGCGCTGCTGGCCTTCGGACTCATCTGGCTTTCCTACCTGCGCGCCCGCGAACCGCGCCTCACCGTGGAAGGGCTGGCGCTGTACATTCCCGCCGGGCATGAGCGCTCCACTGCCTTGCGGGTACTCTGCCTCGACCCCGCCGCCGCCCGCTTCGAAGTCTTCACCTACTCCGAAGAGGACTTCATCGCCGCCGTCGATCCGCGCGATCACGGCAACCTGGACACCCGCCTGAAACCTTGCAGCCGGCCCGCTCCCAACGATTCCGCCGCCTGGCGCGCCATCGCCGAGCTTCCCGGCGTAGAGCGTATTCCCTTGCATGACGGCCGGACCAGCCTGCGTGTCCGCGGGATCGAATTCGCCGAGCTCTCGGGCGGCGAGCTGATCTTCGGAATGGCCGAGCGGCGCCCCGCGCGGCAACACCACGCCGCCGAGATCGAGCGCCTGGTGGATGAACTGGACCGCGCCCGCTCACCCGAGGCGGCCGACCGCGATCATCCGCTCTATCGCCAATACCCCGAAGCGTGGCTCGAGTCCCAGGCGCGCGCCGAGATCGAGAATCTGGACGCCTCGCTGCGCTGCGACCCTATCTATGGGCAAGTGCCGGCCTTCGCCGGCGGCGAACGCGGCATTCTCGATCTGCTGGCGGTGGATCGTACGGGCCGCCTCGCCGTGGTGGAACTCAAGGCCACGGCCGACCTGCAGCTCCCCCTGCAGGCGCTGGACTACTGGATCCGCGTCAAATGGCACCTGGATCGCGGCGAGTTCACTTCCAACGGCTATTTCCCGGGCATCGAACTGCGGCCCGACCCTCCCCGGCTGCTGCTGGTCTCGCCATCCCTCGAATTCCATCCCACCTCGGAGACCATACTGTGCTACTTCGCTCCTGGCGTCGATGTGGAACGAATCGGGCTGGCGGTAGAATGGCGGAAGGGGCTCAAGGTGATGTTCCGCCTCACCGGCGCCGAGCCGCCCCGCTGAAAGATCCACCGGTAAACCATGCTCAATGCCCTGAAGCAAGCCCGCGCGGCAATGTCGTTGCTGAATCCCGAGGAAATCGTCAATCGAGCCCGCCGTCCGTTGCATATCGGACTGGTGGCGTCGAGCCCCGCGGCGTACGCGGAGATGGAAGAGTATCTCCTGCCCGTTTCGCTCCCACTCGAGGAACGCACGTATCTCCTGGACAAGCTCCACCGCGTGGCGGACGCCGGGGTGCCGGAGTCGGTGGATTTGATCCTGTTCGAGGAAGGGATACCCGCGCCCAAAGGCAGTTACACTTTTCATCGCGGCCGTCCGTCGGCTACCATCGCCGAAATTCTGCGGGGCAATGAGGACATCGAACTCGCCCTGGCGCGGCAATTCCCGGCCTTTCGGACGCCGGTGGTAGAGGCGGCCATTCATGCTGTGGCTCGCGAGAACGCCCTCTTCGCGCTCGCCACCGCGCTGCCCGACGTAATTCCGAGCCTGGTCGAGCTGCCGTGGGCCTTGGGCGAATTCGCCTCGGACACGGTTTTTCTCACTGGCAACCAGATTCGGATGGCGTTTCTGCTCGCTGCCGCGTATGGGAAAGAGGTGGGATTCCTCAATCAGAAGGGCGCCATCCTCTCCATCGCCGCGGGTGCATTCGGCTGGCGGGCGTTGGCCCGCGAACTGGTGGGAAAGATCCCGTTGGGCGGCGGCCTCATTCCCAAAGGCGCCATCGCCTATGCGGGAACCTACGCCGTTGGCAAGAGCCTCGAGTTTCTCTATCGCGGGAACGGGTCCCTGACCAGGGGACAGCGACGCCTGGTTTACCGCGAAGCCATGGATCGTGGCCGCGAGGTTGCTGCCGGCATCGCGAAAGAGCCCGCGAATTCACCCCGCACAGCGTAAAATAACTCTATGAAGCATCTTTTGGGGCTTGGCATGCTTTTGGCCGTAGGAACGGCCGGTTTCGGGGACACCATCACGCTGAAGAACGGGCAGGTGGTGAATGGCACCTACTTGGGCGGCACCGCCCGGCAGGTGCGGGTCGACTTGGGCGACCAAGTCCAATCGTTCGATGTGGACGATATCGTGCGCATCGAGTTTAGCGGTCCGCCTCCTCAGGCGCCTCCGCCGCCTCCCCGCGAAGAGGAGCGGCGCGAGCATCGGGAGGCGCTCGGCATCACCCTGCCGGCGGGCACGAACTTCGTCATTCGCATGATCGATGGTGTGGATTCGCAGACCGCCCACACTGGTCAGACGTTCGCCGCCAGCCTCGATGCTCCGGTGAGCGATCCCGACGGCAACGTGCTGATTCCACGGGGCGCGGACGTGGTGGTCAAGCTGGTGGATTCCAAACAGTCGGGCAAGATTGCCGGCCGCACCGAACTGGCCCTGGCGCTCATGCAGATTCGCGTAAATGGCCAGTTTGTGGACATCAACACGCAGACCGTATCCGAGAAGAGCACCAATCGCGCCGGACGGTCAGCGGGGACAATTGGCGGTGGCGCGGTGGCTGGCGCCGTTCTGGGCGGAATCCTCGGCGGTGGGAAAGGCGCGGCGATTGGCGCGGGTGCAGGCGCTGCGGGCGGAACTGCGGTGGAATTGGCTACCAGCGGTCAACGTGTGAGGGTGCCATCGGAGACTCGGCTGACCTTCGTTCTGGATAGTCCGGTTCGCATTTGAAGGGAACGCAGCGGACAAAAATAAAAATGCCGCGTGGGTGTTTGGACACCATGCGGCATTTTTAACTTGTTCGGAAAAAACTACTTCGTGGATTTCTTGGTACCCTTGGGGGCCTTGGTTGCTTTGCTGGCGGTCGGGGCAGTCTTGCCGGCGAACGCGGTCACGGCGCCAAAAGTCAGGGCCAGAGCGGCCAACAGCGGGATCAGTTTCTTCATTTTGCGGTTCTCCTTTGGATTGCGACGAACTATGTCGTCCTGGCGTTCATGATAGCGGATGGCACATGAACAGTACCTTAAACTACTATTAAAATCGCTTCATCTCCGGCCTTTAAGGGTGTTTTTGGGTCGTTCACAGGGACCCTCGGTCTTTTCTCGACAATTATTCGGCTTGTTTTCAGAAATTTACCTGAAGATGGCAGGAGCCGGAGCGGGGTTTGCAACAGCCACCCTGCTAGAGTGTTCGCCAAATGAGAAAGCCGGATATCGCAAAACAGTTAGCCCGGCGGTCGCGCGTAAGCCAAGGCGAGGCCGCCGACCGGCTGGACGTCATTTTCCAAAAGATCGTCTCCGACCTGCGCAAGGGCAGGGAAGCTTCTTTGCCGGGTTTGGGAAAGTTCAAGCACGGGCCCGACGGCCAGGTGGCGTTCGAGCCGGAGGCTCGCAAGCGTCATGAATGAGGCAACCATCGTGGCACAATTGGCGCAGATCGTGATTCGCGGGGTCGCCGCCGGCGAAGTGGTGGAGATCGACGGATTGGGTTCGTTTGTGCCGGATGACGTACTTGGTTTTCGCTTCGAACCGAGTCAACAGCCGCAGGTCTTCGTGGCGTACGGCAAAGAAGACGCCGAGATGGTACGCCAGCTCTGCGATGCCCTGGCAGCGGTGGGCTTTGACCCGTGGATGGACGAGCGTAAGCTCGTTCCCGGCCAGAACTGGCCGCGCGCCATCGAGTCGGCCATCGAGACTTCGGATTTCTTCCTGGCCTGCTACTCCGAAAACTCGGTCAACAAAAAGGGCGGCTTCCAGGCGGAGATTCGCTACGCGCTGGATTGTGCCCGCCAGATTCCGCTCGACGACATCTTCATCGTGCCAGTGCGGCTAAACGCCTGCCGCGTCCCGCGTTCCATCCAACGAGAGTTGCAGTACATCGATCTGTTTCCCGACTGGATCGGCGGACTGGCCCGGCTGGTCACGATGTTGCGCCAGGAAGTGGCGTTGCGGGCGGCAATGCGGAGGTGAAGAGGTGAGGCGAAGAAGCTCTCAGCCGTCAGAACCCGAGCAAGAATTGAAATTGGCGTTTTCCCGGTTTTCTGCTTTCAGATCGGAGACCAGCGGGCAGCTTCGTGCTGAGTTCCGATCTGATCTGAGGAGACGGCTACAGACTGTCTCTGCGGTGCGACATCTTGCCAGCGAGTTTCCGGCTCCCTCAGGCCGCGCCGTGTCCCGCTAACTCAAACTCAGTTCGATACCATTCACGCGCGTGGCGACGAATTCGGTGAGCGCCGGGAAGTCGGTCAGGTGGCTATTGGCCTCGGGAAGCATCTCCGCCACCTTGGCGATGTCGGCCTTCTGAGTGTCGAACGCGTAAAAATTCATCAGATCCGCCAATTGAGAAGATGCACCCACCAGACAAACCACATCCTTGTCTCTGCCCCCGGCGGCGGCGGGATTCTCGTGGAGTGAGGCCACTACCTGCAGTTCCAGAGGACAGCCCCATTGCGCCAGAAGCCACCGGCCGGCTTCCGTGTGATCCATCCCGTAGAGGCCTTTTTCGATGGCCAGCAGGTTTCGCCCTTCGGCGGCCGCTTGGGTCAATGCTTCTTCGTAATTCGGGAAGGCCCGCAGCAGTGCCAGCCGGCCGATATCGTGAATCAAACCCGCTATGTAGCCTCTCTCCTTACTTATGTGCTGTGTCGGCGCCAACCGCTCGCAGATGACCGCAGTCGCCAGATTATGACGCCAGCAGGCACGCGCCAGATTGCCGCCGCTTGGACCCACCAGCCCTCGCATGGCGGTAGTGACGATCAGGGAGTTGATCCGCTCCGTTCCCAGGAACGCCAGCGCTTGCATGATGTTCATGATTTCAGAGCGGCACCCGAGCAGCGGTGAGTTGGCCAGCCGCAGCACCTCCGCCGTCAGCACGGCATCGGTGCGCAGCAAGGCGACCATCCGGGCCAGTGGCTGCGAGATGTCCGACACCAGGTTCAGCAGTTCCACGGCCACCGGGCGGAACGGCGGTACTTCCTTCAATAGGCGGGCCCTTTGAACGGCGAGCGGTGCGTTGGCAAGTTTCATGCTGCCCCCTGTACCGAAACCACCGCGATTCGCTGTGCGCTCATACCGGTGATCAGAGCCATCAGTTCCCCAGGATGGATCGGTTTGGCGATGTAACCGTCCATGCCGGCATCCAGACAGCGCTCCCGATCGCCGGCCATGGCATGCGCGGTCATGGCCACGATGGGCGTGCGCTTCCCACTCTGACCCTCCCGGCGGCGGATCTCCGCGGTAGCCTGGAGCCCATCCAATTCGGGCATCTGTATGTCCATCAGAATGAGGTCGAAGTCCCGCTGCTCCACCAGGTCGAGGACGATCGATCCGTTGGCGGCCAGTGTTACCGAGTGGCCCCGTTCCTTAAGCAGTGCGGTGACCAGTCGCTGGCTCACCACGTTGTCTTCCGCCACCAGAATGCATAACGGAGCACATTCGGTGGCGGCCGGCGTTAGTGGGCGCTGCGGCAGCGCGAGCTTTCCCAGGGTGAACGGCGCCGTGAAGTGGAACGTGCTGCCGTGCCCGACCTCGCCCTCTACCCAGATCCGTCCTCCCATGATGTCCACCAGTCCCGTGGAAATTGTCAGACCCAAGCCGGTGCCGCCGAAACGGCGGGTGGTGGAGCCGTCCGCCTGCCGGAACGGTTCGAAGATGACTTTGCGCTTGTCCTCCGGGATGCCCGGCCCGCTATCGCATACCGAGAAGTGCGCCACCAGACTGGCATCCGGCGCCGGCTGCATGGCTACCGACACGCGCACCCACCCCTGATCGGTGAATTTGATGGCGTTGCCGATCAGGTTCAACAGTACCTGGCGAATGCGGTTTTCGTCGCCCACCAGAGCATCCGGGATCTGTGGATCGACCTCCCAGGTCAGTTCCAGTCCCTTCTGCTGCGCGGAGGCCAACATCGTCCGGGCAGAGCGTTCCACGCAGGTGCGCATAGAGAAGGGCTCGCGCTCGATCTCCATTTTGCCGGCTTCTATCTTGGAGACGTCCAGGATGTCGTTGAGCAATTGCATCAGCCCTTCGGCGGAGCGCTCCACGGTGTCCAGGTAATCGCGCTGGTCTTCGGTAAGGTCCGTGCCGAGGCACAGTTGGGTGAAGCCCAGGATGCCATTCATCGGGGTGCGGATTTCGTGGCTCATGTTCGCCAGGAACTGGCCCTTCAAGCGGGAGGCCTCTTCGGCCTTGTCAATGGCATAGAGCAGTTCCGCGTTCACGCGGTTGCGTTCCGCTACCTGCTGTTCCAGTTTTCGCCGGTCTTCAGCACGTTCGAGGTCGCGTTGCGCGATCTCATCGAGCATGCTGTTCAGCGATCCTGCCAAAACCCCCAACTCGTCGGCCGCGGGCACCGCGATGCGCTCGTCGAAACCGTGGGTTTGGGCGATCTTCTGCGCGATGTTGGCGACTGCCCGGATCGGCGCCGAGACTTTCCATCGCGCCAATACGGCGGTTACCGCCGCCACCGCCAGACCGACCGCCAGGATCCACGGAAGAACCGGCCGGTATTCCTGCATCGCTTCGCTAAATGGTGAAGGGCCGGCCATCAGCAGGAGTGTGCCCATGCGGGTGCCATCGGGTGGGACCGGGAGGCGCAAAGTCAGGCCATTCGAATCGCTCCGCAGTGCGCCGCGCGGCTCCTGCGGACAAGCACCCGAACCCGAGCGGTGGAATGCCGCAAAGCAGGCGCCTTCGGCATCGTAGAGCACGGCGTCCTGAATGAGGCGGTCCGCACGGAGCGAGGCTAGCGTCTGGTTGGCGGAGTCCCGGTCGCCCCTGGCAACCGCCGGTGCAGCCTGGCGGCTCACCAGTGAGCCGACTACCCCAATTTCCGCCGCGGTGCGCTGCCAGAACCGCTTCGCCTCGAATCCTGCGACAGCCGCCGCAGTGAGTATGGCGGACACTAAGCCGCCAGCAACGATCAAGGCGGTGGTTCTCCAACGGATAGACCCGTGATTCATTGCTTCACCGTCATACGAGCTCTTGGCGACACTCCGCACTCCACCTTACGAGGCGGGCTCTTACTTGCTTCACATCGGCTTTGTGCGCCGCAATTTCTAATATTTTTGGCTCATTTAAATTAGAATGAACAGTGCTAGCTCGAAAGGGCTACAGCGACCGGGCATCGAGGGCGCACACCATGCTTTTGGGACTGGGTCGGACAGCCGGCGAGTCAACTGTCGGGTATTCTGGAAAGAGGCACCGAGAGTTGCCCGTGAAGTACTTTGCTTTCATCCTTTTCGCCGCCGTCTCCTGGGCTCAGCCGTGGGAGCTTGGCGCCGGCATCGGGTATGGGATTTACCGCGACGGCACGATTTTTTCCGATGTTGGAACTGCCCAAGCGGGCATTCGCAACCGGTTCGCAGCCGGAATTGTGTTGGGCGACGAATTTTCCAAATACGTCTCGGCGGAGTTCCAATACCTGTATCACGATGGCCACCCGTATCTTGCGTTCCCCGGCGGGCGGACTGACATCCAGGGGAATTCCGAGGCACTCACGTACAATCTGCTGTTCCATTTCAAGACTCGCGAACATAAATGGAGGCCCTTTCTGGAGGGAGGCGCCGGCGGGAAGGAATATGTCATCGCCGGGCCGGAGCCGTATCCCCAACCGATTCCGCAGCTCGCCAGCCTCACCGCCAACGATGTCTGGAAAGTCGTGTTCAGTGCGGGAGGAGGGATCAAGCTCCGCGTTCTCAAACAGATGGAAATGCGCGCCGAGTTTCGCGACTATCTGACTACGTTTCCGCGGCAGGAAATTGTCCCCGGTCCGCACAATACCGCCCGCGGAATCTTCCAGCAGTTCACTCCTCTTTTCGGCGTGGCTTATGTTTTCGGCGATCCTCGAAACTAACCGTCGATAGTAGCATCCACGACAAAGTGGTGCTAAACTCTGAATTGGGCCCACCAGCCCAAAACGGAAGTGATGAACCAACCGGTTCGGGAGACCAAATATGTTCAAGAAACTTTTATTGATTCTGGCTGCTTGCGCGCTGCTTGTATCCGCCGGCACAGTTCCTGGCGGCCATTATAAAATTACCCTCGTTGAGCCCGCCGCGGTGCAGGGCACCACTCTACAGGCCGGCGATTATAGCCTCACCCTGAAAGACACCAAGCTCACCTTTATGGCCGATACCGGCAAGAAGCCGGTGGAAGTGACGGTAAAGTTGGAGACTGGAGACATGAAATTTGACACGACGTCGGTCCGGATCGATACCGCTACCGGCAAATCGGTAATCAACCAAATTCGCCTGGGCGGCACGAAGACCACGCTGGTCCTCAATTAGCTCGGACGTCCGAACTCAGAAGTCGGAAATAAACCGCGGGACGAGCGATCCGGATCGCTCGTCCCGCGGTTTTTGCTTTGTCTTTGTGGGGCAGGACTTCCACCCATATTTCGCCGCAGGTGGGTATCCGTTTGGCACAACCTAACCGGATTTCTTTTTCCGAGGCGCCAGTTGTTGCACGAATTCTTCGATCGTCAGCGCTTCGATGCCCGGAGCGAGCGCGTGCGTCGACGGCTGGTTAGGCGAGGCCCGATGCACCACCGAGAGCCGGACGCCGGTCCGGGCGCCCATCGCCCCACGCAACGACGTCATCGGCCGCGCCATGCCGGGCTGTACTGTCCGAGCCGCCTGGCACTCTACCATCCACAGTCCGCCGCCATGGGGAAAAAGGAAGTCCACCTCCAGACCCTGCTGGTCGCGGAAATGGTACAGCTCTTTGGTCCGCCCCCGATTGACCTGGCTCTTGAGAATTTCCGCCGCGACGAATCCTTCCCACAACGGGCCAAGAAATGGCGACCGATCCAACTCCGCCTGCGAAGCGATCCCCAGAAGATGGCAGACCATGCCGGAATCGCCCAGATACACCTTCGGCGTTTTGGTCAGGCGCTTGCCGAAGTTCTCAAAATACGGCGGCACCAGGATCACCTGGCCGGTGATCTCCAGAACCTGCAGCCATTCGCCAATTGTCGGGACCGTAACGCCGAGCGGAGCGGCCAGATCGGTCTTGTTCAATACCCGCCCATGGCGGCTGGCCAGAAGCGCTAGAAAACGCCGGAAGGTGGCGAGGTCCCGAACGTTGAGAAGCGCCCGCACATCGCGCTCCAGGTAGGTTTGGATGTAGGACGAAAACCAGAGAGTCCGGCCCTTGGGACGGGCCAGCACTTCCGGGTAGCCGCCTTGCAGGAGACTCACACGGGCGGCCTCGGCCAGGCTGAACGGCAGCAATTGCAGAATGGCTGCGCGCCCCGCCATGGACTCGCTGACGCCCCGCATGAGAGGGGCTTCCTGCGAACCGGTGAACAGCCATTGCCCCATAATCCGGGGCGCCCGGTCGATCCGTGTGCGGACGTAGTCGAACAACTCCGGCACGTTCTGGATTTCATCGAACAACACTGGCGGCTGGAGCTCGTCGAGGAAGGCCCGAGGGTCCGACCGTGCGCGCGCCTGCAGGTCGGGATCCTCCAGCAATACGTAGCGCGCCCGTGGAAACGCGTGGCGCAGCAGATACGTTTTGCCGGCTCTTCGCGGCCCCGTAATGACGATGGCCGGATAATGGCGCGCCGCTTCCAGCACTACCGGAAGCATCGCTCGGGGCACAAACTGCATATGAGTATTTTAAGCTAGAACTTTAGATTTCTCAAGACTATTCCGAAAGGAAGTGGACCGCGAGATAGACGGCTACTGTCGAGAATTCTAAGCCGACACCTGAGAGTTCTCAATACTAGATGGCGCGCACCGGTCAAGCCCAAAAGGCCGCCGGCTTGGCTGGGCAGGCGGTTTCGCCAGGCCGCTTTGGAGCGAATCCCGAGTGGAAGGCGAAACCGCGCCCCACTTCGTGCACCGGGAATTTTCTGCTACCATTCCACTCTATGAAGCTTCTTCGACTGGCGATAGTATTTGCGCTCCCCGCTCTCTTCTTTGCCCAGACGCCCGACCTTTCCCAATCTCTCCGCTTCCGCCTCGCCGGACCGTTCCGCGGAGGCCGCGTAATCGCCGTCACCGGCGTCCCCTCGCAGCCCAATGTCTACTACTTCGGCGGCGTGGGCGGCGGCGTGTGGAAGACTACCGACGGCGGCGGCACCTGGCTTCCCATCACCGACGGCCAGCTCAAGACCAGCTCCGTGGGCGCCCTCGCTGTCGCCGATTCCGACCCCAATGTGATCTACGCCGGCATGGGTGAAGCTTGCGTGCGCGGTAACGCCTCCAACGGCGACGGCGTCTACAAGTCCGTCGACGGCGGCAAGACCTGGCGCAACGTCGGGCTGCAGGACAGCCAGACCATCGGCGCGGTGCGCATCCACCCCAAGAATCCCGATATCGTCTACGTCGCAGCGCTCGGCCACCTCTGGGGGCCGAACGAAATGCGCGGGGTCTATCGCACCACCGACGGCGGCGCCACCTGGAAGCAGGTCTTCACGCGCGGGGTCGACGCCGGAGCGGCCGATCTCGCCATGGACCCTTCCAATCCGCGCGTGCTCTACGCCAGCTTCTGGCAGGTGCGCCGCAATCCCTACCATTTCGATAGCGGCGGCCCTGGTAGCGGCCTGTTCAAATCGACCGACGGCGGCGATACCTGGACCGACATTTCGCGCGCTCCGGGCCTTCCCCGCGGCGTGCTGGGACGCATCGGCGTCACCGTGTCGCCGGCCAATCCGGAACGCCTCTGGGCCCTGGTGGAGGCGGCCGAGGGCGGCGTGTTCCGTTCCGACAACGGTGGCCGCAACTGGACCAAGGTCAACGACCAGAACATCCTGCGCCAGCGCGCCTGGTATTACAGCCACATCTTCGCGGACCCGCAGAACGCCGACGAAGTCTACGCTCTCAACACCGGTATGTATCGCTCGATCGACGGCGGGCGCACCTTCGCCACTATCCGCACGCCGCACGGCGACAATCACGACCTCTGGATCGCGCCCAACGATACGCAGCGCATGATCGAGAGCAACGACGGCGGCGCCAACGTCACCTACGACGGCGGACGCACGTGGTCGAGCATCATGAACCAACCTACGGCGCAGTTCTATCGCGTGGCTCTCGACAACGATTTCCCCTACAACATCTACGGCGCGCAGCAGGACAACACCACCGTGCGTACTGCCAGCCGCACCGCCGCGGGCGGCATTACTGAGCATGACTGGTACGACGTGGGCGGCGGCGAAAGCGGCTGGATCGCGCCCGACCCGCGCAATTCCGAGATCGTCTACGCCGGCTCCTACGATGGCCTAATCACCCGCCAGGACCATCGCACCGGGCAGAGCCGCGACATCAACGCCTGGCCCGATAACACCATGGGTTATGGCGTCGAGGCCATGAAGTACCGCTTCCAGTGGAGCTACCCCATCGCCTTCTCGCCGCACGATCCCAAGACTCTCTACATCGGCGCCAACGTAATGCTCAAGACCACTAACGAAGGCCAGAGTTGGGAAGTCATCAGCCCCGATCTGACGCGCAACGAGAAGTCGAAAATGGGCACCTCCGGCGGCCCGATTACCCAGGACAACACCAGCGTTGAGTATTACTGCACCATCTTCACCTTCGAGGAATCGCCGGTGACCAAGGGTGTGATTTGGGTTGGATCGGACGATGGGCTGGTGCACGTGACCCGCGACGGCGGCAAAAATTGGACCAACGTCACGCCCAAAGATATGCCGGAGTGGATCCAGATCAACTCCATCGACACCTCCGCGTTCGACGCCGGCACGGCATACGTGGCGGCCACCATGTATAAGTCGGACGACTTCCACCCGTACCTCTACAAGACCACCGATTACGGTAAGACGTGGAAGAAGATCGTCAACGGTATCCCCGCGGGCTCGTTCACTCGTGTAGTCCGTGAAGATCCTAACCACAAGGGTCTGCTGTTCGCCGGCACGGAATTCGGACTCTACATCTCGTATGACGACGGCGAAAACTGGAAGCCGTTCAACTTGAATATTCCGAATACCCCGATCACCGACATAGCGTTTCAGAAGCGCGAACAGGAGATGGTGGTCGCCACGCAGGGCCGCGCCTTCTACGTGCTCGACGACATGCCTATGCTGTATCAGTTGAACGACACCGTCGCCAGCGAGGATGCCCACTTGTTCAAGCCGAAGGACACATATCGCTTCGGTGTGGGCGGAGGCCGCGGGGGCGGCGCCGGGCGCATCCCGGTATCCATGGGCGAAAATCCCTCGGGTGGCGCGGTGATCTATTACTCGCTCAAGGGCCGCCCGCAGGGCGATGTGACCCTCGAGTTCCTGGATAGCGCCGGCAAGCCGGTCAACAAGTTTTCCAGCCGCCCGCCGGCGCAGGTGGCGGAAGTGACCATGCCTGAATTCGAAGAGGGTCCGCCGCGTGGCGGTCCGGCCCCGCGAGTCGCCGCTAACGCCGGACTGAATCGCTTCGTGTGGAACCTGCGCTATCCCGACGCCACCAGTTTCCCCGGCCTCATCATGTGGGCCGGCAGCCTCACCGGCCCGGCGGTCGCACCCGGCCTGTACACCGTCAAGCTCACCGTCGACGGCAAGACACAGAGCCAGACCTTCGAAGTGAAGAAAGACCCGCGCCTTACCACGACACCGGAAGATTACGCCAAGCAAATGAGCCTCGCGCTGCAGATTCGCGACAAGCTGTCGGCGACCAATGAGGGCGTGATTCGCATCCGCGAGATCCGCAAGCAGCTTGAGGATTACACCCGCCGCGACGACAAGCGCGTGGCTGACGCCGCCAAGGCGCTGGTCCAGAAGTTGACGACGGTGGAAGAGGAGCTATACCAGACCAAGAACCGCGCCAGCGAAGATCCGCTGAACTTCCCGATTAAGTTGAACAACAAACTGGCGCACGTGCTCGGCGTGGTGGAAGGCTCGGACAACCAGCCGACCCAGCAGTCGTACATGGTCTACGAGGACGTCGCCACGCGCGCGAATGCCCAGTTGAAGACTCTCGATACGCTGCTGACCAGCGACCTCGATGCTTTCAATAAGCTGATTCACGACGGCAACGTCCCGGCGATTCAGGCGCCGGCGAAGAAGTAGCAAACGGCGCCGGTGGGCCGCTCGTGTGTTGCGGCGCGCGGAATGACGATTATGACTGGACAGTGGGGCGGGCCCAGGGGCGGGCCCTGGCTACACGGGAAGCTGTTCACAAGTCTGCTCGTCGAGCGCATGATTGGGGCCGCGACAAAGTTTTCCCCCTGGGGATATGAACTGGATGCCGCGCCGGAGCACGTGGCGGGAAACGGAGTA
>Ga0182030_10006480_pt1 | contig 24688 bp, 29 predicted proteins | sample 812S3MmetaG_FD_121299 | JGI IMG/M metagenome (GOLD analysis project Ga0182030, IMG submission 121299) | Permafrost microbial communities from Stordalen Mire, Sweden - 812S3M metaG (Illumina Assembly) | ecosystem: Environmental > Terrestrial > Soil > Wetlands > Permafrost | place: Sweden...
ACAAAATATTTCTCGCCCAAAACACACCGACAGAATCCGTCGCACCAGTCGACGAGATGTACCTACCTTTTCGAGGAATTGCTCAGCAATTCGACCGACTAAGGACGATTCTGACACTGTTGTCACATTGCCGTAGTCTCGCAGCGCTGGTTCACATCACGACGCTCTACCGTCGACGGCCTCGTGCCGCGTCAATGCGATTCGACGCACTGTGAAGTCCACCCCGAAGTGCATCCGAAGAAGCGCCACGCGCTGAAAAAACCCTCCCGCTACAGTGACTCCAACAGCTGGGGGATGTTAAAGCTGCTTGATTGGGGAGAATATGCGAACGAAGCTCCGTTCAGGGATTCTGAGCAATTCCGTGGTGGCCGTTGCCATTGGGTTCACGACACTGGTATCAGTCGGTGGGTTCGGTGGGTTCGGTGGGGCGGAAGATTCTGCCAGCGCAGCCACCCACGCCGCCCACGCTACCCACGCCTCCAACGCAGGCGCTCGCGGAGTCACATCGAATTCGATCACAGTTGGCACCATCTCCACACAGTCGGGGCCCCTCTCTTCGAATTTTGCTTCCCTCATTTATTGAGAAAAGGCCTACTTCGCCTACATCAATGCGCAAGGTGGCATCAACGGTCGCAAAATCAATTACAAGTACGCGCTCGATGACGGCGGCAATCCCAGTCAATTCACTACCCTCGCCAAAACGCTCATGAACCAAGACCACGTATTCGCCGTGACAGGCGTCGCCACCGCCTTCTTCTCGCCGAGCGTCTTCATCGAATAGAAGACCCCGACCTACGGCTACAACGTGACCGATAACTGGAATGGTCCCCCCAACCTCTTCGCTGCCGGGGGGTCGGTGATCTACCTGGCGGCCGAACCGACGCAAGTTGCTTACGTCGTCCGGGCGGTGAAGGCCACCAAGGTCGCCATCGTGGCCTACGGAGTGGCGTCATCGGCTGCGGCCTGTCAGGCCAGCGGTGCCGGGCTCGCTGCAGCGGGATTCAAGGTGGTCTACACCCACTACAAGGTCAATTACCCCGGTACGACTGTCGGTACCGACGTGCAGCGGATGAAAGATGCTGGTGCGAACTTTGTGCTCTCCTGTATGGATGTGCAGAGCAACATCACCATGGCCCGCGCCATTCAGCAGTACGGGTTGAAGTCAACCCAGCTGTGGTTCAACGGCAATGTTCAGGCGACTTTGGACCAAAACGCCAGCCTGATGCAGGGTGTCTACTTCAAAATTCAACACGTCCCTTTTGCCGCCCCGCAGAGCGACTATCCGGGGCTGAAGACATATCTGAACGCGATGAAGAAGTATGAGCCCAAGTATGCGGAAGATGAGGTGGCTATCCAGGGTTGGGAGTCAGCCTCGCTATTCGCCGCTGGAGTCAAAGCAGCGGGATAGAACTTGACCCAAGCCAATGTGGTGGCTCAGACCAACAAACTGACAGCCTTCACGGCTGGCGGTTTGACTGCTCCCGTTAACTGGGCCTCCACTGGCCATAACGGACACGCCCCGCCGTTCTGCGGTGCCTACATCCAGGTGAAGGGCACAAAATATTTGCCGGTCCTCAGTACGGGCAAAAGCGTCTTCAAATGCTATGGCTCAATCAACCCGAAGCGTGGACCGCTGGCCAAGCTGCCTCTCGGGGTGCCGAACGCTTCGTAGGGAGTTCTCGGCTGATGCCGCCACAGCCCGGCCCGCCGCATCCGCATCCGCAGCCACAGCCACAGCCACAGCCGCATCCGCAGCCAGACCCGAAACGCGAAGTAAGGGTGGAGTACGAGGTCGGACTCGCGCTCCACCCTTACTATTGCGTTGCTCACCGACCCAGTTAAGAAACGGTGATCGTTCCCATCATGTACTGATGGATGTTGCAGATGTAGTGGTAGGTCCCCGCCTTGGTCGGCGCGGTGAATGTCTTCGATTTGTTGTGGCTGAGGTTTCCGGTGTTGAAGTGCCCACCTTTAGTAGCCGTCAGCGTGTGCGTCACCGAGTCCTTGTTGATCACGGTGATCTTGGCGCCCGGCTTGACCTTGACCGACATGGGATGGAACATGAAATTCGAGATGGTGATGGTCGCCTTCGCCTGAGGTGCGCTCGACTTCAACGTGCTGGCTCCGGCACTGGCTCCGGCACTGGCACTGACAGCAGCTAAGGCACCGACACCGACACTCAACGGTGCGGCCAGGAGCAGGGCGCCTGAAAGCATCAGGACGCCCGCTCCCGTGTGAATCCGGCGCAGAGAGCGCTGCCGGTCTGGATTCTGCCGCATGTGCCTAGACCGCCTGACTGGTCGGGTTGAAGGCCAATGGAGTGCCGGCCGAGGACTGCGCACCCGGGTACTCGCCGAGGACGTAGTACAGGATCGCAATGTGTTGCATTTCAACCGGCTGAATCGACGACGAGAGGCCAATGGCCGCCGAGCTCTTCAGCATGGAGGTTTCTGCTTGATACGTCTGCGCAGCAATTGTCTCCAGCGTCAGCGCCAGCTGCGCCAGACCCGTGATGTCGGTCACCTTGGCGAAGTCCGCCTGCACCGTCGGGGTCAGCTTGGGATTGGTGATGGTCACCTTCTTCTTGCCCGCTCCGGTGAGGACGCCGTTCCATGCCGCGGCATGTTGGGTGTGCTGAGACTTGACCGTGACGGCGAACTGCTTGACCGCCGGTGGTACGGCACCCAACTTGCCGGCTAACGCCGCATTGATCCCGGCGTTATAGGCGAACACCGCCAGGTTCTCGAGACTGGCAGCCACGGCGGCCACAGCCAAATCACCCTTGAGATCCGACGGTGGGAAAGCGGCCGCATCCACCGAACTGACCGAGTGAAGACGTGCCTCGCCCCGAGTGGCTGCAGCAGCCAAACCCGGTGACGCACCGACCGCAAAGAGGGCGGCGCCTCCGGCTACAGCGGCTCCGGTTCCCATGAGAAACGTTCGACGACTGGTCTGGCGGTTGGTCGCCTGCGGCACCGCCCCCATGCTGTCGATCATCTCGGAGACACCGGCGGCCATGATGGGCATGCCGACATCGTGGTGGAGCTCATCGAGCTCGCGGGTCATGGAGATCAGCTCGCCTTCGGTGCCGGCGAACTGCTTTTGGGACTTTGATCGCTTACTCACTTGACGGCTCCTTGGTTGGCCGGGGCGGCGCTGTTGGTCTTGTAAAAGGCATTGGGAAAGCCGACGCTGCCGGCAGCTGCCGGTAGGGCGGCGGCGGTTCCAGGGGCCAGGGAAATCAGCTGCGGGGCACCGGCCTTGAGGAGCGCCTGCACCGCCAACAGCACACTCACGTGCTGCGCTTCAATACCCATGATGCTGGCGAAGAGCGCTTTGTTGGTGCTCGACTTGGCCAACACGGTGTCCTTGACGTAGGTCTCGGCCGCAATGTTTTCCAGCTCCATGGCCAGGCCGACCACGCCGAGTGCGCCTTGCGCATCGGTGACACCGCTCAGTCCCTTCACCGCTTTGTTCACCACTGGCACGAAGGCCGGGTCGGGTTGGGTCTGTGCTTTGCCGCCGAGTTGCTTAACCGCCGCATTGAAGGCGTCGGCATGTTGGGCGTGCTGTCCCATGGTGACCTGTGCAAACTTGGTCACTACGGGGTTGGCGCTCGATCCCCCGATGTAGGGGAGAGTCAAGGCTGTCTTGTAAGTGGCGACGGCCAAGTTCTCAATCGATGCCGCTGTTTGCAGAATCTGCACGTCGCTTGAGCTGGCTGCCGATGCGGCCGAGGCCAGCACTCCGACCAGAGCTGCGCCGCCGGCCGCTCCCAACAAGGTGGCGCCGCCGATGCTGGTGCGAAGCGAACGCTGGTGCTCCTCATGAAAGGCGCGGTTGGCCGTTGCATCCTCGCTAGCCGACGAGTGCCCGAGGTCGACGAGTTCGTCGAGGGCCTCATGGGTGGGCCGCATCGCATCTGCGTGCGTATCTTGGGATTCTTCGAGCAACTCGGCGAGCGCTCTCGGATCTGCTGTCATTGTGACCTCCTCGTGGGGAAACATCACCCTTTGTTCGGAGGTGCCACATATCCGGATGCCGGAAACTGTGAAAACTCTGGCAATCAACGCAGGTACCTCGCGAGACGAGAAGAAATCAGTCAAAAGGCAGCACGCGCAGCATCAATCTTTCTGCCGCGGCGCGCCACTACGGGTGGCGACCACAAGCTCAGTGAAGGGGAGGGCCGATCCATGATCGAGCTATTGAGCGCAAGCGTGTCGCCCACGGCGTGCACGACCATCGGAACGACGGTCAACTGTTCCAGCGGAATCAGCAATACCGCCCCTTATACGTCGACATCGGGGGGAAGTATCAGTCTGACCCCCAACTGCCAGTTCGGGCCTGAGTGTGGCGTCTCTGGCTGGAGCCGCGGTGGAAGTACTCGCCGTATTGATTCTTTTGGCGATGATTGGCGTCTTTGTCATCATCGTCGTGGCCAATCGTGCTGATCCGGATCCGACCGGGCGCCGACCTCAGTCTGTGTATTACTTTGCTGTCTCTTTCGTGACTTTGGCCATCAGCATCATCAGTTCAGCCGTCGTGGTCTCGGGGGTGCTGCGGCTCTTTGGTCATCACTCCGGATCGATCACAAACTCCGTCGCTCGAACTCTTGTGTTGGCGGGACTCATCGCCGTCGTGAGCGTGGTGCTGCTCATGTCTCACTTGCCGCGTGGCCTCCTATTGGCCCGCGCTGAAGGCGAGACTCCGAATCCATCCCGCCGCGTCGGGCAGAGTTACATATCTGCCGTGGCGTTTGTGGCTGTCCTGTCGCTGCTGGTGTTGAGCGTGTTTGGGATCTATCTGATCTTCGCATTGGTCGGTCCTGGTGTGTTCGGATCGTTCGGTGGGAGGGGTTCGACATTGAAGGACTTGACTGAAGTGGCCTACATCGGGGTGATTGCCGTTGCCGTCTTGAAGACCCATGCCAACCTGCTCTCACCGGGACTCACCATTTTCGGAAAGAGTGTTGGCGCTGAGGATCCAAACGGTGAGAATCCCGTAGCTTCGGCAACGTCAGCGGCAACGACAACGTCGGCACCGCCGGACCGAGGGGTGCAGTAGGGAGCGTTGCTTACCCGGCAGCGATGGTGACGCCACCCGCGAGGGGCGACGATCCTTCTCCCTTTTGCAATGAAAACTTATTCACGGCCTTCTCAAGCAGGTGCAAGTCGCCTTGCCCCGGCAGTCGATCGACCCGACGGTCAATGCGTTGGGCCACTGCCTTTCCAACTGGTCCGTCGAAAAGGTAGCGCACCATGAAGCCGACCTCTTCTTTGGGCATGACGCCTGATCCAACCGGGCGCCACAGGTGCTTCAACGCGAAGTGAGTCAGTTTCTGGGCTCTCGGATTCTCACCTAGGCGACGGCCAGCTTCCGATGAATAAAAGTCGATGTGCCCGCCTTCTTGTTTCATGATCCGGCGCAGGAGTTCACGCAGGGTCGGATGCGCGGCCACTTCGGAGAGTCGCCCGTAACCCGCCTGGGTGGTCCATTCGTTGATGGCACCCCACGTCATGTGCAGGGCAATGAAGGCTCGACCGGCAAACGCGGCGGATCCGATGGTGCTGAAGGTGGACATGGCCTGCTTGCGCCGTCGCTTTTCTCGCAAGGCCGCAATCCGGCCCGCACCAGCTTCTTTGTCATGGGCCGCCAAGACCTGACCGATGGCCTCGCCGTGCCACATTTCTTCAAAGGCCCAGCAGGAGAGGAACGAGGTGACGGCCGGATCGCTGTGGGCCGGCGTGAGGAGCAAATCGCGGAGATAGCAGATGGTGTGATGCTCAATGTCGTGCATGTAGCTGAGCGTCCGCAGGGCGTCATCCGATAGGGGCTGGTCTTTGAAGTCGTCGAAATCGATGCCTTCAAGATCCAACCGACCGGATCGTGCTTTGTAGGAATCAATGGTCGTTTTCATAACACCTACTATTCGTTGTACAGGCTATGCCCGGATGGAGAAAATTTCGAACATCCTTCTGGGGACGTGGCTCCGAATAGGACGTGTATGCAGCAAATCGGGGAAGTCAGTGACGCCCAGCTGGTCACATCCATAGCCAGATACAGCGAGCTCGCCCTGGCCGAGGTGTATCGACGCCACGGCGGAGCCGTCTACGGCCTGGCCAAGCGCGTCCTCAATAACGCCGCCGAGGCGGAAGACGTGACCCAGGAGGTGTTCCTGAGGCTATGGAATCAGCCTGATCGCTTTGATCCGGGCCGAGGCAATCTCCGCTCATTTCTCCTGACGCAGTCGCACGCTCGTGCGGTGGACGCCATCCGATCCCTCAACTCACGTCGCCTGCGAGAAGCCCGGGACGCTCGGCACACAGCGACGGCCGATTACGACATGCAGCACGAGGTCTGGGATTTGGCTGTGGCCGATCAAGTATCGAGAGCATTGGGCGATCTCCCCGAGGACGAACGTCGCGCCATTGAGCTGGCCTATTTTGAAGGCCACACGTACGTCGAAGTGGCTGACCTTCTGGGCCAGCCGGAGGGCACCGTAAAAAGCAGAATTCGAAATGGCATGCGGCGGATGCGTGCCGTGCTGGTGGAAGCCGGCGTGCAAGGAGCCGACGCATGATGACTCATGACGAGACAGTTGAAATCTTGGCGACCTACGCACTCGATGCCGTCGATGGCGACGAGCGTACCGCCATCGAGCAGCATTTAGCCGAGTGCCCGCGTTGCCGAGCCGAACTCGACAGTTGGCGCGAAGTTGCTACCGCGCTGGGCAATTCAGTCGAACCACTGCCTGAGGGTTTGTGGAACAGCATTGCCAGCCGCTTACCCGATCGCAGCGATGAGGCACGTCCTCCTATGCCGCAACTTGTGCGTAGCGACAGTGAGGGCGCGGTCGAAAATGAGGCAGTCGAAGGGGACGAGTTGGCGACCCGCCGCGCCCGTCGCGGCACTCAGTCCCGCGGTCGGCTGGCCGGTGTGATGGCGGCCGTGGTGGGTGTCGCCGCTGTCGTGGCATTTCTCGGCGTCAGCCTGGTGCATGCCAACGATCAGGTTTCCAACCTGCAGCAGGCGGTGAACCACTCCAATCCACCCAGCAGTGTGGTGACCGCTTTGGAGACGCCAGGGCACAAGGTGGTCAACCTGGAAGGCCCCAACCACGCCCAGTTGGCCCAGTTCGTGGTGGCCGACGGTCGTGGCTACTTGGTGTCCTCGAAGCTGCCCGCGCTGTCATCGAACCAGACGTACCAACTGTGGGGTGTCGTCGACGGGCAGCCGATCTCGCTCGGACTGCTGGGGCAAAATCCTCATCGGTCCACCTTCACCTTGGCTGGTTCGAAGTCGGCGTCGGTGTTGGGGCTTACCGTGGAACCAGCGGGCGGCACAGTCGTGCCGAGCCAAGCTATGGTCGCCAAGGGCGTGGTCTAGCGGTTCGTTTCGCAGGCACCTGAGAACAAGCCCCGGCCGCACCTCATGTGCATCCTGGGAGCCCAAAAGTCGAACCCGGTCTGTTAGGTTCGCTTTTCATGTCCGAGCAATCGCCACCCCCAGCCCGTCGCCCCATTGAGATCCAAGCGGGAGCCGAGCCAGTCAAGCTCGGTTCCATGTTGCTCACCATCGTCGAGCCCCGGCGCGGCCACGAAGTGGCTTACAACCGCTGGTATGAGCGGGACCACTTCTACGCCGGCTGCATGGTGGGTCCGTACAACTTCGCTGGGAGTCGCTACGTGGCGACGGCCGAACTCAAGGCTTTGCGTGATCCCGACCCTTCGGCCATTACGGGTGAGCCGGCTCGAGGTTCCTACGTGGCGGTCTATTGGGTGCTCGATGGTTACTACGACATCTGGCAACGCTGGGCCCTGCGCCAGGTCAATGCGCTCCACGCCGCCGGACGGATGTTCGAAGAGCGCGACCATGTGCACACCTTGTTGTACAACTTCGCCTGGGAAGCTCGCCGTGATCCCGACGGCGTTCCGGTGGAATTGGCGCTCGACCATCCCTACCGCGGCTTTGTCCCGGTCTTCATCGACCGGGCCGACGATGTGACCAACGAAGAGTTGTGGGAGTGGTTGCGCACGGAGCACTTGCCTGGACTTCTGCCGGGGACGGACGCCGACCTGGTGGCCGCCTTCACCCCGATCGCCCTCGAAGGCGATGCCCCCGGTGACGTGCCGCGTGAGGCGGCCAGCGATACTCGCACCGTGTTGTTGTGGTTCCTCAACACGCCCCCCGAAGTGGCGTGGGAGCCGGTAATCGCCGAGCATCGACGCCGTCTCGAAGCATCCGGAAAGGGCAAGGTATTAGCCGCCCTACCGTTCATTCCCACCATCGTCGGTACGGATACCTACACCGATCAGCTTTGGGCCGACTGACGACATGGCTGCTACCGATACTTGGGCCATGATTGCCGCCGAACGGACCTTGCTGGCCAACGCACTGGCCGGTCTTCCCGATGAAGCGTGGGATCAACCCACCCTGTGCGACAAGTGGAAAGTGCGAGAAGTGGTCGCTCACCTCATCACGTCCACCTATTTGAGTCCACCGAAGTTTTTCTTGGCCATGGCGGGAAGCGGTTTCAGTTTCGACAAGATGGTGGACAAAGGCCAGCACAAGGTCGGTGATGGGAAAACTCCAGCTCAGTTGCTGAATGAATTCCGTTCCCGCATTGATTCGCACACGGCGCCGCCGGCCCCGAAACTGACGTGGTTGGGCGAAACGGTGATTCACGGTGAGGACATCTTCCGGGCCACCGGTACCTACCGAAACCATCCGATCGACCACGTGGTCGCCGTGGCCGATTTCTACAAGGGATCAAATGCGATTGTGGGGGCCAAAAAGCGCATCGCTGGTGTGACCCTGCGAGCGACGGACACAGAGTGGAGTACCGGAACTGGACCCGAAGCCAGCGGTCCAGTGATTGCGCTCCTGATGGCCATGGTGGGACGCAAGGCGGTGCTCGACGACTTGTCGGGCGACGGCGTCGCCGTGCTGCGCTCCGCCTAACCAATCGAGGCCACACATTTAGCCGGCGCGCACCATCCAGATGTGCCCGTCAGGATCAGCGAACGATCCGGAGTACCCCCAGGGCTGCTGGGTGGGTGGCGTAGTGATGCGGGCGCCCGCAGCCACTGCCTGCCCAATCCGCGCATCGGCCTCCTCGATCGACGAAGCGTTGATGACCAAAATGGTTTCGTGAGCATCGGTGGCAACGACGCGGCCCTCGCCGATGGTCCACCCAAATCCACCAGTCGGGATGAGCATCAAGTTGAGTCCTGAGTTCAAAACAAATTGCAGGGGTTCGGGAATACCGTCGTCGGCCAGTTCACCGACGGGCTCGAGTTCGAGGGCGCCTTGATAGAAGGCAAAGGACGTGGGTCGGTCCGCGACGGGCAAGCTGACCACAATCGATTCGTATTGCATTGAGTTCTCCTCACAGTCGCCAAACCGGCGCACATTTCGATCTGCCCCTGCTGTTGGCATTCAGTCGTTCACCTTGGCAGGAACAAGTGCATTCTTACTTCGCCCTGGCATAGGTCGAGAGCCAACGGTTGGCCCTCTGTGATTGGCACAAAGCCCAGACGGGCATAGAGCGCCAGAGCCGCCTCATTGCCAGGCATGACGCACAAGGTGATCGTTCGAACGTGCAGCAATTTCGCCCAAGCAATCACGGCCGTTACCAATCCGAGGCCCACGCCATGACGGCGTGCCTCGGGGGCGGTCCACATGGAGACAAGATCGATCGCCTCAGGTTCATCGTCGAGCCGATACGCGCCAACGAGACCGACCGGGCGTACGTTCGCTCTTGGACCAACTGCTGCTTCGTTGAAAGCGAAAAAGGTCACCCGCTCATTGCCCGTGGCGCTCACCCGAGCTCGCTCTGCCCAATCGTCCGGAGTGAACGCAACTTCGCGCGCATAGGTGCTGCCAAAGGCCGAGGGGCTCTCGAGCAATGCCGCTAGACGGATTTGGGCCAACCGCTCACCTTCGGTGGGCAGAATACGGCGAATTGCGAAATTCATTGGGAACTGTGCATGACTGCGCCGAATTCAGCGCACAGCCAGGATCTCGACGTTGGGAACGATAAAGACCCCGTCGGGCGATTCCGCCCAATCCAAGAACGCCTGACCGATGACCTCCAGTTCGGCCGTGTCGCTGAGCCCATATTCGATGGCCTGCTCGGCAATGCGTGAGTAACGAATCCGGTCCGCCCACAAGCCGCCCCACCAAGCTCGTGATTCGGGATCGGCGAAGGTCCAGTTCGAGCTCGATACGGTGATGTCGTCGAACCCAGCGGCCTGGGCCACTCCCAAAAGAGAGGGTCCAATTTTCGCGTCATGACCATTGCGTTGGGTGACGGCCAAGTACAGCTCCATCCACAAATCAAGCCGGGAGTCGGCGGGAGCCCACCGAAAGGCGCCGAAGTCCCCTTCACGCGCGGCCAACACGCCGCCAGGCTGCAAAACCCGTCGTAGTTCCACCAATGCAGCTACCGGATCTTGCAGATGTTGCAGTACCTGATGGACATGGACCACATCAAAACTGGCGTTGTCGTAATCCAGCTCAAAGAGGTCGGCGACCTCGAAGCGAAGGTTGCTGAGTCCATTGGTTTCAGCCAGCGCCGAAGCTTGCGACACGATGTCCTCTGAGGCATCGACGCCGATTACTTGACCGGGAGCGACGAGCAGCGCCAGGTCACTGGTGATGGTGCCGGGTCCACAGCCGATGTCGAGCAGAGACATGCCGGAGCGCAGGTGGGGGAGAAGGTGGGCGGCCGAGTTCTCCGCCGTGCGCCAAGTGTGACTGCGCAATACCGATTCGTGGTGCCCATGCGTGTAAGTCATGTCACCATTGTGCCGTGCCCGAGCTTCCCGAGATGCAGGCGCTGGCCGAGCGGTTAGATCTCTTTCTTTCGGGCCGCACTCTGCGCAAGGTCGATCTTCTGGGCTTCTCGTCACTGCGGACGTTCGCCCCGCCATACGAGGACCTCGTAGGCCAAGTCCTCGAAAGCGTCACTAGGCAGGGCAAGTACCTAGTGATGACGTTCCAAAACGAACTCCAGGTGGCGATCCATCTCTCCCAAGCAGGCCGGCTCGACACGGAAGAGCCACCTAAAGTCACTCGACCCAAAGGTGCCGTGGCTCGCTTCAGCTTCGCCGACACCGACACCGACACCGACACCGACGCAACCCGCGCCATCCTGATTCGTGAATATGGCACCCAGCGCAAGGCCGCCTGGTGGGTGCTCGCTCCCGGAGACAGCGGGCCGCTGAGTGTGCTTGGCCCCGACCCCACCACTCCTGCCTTCGCCGACCTCGTCCGAACGAGTACAAGCAACCGTCGACTGCATAGCGATCTGCGCGACCAGCACTTCGTGGCCGGCATCGGCCGCGGCTGGGGCGACGACATTGTGCACCGAGCCCGCTTGTCGCCCTTCGCTACCTTGCGATCGTTGAGTCCCGAACAGCGTGAGCAGTTGTTGAGCGCCACGCTGAGTGTGCTCGACGAGGCACTCACACTCGAGCGCCAACGGACAGGCGGACTTTCAGAAGCCAAGCTCGGCGGTCGATTCGCGGTGCATGGCAAGTTCGGCACGCCGTGTCCACGACCCGATTGCGGTGACACTTTGCGCCGCGTATCTTTTGAGTCCTACGAAATGACGTACTGCGCCACGTGTCAGACCCACGGCAAGGTGTTGGCCGATCGACGGATGTCGAAGTTGCTCAAATAGAGCGGAGCGAGTTACTCAAAGTTGACGGACAATGGTGACGACCTTGCCGAAGATCGTTACGTCGTCGCCGTCGAAGACCATCGGCTCGTAGGCCGCATTAGCCGGCGTCAGGACGATACGGCCATCCTTGCGGCTGAACGTCTTGACCGTGGCCTCTTCGTCGGGAATCCCAGCCACGACGACATCACCGTTCTCGGCTTCGGGCTGTTGACGCACCACGACGTAGTCGCCGCTGAAGATCCCGGCGTCCATCATCGAATCACCCCGCACCCGCAGCATGAACGTCGGACCGGTGCCCGTGAACTGCTCGGGCATGGGAAGGAGTTCTTCGACGTTCTCGTGGGCCAAGACTCCAGTCCCCGCTGCCACATCACCGATCAGGGGGATGTTGCGCACGGCCGAAGTGGCCATGCTCGTGGTGGATTCGGGGTCGTAATGCACCTGAATGGCCCGGGGCTTCGAAGGGTCACGGGTCAGGTAGCCCTCACGTTGCAGCACGGCCAAGTGGGTGTGGACGGTGGCCGACGAGGCCAGCCCGACTTCTTGGCCGATCTCTCGCACCGACGGGGGATATCCCCGGTCGCGCTGACTATCGGCAATGAACGTCAGGATTTGCTTGCGTTTCCCGCTGAGAACCTCGGCCATCGGGTTTCCCCCTTTTGAGTGACTCTGTTGACCCCGTCCCGCTCCAACTCGTCGGAGAGGGGGCGAACATTCGTTCGTGAAACAAGAAGATAGCAAGTCAGAGGGGTCAAAGCAAACATCTGTTCGGTTATGTGGCAACCATCCACCAAAGGTCAATGTCACATCCTCTCCGTATTCTGCTTTTCATGCAGAGCGAACAGGCGTTCGAAGAATCGGTTGACACCGAACACCTGTTCGTGTTGAAATACGAACTAAGCGAACAGGTGTTCGGAGAAGGAGACGCGATGTCGGTCGCATTTGAACTCGAGTACGAGACAGCTTTCCCCAGGTTGCGGGTCGTGTCTCCACCACCCAGGCGCCTTCCTTCGTCCCGGGTTCAGCACCGCCGCCTCCTCCTGTCCCTGGTCATCGTGGGTTTGTTGGTCTTGCTCGCGCTGCCCATTCGGGCCATTGGTGGCCAAGCGGCCGCCGGTTCCGGACCGGTCGCTGGCCAGGTCTATGAAGTCCAGAGCGGGGACACCCTCACCTCAATCGCCCAGAAGGTCGATCCCAGTCATATCGACGGGATGGTCCAGCGGCTCACAGCCGAAGCTGGCTCGAGCACGGTCGTGCCCGGGGAGCACCTGCTGATTCCCTGACTATCGTCAGCAGTGTGCGATGTCCATGGTGCGCAGTCGACGACGATCGCGTTGTCGATTCGCGCCTCGCCGAAGATGGTGGTGCAATCAGACGACGACGTGAGTGCCTGGGCTGTGGGCGTCGTTTCACCACATTTGAGCGAGTTGAAGAAGTCCCCCTTTGGGTGGTGAAGCGAACCGGACTGCGGGAACCGTTCGATCGGAACAAGCTGGTGGCGGGTGTTCGGTCGGCCTGTAAGAACCGGCCGGTCACCGAAGCCCAGATGGAAGAACTCGCTCAGCTGGTTGAAGATGCCCTGCGTGGCACCACCAGCGAACCGAGCAGCCAACAGGTCGGTGTGGCAGTGCTCGAACGCCTCCAGGCACTCGATGACGTGGCCTATCTCCGATTCGCCAGCGTCTACAAAGGATTCGAAGACGCCGGAGATTTTCAGCGCGAAGTGGGCCTATTGACCAAGACCACCGAACCCAAGAGAAAATGATGGTCGAAATTCCCGACGTCGTGTTGGCCGTCTACGCCCATCCCGATGATGCGGACGTGGCCTGTGGGGGGTCGCTGGCTCGGTGGGCCAAAGCCGGGGCGTCGGTGCACCTCATGGTCTGCACCGACGGCGGGAAAGGCACTTTCGATCCCGACACCAAATCTAAAGACTTAGCTGCCCTCCGAGCGACCGAACTTGAGGAATCTTCCGCGTTGATTGGCCTGCGCGACGTCACCAACCTTGGCTACCCCGATGGAGAACTGGTCGACTCCGACGAACTGCGACGAATACTGGTCGAGGCGGTGCGCCGTATCCGACCAGACGTGGTGTGCGGTCATGACCCCTCGGCCATGTTCTTCGGCCAGGAGTACTTCAACCATCGTGACCACCGCATCGCCGGCACGACGTTGCTCGACGCAGTGTCGCCGGCTGCCGCACTGCCGCACTACTTTCCTGACGCCGGGCCGCCACACCAAGTGGCGACTGTGCTCTTGTCGGGCACTCTGGAGCCAGACGAGTGGATCGATGTGTCCGAGACGATCGATCTCAAAGCCGCCGCAGTGGAGTGCCACCGCACGCAGTTCGCTGATCCCGATGGCGTCACGGGTGGATGGGCCGGCGACGCTGTGCGCCGGCGGGCCGAAGAAGAAGGGCGCCGGGCCGGCGTTGGCTTTGCTGAAGGCTTTCGCCGCCTGACTCTCCGTGGCTGAGCTCGAGCGACTCCGAAGAGGCGTCCCCACGATTCTCCACGTCGACATGGATGCCTTCTTTGCTTCAGTCGAAGTACTCGACGATCCATCGTTAGCCGGAAAACCGGTCATTGTCGGGGGTGCCGGGGCACGGGGAGTGGTGGCCAGCTGCACCTATGAAGCGCGATCGTTCGGCGTCCGTTCGGCCATGCCGTCGGTACGGGCCCGCCAACTCTGCCCTCAGGCCATTTTTCTGCCGGGGCGACATGGCCGCTACGCCGAGATCAGCGGCCAGTTGCACGCCATCATGAAGGACGTCACGCCATTGGTGGAACCAATTGGGCTCGATGAAGCCTTTCTCGACGTCGCAGGTGCCTTACGCATGCTCGGGCCACCCGACGTGATCGCCCACGGGTTAGTGGATCGAGTCCGCGACGACCTGTCGCTTGGGTGCGCTGTGGGCATCGGTCGCTCGAAAATGATCGCCAAGCTCGCTTCGCGGGCAGCCAAGCCACGGGCCACCCGTGACGGCGTCAATCCTGGACCGGGCGTGGTCCTGGTCGACGCCGACTATGAAATGGAGTTTCTCCACGGTCACCAGGTGGAAGCGCTGTGGGGAGTCGGCCCGGCCACGACCAAGCGCCTCCATGACCTGGGTGTACGCACGGTCGGAGAACTGGCTGCGCTCCCGGCCGATGTGTTGGTGCGACGACTCGGCAAGGCCAGCGGCAATCACCTGGCTGCGTTGGCCCAAGGGATTGATCCGAGCCCAGTCACGCCCGATCGTCCAGCCAAATCAATCGGCCACGAAGAGACCTTTCGGGAAGACCTGACCAATGAAGCCGTGCTCGAACGACACGTCCTGCGCATGGCTGAATCGGTGGCCACCATGCTGCGAGGGGAGGGGAGCACGACTCGTACGGTGACGGTCAAGGTCAAGTTCAAAGACTTCTCCATGCAGACTCGCTCGCACACCCTGGGTCGTGCCATCTCCACGAGCGGAGCCATCGGGCAAGTGGCCGCTGCCCTCCTCTCCGGCATCGATCCGGGCGAGGGCATTCGCCTGCTCGGTGTCAGTGCTTCCAACCTCATCGAAGGCGGCGGCGATCAACTGTCATTCGATCTGGGCGACGGACGAGACGAAGGCACCGAAAGTGCGACGACACGCGAGCAATCGTGGCAAGACGTCACGGCCGCGCTGGACGCCATCCGCACTCGCTTCGGCAGCGAGTCGGTGGGCTCGGCGGCCAACGTCACCGAAGACGGGGTGCAAAACCCGGCCCGGCGCGATGCCCCGTGGGGGCCGTCGACGTAGCCCTTTTGGCCAGGGCCGCCACCACGACGGCGATGCCGCCACGACGGCAACGCGACTAGACCGGCTGTGCCCCCCACCAACGCAGTGATCGGCCGTGGTGGTGCATGTCGGCCAAACGGATTGGCGCCGCATCGGGTGACACGTGGACCAACACTGTGGCCATGTTGGAGTGGGCATCGGGGTGAGGTGATACCGGCGTCGGCAGTCCCGGAGTCTGTTCGGGCGACTCGGCATAGAGGTAGTGCACCGCTCGACCAGATGAGTCAGACAGACCTCGCACGGTGTCGCTCAGTTCGCGTTGGCGTTGCTCGGTCAAATACGCCGCCACCCAGGAATGGAAAATCACCAGCGGGAGTCCGGGAGCGACGGTGGCGGCTACATCGCCCACGTGGTCGACCATGTCACCGATGTGGAGCACCGGTGGATGCGCCTCGGTCCGGGCAATGTCCAGCGCAGCCCGCAACCGGGCAAAGCGGGGCAGGTGATCGGGCCACAGGCAAGCCAACAACCAACGGACGCCCGCCTCGTCGTGCGGGTCGATGGGGGAGAGGTCGAGTCCGGCTCGCTCGGCGATTGCCGGAAGCTCGAGCGACGGCAAGTCGGCCAGTTCGCCGCGGTACACGCAGTCGAGCTGTACAGCCGAGGCATGGTCACCCGCCTCGGCTTGCGCACCCGTGATGGCCCCGTCGAGACGCTCGCGGTAGGTGTAAGCGTAACGATCGAAGAAGAGGTTGAGTCCGGCTGAGGTGCCGAGATCCAACAACCCGATTGCCTGCCCGCCCTCATATGTGGACGCAATATGGCTCAACGCCGGCAGGAGCGCCGTGCAGCGGCCGATCTCATTGGTCTGCGTGCTGCAGGTGGCAATGAGATCCAACAACGATGCTGCATGGGTCAAGCAGAAGTCCCGGAAGTCGGGGCCCACGGCCTCCAGCTCGGCTACCGATGGTGACACCCATTCCGTCCCCGTGTATGCGGCCACTGTGTCGTAATACGTCGCCAAGGGGTGCGCTGCCCCACCGAGCAAGAGGTAGTGGACCGCAGCCAACATGAGATTGGGCCGTTGCTGCGATGCCGGGGCTTCGTCCATCATGGCCAAGAGTTCGGGATCGGCGGCCACGAAGCGGCAGATGGCCGCATAGGTCATGGCTCCGTCGCGAGCCGAACTTCCGGCGAAGGCTGCGAAGTGGTCCGCCAAGGACATCTCGGGGTGAATCTCGCCGACCCCCACCGGGCTAGAGGCTGGCGGGGAGGAGCGGCGTGATGGCGGCGAAGAAGAAGTACAGCAGCGCCAGGCTGCCCAGGGCACCGCCGACCCAGATGTACCAGCGGTAGCGCCGGAACCAGTGCGCCAAGAACAGGACCAAGGCGCCGACGCCGAGGACGATGATGCCCCACAACACGGCGGTCAGCAGTTGTCCGTTTGAAGTTCCGGCCAGATCTCCGCTACTTACCTTGGCTGTGGTCGTCACCGGCTTCGCCTTCGCCGAAGCCTTTTGCACCCCGCTGAAGAGCTTGGTATGGGTCAGGACGGCCACGACCACCAGTCGAGAGGTGGCGCTGAAGCGAGGATTACAGGTGGTGAGGGTCAGGGTGGCGCCCGGCGTATCTTTGAGCGCGCTGTTGTCGTCGGGCGAGACCACTTCGCTCTTTTGGGCGTCGTAGACGAAAACCCCTTGGTCGGTGGTCAAGACGATAGGGTCGCCCGGATCGACGCCGTCGAGGTTGTAGAAGGGGTGACCGTAGGTGGTGCGGTGTCCGGCGATGGCCGCGTTGCCAGCTTGCCCAGGCAGCGGCGTCCCGGTGTAGTGGCCGGGCCCCTTGCGCAGGTCTTGGGTGTTGGTCCCTTCCACCACGATCTGGTTGATGCCGATCTTCGGTATGCGGATGTCGCCGACCGGCTGGCCTTCGGCTGGGGCCGCGGTTTCGGGGGCGAGGACGGGCGGTCCGGTGGGGAGGGAATCTTGGGTGGTCAGCTGGGCCAGTTCGCTCTGCAGCTGGTGGTTCTTCGAATCGTGCACGAAGGTTTGGCGCAAGAGGTTCTGGGTGTGGCCCTCCTGGAGTGAGGTGCCCCAGACCTGATACGTGGCGAAGAGGAGAATGACGATGCCTGCGCCTATGAGAATTCTGCCGATGATGCCGAGGACACGCATTGGGGAGAGAGGATAGGTCGCCCGCACCCCTCCTCAGGGTGCAGGTCCGCTCAATTAGGCGACAGTGACGAGTGTGCCTAGTGGTGTCTGCGGAAAGACTATGGCAGCGTTGGCAATGGGCATTTCAACGCAACCGTCACTCTGAGGAAAGCCATAGGCCGCCCGCACGTAGCCATGGAGCGCATCGCCGCCGTTGAAGTAACTCACCCACGGAATACCGGGATCCACGTATTTGGACCCATCTGGGTTGGTACCGCTCATGGTGGTCGAAGTGAAGCGCTCGTACACCGGGAAGGTGCCCTGGGCGGTGGGCACGGAAGCCGATCCAGTGTTCACCGGGGTCTCATAGGTCTCGGCCCCGTTCTGATACACGGTGGCGGTCTCGGGTAGCGATTCGCTCACCAACACGTAGCCGTAGGGGAGGGCGTTGCCCTGTCCGGCCGCAGTGGCAGCCAGCAAGGCCGTCCACACTTTGGGTCCGGCCAACCCGTCGGTGGTCAAATTGTGCTGCGATTCGAAGTTCATAACTGCGCCTCGAGTGATCACGTTGTCTGTCCCAGGTGTCCACAGCGACGTCAACGAGGTCGGCTGGTTGGCCCAGCGCCAAGCGAAGGTGCCCACTTGATCGTTGCCTTCTTGGGCAGGGGACGTCACCGGTGCGGCTGGGGTGAAGCTCAAGGGGAGGTAGCCGAGTTCAGCCAGAAGTTGCTGCAGTCGCAATTCGGAACCTTGGGCCACCGTGAAGGCACTGGTCACGCTGGCGGCCAAGTGCTGCCCACGTGAGCCGACGACTCCAGCGGTGCCGCCGGGAACGGTGATGGTCTCAGTGACGCCCGGGATGAGCGGACCAGTCGCCGAGTACTGCACCAACGATGGCGACAAGATCGACCAACTGCCAGCCACGGCGGGCGAGAGGGTGGGCATGGGACTGCCGGGAGCCAAGGCAGTGGAGAATTGTACGGCGATGGTCGAGCCGCCGGCCACGCTCGTCCCGGTTGGCGTGGTGGACGTGACCGTGAGTGGCGGTGGCGGTGGCGGTGGCGTGGCCGAGGCCGTGCTGTTCTTGTTGCGAGTGGCTACTACGAGACCGCCGGCGGCGACGGCCACAACCAGCACTACAACACCGATGATCCACTTGCCCCGGGAGCGGCCACCACTTGCGAGGCCTCCACTTGCGAGGCCACCACTTGCGAGGCCTCCACTTGAGCGGCCTCCACTTGAGCGGCCTCCACTTGAGCGGCCACTACCCGAATTACCGCCGTGCGCGCCAGCGCCCGAAGGCCGACCGGGGGCTCCGGAGACGGCCTTCTTGGAAGCCTTGATGGGGGCGTGTCGGGCCGCGCTCATGGACGGCGCAATGATACTCGCAGTTACCGCTGGTTATGACGCCAGGACCGTTCGGATGGCAGCGACTATCTCCTCCAGGCGAGCCGGATCGGTCACCTTCGTTCCGGGCGCGCCTGGCGTGGCGGCATCGCGGATGTAGAAGGCATCGACCACGAGTTCGCCGAGGGTGGAGACGCGGGCGGAAACCACATCGAGATTGGACTCGAACAAGGTGCGGGTGATGCGGTGGAGGAGGCCGACTTCATCGGGAGCCCTGACCTCAAGCACGGTGGAGGAATCCGAGGCGTCGTTGTCCACGCTGACGTCAGTGGCGAGCAAGTGAGCGGCCGATTGTCGGCGGGCCGGGTAGATCCGTTCCCGCTCACTCAGGCGTTCGCCAATGGCCAGTCGATCCTCCAAGACGGCGGCCAGGTCCTCGCGCAATCGGGCCGTGTCGGGCCAGGTGCCGTGGGCCACTTCGACGGTGAAGACCTCGACCGCCACGCCGTGTTCACCGCTGACGTTGGCGGCACGGACGTCCATGCCATGCAACGCCAACGCCCCAGCCACCGAGGACAACAAGCCCGACCGGTCGGGGGCGGCCACCACGACTTGGGGCGGCTCGAGCGATACCGAGGGCAACCCCGACGAGAGCACCTCTTCCATCATGCGGCGGTAGTTCTCGGGGATGGGGGCAGGGCCAGCCGGTTGCGGCTCCGTCTCGCCGGAGAGTTGCTTGTCCGCTCTCGATACGAGCTCAGCCACCAACCCGGCTTTCCACGATCCCCACGCCGACGGCCCAGTGGCCCGGCTGTCCGCTTCGGTGAGGGCGCCGAGCAGTTGCAACGTGATTCGATCGCCGGCCGCTTGGGCCACCTTGGTGATGGTGGCCGGATCATCGAGGTCGCGCCGGGTGGCGGTGTCGGGCAACAAGAGGTGGTGGCGCACCAGATCGACCAGGATTTCCACGTCGGCTTCCACAAACCCCATACGGGTGGCCATACGTCGCACAATGTCCATGCCGACGTCGGTGTGGTCTCCCGGGAAGCCTTTGCCGATGTCGTGCAACAGCGCACCGATCAGGAGCAGGTCGGGCCGCTCCACTTTGTCGGTCAGGGTCGAGGCGATCGCGGCCGCCTCAAGTAGATGTCGATCGACCGTGTACGTGTGATAGGCGTTGCGCTGCGGCTTGTTGCGCACGGCGGCCCACTCGGGAATGACCCGGACCAAGAGGCCGTGTTGGTCGAGCGACTCCGTCTTGTCGATGGCCGCATGCCCGGCGGCCAACAGACGCACCAAGGCGGCTAACACTTCGGCTGGCCACGGATCACTCGGTGGCGGCATGCGGTCAGCCAGCCGGTGCAGCGATCCCTTGGCGATGGGCCGATCGAGTTCGGCCGCCACTGCGGCCAGGCGAAAGGCCAAAGACGCATCATCGGAGACGGGCGCGTTCGGGGCCAAGGCGACCTCACCGTCGATGATGACCATGTCGGGATCGTCGAGCGGCTGGGCGGTGATGTCGCTCTCGGTGTCGGCACCGCGTCGAAAGCGCCGCTTGGAAGTCGGCGTGGGATCCCACAGGCGGCGGCGGCGCCATACGTCGTCGCTGACCCAGGCAATCTGGCGACCGGCGGCCGACACCGCGGCCATGAGCACGTCGGCATCGGTGAACCCGAGGGAGGCGGCGACTTGATCCTGGTCTTGGAGGAGGAGCCGGTCCTGTTCGCGCCCGGCCATGCGATGGAGCTCGACCCGGACGCTGGTGAGCAGGGAGGCCGAGCCGTCCAGCGACGCCAGGTCGGCATAGTCGGCCAGAAGGGGTGCGTAGACGGAAAGGGCGCGCAGGACGCTGACGTCACGCAAGCCGCCGTGACTCTCCTTGAGGTCGGGCTCGAGCAGGAAGGCCACATCACCGGCCGCGCTGCGACGCTCGCGCATTTGCGTCTGCAGGGCGGGCAGGTACTGCGTGCCCAATTGGTCATGCCAGGCGTCGCGGGCTTTTTGAAGGAGCGGTTCGGCCACCTTGGGTTCTCCCCAGACGAGGCGTCCGTCCAGTAGGCCGAGGGCAACCCGCAAATCGTCGGCGGCGGCGCTCAAGACTTCGGAGGGTCGGCGCACCGAGTGGTCGAGATGCACCCCCTGATCCCACACCGGATACCAGATGGCGTCGGCCACGGACTTGATGTCGCGGTGGCCGTTGTGGACCAGGACGACATCGAGGTCGGAGTAAGGACACAGCGAGCTGCGCCCGTAACCGCCTACCGCCAAGAGGGCCAGGCGGCCTCCACTTTTCCCGGCTGCTTTATCGGCCAATCCAGAGAGCCATTCGTCCGCCGCTTGGGCATAAGCCCGGCAGAAGGAGTCCCCTTTGAGATCAGGCTGGGCCAGTAGCGCGGCGCGCCGTTCTCGGAGTGACGCCTCACCAGTCATGGCGGGAACGTAGCATTGGGGTCGTGAGTAAAGAAGTAAGTCCTCGTGCAAGCTCCAAGCCGGTGTCGTTTTCCCACGTCCTGGCCATGGCCATCGTGGCCGTGGTGGGCGTCCTGGTCGCCTTTTGGGTCCTGAGCAGCATCGTCGGCATCATCTTTTTCTTCGTGAAGATCATCGCCGTCATTGCTCTCGTGGCTGGGGCCTTCTGGGTCGTGAGCCGGCTGCGCAAGAAGTAGCTGGGGCTGGAAAGACTCGGGAGCTGGGGCGCCGAAGCGACCCTCTCCCGGGAAGTAGGACGCCGCCCACTAGGCTGACCGCCCTGCTGTCACGGCGGCGTGGCCGAGTGGTTTAGGCAGGGGCCTGCAAAGCCCCGTACCCCGGTTCGAATCCGGGCGCCGCCTCCAAGACGTCTTCACGGTTGAAGACCGATTCACTCCGATGGGGTAGTCGATGGGGTAGTCGCGTCGTCAATCTGGAGTGTTCGGACCCTTCGAGATTGATGCCGTGGCCTGGCAGTCGCCTTGGTCGGCTACCGGGTCGCCTGGGATCCGGTATTTGTTGATCCCCGATTGGATCCTTTTTCTTCCTGTCCGAAATTCGGGCGTCGCATGACGAGGTAGGCGCTGATGAAGAGGACGGTGAAGAACACCACCAGGACAATAAGGAAGATCAGGCGCCCAGCCGAGAGCGAATGGGGCTGAAGGACACCTGCATTCTGCATGGTGGACAGCAGATGGGAGGTCCGCTCCGTGACGGCGTGACTTGATTGGCCCAGCAGTCCAAATGACCTCATCGGGAGCCTCCTCTGCTCTTGATCCCTCGCTATTGAGGAGTGTACTACTAATTAATGCACGATTAAGGTGGGTACGATGAATAAATGGCTGAAGGGGTCGCGGTGTGGATCCGGGGTCAAGACAGGGGGCATCAGTACGATGAGGCAAGTCACATGACGAAATCGGCGGATCTATCCGAGCAGGCTGGCGACACGGATTTACTGGCCCTGGAACGCCAGGTGTGTTTTGCCTTAGTCGTGGCCTCACGCAGCGTGCTGTCGATCTACCGGCCGCTTCTTGAACCCATGGGACTCACGCATCCTCAATATCTCGTCATGCTGGCCCTTTGGGGAGATTCGCCGCTCTCGGTGAGTGAAATCGGCTCCCTCCTGCAGCTCGATTCGCCCACGCTCTCACCGCTGCTCAAGCGATTGGCTTCAAATGGCCTCATCACTCGAACCAGGAGCAGCGCAGATGAACGCCAGCTCAACATAGAGCTGACCCAGAAGGGGCGTGACCTGCGGGCTGAGGCAACCAAAATTCCGCCGGCCATCATCGCCGAGCTGGGCATTGACGTCGCTGAGCTCGAGTCGCTCCATGCGGCTCTGACCAAAGTGATCGCCGCTGCCCGCAAGGCTGGGGCCAAGGAGATCTGAGTCAGTCAGTTTGCTGTGACACCTTCGTGGCAAGCTCAACTCATGGACAGTTGGGTAACAGGCGAAATGTTGGGCTTCGACTTTGAGACCACCGGAGTCGATCGCTTTAGCGACGTCCCGGTTTCGTACGCCCTGGTGACCGTCGTGGCCGGGGATGTGGTGTCGACATCGTCGGGATTGGTTGATCCCGGGCGCGACATTCCGGCCGGTGCTTCGGCGGTGCATGGGATATCGACGGAGCGAGCCCGAGCCGAGGGGATGCCATTGCAGGAAGCGATCGAGATGGTGGCCGACGTCGTCGTCTCGGCCAGTCAACGCGGCGTGCCAATCGCCGGCATGAAACTCGATTACGACCTGACGATGCTCGACACGCAAGCCAAGCTCCTCACGGGCTCGGGTCTGGTGGCTCGAGGTTGGTCGGGACCCGTCCTCGACGCGGTAGTGCTCGACCGCCATGTTGATCAGTACCGCAAGGGGAGTCGCACGTTGGCAGCCTTGTGTGCCCACTACGGAGTGGAGATTCTGAACGCTCATGACGCCTCCGCCGATGCCATCGCGTCAATCGGTGTGCTGCTGGCTTTGGGTGCTCAGTACAAGGAGTTGCGAGATGCTGATCCATCCGCCTTGCACCAAAGTCAGATTGGCTGGCACCGCGAGTGGGCCGAAGGTTATGACAAGTGGCGCTCGGGAAAAGGTATGACACCGATCGATCCACGCGACTATTTCTGGCCGGTGGCTGCCGAGTCGTAATCGAGTTGAAGTCGAGTTCTTGTTTGGTCGAGGTTGAACTCAGATTTTGAGGAGATCCCAGACCATGTCGACACCCTCATTCTCAGTGAGGACATATTTGGCCGGGTGCTGCTTGTCGATGTGCCCGATGAGCCCGTTGTAGACGGAGTATCCGACAAGCTCTTGCAGCCGTCGTGGGAATGTTTTGACCACATCGATGGGGATTCCCAGTTGTTGGTTCTCTTGCTGGCGGATGTAGCCGGCGCAGTAGTTCATGGCGATGCCCACACGGCGCGTGTCGGTGAAGTTCGCTCCGCCCCCATGCCAGAGACTCCCGACCCAGACCAAGACGCTGCCTTTTGGCATTTCAGCCGCGATGGTTTCGTAAGGCTCCAAGGGGTTGGGCGCGTCTGCGCGTAGGTGGCTTCCCGGAATCAATCGAGTGGCCCCGTTCTCTTCCGTGAAATCCGTGATGGCCCACATGGTGTTGCAGATGATTGGGATGTGCGGGCGGGTCAGCGGGATCAACTGATCGTCGGCGTGAATCGGTTGTGCTTGTTCATCCGGGCCGATGGCGATGGAAGACAGTGAGGAGATCAACGCTCCCGGGTCCAGCACACCCTCGACGACTGGCAGCACATTGGGGTGAACGGGGATCTTCGCAAACGTCTTGCCATGGATGAGGAGGTTGTAGACCCGCATGGTTTTTACGCCTTCGAAGAGATTGTCCGCCGGCACCGTGCCCAAGTCCCGCTCAAGCTTCAAGAGCGCCTCATCAATCTCAGCAATGAAGTCAGGCTCAATGGCATTGGGCAGGATGGTGTAGCCGTCCTCGGCGATCCGTTTGAGGTGCTCCTCCATCTCCGCCAATGGGCTGGTGCCAGAAGTTCTCACAAAGCTCAATGGTAGGGACTGAAACGGGGGAGTGCTGGGGCATCCTGCCTGGTCTTGGTGTTGTTGCCACGTCCGGGAAGCCCAGATACCAATTGCCCTGGTGGTAGGGTCATGCCCGACGGGCCGTTGGCGCAGTTGGTAGCGCACTTGCATGACGCGCAAGGGGTCACAGGTTCGAGTCCTGTACGGCCCACCAAAAAAACGGAATTCGAAGCGCCCTTCCTCTGGCGCCACTCCGCCTCCAGAGTTAGCTAATCGGGACGGACCGAATC
>Ga0182030_10006482_pt1 | contig 24681 bp, 12 predicted proteins | sample 812S3MmetaG_FD_121299 | JGI IMG/M metagenome (GOLD analysis project Ga0182030, IMG submission 121299) | Permafrost microbial communities from Stordalen Mire, Sweden - 812S3M metaG (Illumina Assembly) | ecosystem: Environmental > Terrestrial > Soil > Wetlands > Permafrost | place: Sweden...
CGCATTTTAAGGAGTTTTATTATGGTTCGTAACATCACAGTGGCCGCCGCTGTCGCGTCGGTGCTGGCCTCCGGCGCCGCCATGGCGCAGCTTCAGCCCACGCCGGCCCAAGCCGCCTCTCCGACGGTCGGCCTCTATGTGGCCGGTTCCTCGGCCGCCAAGAACGCCATCCTGGGCGCTCTCGAGACCGGGTCGAGTTTCTGCGGCGGTACCTACTCGCTGTTCAGCAGCACCGGCGACACCAATTTCTTCGCGGTTTCCTGCGCCCCGACGGCCGCCACGGGCCTGCCCGGCGCCAACGGCACCAATGTCTTCACGATCTGGTATCGCGACGAGGGCGGCTCGGTGGTCGGCGCTCTGCCGCTGGTATCCGGCTCGCAGATCAACCAGCTCTCCCTCGCCGGAGCGTCCGGATCGGCCGGCAGCTACACGGTTGCGGTGGGCGGCGCCAGCGCCACCAACGGCATCGATGACTCCTTCGCGGGCGGCGTGTTCAAGGCGCCCGTGCAGATGGGCATCACGGACGTCGAGCCGAGCGCGCTCGTCGTCAACAACTACCCGTCCGCCTACAAGACCTCGGTCTATGGCCATGCAACGACAGCGCAGCTCTCCGGTCTCACCCAGACCCCGATCTTCGATCAGGTGTTCGGCGTGTTCGTGAACACCAACAGCAGCGCCTTCAGCTCGGCTGAGAAGTCCGGCCAGGGTACGGCCACGGCGTCCCTCAACCTGTCGCGCCAGACGGTCGGCGCGATCCTGCAGGGCAACCAGGTCAACTGGGACGATGTGCCCGACACCAGCGGCAATGCCGTGACCGCGGCCAGCTTGGGGATCACCATCGTGAACCGCGAGCAGGGTTCGGGCAGCCGCACGGCGACCGACCTGTACTTCACGGGCGATCATTGCACCATCCCGCTGCAGACCCCGATTCAGGAATCCACGGGCGGTACGGCCGACTACTTCTCCACGGGCAACGTGCTCGCGGCGGCCAACACCATTCCGGGTGCGATCACCTACGCATCGATCGACAATGCGGGCGGCAGCTACCCCAACCTGACTCTGGTCGCGGTGGACGGCGTACAGCCGTCGAACCTGAATGCGGCGGCGGGCACCTATGGCGCCTGGTTCGAGGCGACGGTGACCACGGGTGCGAATTACGGCACGCTGAGCGCCGCTCAACAGGGACTGATCCAGGGATTGATCACCGCGTTCCAGACGGAGGCGACGCTCCCGGGTGCCGCCGACATTCTGGCGAATCCCAACTACAACACGCCGAGCTACCCGGTCTCGGGTACGGGGGTGGTCATCTCGGGCCATACGGTTTACATCAATCCGTTCTCCCGCCTCGGCAACAGCTGCAACGATCCGGTGCCCTTCCTCTAATTGGCACTCAACCTGGCCTCCCCTCGAGGGAGGCCAGTCTTTTGGGCTGAATAAAAACCGACACATTCCCGCGATAAGATGGTCGGATGCGGATTGGATTCGTACTTGCGGGACGCGCCGCCACAGCGCTTGTCATAATTCTGCTGGCCTCACTGCCGGGGATGGCCGCCTACGCCGAGGAGGCGGATCAATCCAAGGCCGAGCAGCATTTCGACGTGATGGAATACCGGGTGATCGGCAACTCCGTGCTGACCAGCCGGGATATCGAGAGAGTGCTCTATCCCCGGCTGGGTCCGAACAAGACGCTCACCGACGTCGAAGCGGCGCGCACCGCCCTGGAGTCCTTTTATCATGACCATGGCTATGGCACGGTTTTCGTCGACATCCCGCCGCAGAAGGTGGAGGGCGGCCTGGTTCGCCTGCGGGTGACCGAAGGCCGCGTCGAGAAGGAACAGATCAGCGGAGCTCGCTACTTTCCGGAGCGCGACGTAATCGCCGCGCTGCCCGCCGCGGCCCCCGGGCAGGTGCTGCAGCTCTCCAAGCTCCAGGACGAACTGCAGGCGGTGAACGCCGCGACCCCGGACCGGTCGGTGGTGCCGGTGCTCAAAGCGGGTTCCGTCCCGGGAACCGTCGATCTCGCGCTGCAGGTCCACGATACGCTGCCCTTGCATGGCAGCCTGGAATTCAATAACCAGGCCTCGCTCGATACGCGCCCGCTGCGCGCCATTGCCAGCTTGAGCTACGGCGACATGTTCGGCCGCCTCGACAGCCTGTCGCTGCAATACCAGACGACGCCCCAGCAGCTCGACCAGGTGCGTGTGTTTGCCGCGAACTACGTGTTCCATCCGCTGGATTCAGGGCTGCAGCCCTCCTTCGAGTACATCAATTCGAACAGCAACGTGGCCGCCGTCGGGACCCTGGGCGTGCTCGGCATCGGACAGATCACGGGGCTGCGGCTTGCCTATCCTTTCGTCACCGGTGCGGCATCGAACCAATCGGTGACGTTCGGAGTGGACTACAAGCACTTTCGCAACACCATCAACCAGAGCGCGACCACCAGCGAAGATACGCCCATCAGCTACCTGAATCTGTCGCTTGCCTATGCCGGCCTGTGGCGCTCCGATTGGCGTACCGCCACCTTCAGTCTCACCGCGAACGCGGGTCCACGCGATCTGGTGAACAGCGAGGGCTCTTTCGCGAACGACCGCTTCGAGGGACGGTCGAACTACTTCTACCTGCGCGGCGACCTGGACTTCGAATTCAAGCTGCCGGCCGGCTTTCGCCTGAAGCTGCGCGCGGCGGGGCAGGCGGCGGCCGAACCGCTCATCACCAACGAAGACTTTTCCATAGCCGGCAGCGACGGCGTGCGCGGCTACCTCGAATCCGAGGTGCTCGGCGACCGGGGCATCAAGGAAACCTTCCAAGTGACCTCCCCCGGCTGGCATGTGCATGAGCGCGTGATCGGCGACGCCTATGTGTTCACCGATGCGGGGCGCACCTGGAACCTCGCCGTGCTGGGATGCCAGCCCACCGGCACCGGTCTCGATCTGCACAGTTACGGAGCGGGATTTGACTTAATGCCGGGACAGACGCTCACCGGCACCCTGACCTGGGCCAAGGTCCTCGACTCGGCGACCGATCTACCCGCCGTTGCCTCTGACGGATGTCCAGCCTCCGGTCCGGCCACTCTGGCGGGCCAATCGCGCGTGCTCTTCATGCTGCGCGGGACGTTCTAGCCTGGCGCTTGCCACGGCGTTGTAACGTACCGTCGGTAGAGTCAAAGCGATGCGCAGTCGATACTTACGCTCCGGCGCGGGCGGATTGTTGGTGGGTCTCATGGTGTCCGCAGCAGTCCCGTGGAGCGGCCGTTCCTGGGCCGGAACTCAATTGCCCGTGCCGTGCCTTGCGGGCAGCTGCGGGACGAATGCACCGGGCTTCGTCACCACCGGCGCTGCCACGGCAACCGAGTCGGGTAAGACCTTGTCGGTGAATCAAACCACCAACACGGCCACGCTCAACTGGTCTTCCTTCAACATCGGCTCTGGCGGCAAGGTCGTGTTCACCCAGCCGTCGAGCACGTCCATCGCACTCAACCGGATCTTCGATACGAATCCGAGCGCCATCTACGGCACCCTCACGGCCAACGGCCAGATCTATCTGATCAATGGCAACGGCATCCTGTTCGGGCCCGGCGCCACCGTCAACGTGGCAGGCCTGCTGGCGTCCACGCTCAATCTGACCGATGCGACCTTTGCGGCCGGCATTCTCGAGCCGGGCCTCACGGGAAAGCCGGCCCTGCAACCGTTCGTGGACTCATCCGGGAACGTGATCTCGCAGTCGATCCAGGTCGATGCCGGGGCGACCTTGACCGCCACCAATCAGGGCCGCCTGATGCTGGCGGCGCCCAACGTCTCGAATGCCGGGAGCCTGAACGCACCCGATGGACAGGTCATCCTGGCGGCAGGCCAGAGCGTGTATTTGCAGGCCAGCACCGACTCGAATCTGCGCGGCTTGATCGTCGAAGTCGATGGCGGCGGCACCGCCGCCAACCAGTTGACGGGTGCCGTCTCGACGCCGCGCGGCAACGTCACGCTCACCGGGCTCATGGTCAACCAGGACGGGCGCGTGTCCGCAACCACCAGCGTGGCGGCCAACGGGTCCATCATCTTGCAGGCGGCCGACACGCTGGACTTCTTGGGTTCAGGTACGGCCTTTGCCGCCTCGCGCGGCGGTACGCTCGAGCTCGGGCCGGGCAGTATCACCGAAGTATTGCCGGAGCTCGCTGACACCACCACGGCCGTTGCGGCGCAGACCCAGCTGCATTCCTCGATCACGCTCACCGGCCAGCAAGTGTTCATGAACGATGCCGCCATTGCGGCGCCCAGCGGGGTGCTCAACGTGACGGCCGCCGCCGATCCCGCGCAGGGCGTCTCGGCCACGGGCAATCCCAATGCGCAGATCCGGATCGATGCCGGTACGACCATCGATCTTGCCGGCAGCCAGGCGCAATTGCCCATGGATGCCAATCTGCTCACCGTTCAGCTTCGATCCAATGAATTGGCGGACGATCCCACGCAGCGCGGCGGCGCGCTGCAATCCACCCCGGCGAACACGGTGACGGTCACGGTGGATATGCGCGCCGACAATGGCGCCGGTTCCCCGATCGCCGATCTGCAGCCGGCCATTGCCGCCGTGGGCCAGAACATCGCCCAGCGCACCGAGACGGGTGGGACCGCCACCTTCCAGTCCGAGGGCGACGTGGTCTTGAGTTCGGGCGCCACGGTCAACGTGTCGGGCGGTGCCACCACCTACCAGGGCGGCACCATCCAGACCAGCTACTTGATGGGCGCCAACGGCCAGCTCTACAACATCGGGACCGCGAATCCCTTGCTGACCTACAAGGGCGTCGTGAACCCGACGTTCACGCAGACCTACGACAAGTGGGGAATTCAAGAGGTCATCCCGACCCCCGGCCTCAGTCAGTACGAATCCACCTACGTGCAGGGAGCGTCGGCGGGCAGCATACAATTCGCGGCGCCCAGCCTGTGGCTCGCCGGCAATCTCGCGGCGACCGCCGTGAGCGGTCCTTATCAGCGCAGCGCCCCGCCCCAGGGCGGCACGCTCATCATCGGAGCGCCTGCACTGGGTCTCCTTTCGAGCGCCAACCAGCAGATCGACTATCTGGCGCCGAGCGTGGAATTCGCGAAGTCGCTCACCCCCATCGTGGTCGCGGACGGCTCGCCCTTGCCGGCGCAGACGCTGCAGCTGCCCATCTCGTTCCTCACCTCGGACGGATTTACGACCACGGAAATTTACAGCAACACCGGCATCGCGCTGCCCTCGGGTCTGCCCCTGCAGCTCGTCCCGGGCGCATTGCTCTCGCTGGTGGCGCCGCGCATCGACGTGGACTCCAGCATCTCGAGTCTCGATGGAACCCTCTTGTTCGAGAATGTGCTCACCTCGGCGAGCCCGCAAGCCGCGTATGTGCCGGGCCCGGGCCTCACTCGTCCCGGAATCGGCATAGGCGCAGGCGTTACGCTCGATGTCAGCGGCCAATGGACCAACGATGCCACATTGGCGGGCGGCGTCGGCACCGCGCCCACGTACCTGAACGGCGGCAAGATCGGATTGCTGCTCACGACGCCGGGCAGCGAACTCGTGCTCGGCGACGACGTTTCCCTGGTGGCCAATGGCGGCGCGTGGCTGCAATCGGGAGGGACGGTGTCCTACGGAACGGGCGGCGCCATCACGCTGGATGCGAGCCCCTCGACGGCGGATATCCAGTTCGGGCAGGACACCCTCGTGCAGGGCTTCGGCGCGGGCACGGCCAAAGGCGGAACCTTCACGCTGGATGCGACCCGAATCGATGTGTCGCCGGGCAGCGGCGCCGCCTGGACGCAGGCGCAGGTCGTCGATGATCTTGGCAATACCACCGGTCCGGTTCTTGACCTGTTCGCGCCGCTCTTCACGAACTACGGCTTTTCCTCGATCAACCTGACCGCCACCGGGGCAACCGCCGGCACGGCCACCAACGATGTGCTGACCGTGGCATCGGGGACCTCGATCAGCGCCCAGACGAGCACGCTTCAGCTCAATGCCAATTACACGAACACCCCGACGGGCGGGACCGTGGCGGCATTGAGCACACCCACGCTGTTGCCGCTGTACGAGCGGCCCGCCGCCAGCGTTTCGCTCAACGTCATCCGAGAGTCGGACGATTTGGCTTTGGAGAGTGCGAACTACGGTTTGCTCGACGTGCAGGCCGGGTCCTCGATCACCGCCGGTCCCGGCGGGTCCATTGCGCTCACCGGCGAGGGGGGTGTGAACATCGGCGGAACCCTGCGCGCTCCCGGCGGCGCGATCACGGTCTTCATTCCCTCGCCCGAGGACATCAATTCGAACGACGCAGTCGTCACGGACCCTGGGTATGTTCCCACGCTGGGAATCGACCTCGCGCCTTCCGCGGTGCTGGACGTCAGCGGCACCACGATCATGAAGCCGAACAATCAGGGGCTGCTCACGGGCACCATGCTGCCGGGCGGTGCGGTGAAATTGATCGCCGATCGCGGCGCGGTCACCACCGAAGCTGGATCGACCATCGACTTCTCCGGAACCAGCGCCGTGCTCGATGTGCCCAACGGGGCCGTCGCCGGCGCGTCGTCGCGCGAGGTTCTCGCGAGCGGCGGCGGGTCGCTGACCTTGAGTTCGGGCCAGTCGATTTCCGTGCTGGGCAATTTCACGGGTGCGGCCGGCGCGGGCAGCGGCGGAACCGCGGCCGCGGGCTCCTTGACGGTCGACATGACCCGAGGCGTCACCCCGGTTCTACCCGCGTCCTTTCCCTCGGCTCCTCTCGAGATCGAATTGCTGGGGAGCACCGCGGCCCTTGGGCCAAGTCCATCGGACGCCGATGTGGCGCTGCTCGGCGCGCGGCAAATCGGCAATTCCGGAATCGACTCGCTCGCGCTGCAGGCGGACGCCAATGTCCTGATCGATTCCAGCCTGTCGCTCGGCCGCCAGTTGATCATCAACTCGCCGAGCATCAGCACTCCCGTGACGGCCACGCTGTCGGCTCCCTTCGTCGAACTCGGCAACTCGGCCACCAGCGGCGGCGCCGCAGTGGTACCCACGCCCTCGGGCGGCAACGGCAGTCTCACGGTATCGGCGCAGCAGACGGTGCTCGAGGGCAACTTCGCGTTGCAGGGCGCTTCCAAGGTCACCCTGACGAGCGCGGGCGATGTGCAACTGCAGGGCACCTCGGCCACCAACGCGACGGGGCCCGCGAGCGGCTCATTGGTCACCAATGGGAGCCTCGCGATCGATGCGTTGCGGGTGTACCCGGACACCTACACCGCATTTTCCATCGCGTCTCTGCCGGGCAACGGCGCCACGGTGTCGATTGGCACGACCGGCTCCTCTCCGGGCTCGCCGCTGTCGGCCGATGGAGCCGTCGCGGTGAGCGCCGACAATGTCTCGGTGACCGGGACGCTGCTGGCGCCGTTCGGCAGCATCGATCTCGCCGCCAACAACACCCTCACGCTCGCCAAGGGCAGCGTCGTCTCGGTGAGCGGAGCGGGTCTCATGGTGCCGTTTGGTCAAACCCAGTTGAACCAGGGCGAATGGGTTTATCAAACGTCGGCCAATGGCGCATTGAATCCCGTAACCCCGGTCACCGGCGTGCCGACCAAGCAGATTTCCCTGTCGGCGCCCAATGTCGTGGTGCAATCGGGAGCGACGGCGAACATCCAGGGCGGCGGCGACCTGTACGCTTACGAATGGGTGCCCGGCACCGGGGGCAGCTACGACAACCTCAATGCCGTGTGCTGCGCGACGGCGGGCAACGTGGCAGTTTCCAGCTACCCGAATCTGTACGCCATCCTGCCCAGCACGCGCGGTCAGGCCGGTCCCTATGATCCCCAGGAATCGGGGACCGCCGTCCTCGGACAGACCATTTACTTGAGCGGCGGTGCGGGCATTGCAGCCGGGTATTACGCGCTCCTGCCGCCGCGTTACGCGCTCGAGCCCGGCGCCGCGTTGATTCAGCTCGAACCGGGATTCACCAGCGCCACCGGTGGACAGATCGGCGCCCTCGCCAACGGTACGCCGGTGATCGGCGGCTTCTTGTCGGTCGGCACCACCGGCCTCAACACCGGGGGATTGGCCCAATACGAGGGCGTGGCCGTGTATCCGTCCGGGTATGCCACGAAGCTCGCGAACTACACCATCAGCGATGCATCTTCGTACTTCGCCGCGCAGGCCACCGCGGCCGGCACGGGTCCCGTCGCCGAGCCCGCGGACGCCGGGACATTCACGCTGTCGGTCACGCCGTCGACGCTCAATTCTCTATCGCTCGAGGGCAGCGTGCTCACGGCGGCGGCCAGCGGCGGTCGCGGGGCGCAGGTCAACATCAGCGCTCCCGACCTCGAGATCACGGGTCCCGGCGGCTCGAGCACGCCCGGGGCCATCACGGTGTCCGGCACGGTGCTGCAGAGCTGGAATGCCAGTTCGCTCACTCTGGGCGGCGTGTCGACGACGCTGCCCAATGCGGCCGGCAGCACGACCTCCACCGGCGCCGCGAGCACCTCGACGCTGCCATCCGATATCGCCGTGGCGGCCAACAATGTGACCGTCGACTCGGGTGTGCAGCTGTCCGGCGACCAGATCGAACTGGTGGCCCTGCAATCGATCGACGTTCAGGCCGGCGCATCCTTGATGTCGACCTCCGGCAAGAGCGGTACGGTGCTCAAGACCTTGCCGGCGCAGCAGACCGTGTACCTGACCAGCGCGCCGTACTCCACGGTCGCGGACGCGGCGGCGAATCAATTGGCGGCGCCCGCCTTGCTGGCGGTCTCCGATTTGGCCTTACCGGTAGTGAGCCGCTCCGCATTGAACGGCGCCCCGGGCGCCACCATCGATGTGGCGCAGGGTACGATCCTGGCCTCCGGAGGCGCGCTTTCGATCGACGCCCCGGGCCAGGTGACCCTGGCCGGAACGCTGAAAGGCAAGGGTGCCAGCTGGTCGCTGAGCTCGGGCAGCGTCGCGTTCGTGGGTTCAGTCGCCTCCACCGATACCTTGAATATCGATGCCGCGCTGCTGACCTCCCTTGGGCAGGCCGGCGCGCTGCGCATTGCGAGCGAGGGCAACATCGACATCGACACCCCCCTATTCCTGGGTGTCAGTGCTGCGGGCGCCGCCCCCACCTTGAGTTCGCTCACGCTCATCGGCAATGCGATCAACAATAACGCGAGCGGCAACTCCGTATTGGGCGCGGCGAGCGTGACCCTCGGGGGCAACATGACGCCGACGAGCGCAGCGCCGGCGCCCGCGGCGGCCATCGCGGGCAGCGGTAACGACCTGTCCTTCGTGGCCAACACCTTGACGGTTGGACCGGGTGAGCTGTCCATCAATGGCTTCGCCCAGACCACGGCCCAAGTGGCGGGCGCCGTCGAAGGCACCGGCGCAAGCTACTTGAATGTGGGCGGCAACCTCGCCATCAATGCGGTCGAGCTCACGGCGGCGCCGGTCACGACGGATCTGACGAGCGTTCCGGGGGTCACCAACGCGCCCGGCACGACCATCGCGACGACCGGCACTCTGGCCATCGGTGCGCCGGCCTCGCTGCGGTCCGGAACCACCCTGCCGACGCTGGTGGGGGGGAGCCTCACACTCAACGCCGGAAGCATCGAGGACGCGGGAGTGATCGCCACGCCGTCCGGCGTCGTCGAGCTGAACTCGTCCGGCACTCTGCACCTCGCCTCGACCGCGTCGATCAGCGCCGCGGGCACGGCGCTTCAGGCCGTCAATCAGACGGCGTACTCGCCGGGCGGTTTGGTGCAACTCACCGCGGCCGGCAACATGAGCTTGGATGCCGGATCCTCGATCAGCGTGGCGGGCAGTGCCAAGGCGCCCGCGGGAACGCTCAGCCTCAACGATCAGGGCGCTACCCTGACGCTGGCCGGCCGCATCAACGGCGCCGCCCCGTCCGGCCACCAGGGCGGCAGTCTCATGGTCGATGCCGGTACCCTCTCGGGCGGTCTCATGGGCCTCGCGAGCAACCCGGGCTTGAGCGGATTCGGCCAGGCCGTGAACGTTCGGGTCCAGAATGGCGATCTCGATCTCGCGAGCGGGGGAGCGATCACCGCCAACAGCATCGCGCTCACGGCGGATTCAGGCACCGTCGATATCGCGGGGGTGCTGAGCGCCCCATCGGCGGCCCAGCGCGGGTTCATCGATCTGTCGGGTGGGGCGGGAGTCACGCTGGCCTCGACCGGGCAACTGCATGCCGACGGCGGCGGCGGCGCGGGCCGCGGCGGCGAGATCGATCTGAACTCGGTGATGTCCAACTGCACCGGCGCCGCCTGCACCAGTTCCGGGTCGATCACGCTGATGAACGGCAGCGTCGTGACCGCCGAGGGCGCCGCGCAGATGGGGGACCTCGTGCTGCGCGCTCCCGCGTTGATCGCAACCAACGATGTGGCCATCAACGCGGGCCAATCAGGAATCGGCGCCGATGTGAGCCGGGCGGGTCAGGTGATCATCGAGCCCGTGATGGTCTCCGCCACGTCGTCGGGCACCGTCGGCTCCGACCTTGGGAATGCGGCCGGTGCCGCCGCAGGCTTTTTGACCGCGGCGACGCCCACGATTGCCGCGCGCTTGACCGGGTCCGGCGCCGCGCCCGCGGTTCAGGCGGGCATCGAACTGCAGGACGCCAATCCAAACGATGCGCTGAACCTGCCGGCCATCGATCTCTCCCAGTACAGTACGCTGGGCCAGGTCGTCGACGTCGCGGTGCGCGCGGCCGGCTCCATCACCATTGACGGCACCATCTCGGACGGCTTCGCGACCGCTACCTCGGGCCGCGGCGACGCCGTCACCACGCTCACCAACCTGCCCTCGGGTTCCCTGAGCTTCGTGGCGGGCGCCGACCTGTCGAGCGCCAATCCGGTTTCCGTGCTGGCCAATTCAGCGGCCGCGCTCACCTTGGGATCCACGGCCATCGTGCGCACGGGAACCGGCGACATCGACCTGTCCGCTGCCGGCAATGTGGTGTTCCAGAGTGGACTGACCGGCGGCGCCACCGTGTACACGGCGGGCCTCGCCGGCGCTGCCGCGGTGATCATGGGCGCCGGCAAGCGGCTCGGGAATTTCGCCACCGCGGGCGGCAACGTCACGGTCACCGCGGGCGGCACGGTGGTGGGTGCGGCATTCACAGACCCCAATTGGGATGGCGGCGACTTCAGCGTCACGGGCTGGCAGCCCCGCGGTCTGGTGACCCCAACGGCACCGGGACAAGCCCCGGGCCCGGCACAGTACGGCGTCAATTTCGACGAGTTCGATTGGAATTTGGGCGCGCTCGGCGGCGGCGACGTGACGGTGCAGGCGGGCGGGACCGTGAGCTACCTGTCGGCCGCGACCGCGGACAGCAGCCCCAACGGCAACGCGACCATCGACGGCGCGGGCGGCGGCCTGCGCATCACCGCGGTGGGCGACATCGGCACCTCGCAGTTCTACGTGGCCGACGGCACGGGTGTCATCACGACGAATGCCGGGATGCCGGCGATCGTGCCCGGTTCGACTCCCGGCAGCTATCTGGGCTCGACCTTCGCACTCGGGAATTCGAGCATCTCCGTCTGGGCTCGCGAGTCGCTGCAGGTCGATGGGCTGTACAACCCGACGTACACACCGGCAGCCGTCACCAACCCGGGCACCCCGGTCAACTTCTTTACCTATGGCGGCAACTCGGCCTTGAGTCTATCGAGTACCAACGGCAGCGCGACTCTGGAGCTACTCGCCGACTCGCTTGACATGGGAGTATTGCTCGGGCCGCACCTGCTCAACAACTCGTTCGGCTTCCTCAATCTGCCGGCGAATCTGTCGATTCAGGCCCTGCAGCAGGACGTCGACGTGAATCCCGGCGAGGCCGCTATCCTGTTCCCCTCGAGCACGGGACAGCTCACATTGTTCGCCGGCCGGGATATCAATGCGGCCACCGATTCCATCCTCGCGATGGCCGATAGCTTTCCCTCGGCCGTGTGGACGGCCGCAGCCCCGCAAACCTCCATCCCGGCGGCCGTGGTCGATTCGGTCGGCGGCTTGGCCGAGTTCCAGGGCGCCATCCACACGGGTGATCCCAACCCGGTGCTGATCACGGCGGCGCGCGACATCAATGATCTGGGCCTCGCTGTTCCCAAAGCCGCCGACATCGTGGCGGGCCGCGACATCGTGAACCTGACCTTCAAGGGCCAGAACGTCTCGGCCACCGATACCAGCCTCATCACGGCAGGCCGCGACATGGTGGATAACAACACGAGCGCGGAAATCGCGGTGGGCGGCCCGGGAAGCCTCGACGTGTTCGCGGGCCGGAACGTCAATCTGGGTGTAGGCGGAGGTATCACGACCGTGGGCGACCTCGTGAATGCGAACCTGCCGAGCGCGCAGGGAGCGGACCTCACCCTGGCGGTGGGCTACGGGAGCCAGGGGGCCGCTTACTCTTCGTTCCTCAGCTACATTTTTGCGAATGTCCCCGCCTATCCGAATTTCCCGACTTATAAGGGCCAGCTGATCGACTACGTGGAAACTCAAACCGGGGAGACTGGGTTGACGTTTGCGCAGGCGCAAACCGCATTCGAGGGCTTCAGCCAGAGCCAGCAGGCAGCGCTGATCGACAACATCTTCTTCAACGAATTGCTGCTGTCCGGACGGGCGGCCAACTCCGGAACCGGCGTCGGATTTGCGCAAGGGTACGCCGCCATCAACGCCCTGTATCCGGGCAGTCGCAGCGCCACGACCGCTGCCGCCAACCCGTACGGCGGGAATCTCGATCTCATCACCAGCCAGATTTACACCTTGAGCGGCGGGAACATCTCGATTCTGGTGCCGGGCGGCGGAATCGACGTGGGTCTCGCCTACACGCCCGCGGGTTTGATTCAAAAGCCCGCATCCGACCTCGGTATCGTGGCCGAGGGCGCGGGCAACGTCGACATCTATGCGCAGCAGGACGTCAACGTCAACGCCTCGCGCATCTTCACCTTGGGCGGAGGCAACATTCTCATCTGGTCCGACGAGGGGAGTATCGACGCCGGCAACGGCTCCAAGTCCTCCTTGTCGGTTCCGCCGCCGGTGATCCTCATCAACGCCGACGGGTCCATTTCGCTCGATTACGGCGCCTCGCTGGCCGCGGGCAGCGGTATCCGCACCATTCAGACCGATCCCACGGTGCCCCCCGGGGACGTGGACCTCGATGCGCCCGTGGGCACGGTCAACGCCGGCGACGCCGGGATCGGGGCCTCGGGCAACATCAACATCGCGGCGGCCCACGTCATCGGCGCCCTGAACATCAATTTCGGCGGCAGCGCCAGCGGAGTGCCCTCCGATCTGAGCGGCCTGGCCGCCAGCCTCTCCGGCGTCTCCTCCGTGGCGAGCAGCGCCACCACCAGCGGTGCCGAAACGGCGGCCGGAGCCGCGTCCGCGGCGACGAAGGACGTGGCTCCGCTCGCGCAGACGGCTTTGAGCTGGCTCGAGGTGTTCGTCACGGGCTTGGGCGAAGAGAATTGCAAGCAGGACGACGTCGAATGTCTGCGGCGTCAGAAAGCCGCGGCGCCTTGAGATCTGGTGCAAGTGCACATAATCAACCTGTAACAAAACCATCACGCCCATTGCCGACAATGGGGCTACTTCTACGGCTTTATATCGAAGGATTGGCGCTCCTATGAAGAGTGCGGCTAAGTTGATCGTGGTTCTCGCGTTGCTGATCCCGGCAGCGGCGTTTGCTTCGTGGTGGAACAACGATTGGAAGTACCGCAAGGAGATCGGCTTCGACCTGTCGGCGGCCGGAGCTGATATCGCGGCCACGCCCCAGGACGTCCCGGTGCTCGTGCGCCTGTCGCTGGCGAATTTCAGCTACTTCAACGATACCAAGCCCGACGGCTCGGATTTCCGTGTCCTGTCGAGCGACGACAAGACGCCGCTCAAGTTTCACTTCGAAAAATTTGATCCGCAGAACCAGATGGCCTTCCTCTGGGTGCACGTGCCGCAGATCACGGGCGGCTCGAAGACCGACAAGATCTACGCGTATTACGGCAATCCGGATGCACCGGCGGCTGGGGATGTTCCGGGCACCTACGACGCCCAACAGGTCCTGGTGCTGTCGTTTGCGGAAGCCAGCGGCTTGCCGATGGACTCCACGGCCTACAAGAACAATCCATCCGCCTCCACGGCCGAGTTGACGCCGGCATCACTGATCGCGGGCGGCGCCAAGTTCGACGGCAAGGAGAGCATCACCGTGCCGGCGACGGCATCGCTGCGGCTCCTGCCGAATCAGGGTCTGACCGCCTCCGCCTGGGTGCGCATCGAGCAGCCGCAACAAGCGGCGGTTCTCGCGCTCGCCGATCAAGGCAAGTCCCTCGAGCTCGATCTCGACGGCGCGAAGCCCGTCCTGCGCGCGACTCTGGGCGGCGCTCCCGCCACCGTCGCCGCAACAGCCGATCTATCGATGAGCCAGTGGCACCACCTCGCGTTCACGGCGGCCGCCGGCAAGCTCACGCTCTACGTCGACGGTGTGGCGGCTGGCAGCGCGCCGCTGACCCTGGAGGAAATCGGCGGCAATTTCAGCATCGGGGCCGCCAACGGCGGGAAGTTCCTGACGGGCGAGATCGACGAGGTGCAGGTCTCCAAGATGATGCGCAGCGCCGAATGGATCAAGGCCGCGGCGCGCGGCCAGGGCATGGATGCGAATCTGATCATCTACGGCGCCGACGGACAGCGCGAGGCGGCCGGCGGCCAGACGACGTACTTCGTCACCATCGCGAAGAATCTCACGCTGGACGGCTGGGTCGTGATCGGCATATGCCTGGTGATGCTCGCCATCGCACTCATCATCATGATCCTGAAGGCGATTTTCCTGAGCCGCATCGAGGCCTCCAACGGGAAATTCCTCAAGGAGTTCCGCCGTCTTACCGCCCAGAACGCCACGGCGCTCGATCAGGCATCGCAGGAGGAGGATGACCTGGACGATGCGCCCTCGATGGTCGATCTCCTGAGCGACCAGAATAAGTTTGGCGCCTCGACGCTGTACCGTCTTTATCATCACGGCGTGCGCGAGGTGAACAAGCGCGTCGCGGGCCAGACGGTGAGCGCGGCCCACGTGCACATTTTGTCGCCGCAATCCATCGACGCCATCCGCGCGGCCATGGACGGCACCATGACTCGATTGCAGCAAAGCCTGTCCAGCCAGATGGTGCTCTTGACGATTGCCATCTCAGGCGGCCCGTTCCTCGGCCTGCTCGGCACGGTGATCGGCGTCATGATCACCTTTGCCGCGATCGCGCTGTCGGGCGACGTCAATGTCAATGCCATCGCCCCCGGCGTCGCGGCGGCCTTGGCCGCCACGGTCGCGGGCCTGGCGGTCGCCATTCCGGCGCTGTTCGGCTACAACTGGCTGAACACCCGCATCAAGTCGATCAGCGCCGACAACCGCGTGTTCGTCGACGAGTTCGTCACGCTGCTCGCCGAACAGTACAGCTGAGGCGCCGCGCATGTCAGGCTCCATCGACAGCGGCGAAAAAGATGTCTATGACGACATCAACATCACCCCCATGCTGGATTTGGCCTATGTGTTGATGGTGATCTTCATCATCATGACGACGGCATCCGTGCAGGGCATCAAGGTCAATCTGCCCAAGGCGAGCGACACGCCGTCCATCGCGAAGCCGCAGACCAAGGCGATCACGATCACCGCCGATGGAACCATGTACCTCGACACCTACCCGGTGAGCCTCCCCGAGCTCGAGAACCTCCTCCGGCAGTACAAGGCGGCAAACCCGAATCTGCCGGTCATCGTGAAGGCGGACTCGACCATTGCCTATCAGCGGGTGGTCGACGTGCTCGACGTGGTCGGCCGGCTCGACATCACACAGCTCGGGTTAGTGACCCAGCGAATCGTCAAGTAGCGCCTGCGCCATGTCGGACAAGCGGGCCCAGCGTCGCCTCCTATCGCGCTTCGCGGGGGCGATCATCGGTTTGTTGTTGATGGCGGGTTTCGTATGGTTTGTCCATTCGATGATGGGGTTCAAGACCTCGAAGCAGGAGCGGTTGGTGCAAACGATCCAGGTGATCAGGCCGCCACCGCCGCCGCCGCCGGATCAGCCGCCGCCGCCGCCGCCGGAAAAGACCGAGCAGCCGTTGCCGAAGGACGAGCCGGATCCGCCGCCGGATCAGCAGCCCGACCAGGCGCCGGACCAACCTCTCGGGGTGGATGCGGAAGGTTCCGCGGGCGGAGACGCATTCGGGCTCGCGGCGCGCCGCGGTGGCGCCGACCTGATCGGGGGAACCGGTACCGCGCCGTATGCGTGGTACACGAACCGCATGCGCGACGAGATCAAAGACCGATTGGCCGCGGCTGCCTGCGCCAAGGCGAAGGGATCGTTGACGACGCGCATCGTGATCGCGGCGGACGGCCGGGTGAAGCAGATCAAGCTGATCACCACGACCGGCAATCAGCAGGTCGACGAATGCGTCGACAAGGCCCTGGCCTCGATCACGAGCCTCGGCGAGCCGCCGCCCCTGATGCCGGAGGCGGTGAATTTGCGGGTGGTTTTTTAAGGGTCGCGGCGCGCCGCGCGGCGTTTAGGGAGATTGAAGAACATGTTGAATGGGAAGAGCATTCGCGCCACGGCGGCGCTTCTGGCGCTTGTCCTGACGCCGGCCATGGCCTGTCACGCGGACGATGAGCGTCAGTCGCTCGAGGAATTGCGAAACACGGTCGTGAATCTCCTGCAGGCTCTGGTCGATCAGGGCGTCATCAGCCGCGACAAGGCGCAACAGATGGTCAAGACCGCCCAGGACAAGGCCGCCAAGGACGCCGCGGCGGAGTCCGGCGCGACGGCCAAGGAAGAGGAGGGCGCGGTCCGCGTGCCCTACGTTCCGCAAATCGTCAAGGACGAGATCGCGAAGCAGGTGGCCGAAGAGGTCAAGCCCGCCGTGGTCGCGGACGTGGTCAAGGAAGCCAAGGGCGAGAAATGGGGCGTTCCGGGGGCGCTCCCCGACTGGCTCACCCGCACCCGCATTTCCGGAGACCTGACGCTGCGCGAGGAAGGCATTTTTTACGCCGGCGACAACGCGCCCGAATACAACTATTTCGCGATCAACCAGGCCGGCGGAATCGCTCAGGCGGGTGAAAACGCGTTCCTGGACACCACCGAGAACCGGTTCCGATTCCGCGGTCGGGCTCGTCTGGCCGTGGAGTCCGACCTGTCCGATTCGATCACCACCGGCATGCGCATCGTCACGGGCAATACGGCGGATCTGGTGTCCGAATCGCAGACTCTGGACGGCACCGCGCCGTACGCTTTCGGTCTCGATCAGCTCTACATCCGCCTGGATGAACGCGATCAAACGCGCTTCCCGTGGCTGTCGATGGTTGGCGGCCGGTTCCTGAATCCGTATCAAACCCCCACCGATCTGATCTTTCACAAGGACCTGACGTTCACGGGCCTCGCGGCCACCGGACGGTTCGGGTTCGACGACGTGGACGGGCCCGGCCAATCGCATGTCTTCTTGACCGTCGGGGGGCACCAGCTGCAGGAGATCGAGTTCTCCGCCCAGGACAAGTGGATGGTCGCCTCGCAACTGGGCGCCGAACTTCGCTTCGACGACACCCAGAGGCTGCGTGTCGCCGCGGGGTACTATGATTTCTTCAACGTGACGGGCCGCTTGAATCCGACGGATGAACCCGGGCTATACAATTACACGGCGCCGACCTTCATGCGCTTCGGCAATACGCTGTTCAACATCGCGAACAACCCCAGCAACACGACGCAGCTGTACGCGCTGGCCGCGAAATACCGGCTCGCCGACCTCAACGCCACCTACACCTATGCCGTCGGGAAGTACACCGCGACGGTGACGGCGGACGCGGTGCGCAACTTCGGCTTCAATGCCACTGAGGTCGAAGACAACACGGGCTACTACGTCGCCCCGCGCACCAAGGGCTATCAGGCGGAACTCGGCTTCGGATATCCCACGGTGCTGGTGGCCGGCGATTGGCGCGGCCGTGTCGGCTATCGATACCTGCAACGCGATGCGGTCATCGATGGCTACACGGATTCCGATTTTCACTTCGGTGGCACGAACGCGCGCGGGTATTACCTGATTGTGGATTACGGACTGTCGACCAGGCTGTGGATGCGCCTCAAGTACCTCTCCGCGAATGAGATCGATGGACCGATTTACAGCGTCGACACCCTGCAGATCGACATGAACACCCGGTTCTAGGAGCGCGCCATGAGCCAAGCTCGTTTCATCGCGGTATTGCTCGCCGCCGTGCTGGTGGGCGCCGCACCCGTTCGCGCACAGACCCAGCGCAGCGGCGGCGGAGGCGGCGATTCCCAAAGGATCATGCAGCAATACCAGCAGGTATCCGCGGAGAAAACCGCGCTGCAGGCGCAGGTCGCGCAGATGAAGAAGGATCTGGACGGCGCGAAGGCCGAGCTGGCGGCGGCCAAGAAGGAGCGTGACGAGCTCAAGGCGCGGGCGGCCGGGTCCTCGGCGGCCGCGGCCCAGCAGGTCGCCCAAGCCAATGCCTCGAAGGAGGCGGTGGAGAAGAGCCTGGATCAGAACAAGCAGCGCACGGCGGATCTGGTCGATCGGTTCAAGGAAACCATCGCCACGCTCAAGGGCGTCGAATCCGACCGCGATACCGTCCGTAGGAACTACGAGGAGCTGAACGCCAAGTACGACAAGTGCGCCGACAACAACGACCAGCTCTACCAGATCAGCAATACGGTGCTCGACCGCTATTCGAAGGTGGGATTCTTCACCAAGGCCTCCGCGGCCGAGCCGTTTACGCGGATCACGCGCACGCGCATCGACAACCTCGCCGTCGAATACCACCTGAGGGCCGAAGAGCTGCGGTTGAAAAAGGCCGCTCCGCCGGCGCCCAACCCGGCATCGTCCTCCCCGCAAGCGCCGTCAGGTGCGCCTCGCGGACCGTAGTCCCCGGCGAGATCTCTCGGGGCGCTGCTACGCTCGCCGTGGATACCCTGGACAACCGGCTCGCCGCGCTGCGCGACCGGGCGAAGTCGCTCTACCAGCAGCGCCGCTTCGCCGAATCTTTGGTCGCCCACGAGGAGGCGCTGCGGCTGGCGCCCGACTCCATGGTGATTCGCCTGAGCGCCGCCCGGCTGGCGCATTCCCTCGAGATGCAGGAGGTCAGCCTGCGTCACTTCGAGGAGGCGGCGCGCATCGATCCCAGCTGCTACGAGGCCGTGGAGGCAGCGCGTCGAATCTGCGTCGGGGCCGGCTTTGCCGAGCGCGCGCTCGCCCATGCTCGCAGGGCTCAGGAACTCAAGTCCTCGCCGGCGGCGGCCCTATCCATGCATCTCCTCGTGCCGTCGATCATGCCGTCCATCGAGGCAATCGCGGAGGCGCGTGAGCGCTACGCACAGGGACTCGATGCGATGCTGGCCGCGCCGCCGCACCTCGAATCGCCGATGGGAGCCGTGGGCGTCAGCGCCTTCTTCCTCGCCTATCACGGGCGGAACGACCGCGAGTTTCAGGAGAAGACCGCCCGGCTCTTTCTCGCGGCCATCCCGAGCTTGGCCTTCGTCGCCCCGCATTGCGCAGAGCGCTCCGGGCACCGCGCCGGCAGCCGCCGCGCCGATGCGAGGATCCGGATCGCATTCATCTCCCGATTTTTCGCCTCGCACTCGATCTTCTCGACGTCGATCGGGTTGATCGAGAAGCTCTCCAGGGAGCGATTCGAGGTGGTGGCGCTGCGCATCACGCCGTCACGGGACGATGAGGCCACGGCCAGGGTCCGCGCCGCGGCGGATCGCACCGTGGAGCTCGATCCGGATGTCTACCGAGCACGCACGCAGATCGCGGCGCTCGAACTCGACATCCTCTTCTATCAGGACATCGGGATGGAGCCCATCTCGTATTTCCTGGCCTTTGCGCGGCTGGCGCCGGTGCAGTGCGTGTCGTTCGGGCACCCCAATACGACGGGCGTTCCCACCATGGATTACTTCATATCGAACGATCTATTCGAACCGCCCGGGCCCCAAGCGCATTACAGCGAGCGGTTGGTCCTGCTGCGAGACCTGCCGACGCTCGCCTATTACTACAAACCCAGGCTGCCGGTCGGCTCCCCCGGGCGTGCGGCGTTCGGGCTGCCGGAGGAGGCGAACCTCTACGTCTGCCCGCAGACGCTCTTCAAGCTTCACCCGGATTTCGACGCGATTCTGGGCGGCATCCTGGACCGCGACCCCAAGGGGCGGGTGGTATTGATCGCCGGCCAGTTCCAGGAATTCACCGATCGATTGCGCGCCCGGTTTGCGGGTTCTCTCCCGGCCCATGCGCACCGCATCGTGTTCCTGCCGTTCATGCCGTTCGAGCGCTTCATGCAGCTGCTGGGCGCGGCCGACGTGATCTTGGACACCCCACACTTCAATGGCATGAATTCCTCGCTCCAGGCCTTTGCGGCCGGCACGCCCGTGGTCACGCTTCCCGGGCAAATGCAGCGCGGCCGGCACACCCAGGCGATGTACCGCAAGATGGGAATTCTCGATTGCATCGCGGCCGACGCGCGGCATTACGTCGACCTGGCCGTGCGCATCGCCACCGATCCCGCGCAGGCGCTGGCTCTGCGCCGGCGCATTCTGGCCCGCAACCACGTGCTGTTCGGGGATCCGCGGGTGGTCGAGGAATTCGAGCGATTCTTCATCGAGGCACTCGACGATGAACGATGACCGACAGGGGGCCGTCGGCGCTCTGTTCGCACACAGTCTCGACCTGTATCGCCGGGGGGCGCTCGCGGAAGCCGATCGCGGCCTACGGGCGTTGCTCGAGCTCGACCCCGGGCATTTCGACGCCCTTCATTTGGGCGGCGTGATTGCCGCCCAATCCGGGCGGCCGGAGCGTGCCGTCGAACTCATTCAACGAGCCATCGGCTGCAATGCCGACGTGGCCGCCGCGCATCGGCATTTGGGGAATTCCCTGCGCGAGCTGCACCGCTTCGAGGAGGCCCTGGCGAGCTATGCCCGCGCCATCGCACTTCGGGCGGATTTCAAGGAAGCGTACGTCAATCGCGGGATGTTGCACCTGGCGCTGCGCAATGCGCCGGCCGCACTCGCGGACTTCGAGCGCGCGCTCGCGCTCGGCGCCGATGATGCGCAGGTTCACACCGGGCGCGCCTCGGCGCTCATCAATCTAGCACGGCCGGACGAGGCGATCGCGAGCTGTGATCTCGCTCTCGCGCGCGACCGGGATTTCTCGCCCGCGCACATCAATCGTGCCGCGGCCTGCTACGTGCTCGGACACCATCAGCAAGCCTTGGAAAGCGCAGACAGGGCCATCGGGCTGCGGCCAGCCGATGGCCAGGCCCATGGGTATCGTGGCGCTGCGCTGCATGCGCTGCGCCGGCTCGATGAAGCGCTCGATACCCTCGACCGCGCCATTACGCTCGGGACCGACAGCGCCTTGGCGCACAATCTGCGCGCGCTGTGCCTCTTGGATCTGCAGCGCCCGATCATCGCACTGGAAAGCGCGGAGCGCGCCGCCACACTGCGGCCGGAGCTGGCCGACGCCCACAACACGCGGGGCCTCGCGCTCGGCGAACTCGGGCAATTCGATGCCGCCATTGCGAGCTTCGACCGGGCGATCGCCCTGCAGCCCGGAATCTCCCAGCCCCAGTTCAACAAGGGCCTCCAATACCTTCAGTCAGGCGATTTCGAGCGCGGATGGGAGCTGTACGAGCGCCGCCCGGCGGCGGACCGGAGGACTCCGGGGGGCCGGCCCGATGTTCCTCGATGGGATGGAATCGCCGATATCGCGGGCAGGACATTTCTCACCTACGCGGAGCAGGGCCTCGGCGACACGATCCAGTTCAGCCGCTACGCGCAGCTGCTCGCGGCACGCGGCGCGCGAGTGGTCCTGTCGGTGCAAGACGGACTTCGCGCCTTGTTGCGAACCCTGGGTTCCCACATCGAGGTGATCGGAGCGACGGCGCGGCCCCCGGACGTCGACCTTCAGTGCCCTTTGCTCAGCCTGCCGCACGCCTTCGGCACACGCATCGACAGTATTCCGGCACTCTGTCCTTATTTGCAGCCGCAACCGGAACGCGTGGCCAGGTGGCGCGCGCGGCTCAAGGTAGGGAGCCGGCTGATTGGCATTCATTGGCAGGGAGGCCCGGGACGCGCCGATGCCGGCCGTTCCTTCCCGCTGCGGTATTTCGCCTCGATCGCCCGGATTCCGGGCGTTCGGTTGATCAGCCTGCAGAAGGGGCCCGGCACCGAACAGATTCTCGAGCTGGGCCATGGGCGGGTGCAGGATCTGGGTCCCGACTTCGATCCGGCGGGATCCGATGCCTTTCTCGACGCCGCGGCCGTCATGGTGTCGCTCGATCTCGTGATCACGTCCGACACGTCCATCGCCCATCTCGCGGGCGCGCTCGGCCGCCCGACCTGGGTGGCGCTCAAGCACAGACCGGATTGGCGCTGGCTGCACGGGCGCGAGGACAGCCCCTGGTATCCCTCCATGCGGCTCTTTCGCCAGTTGGAGCCGGGAGCATGGGATCCCGTGTTCGAACGCATGGCACGCGCACTTCAGGGAGTCTGAGTGACGACCGGGAAGGCCCCGCCACCACCAGGTCCGAGCGCGCCCCCGCCGTTGCCGCCGCAGATTCGGACGCGGCTCGTGGTGGCTCTTGACCACCACCAGCGCGGCGATCTGGCCGCCGCGGAGCGCGTCTATCGCAAGATCATTGCAGAGGTCCCGCGCTGCTTCGATGCCGTTCATCTGCTCGGCGTCGCCCTGATCCGCCGCGGCGCGTTTGGCGAGGGAATCGGGAGGCTGCGGGAGGCCATCGCGATCGACGGTGCCCAGGCGAACGTGCGCGTGAGCCTGGCACGCGCGCTCCTCGACACCCGTGAATCGCAGGCCGCGCTCGATTGCTGCAATGAGCTCGTGGCCATGCAGCCGAGGAGCGCGGAGGCCTGGTTCCTGCGCGGCAATGCGCTGCAGCAGCTCGAGGCGCAAGCGGAGGCGATCGCGAGTTTCGGTCAGGCGCTTATCCTGCAGCCGAATTTTCCCGCGGCTCTCAATAACCAGGGGCACTCGCTGCGCTGTCTGCAGGCTCCCGGGCGGTCGCTCGAGGCATTCGAGCGGGCGCTCGCGCTGCAGCCCTCGTATCCGCTCGCCCTCAACAACCGCGGTCTCGCGCTGCTCGACCTGAAGCGGATGCCTGAGGCCCTGCGCAGCTTCGACGGCGCCCTGGCATTGCACCCGGCGTTTCCCGAAGCGCTCGCCAACCGCGGTGCCGCTCTGCTCGCGATGAAGCGCTTTGCGGTGGCGGCCCAGACCTTCGAGCGTCTGGTGCAACTCGCCCCCGATTTTGGCGGCGCGGCGGGAAATTTGCTGTATGCCCGGCGCAATTGCTGCGATTGGCGCGAGTACGATGAGCTCGAGCGCCGAATCGTCGCCGGCGTGGAGCGCGGCGAGTTCACCGACCTGCCATTGGCCTTCCTATGCGTGACGGATTCACCGACGCTGCAGCTCTCGTGCGCGCGGACCTTTGCCGCGCTGAAATATCCCGCTGCGCCGGCCGCCGCGATCACTCGGCCCCGTCATCGCCACGACCGTATTCGCATCGCCTATTTATCGGGAGACTTTGGCGATCACGCGGTTTCTTATGCGCTGACCGGTGTGATCGAGCATCACGATGCCGGACGCTTCGAGACCATCGGCGTGGGTTGGGGCCGGCAGAACGAGGGGCCGGCGCGCGCGCGCCTCGAGGCGGCATTCGGGCGCTTTCTCGATGCGACAGAGCTGCCGGAATTCGAGATCGCGAGCCGATCGCTGCGTCATCCCCGACGGTGACGAGCCGGCTTACAGCGAATGCGTGGTGCGCCTGCCGTGCTGCTATTTGCCGAACGATGACCGGCGCTCCATCGCATCCGAGCCCATGACGCGCGCGGCGGCGGGTCTGCCGGACGCAGGATTCGTGTTTTGCGCATTCAACAACCTGCTCAAGGTAACTCCCGCGATTTTCGATGTCTGGATGCGCCTGCTGCGTGACGTGAGCGGCGCCGTGCTGTGGCTGCGTGCGGGTGCTCCCGAGGCGCGGCGGAATCTCGAGGAGGCCGCGCGGCAGCGCGGCGTCGATCCCGCGAGGCTGGTGTTCGCGGCGCCGGTTGCCGCGCCCGAAGGACACCTGGCTCGCCACCGGTTGGCGGACCTGTTTCTCGATACCGCTCCCTACAACGGGCATTCGACGGCCTGCGATGCGCTCTGGGCAGGCCTTCCGGTGCTCACCTGCCGCGGCCGCGGCTTTGCCGGCCGCGTCGGCGCGAGCCTGCTCCTGGCCGCCGGTCTTGCGCCATTGATTGCCGAAGATCTCGATGGATACTCGCGCCTGGCGCTGGCGCTCGCCCAGGAGCCGACTCGGCTTCAAGGTATGCGGGAGAGTCTCATGAGGCGGCGGGAAGCCGGCACGCTGTTCAACACCGCGGAATATTGCCGTCATCTCGAGGCCGCCTTGACGGCGATGGCGGACCGCCATCAACGCGGGCTGCCGCCGGCGCCGTTCTAGGGTGCCGTAACCTCGAGTACGCGCAGGTTCCCCGCCTGATCCGTCTGGACCGGCCGGCGCTTGAGATTTCCCGCCACGGCAATGGACTGGCCGTGCGGGCCGCACGCAAACGTGAACACTCGCGAGGCGGCTGCCGGACCTAAATCCGTGGACGTCGTCAGCAGGACCGTCGGCGCCGAATGGCCGTCGATGCCCGTTGCAATCGAGTACTCGGCGAC
>Ga0182030_10006483_pt1 | contig 24681 bp, 20 predicted proteins | sample 812S3MmetaG_FD_121299 | JGI IMG/M metagenome (GOLD analysis project Ga0182030, IMG submission 121299) | Permafrost microbial communities from Stordalen Mire, Sweden - 812S3M metaG (Illumina Assembly) | ecosystem: Environmental > Terrestrial > Soil > Wetlands > Permafrost | place: Sweden...
CATTTCCGGGAATTGTGGCGCTTGCCAGATTGACGCACTGCCAGAACGCATCGGGACCGATGGCAACGACGCCAGTTGGGATTATTACGTTCGTCAGCCCAGAATTCGCAAACGCCCAAGCGCCTATATTCGTAACACTATTTGGAATTTGCACCGAGTTAAAATACGGACCCAAAGAAAATCCCGGAATGGAGTTGCCAATACTTGTAACCGGCAAAAAATTGATTTGGCTCGGAATGGTTATCGCCTCGTCAGAGCCGGTGTATTCCCTGATCGTAATCGAGCCATTGTTCGTGCCAAATTCATACGGTATTATGGGATTCCAAAGAACGGCTGGATGACCGTCTAGCATTGACTCCCAGCCGGTGGCTTCCGGTAAATAATAAAGCGTGGCCAGATTGCCGTAAAATACGTCGCCGCCTCCAAGACTTGGCGCATTTCCGCGACAACAAACGCTCATCAGGCCGGGACAAAACCCGAACGCCCAATCGCCAATGCTGGCGACGCTGCTGCCGAGCGTGACATTGGTCAGCGATTCGCAGTCAAAAAATGCCCCGTCTCCCAGGTTGGTGACACTGTCGGGAATCAGGATATTGGTGACACTGGTGCCGTAAAAGGCCCAATCGCCAATGCAGGTGACCGGCAGGCTGTCCAGTGTGCCGGGAATTGTCACCACGCCGTTAGAACCGGTATAGCCCGTGATGGTAATCGCACCATTGTTGGTGGTAAATGTGAATTGAGCCTGTGCCACGAAGGCCAATGTCAGGAACAACAGGATCGGCAGCAGTTTCATTTGATTATTTCAGCCCGCAACGTCATTGGATGCAAGTAAAAGATATTCGTTTTCCTACGGCACCCGTGTTATTTATGGCATTTGGCACAACTTTGGCGTAAAATCTTTGTTTGTCTTTGTCATCTATTTGAAATCAAATGTGTAACACCATGCGAATGCTTTTACGATTTCATCATCAATTTTAGGATATTTATTCTTGAATTGCTCCGCTGACATCGCTTCCATCTCCTTCAAATCGGACGCAACATACTTCGCCTCGGATAAATAAAAGTCGTCCTCTAATGATTTGATTGCCGCAAGAAGTTTAGAAGCGAGCTCCGAGCCAAAACGCGCGACCAACAAAGAGTCGTCGCGTCGAGGAATTGCCGTTTGCTTCCAGCCTGTCCAAAGAAGGACAGCTTCCGTTAGCTGGCGATTGTCAAATTTGTTTATCTCGTCCATAGTAATGTGCTTGCTCCGGTGTCTGGATTTATTGCAGTAATTGACGAAACTTTTGAGTTAGCTTGCAAAGCTGGGAATTCAACCTGTGCCCACACTGAATTTATACGAGCCGCATCCGACTGCAAAACACGGACATCTCCGCTTGCACCTTGCGCAAACGCTTTAGACGCCTCTCGCCAAGCTGTAACTGACGCCGGATTACTCACATCCCAAGCAGGAAGTGTTATGCCACGAGAAGCTAACGTAGTCTCTAATGTCGCTCCGCCGTTCTGAGATACCCACTTCGCGGCAACAGCGTCACCACCCCGAATTCCCGACCAGAAAACGGCCTCATTACGCGCCGTGGTCAAATCTTTAACACCCATTGCAGCCTTCCCATACCCCATTGTCTTACCAGCCGCTGACAACAACGACTCCTCTTCCGCCGGGCCACCGAGAATCATTGCGGTTTTGATTGGAGCTGTGGCCACAATTTTCCCAACCGCCAAGGCAGGGTTTCCTAGCGCATTTCCGTTCTCATCGTATAGCGGGCGGAATCCGCGCCCCTGAACCTGATCTATCGCGAATTTAGAACTCGGCTCAAATGAGGAGAAGCCGGCTTTATCCCCAATAAAAGCATCGTGAAACAATTGCCCCCAAGCCTCCTTATCGAATACGGCCCAGGCGTGTCCACTTGGATCGTTATACTTCAACGGGTTGTTCAGGACATACGCGTAACGATTATAGCTTTGGGGATTGCCAAGGGCTGGAATGAGTGTGTCCGCCTGGATGAACCGGCCCAACAGCGGGTCATAGTACCTGGCGTTGAAGTAGCACAGGCCGGTTTCATCGTCTTTGACCTGCCCGGTGAACTGGCGCGACACTTTGAAGCTCGCCTGGGGACTGGCCACCTGCTGACGACCGAATGGATAGTAAACGTTGACCTCCTGTTGTGCTCCGCCCGAACCGCTCAAGGCGGTGGACGAATTCAGGTTGTCCTCGTGGTAATAATAGCCAACGTTGGTGGTGACCGTTCCCCCGGCGAGCACCGAATTGGTTTGGAACGTGCAAACTTGCTGGCCGCCGGCAAAGACATGGAATAACGTCTGGCCGCCTTTTTCCTCGTAAATATTTCCAATCCAGACTTGGAGGTTGGTGGGGGTTTGATTCACCCATTTCCACAACCGGGTGCCGTCGCCCGCGTACCCAAATTCAACCAGCAGGAAATTGGTGCTGGCCTGTGCAAAGCGCACCAACCGGTTTTCCGGATCATAAACCAGCGATTGCGAGTTGGTGAGGCCCGCCTGTCGGACGATCATGTTGCCGCACAAATCGTACAGATTGGTCATGGCGAATTCGGCCCTGACGGCCTGGGCACGCCGCACGCCGTAGCTGTAAACCTGTGGACTGCCAAATTCGATGTTGGTGATGATGGTCCCCACTGAATCGTAACCGTAACTGCCGGACAACCCGGTGTAGGTTTTGATCCGGTGCAGGTTGTCATACGTGACGGTGACGTTTGTAATGCCGGTCCCGTTGATGTTGGTAATATCGTTCGCGGCTGTGTAGGCGTATGTCCGATTGAAGACCGAACCGCTGGAGGGGCAGGAAATACTTTGGAGGCGCTCCGACTTCGGATAATACGCGTAGGTGGTGGACAAACCGTTGCCGTACGTGAAACTGGTCACGTGCCCGAACTGATCATAGCCGCTGGCGCTGACGGTGTAGTAATTTTGGGAGCCGCCAAAGAGGGAGACTTGCTTGAGGCTGTCGCCCGGAAAATACTGGTTGGTGATGATAGGGCCGGAGTTTGGATACGCGATGGATGTGACTTTGTCGCCATCATTGTAAGTGTACCCGGTGGTGTAATTCCGGTTGTTGATGTTCAAGTGACGGGTGGTCCGAATCGGCCGTTCCAAGTTGTCGTACAAGTTGGTTTCCAACCCTTGATTATCAATGACCGAATACAAAAGCCCTTTGTAAACTGCGTCATAAATGTTGGTGACACTATAAGCCAGCACCGAATTGGTGCTGTAAACCTGCTGCACCTGCACCCGTCCCAGTGGGTCCTGCTGGCCGCCTGAATTGACATAGGACACCTTGACGACATCCCCGCGTCCGTCGGTTTGCGCCCGGAGGCGTCCGGCGTAATCGCGTTGATAGGTCCACTTACCCAAATAAGGGTCGGCCAGGGCTATCAACTGACCGGCGTTGTTGTAAGCGAAATAAATGTTTTCAGCGTTGGCATTGACGATGTTGGTGAGGTTCCCAGCAACGTCATATTTTAAGGTCGTCAGATAGGTGCTGGTGCCATCCACCTCTACAATCAGGTTGGTGCGGCCAAAGGCATCGAGTTGGTAACGGTGGACTTTGGTGTCCTCGTCCGTGCAAACAACCCACCACGGATCACTGCCGTTGGCATAAGCCCAAGTCGCGGCCGCCAGCGGGGATCCCGTGTCCCCGCTCAGATCAGTTTTGCTGCTGAATGCGCCGTTGGCGTCGAAGGAGGCCGTTACCAACCGGTTTGTGGCGACGCGCCCGAGGGCGTCGAAGCCAATCCACGAGGCCGTCTGACTGCCGGGTTTGCTAAAACTGTCGTTGGCCCCGAAACTTGGCCAGGTGGTCAGGAACAGCTTTCCGCGTTCATCATATGCAACCGATACCACCCGGAAATTGCTGTTTTCGCCCTGAATTCGCGTCTCAATCGGCCGCGCAAAGCCATCAACGTAGGTTTTGGTTTCGGCTCCGCCAACACCGTCGTTGTTCGTTTCAGCCACATAGCTGACAGCGGTGCCGGAACTAATGGCACCCAAATTGTAGCCTACTTTCTTTACCCATATCGCCGAGCTACTCACGGGAATTTTATCGGTCTCCTTGAGGCGCATCAAAGCGTCATACGTGTTAGTGGTGGTGACACCAGCGGGATCGGTCGAGCTGGTCATTTCTCCAGAACGCCCATCGTAAGTGCTTGTGGTGGAGAAGCTGCCCCCAACAATTGTTGTCGCTGGATAAGTGTTGTACGTGGAATCGTAGGTAACGCTCGTTTGAACGCCGACCGGGTCCGTAATCAGGCCAACCAAACCATAGGCGTTGTAGTTGCCATAGCTGTTGGTAGCATAATAGCCGGAGGTAATCAGAGTCAACTTGGTGGCGGGCGTGCCGCTGGAACCGTTATATGTGTAATCCAATTCCTGAATGACGGTCCCGCCATTGTCCTTCAAGGTGACCTTGTCAGGATGATCCACAATGTTGGTGTTGCTGAGCGCGGCGTAATGGATGTATTGAAATTGATTATCTCCGCTGGAGGCATCGCTGTACGAGAAGGTGCCGACACTGGCCGGATTGAACCCCGTCACCTCTCCATATTCAGTTTTGTTGGTCAGGTTTTCGTTGGAGAGATCGTAGGCGAATTTCGTGAGGGTCACCCGGTTGGTGGTTGTGGGGCCGCTGTCACAATCAAAGGTCAACTGCACAAAGGGAAAATACCGGCCATTTCCCAAGGCTGCCTGATTAACCTGATTGACTGTGATGTGATACAGATTGCCGTCATTGCCATAGGCCTCCGTGCGATATTCCATGCCTTCCTTGGCAAAGGCTCCGGCATCCTGATACTCCCCGATGGTGGAATAATCCTGCCCGCCACCTTGGTGAAAATAATGAAGAGTCCGGCGGTTGTAAGAGGCCGAAATCGGCGAAGGTGGATTAGTCACCGCGACTGTGGCGAAACCATGAAACTCTCGGCGCGGCCCATTGTAATACCCGCCGGAGTATCCATAGCTCGTCGTCCGGTTTGTATTGACGCCATCCGATACGGTCACGGTGGCAACCGTTTGATAGACAAAGGGCAGTACACTGCCCAAACCGGGATTGCTTGGATTTAAGAGATTATTATACGCCGTTGACGGTTTGTAGGTGACAGCGTAATTGCCGCCCATTCCGTTGTTGATGTTGGTCAACAAGTCAGGAAACGGTCCATTGTTCAACTGCACGATGAAATAGTTGGACGTGGTGCTCACGTCATCTGCACTGCCAACCTGTCCGTTCCAAACATTCATCACGCGGTCGAGCAATCCATCACCATTGATGTCAATCAGAGTCGTCATTACCGAGTTGTTGATGGTGCCTTCGATACTGCCCCAAACCGGAGTATCGCTGCCGCTGTATTCGCCCTGGTTGTAAATGTTCGAGACCACAATCGGACTCGAATTGAAGCCCTTCCCATTGTTCAAATAAACTAGCCATGTGGGATTGGCACTGAACATGTTGGTCGTATTCATCATGACGCGGTCGGGCAATCCGTCACCATTGAGGTCAAACAGGCCAACATAGGGCAGGTTCTGCAATTGGGTTAGGTCTTTGGCCGCTTGATTAAGCCCCGGATTGACGCCCGACCAGCGGTCGTACGCGGCGGGCACGGTCGTCCAATTATTATTGGTGGATTCAAAGGAATAACCGTCGTTATATTCGACGGCGAAATAGGTGACGTTGGACAAAGTCAGGGCTTGCCCCGAGGCATTCATCGGCATCATCAGATGGTCGGGCAACCCGTCCCCATTCATGTCAATCAACATGTCTGAGGCCCCGGCGGGAACGCCCGCCCATGGGTTTTGAAAGTCGGCATTGGTAAAGTTCTGGCTGCGCAACGGGCCAAAATAACTGACCGGGCCGAAGTTCGTGCCGCCGACGTTATATTGCACCTTAAAATACGTGGTTGGCCCGGTATCCAAACCCATAACCCGGTCAGGCAGGCCGTCACCGTTGATGTCAAACAACCCGGCGTAGGGTTGGGTACTGGCAGCATCAATGACGCTCATAAAGCCACCGGAATCTTGCGCCCCCATGTCATTGGTGGCCAGAGGATAAAGAGTAGCTGGGCCGAAACCGCCGTTGGTGTTGAGCATAACCACAAAATTGGTGTAAGGAATGATTAGTTGCCCAAAATGCGCATACCAGTCGTTGACTCGGTCGGGCAATCCGTCCCCGTTAATGTCATGTATCCGCGTGTATCCGTCATTCAGCGCCGACCAATCACCGCTGGATGGTAATGGATTGGAGGCCGAAGGATTGCCTGTTCCGCCGCTGGCGCTGGGACCGTAGGCGCTGGGACTGGCAAACGAGCCTGCGCCATTTTGGAATCCAGAGTTGTGCTGCACCATATAAGTGTCCACACTACCGGCGGTCCAAACCACCCGGTCGGGCAGACCATCGCCGTCAATATCAAACAAGTCAGCCAACGTAACACCCGTCATAGAATTGACATAGGTCATGTAGTTATAGGTGGAGTAAGTACTGATGTTTGTCCAGAGTACGGGCGGCCCGAAGGACACGGCATTAGGATTTTGCTGGTAGGTAAAGGTCTGAACTGGCAAAGCCGTTGTATTATCCGAACCGTAAACGGTCACCGTGCTTAACAGTGACCGCCCCGTGGCGGTTGAAGCAGTGTAGCCTAACGCATATCGCCAAACTTGCTGTCCGTTTGCCTGGCAAACAATATTGGTCAATATCCGGTTCTGTTCGGAGCGAAAACCCGGCCGATAGGAAATCCGCTGGTCGGTTCGCAGCCCGATTCCAAAGGTGATGGTGCAGTTGCCGCTGGCGCTTTGGGTGTATCCGTTGAGGTTGATATGGCCATTGTACGTGATCGTTGACGGATAGATGGTCATTTCTGACAGGCTACTCATGTTCGGGTCGCTAAACGTCGTGTAAGCAACGGTGGTTTGGTCGCCGGTTGCCGTGTCAATTTCGTCCAGTCCCCAATGGAACGTGCCGCTGTACCCGCTCCAACCGGTTTTCGGATTGGCCATGCGCGAACTGGCGCTTTGGCCGAACAGGTAGGCGTTGCCGCTTTTGTCATAAACGGTCCACTTGTTGTTGGACGACGTATCGAGAAAGCAGCGGAGAAAATCCGTGTCGGTCTCGGCACGGTATTCAACCAGACTGCCGTTGGTCGCCACCGCATACAACTTGTATTCCTTTCCGTAAAGGTCCATCAGAAAGCCCTTGGTGTCATCATACGCCGTCGCCGGGGCCGGGATGGTTGCCGAGGTCAACCGGATGGGAAATCCGTCCTTCGTGTTCCGCTCAATGTAGCCAATCTCCAATTTCCAGCCCATGCCGCACCAGCTATTCTCGCCCCCGGAGGAATACGTCAGAGCCAGCCCCGGTTGCGAATTGTTTCGTGCCGGGGCGCAATTGATCGGGATGGAATACAGGAAACTGCCCGTGAACAGGTCAACCTGTTCCTCCCCGCGCTTCGCCGTCAGGTCTCTGGCTTGAAGCTGCTGGTCCCACGCTCCGGGGGCACCACCATTGGCATTGACTTGCGCCATTACGTTGGCCGTCCACGATAACGCAAGTGCTGCGCAAAATAATTGGCTCTTTAATTTCATAGTGCTTGAAAGTTCGGGTTCTGAGTGGTTTACTGGACGGGAACCGCGCTGAAGGTGGGCAATCCTGGGGCCGGTTCCGCAGACTGGTAATTGAGGCCGCTGGTTGCCTCTTCGTACGCATCAGGCAAACAGTCATCGTCGGAGTCCAGCTTCCACTGAGGGTAATACCCCAGCGGATTGAGTCCGGCCAATATTTTATCCGAGTCGGACATGCCATCGCCGGATGTGTCGGCAACGTAGGGATTGGTTTTGGAAACCAGCCGCTCGTATGCGTCTGTAAGTCCGTCACCGTCAGTATCTTGCGGAGTTCCAAGAATCAAAAAGCAGGTGGTATTTGGCAGGTTTGTAATGACGTAGGTGTTGCCGTGATACCCTTGACCCTGCCACGACCATGCCAGATTCGTATTGCTTGAGAAATCTAAAATCGAATTAACGAAAGTATCGTATGGAACGCCGTCAAATCCCCCTTGAATTGTGAATTGCAGCTTTAGGTTGTTGGTGCCCGTTCCAAATACCGATACCACCTCGTTGGTTATCCAGACATTGGTGCTCGTAATGGCTGTCACCGTGCCAACCTGCTGCAAATTGCCCGCCCCGGTAATAACGTCGTAACTGCTGTAGTTGGTCGAAGGGGTTGAAGGAGCCGACAGAATCCACATCGCAACATTCAACGGATTGATCTCGTAGGGGGTTTGGTTCCACTCGTAGAGGGTTTGAATATCGCTGGCATCAAGCGGATAGCTGTAGCTGGCCACGGAATTAAATGAACCTTGGGCGCTGGATAGGCCCTCGGGGTCGCTGCCGAAATAGACGCCCGTGGCAAGCACGGCGGAGCCGGGCCAGAGATTCAACCCGCTGCTGTCGTTGCTCGCAAGTTCTCCGTCCAGATAAATCGCCAAATTCGTGCTGCAATATGTCAAGGTGATGAAATGGAAATAGTTCGTTGTCCAAGCAATCGGCGTCGAAAGGGAATAACTGTTTCCGGCTCCGTCCTGAGCGGCGAACCAGAGGTTTGCACCCGCCGGGTCAACTGACAATCCCCAATATCCAATTGAGGCGTCATTGGTCCATTCGCCTACATCAATCAATTGTGTCCACTGGCCCGGCCCGTTTCCGCCCATATTGGTGCTCGACCAAGCTGCCGGGGCGTACCAGAAAGTCAAACTGCCGGGACCGTTGACCACCAGGTTGGTTGCGCCGGTGCCCGGCTCATAGATGTTGTAGTTCAACCATGCGGGCACGTTGGTGTTGACGACCAAAGCGGCACCATCGCCCAGGTTGGAAAACGAAATGTTGGTAAAGGAAATCGGCGCGTTGCTGGAATCGTCCGTCCAATTGGTGGGGTCTTGAAACGACCATGAATCCAACGGCGTATTGGTCGGCCCAGAGTAGCCGCCGCCCGGCAAAACGGGTACGGAGGCTTGTCCGTGGCTGGCCCAAAACATCAGGAGCGTTGCCGCCAAGAATGTCCATTGTCGCAGCGATTTCGGATTTCTGAATGTTTTCATATTTTTGCGTTTTGAAAGCGGCCATCAGACCAGAGCTCCCGAATCATTTTCCCTAATTTTATCAGGAACACAAAATTGACGCAACTGAAATTGATTTCAAAACTGGTCGTTAACGACATGGTTGGTTCAGGTGGTTTCCTGTCTGCTAAAGCCCCATGTCGGCCATTCAACACCGCCGTCTTTTGGGCGAAGCCGTCCGAATCAGACGGAAAAAAACCGGTTTCAGCCAGGAGAAGCTGGCCGAAATGGCTGACCTCTCGACCGTTTTCATTAGCCGCATTGAGCGCGGAAAGGAATCTCCTTCGGTGGATTCGCTGGTTAAAATCGCCAAGGCTCTGAAAACAAAAGTCCATAATTTGACTCGTGATTTTTGAATGTCGTTCAGGGGGACGCGCCGGGCTTGTGTCCTGGGCGTGAAAATTGGCATTGAGGCGAACATCAAAGGATTCTACCTGCAATATCGGGTTAGGCTTGCACGCCGCCAAGTTCCGCGTTCTTTGTGAATGCGAACTGCGTCCACAGCCCAAGCGCGTCATGCGCTGACTTTTTTCACCTTCACGCTTCATGCCATTTCAATTTCCTCAACTACCGAATGCACGCGGGAGATGAAATCCGCTGCATCGAAGGGCTTTTGAATCGCGTCATCCGCGCCAAGTGAAAGGGCCCGTTCGCCGTGTTCATTTTGGTCAAAAAGAAAAATGACCGGCGTGCGATAAGAAATATGCCTTTGCCGTAAATCCTCCAAGATTTCAAAACTGCTAATCCCTGCCAGGTTCGCTTCTAATATGATGAGATCAAGTTTTTCCCTTTGGGCGATTTCCATTCCCTTTTTGGCCTTCGTCGCGACTTGGACATTAAAACCAGCCTTTGTCAGGAGGGCGGTCACCCTCATCGCAGTTGGTATTTCACTTTCCACAACCAGAACTCTCTTCTTTTTCTTCATAAACCGACTTGCTCCCATTCGAGGCCCGGAACCATTTTTCCGCACACCGATTTTTAACTTTTTTACACGCTCTCCTGAAAATGTGCAAGACAAAATTATACTATAGTAAATGTTATTTTCCCCCTCGGCCTGTTTGTATTGAGTGTGCCTTCTGTTCCAATACACCGCCGCATTCTGGGAGAGGCCGTTCGCACACATCGCAAACGGTTGAAAATGACCCAAGAAAAACTGGCTGAAAAAACTGCCTTGTCGGTCGTTTTCCTTTCCCTCTTGGAAAACGGACATCGCACGGTTTCGGTGGATGCTCTCTTGAGAATTGCCAAAGCCCTGGACGTTCGTGTCCGGGATTTGGTTGACGAGCTTTGAGATCGGGCGAATTTCGGAGTGCCTCGATACGGGCTTTCTTGCCGGGCATTTTTCTGTCCCTCGTTTGGCCGCAGTTGCCCGCTGATTCATTCTGATAATCTGTTAATTATTCCCAGCACTGTTGTCTTTTTAACAATGTATTGTTAAAAAGGCAACATCTATTTTTCTGCTCTTATTATGCAACCTACATGGGCCGTAAACCTAAAGCGCGTCGCGATGCTTATGGGGCGTGGTTGTATCACCTCCGCAAGGAGCGAAACCTGACCCAGCAGGAACTGGCCAAGCTGGTTGGCGTGCCGCAAACAACATTGGGCTATTGGGAGCGAACCGGAAAATTGACCGGGCGGGAAATCATTTTACGGCTGGCAAAATCCCTCGACATCTCAGTTCCCACGTTGCTGCGCATTGAAAAATCGCGTCAAGATTAAGTTCCAGTCTGTATTCTGGTGAGCGCCTGGCGAAAATCTTGCGGCAAATTATTTTGCCGCATCGTTGGTGGCTGATGCGAGTCTTGCCGTTTCCTGCTGCAACCACTGAATCTGTTTTTCCGAAAGCTGGCTAGTGAAAAACACCAAACCATCTTTGCGTCCGTCTTCCGGGCGGATGTCAGCGGAGTCCGCGTTTTCGACCACCAAGGCGAAATTCTGGGGATTGGCGATCCCATTGCTTTCAGTCCGCAACACTCTGATGGGAACCTGGGCAATCGCCAGTTGCCGGAATGCCTCCTGATTGAATTCCATTACCTGCGTGGTTTTGGCAATTCGCGCAGCCACTTTATCCTCATGGGAATGACTAAGTTTGAAGTCAATGAGGGCGATCAAGACGACCGAGGCAAAAACACTCCACAGAATGCAGGTCGTCCAAGCGGTCCTCCATATTCGCTTCGACCAAAATGACTTCGCTTCATCCGCCGATTCCCGAATGGATTTCAGCGTAGGAAAAACATACAACGACAGGGCTTCCGCATGCCTTATGAATGGCCCGATGATGCCGTCCTTGATGCGAGATTCCAGCGCCGAATTGACCTCCTGCGCAATGGCCTTGGTATCCACTTGCGCCCCGATATTCTTTACGGCCAATCCAATGGCCGCGATGGTCTCGTTGCATTTGGCCAGGGTGGCGCGGCACAGTTCGTCGGTACTTTGCGCATGATTGGTTACGTTGTCGTTGCAAACTTCAAGTGTCTTGGCAAGCCGGCCAATTTCGTCGCGCAACTCCTGCACCGTTGCGATGGAATCGGCGTTGGCCGAAATCAGCCGGGCGGGAATCCGCTCGGCGTAATGGGAATAGACATCAAGCACGAGAAAAAGCTGGCTGAAAAACTGCGTGCTGTCGCCATCGGCAAAGCGATAATAAACCTCGCGCGCCAGCTCCCGCTTTTCAGCGGGATAGGTGGCAAGCATTTCTTCAAAAAGATCGGGATTGTCCATAATGTCTCGCATCAATTCGTGAGGTTGACTTTCGCCCCGCGCTTGGCGGATGCCGGTTCACCGATAGGCGGCACGACTTTGGGTTTGATCCCGGCGGCTTCAATGGCGGGGAGGAGCTTCCCGGCCATTTGATCATATTGGTTGAACATGGTGCCCAGCCAATCCTGCAAGAGGCCCCGCGCCATGATGTCGAGCTTCAGCGTGTCATTGCCAATGGCTTCGTTAAAGGGAATGCCGCGCTGCTGGTCGGCTTCCAGCTTGGCCAACCGCAGTTTAACCCATTCCGATAACACCGGAATGGTGATGCTTACGGCCCCTTGATTGCGCAGTTCCTTTTCCAGTTCGCTGCCGTCAAACATCCGTGTCTTGGGGACACGGGCCGGATTGCGGACAATGACATAATCCACTTGGCTGCCGCAAAAAAGGCAGACCGCATCAAGATTGGTCATCACGTCCAGGTCATCCATCGGAAAGACCATGAGTGTGATGCCGATATTTTGAACGTTGGCGATGTCAAAGAAATGGGTGGCAGCCAGTGCCTTCATAATCTGCGCGTCCAGGTGCGCCCGCGGGTCTATCAATGTTACGGGTTGAGCGGTGGCTTTTCGCAGAATCAATATGAGTTCATCCAAGTCTTCGGCTTGGCCGTTCAAGGGTGTGAACTTGACCTGGCTTGGGAACAATCGGGAAAACGTGCGGTTGTCGCCGTCCAAATCAAATCCCTGCCACGGGATGCCACGTTGGTTAAGCCAACACGCGCGGGCGGCAACTTCGATGCTTTTGCCCATGTTCCCTTTGGCCTGCATGGGCAGAATCAGGCGGTGCTTGATCGTTTTCATATAGGTGTATTGAACCGATGTTGAGGTGCTGGATTGGTTGAATTTGATTGGCCGGTCTGTTCTGGCTCTCCCGTTGCCAGGTGGGGTGTTCCAACAGCTTCCCGTTCCCAATGAGGCTGCGCCTTCTGTTTCACATACCGGCGATAAAATTGATGAATTCCCTGCGCGGTGATTGTACAGCTTTTCTCAGCCGCGAGCATGGCGGCAATTTCCTTCCAGGTCTTGCGGGCCTGGCGTTGTTCGTGAATGAAATCCACGAATGGTTCAAGCCGGCTGTGAAAGGCGCGTCCGCCGCCGACTCGCTGTCTTTTCGCTGATTGCGCGGTATCTTCATTCATCAGGGCACAGTTTAGAATACTTCGCCCCGGCGCGGTTAGCGGATAGTCGGCGGATTAGCCGATATAGGCGACGATTCGACAGGATTGTCTCGGCGATAATTTTCCCAGCGTTCATTTTGGTTGAAATCCGTTGAGGCGATGCGTTGACCCGCGTATAGCGGCGTTGACGGCGAATATTGAAAAGCGTTTAGCAGTGTTGAAATCATCAACGCAAATCAACGGATTTCAACGCCCGCTTTTGCGGCGGCATTTTTCCGTAGCGAGAGCTACGGGGATGGTGTCTAACCTTTTCCTTTACCCGCGATGCTTCCATAATCCGACATTTTCGGCGTCCCGGTCTATGTGTCATTGCGTTGTTGTTGCGCTACGATTGCGCGAGTTTGTTGGATGTTGGCACCACGCTCATGCGTCATTCCAAATTTCTTGCCTTTGGTTGAGCCTTGGACAGCTTTTGTCCAACCCTCCATGTCAGACTGTTGGCATGAGAATTAAAAAACGATGCCAGATTCCACCCACTCCAGATGAAACGATTGGGCAATTCGGTCAAGTCCGACTGGTTCGCAAATGGGGTGACGTTCATGTTCTGGTTGGCGGGAGTGAACGGGAACGTCGTCTGGTCCGTGCCTGGTGCGCTGTTTACGCCACCTTTCTGGTTTTCATTGATCCGTTGGCAGATGAGATCGTTTTGGCTGCGTGAATTGGATTTACCGGATTTTTCCCATTTTCGCACCGAGCGGACGTTTGAAACCGGTGCGAACGGAGCGAGTCGGTTGAGGGGTGAGGGCAACCGTGAGCGGAGTGAGCATGGGTTCAAACGTCCGTTGGGTGCGCCGCCGTATAGGTTCGGCCAAAATGCGGCGATTTCTCTGGCCGGTTGCTGAATGCCTGGAAGCAAGCCGGCCAGTCAAAGAGCCGTCATCACCTCAAATGGAGAGGCCCTTGGATTTTTTATAGCCCTGCTCCAATTGTTGTTCCTGAAACCGTTTGATTTTCTCGTCCCGGCTTTGGGTGATGGCGGTCAACGGCAGAATTTCCGGCCAGTTGATTTGATGCTTGTCGGCAATTTTTCTGGCGCGGTGGTCGGTCGTCAATTTCAGCACTTGATTGGTCGCCCCGAGCCAGTGCCGGGCCGGAATTTCGCCGTGTTCGACCCGTTGCAGGAATTCAGTCAGGAACGCCCGGACACATGGCACCAAAATCTTCAGATGCGTCACGTCCCGGCGTTTCTCCTGTGACACGCTGGCAACCAATTCCAGTTTGCAGGCCAGCAGGGAAATGGGGTCAAGGACACGGATGGTTTTCCCGTTCCACTCCGCTTGAATCGCAAGCGCGTCCACCGAACCTGAAACACCGGGAATCCGCCGGACAATTTCAATGTTGGATTTCAAGCCGCCAATTCGGAAAGGAATGGTTCCGGCCAGCGCGGTCATTTGCACCTTAGGCGGATAACCCGGCGTCAATTCCAATTGCCGGGCGATGAGTTGAACATCCGCGGAGCCGCCTTTGAAATCAATGTCCTCGCTGGTGAACGGCTTTAATTTTTCTAGCTGGGGGTCGGTGGGCAGGTAGTGTTCCGCCCAATAATTGACCGCCTGCCCGCCGATGAGCAGATACGGTTGTCCGGCGGCGTCGCGAATTTTGAGGACTTCGGAAAATTGCTGGAGGAAAAAGCCCACGGTTACGCCCATTTGGACATGGCGCGGGCAACCTGCTTGAAATTGGTGATGCGCCATTTGGCACCATTGCCAACCAAGGATGCGCGTTTTTGAAGTGCCGCCGCCGCCTTCGGACTGCGCCGGGCCTTCCGCAGAGCCATCATGCGGCTTTGCGCCTCCTGCCGTTTCACTTCATTAAAATCCACCGTCTTCACAAATCAACACATACCGCAATCCACGGTGAGAATCAAGCATGGCCGGAAAATCCATTATCGGTATGGCCGCTTCTTTGAATCGGTAAAACCGATAGTTTCGTCTTGGGGACGTTGTTTGGCATGGAAGCGAGCTGTCGAGGGTGAAAGTATATGAGCCGAACCATGCGGTTGGTTAACAGAATCGCATTGAATCAGTCTGGCTTCTGTTTTAACAATTCGTCAGGCTGTGAGTCAGAAGAATATGCCGCAGAGTGTCAAAAACGGGACGTTGCGCCGAAAACGGGATCTTGCCCGTAGCGGAGCCTCATGGAAGGTTGGCGAGTTAAAACAGCTCGGCAATGCGCCTGATTCCGTGCTGGCTCGCCGCCATCAGCGCACGATCAGAGAAGTAGTCGCCATGCGCGAATCCCGTCGCGTGGCACTCATCACGCCTCCCCGTCGCTGGACGGCGCGGGAAAACAGGCTGCTTGGAACGATGCCGGATCAGGAAATTGCCCGCCGATTGCGCCGTTCGGTCAGTGCCGTCAGAACCGAACGGCTGGCACTTAAAATTCCCATTTTCAAAGGCTGCTCGGCGGGTCGCTCCTGGACCCGTGCGGAACTGCGACTGCTGGGCACGGCGACAGATCGGGAAATTGGCCGGCGGCTCGGGTGCCCGTTCTATGTAGTGCGAGCACAGCGGAATAAGCTCCACATTCCGCCGTTTCGCCCGTGCCGTCCCTGGACGAAGGCGGAAGACAAATTACTCGGCACCCTGACGGACCTCGCGGTGGCCCGGCGCTTGAATCGGGACCCTGGCTCCGTGCGGGTGCGCCGCCGGATGCTTGGCATTTCCGCCCGGTATCCCCGTGGCCGGTCATGGACGGAGCGTGAAATCAAATTGCTCGGCACCATGCCAGACCGGGAACTGGCGGCCTTATTGAAGCGCAAGTTTCGAGCGTTGCAAAGCAAACGCATTTCATTGGGTATTGCCTATCTCAATCCGAAACTCCGCATGTGGACGCCCGGCGAAGACAAACTCCTGGGCGTGCTGCCGGATGAGCAAGTGGCACGGCGCGTCAACCGTTCCGTCGAATCGGTGGCGGCGCGTCGTTACCTGCTTGGGATTGCCAACCCCGCCCCAAAAACTCCGCCGCCGCGCGTCTGGCAAACCGACGAAATCAAATTGATCGGCCAATTTCCTGACGCAGAAGTGGCGCGTCGGTTGGAGTGTAGCAAGAGCAGCGTCACCCACAAGCGCGTCAACTTGAAGATTCGCGCCTTTCGACCAATGCCCAAATGGAAGCCGTGGACGGCGGCTGAGGAAAAGCTTTTGGGCACGCTGCCCGACTTGGTGCTGGTTAAAAAGCTGGGCCGCACGATCAACGCGATTCGCTGCCGTCGTGAACGGGCGAACATTCCGCCAGTGACCCGGTATGTTTTTTGGAATGCCGAAAAGTTGGCTTTGATCGGCAAGCTGCGGGATGAAGAAGTGGCCAAGCGCACGGGCCACCCGGTCAAATCTGTTGGGGTCAAACGTCGGGAATTGGGCCTGCCGATGCCGGAGTGCAAAATGCGGTATTGGACACCGGAGGAGGATGCTCAGTTGGGCACCGAACGGGATAGCGTCATCGCCAAACGCCTTGGGCGTCCGGCGTCGGGCGTGGCTGACCGTCGTCGCGCTTTGGGAATTCCGCGCTGCGGCATCCATGACCCGCCCGCAAATGCCTGGCAGCCCGAGGAAGTGAAGTTTCTCGGCACGGCGTCGGACGCGGAAGTTGCCCGTCGCACAGGCCGCACGGCGAATGCGGTGAAAGCTCATCGGCGGCTTTTGGGCATCTCCAACCTGTTTCCAAAGCGCGCTCCGAAACGCTCGTGACCGGAGCTTCGCGAAAACGTTTTTGTAGTGCCCGTTAACGCTTACCGGCCACAGGAATCAATGCCATGCTGTGATAATATCCCGAAGCGATGCCCACCGAATTCGTCACGCTGGCCGGGATATTATTTTGACCATAGGAATTATCGCCCCAAGCGAGCACGCGGCCATCAGCGCGCAACGCCAGGGTGTTGAAGTCTCCGGCCGTGATGGCCACCACATTCGTCAGACCCGGCGGCAGGTTCGTCTGGCCATAAGTGTTATCGCCCCAGGTAGTCACCGTGCCATCCGCCCGCAGTGCGACGCTGTGCAAATAACCGCCTGCCACAGCGACAGCGTTCGTGAGATCCCCAGGCACGTTGCATTGCCCGCCAGAATTGTCGCCCCACGCGATAACGGTGCCGTTGGTAAGCACGGCGAGATTGTGATTGCGTCCGGCGGCGATGGCGGAAGCCGGAATCCAACTTGGATTTTGATAATAGAATGTTCCCCACCACCCCCGAACAATATATTCCGGCGTGAGCACGGTCGGCACTATGGTCTGCCAATAAGTGTCATCGCCCCACGCCGCGACCGTGCCGTTGGCCATTAAAGCCAGACTGTGCGCGTCGCCAGCAGATACGCTCACCGGTTGGTTAACGGGACTGACCGGCCAGATGACATCGATGCCACCCGAACCGACCGGAAGCGGGGCGTTTGTCGAAGGGGGAATGCTACATTGGCCACGGTCATTATTTCCCCAAGCAAACATAGAACCGTCCTCGCCAATGGCCAAATTGTGGCTGGCGCCGGCAGCGATGGAAACAATCCGGGGCAAGTGCGCGGGAATGTTCCGTTGCCCGTCGCTGTTGCTGCCCCACGCCAAAAGCGTGCCATTGGCGCGCAACGCGATGGAGTGGAAGTCACCGCCAGCCACTGCAACAATATTGCTTAAGCCAGCAGACACCTGCACCTGGCCTTCGGTGTTGTCGCCCCAAGCCACCAGACGCGCCGACGGTCCAGTGAGGGAAACTTTGGCCTGCGAAGATAGATTGCCGTACAAATTGGAAACCGTCACAACGTAATAGCCGGCTTGCGGTGATTGGATGTTCGTCAAATTCAAAACCGAATTCGTCCACGAAATCGGCGAACCGTTGAACGTCCATGAATAATTCAACGGCGCAGCTCCTGTGGCGACCACCGATAGTGTCACGTTTTGCCCTGCATTCACAATTTGGTTTGCCAATCCGCGGACCAACTGTGGCGGCACATTGACCGTAAGCCGTGCCGTGCTGCTGACAGCCCTGCCGTAAGGATTTTTCGCGATGACAGAGTAGCTGCCTGCCATTCCGGGGCTGACACTTGATAGCGTTAGCTGAGGCCGGGTTTGATTCCGCAACTCGTGACCTTGCAAATACCACTGGTATTGGATCGGTTGGCTGCCGGAAGCGTGACTGTTCAGCGTGATGGTTGAACCGGAGAGCACGGTTGTGGACAGCGGTTCAACATCAAAATAAGGAGCCAATGGCCGGACGCTCAGGAGGGCATTCTTGCTCGTGGCCAGGCCGCTGAAATTGGACACAGTCACGGAGTAATCGCCCACATTGGCCGACTGGACGTTGGTCAGGATCAACTGCACAGAGGTGGCACCGGCAATGGCACGATGATTCCAAAACCACTGATAGGCCAACGGTTCCGAACCAGTGGCGACGACGTTGAAAACGGCATCAGAACTTGCGGACACGGTGAGCGGGGCAGGATTCGTGACGACGGTGGGTTTGGCCGGCAAAACCCGGACTCGGGCCAGGCTGCTGTTTGTGGCACCAGCGTCATTATAGACAAAGGCGCTGTAAACGCCGTCATTTGCGGCCTGTGCATCCGTGATCGAGAGCGTGTTGGAATTCGCACCAGCAATTGCATTACCCTGATAATTCCATTGATAACCGACGGGTGGTGTCCCAACCACCCCAACGGAAAGGATGAAATTTTGGCCTGCGGAGACTTGGACGTTTTGCGGTTGCCGGGTGATGGTTGGCGCAGCAACGACAATGACGTTGAAGGAGCAGGCCACGCTGTTGGTGCCATAGACGGCAGTACAGGTGACAACATTCGTGCCGCCGTAAAATGAGGAACCGGATGGCGGAAGACAGACAACCGTCGCCGATGGTGTGGCATCGGGTGTTGGATAATTGACGACTGCGGAGTTTTGGCCGGGAAACGTATAAACGACAATGTCGGTCTGGCAGTTGATGAACAAGCACGGAACTGGCGGATACAATGGATTAAATTCAAACGCGCCCATGTCCACGAGTGGAGGATTGTTTGAATTGCCCGCAAGGATGCGCGGGTTGCCCTCGAAATCAACGGCAGGCAAATCGGACGCGCCGTTGGTGCCAGCATCAATGCAAGGCGAGCCTGCCAGCAAATGGAAATCGCCATCCGGCTCGCACGCAAACCAAGGATTGCTGGAAATGTTGCCGTTCATTCCAGTGAGGTTGGTGATGATGTCGCCGTCATAAACCATTCCGCCAGTAAGCGAGTAAAAATCATTGCATTGAATGATGGCCGGAGAAGAACCGTACCAGGGAGTCATGGTTATCGCCGGGGTGCCGACAATGATATTATTCATGATTTCGGAACCGGCTGGATAGCCGTCTTCGAAAACACCGGAATTTGTGTTGTTCACGATGGTGTTGTTCACGATGAACGGTCCCCGGTCCGATGCCGGCACCAGAGCGTTGATGCCGTACCCGGAGTTGCCGACGATCACATTCTGGATGATGTCGGGATCAGATGGCCCATCCATATAGATGCCATCGCCGATGTTATTTTGGATCAGGTTATCCATGATTGTTGGGGAGCCGGCCACATACATGTTGATGCCACCTCCCTGGTTGGCCGTCAGGACATTGCCGGCAAACAAGGGCGTGATGGTATCAAAAAAATAGACCGCAGAACCGAAGTTGTTTGTAAACAGGTTGTCGAGGATGATCGGCGAACCGGCATAACAATAAATGCCGGTACCGCAATTGACGATGATGTTGGAAGTAATCGTTGGCGACGAGAGTGAGATGTTGACCCCAGAAGTGGCGTTGGTCAGGGTGAATCCCGTGAGCCAGGTGTTCGTGTCCTCACGACTGCCAACGTTGACGACTGCCGCTCCTGCACCACCATCAATAACGGTGACTTGCGGACCGTTGACGCTGGCAACCGTGACCGCTTTGCCGTCGAAATCCAAATTTTCGTAATAGACTCCATTGGTCACCAGAACCGTATCAGTCACAAAAAAACTGGCTTCATCAATGGCCTGCTGGATCGTTGGATAGTCATTGGGCACACGCAAGGTTCTGGGAGCCAAAGTTCCCGGACTCCGCAAGAAGGCCAGCCCATTGGCGATATTTAATCCGGTGGCGAAAAGACTCTGAGTCCCATCGGGCCGAAATTTGTAAATGTTGCCGTCCCCCTCATCTCCCACAAAAAGATTGCCCGCGTTATCGAAGGCCAGTCCACTTGGATGATCCAATCCTGAAGCAAAGATGCTTTGGCTCCCTTCTGGCGTGAATTCATAAATGTCACCATCAAACTCTCCCGCCACAAACAAATTCCCGGCGCGGTCAAATGCCATTCCATTCGGTTCAATGATTCCAGAGACAATCGTGGTCTGCACGCCGTTCGGCGCGATTTTGTAGATGCTTCCGCTCGATTGACCCCGCGAGAGTTGATCTGCGACAAACAAATTGCCAGCGCTGTCTATTGCCAATGAACAGGGCCGCCCAAAACCGGAAACAAAGGTTGATTTCACCCCATTCGACGCAAATTCATAAATATTGCCACTGCCCAAATCCGCCTCAAAAAGGTGTCCAAAGACATCAAAGGCAAGTCCAAAGGGGTATGACAACCCGGACGCAAAGTTGGTTTGCGTGCCGTCCGTCCGGATTTCGGTGATATTGCCGGTATAGCCATTCGCCACAAACAGATTACTCGAACTGTCAAAAGCCAGTGCGACGGCTTGATCCAGCCCGGAGATAAAGGTGGTTCGCGCTCCAGTTGGTGCAAATTCATAAATGTTGCCGCTCCCCCAATCGGCCTCAAAAAGAATCTGTGCACCGGCGGGTGCCGTGGCACACAACGCCAGTGCAATAAACACGCTTGCCAATGAAATCGAAATTTTTGGAAAAATTCTCATAATAGAAATCCCGCTGTTGCCGTACAGCCTAGACAACCGGTCAGTCACGGTCAACTGGCGGGCTGTACCTTCAAGCGTTTCTTATTTAAATCATTCAATCCAAAGTAAGACGGAGTCCAACGGCCAAACAGTATTTAGCCCAAGCGCCGGAGTTTATTATCGGCAGACATTCTTTGCTTTGGCCCATTGCGGATCGTATTTCGGCCTTTTAATCTTTGCCATTGGCTCAGAATTGGATTGGTAATGGCAAATGAAATCAACCTGGAGTTTGCACCCTGATTTCCTCGCTTAAAAATTGTTGCCCGTCGCACCGAGCGGACGTTTGAAACCGGTGCGAACGAAGCGAGGCGGTTGAGGGGTGGGGGCAACCGTGAGCGGAGTGAGCATGGGTTCAAATGTCCGTTGGGTGCGCCGCCGTATAGGTTCGGTTCTGCTGTGGCGCTTTGTCTGGCCGGTTGCTGAATGCGTGGAAGCAAGCCGGCCAGTCAAAGCGCCCGGTTCCCATGTTGGTATCTTCATTTGCGTTGAATCGCCCGGCGCACTGAACGGGCATTTCTGAAACCGGAGTGAACGGAGCGGGCGGGGGCGCATATTCGCACCCATACGCGCAGTGAACGGAGGGCTTCGGAAATGACCGTTGAGTGCGCCACCGTATAGGTTTGAATGGTGCGGCGTTTAGTCTGTCCGGTTTCCAAGGCACGCCGGAAAGCCGGACAGTCTAAACGCCGCCGCGCCACTTGCGCTTGTGTGATGGTCCGTGATTTGGATAATTCCGATTCCGAAAGAATGCCGTTGACTCCGGTTGGGGTGCCCCTGGCTGCGGGCAGGGATGGGCTGTTTCCTGATTTGCCGCCCATGTTCATTGGAGTTTATCAACGCGACTCAAGCCGAGTTTTTCAAAATGGCCAGAAGTTGTTTCATGGCCGGTGACAGCACCCGGCTCCTTTTGTAGATGGCGGCGAGCGGACGGAAAAATTCGCCGTCCGCGATTTTCACCGTGGCGAGCGCCCCTTTCTCAATCTCTTGGACCACCGCGCCCTGGGGTACAATGGAAATGCCGGCGTCAATTTCCACCGCGCGTTTCACCGTCTCAACATTGTCGAATTCCATGACGTGATTTACCTCCACGCCGTGTTTCCTCAAAATTCTGTCCAGCGCCTTCCGCGTCGGGGTATCCGGCTCAAAACTGATGACTTTCTGCCCGTTGAGGGACTTGAGTTTGATGGATTTGTGTTTGGTGAACGGGTGTTGCGGGTGACAGATCAGCACCAGCGGTTCCTTGCGCAACGGGACGATTTCCAGCTTGGCGTCCCGGAGCGGATACGCGAGGAGGCCGAGATCAACGGTGTTGCTCACCACGTCCTCATAAACCTGGCTGGCGCTGCGATACTCGACGTGGATGTTCACGGTCGGATAGCTTTTCATGAATTTCTTGATATACGCTGGTAGGTCATGCAGGCCGATGGAATAAATCGTTGCCACCCGGATGCTGCCGGAAATGACGTCCTTCAATTCCAACAGCTTGCTGTCCAGCGAACCGTAAAGCTGGAGGATTTGCTTGCCGTAGTCGTAAAGCACCTCGCCTTCGGGTGTGAGCCGGAATTTCTTTTTGCTGCGTTCCACCAGGAGCGATTTGAAAGCGCGTTCCATCATCGTCATTTGCTGGCTGATGGCCGACTGTGTGACGCCGTTGAGCTGGGCGGCCTTGGTGAAGCTCTGCGTATCGGCCAAGTCACAGAACATTTTCAAGCTTTCGATTTGCATAAGTTGAAATACACAAAATCAAATCCCCTCGTCAACTGTAGCCATGTTCCAACCCGGCTGGCGGCACTGGTTCCCGCGCCGACGGGTCGAGGGAGCGAATTATTTCGTGGTGAATAACTTCTACTTCTTTCTTCATAATTGTGGCGTATGTTTGGCGGTGTCGCGGTGAATACCATCAAGATCACAATTGAAGGAATGTCGTGCTTGGACTGTGCCGTGAAGGTGCAACGGGCGCTGGCAGCCGTGCCGTCGGTCAGATTTGTCGGGGTCACTGTCGGTGAGGCCACGGTGGAACATGAGAACGCTTCGGACGAGCAATTGCTACAAGCCATTCGCACTGCCGGTGATTTCGCGGGGGAGATAAGAAATCCTCGCTTTACGCCGCAAATTCCACAGCCGCAAGCTTGGCTTCAAAAGACGCTCAAACCGGCACTGGCGAAATTTTGGGGGCACCCGGCCCTGCCTCCAAACGAAGCCGTCGTCTCTGAGGCCGGGTCACGCCCAACCATTGACGCGGGGTATATAGGTCAATCCCGAAAGGTTTCTCCATTACCGTAACGTCCCGGTGACGGACAATGACCGTGTGACATTTGGCGGTCACGGCCGCTTCAATCAATCTTTGGTCTCTCCAATCGTGGCACAGCGTCTTTACAATCATTTCCTCGTCCACCCACATACCCGTCGTGCGTATGGCCTCCAGCCACGGTTGGGTATCCGTCGTAAAGCGGTGCGCCTGCTTCATCTGCTCCAAGACCGCTTGGTATTCCTCAAAAATTTCTTCGGTCAGCACTGGCGTCAACAGGCCATGCAGCCACGTCTTGATGCATAGGTGCGGTTCGTGTCGCCAGAAGACGCCCGCCGCGAAAACGCCCGGATCAATGACCGCGAGTTTCATCCCCGCACTTGGCGCAATGCCTGATTGACGGCCGCCGCCGCCTGCTTGGAGGATTGCCTGCCAACGGGCGTTTGCTGCAAGAGCCTTGCGATGACGGCTTTTCCGGGAGGTTTGACGGGCCGAATCAATAAACCGTCGTTGCCCAGGTCAAACACATTCACTGGCCCGCCGTGTTCCAACCCGTGTCGCCGACACCACTCCTGCGGAAAAACAGCCTGCCGTTTGGAAGTCAGGGTCATGGTCGTGCTCGTTATTGTCATGGTAATGATTCACTACCGGAAATCGCGATTTGTCAAAGGTTTTTGCCGGATTTGGGCAGCAGCATGTTGTGCAACCCATTACACAACGCGGACGGGATTTTCTGCCAGACTCTCCGATGAACGATGAAAGCGACAAGTCACAGCCGATGGAAGTTTGAGCACGCGCCCAGCGCGGAACCATCACTTCGCTGGCGATGGCTCCGCTCCGCCAACGTGGGGTTTGCGGTCGAGGGTTCCTTGCTCGGTGCTGGCTTGTGCCGGTCAACCTCACGGCGTGGCCGCAGCGACTGCCTGAAAATTTTTCGGCCCGAAAAGGTCAATGTAAGGATTTATTACTGTAAAATGCGATTTGTAAAGGGTTTTGCCATGCTTTTGCTGGTGCAATTTTGTTCAAGCCTTGCACTAAGCAGTCGAAAATTTCTGGCAGAATTGTCCTTTGACGATGAAAAACATACATCAAAACAGCGTAAACGCTGGACGCGGTTGGACGGTCCGAAGCATTCCGTGTCCACGGTTGTCGCCCATGAAAAGCCGGTTGACGCCACCATTATTTTTGATGGATGCCCGTCAGGAAACTGGCCTCTGTTTCCGTTCGCTTTTACTGGCCCCTGTGGACGGGAATTCCAAACCGCATTTTGTGTCCCTGATACATCTTGGCCGGTTTGCCTTCTGCCAGGATTGCCATTGGAAGGCCGGATTGAAGGCCAAAACAAAAAAACACTTTGTTTCATTTTGAAACTGAGCCTTTTGAAAACCAGCTAAAATCGGTTCCATGTTTAGTGCCGTAGCCCATAAAAATCTGGCGGATGCCGAGAAGTATTTCGACGAGCATCTGGCGCAGAATGA